>Ga0335082_10001068_pt1 | contig 29134 bp, 21 predicted proteins | sample Lox_Sample_41_FD_206718 | JGI IMG/M metagenome (GOLD analysis project Ga0335082, IMG submission 206718) | Soil microbial communities from Loxahatchee National Wildlife Refuge, Florida, United States - Lox_Sample_4.1 | ecosystem: Environmental > Terrestrial > Soil > Wetlands | place: USA... | reverse complement strand
TCGGATTTCAGAAGCAGCATCTTGCCGTCGCCGCTCACGATTTTGCCGCTGAGGCGGTCTCCATTCTTCAGTGTGATTTGATCGGCCCGTGCCGCGCCTGCGAGCAACACAAGTGCCAATAGACTGAACAGACTTCGACGCATGTGCGTCCTCCTGAAATTTCCAATTTGTCCTAAACCCCGATGGGGTTTTACGCGGGCGGCGAAAACCAAACTCCCCTAAACCTGATAGGCGGGCGCAAACAGTCTAATGAATTTACTTACCCCTCGCAATTCCTGAGACATGATCCAGGACTGGCAACTTCTTTCGCGCACCGCTTATACTGTCCGAAGTTCTGGGGTGAACTTGGGCCGCATTGTCCGATGGCCCGCGAGTGGCCGCCGGGTCCGGGGGGACTCGGAGCATTTTTCAATTAAACTGAAGCTGGTCCTGAGATGTCCCAGCCCTGGCAGGACTCTGGGATTGGAGTTTTCCCTAATGAATTTTCATTTTCCAAGAATGATCTCCGGCCTTTTGCTATTGGCCGTGTGTATTTGGTCGCACGGTTGCGCCAAACCGGATCAGCCTGCCAAGAATCAGGCAGCCGCAACACAATCCGCCGCCGCGCGTCCTGCCCTGGTGTTCATGACCGATTTCGGCACGGCGAACGATGCAGTGGCCATCTGCAAGGCAGTCATGATAGGCATTGCGCCCGATGTGCGCATCATGGATATCACTCATCAGGTAACGCCGTTTTCCATTGAAGAAGCCGCTAGGTTCCTTTCTGGGGTAACCCCCTACTATCCGGCAGGCACGGTGTTTGTGGTTGTGATCGACCCCGGTGTCGGCACCAATCGCAAAGCCGTGGTCGTGAAAACAAAGAAAGGCCAGTATTTTGTTTTGCCCGACAATGGGCTGATTTCGCCGGTGATTGATCGCGACGGGCTCGACTCCGCGCGGGAAATCACCAACAGCAGCTGGATGATCGGTGACGCCATTTCTTCCACGTTTCACGGCCGCGATATTTTTTCCCCGGTTGGCGCACATCTGGCCGCTGGTTGGGATTACACACTCGTCGGGCCCACGGTCCAGCAACTCGTGCGCTTGACCCCGAAGACGCCGAACATAACCGACAAGGGAATCGAGGGCGATATCATCGCGCTGGATGATCCCTTCGGCTCGCTGATCACGGATATCCCGGGCGAGGAATTCAAGAAGCTCGGATACTCGCTGGGGGATCGTGTCATCGTTTTGCTCAACAAAAAGCCATTTACTTTGCCTTACACAAAAACATTCATGGACGTGCCGGTGGGCGACCCGCTGCTGTATGTGGATTCGCGCGGCCAAATCGGGCTGGCGCTGAACGAGCGGAATTTCTCGGTGGTCAACAAAATCACTCCGCCAGGAACCATCTTCATCCCGAAGAAAGGCGCTCCACTCAAAGCGAAATAATGCTGCTGACGGCACAGTTGCGGGACAGGAATTTGCATCCCTGGGCGCAGCGCTCCCTGTTCTCCGGGCGATGTAGCGGTTGGCAGCCTTGTCGGCGCGCAAGTCAGGCCGGCTGACAGGCTCAGCCGAGAATCTATTTTCAAAACAGGCGGCGCGGACCTCCGGCCCGTGCCTGAGTCGTCGCTCGACGGGGCCTCCGACGGCATCAATTACGACTTCGCGTTCGTCGCTCTGCCGCAAGACTCCACGAACCTGAAGGCGGAAAAGGTCCGTCCAGTTTCGACACGCGCCATCTCTGGACCACGGCGATGAACTATGTGCTGCCGACATTGCATGCGATTGGCGAGCGCTTTGGCGGCGGCTGGCAGCTCAACACCATCATCACGGTGCAGAGCGGCCGACCAATCGACATCGCGACAAACGACTACACGAGTTTTGGCAGCAATCAGCGTCCGGACGTTGTTCCCGGGCAGCCGTTCGTGTTGCCGAACTGCAACCCTTCCACGGGCTACCTGAATCCCGCGGCTTTTGCAGTGCCCGCGAATTCCGATGACCTGGGCAACTTGGGCCGCGACCGCGTGTTTGGCCCGGGATTCTGGAACGTGCACTTTTCCATCTCGAAGAACACTCGGCTGTGGGAAAACGCCATGCTGCAGTTCCGCGCGGAGATCTTCAACATCGTGAACCACCCGAACTTCGCGTTGCCAAGTAACTTCATCAATCCGGGTGAGGGCCCGGCCGGGGATGTAACGCAAACGCCGGACGTGGCCCAGGGCAATCCGGGTTTAGGCGGAGGCGGTCCGCGGGTGGTGCAATTCGGCCTGCGACTGCAATTCTAACCAAGCGGAGCAACTTCGACTAATCGGGGCAGCCGCGAGAAACCGCGCCTGTTTTTTTGCCCGATTTGCTTTTTTTGCTGCAGCGGCTGACAATCAGGGAGATTTCGTACGAAAGAGGTTCGTTATGGCTGAAGCCGTCATTGTTTCTTCCGTTCGCACTCCCGTGGGCCGCGGATTCAAGGGTTCGCTGCGCACCACCCGGCCCGATGATCTGGCCGCACTGGTCATCAAAAAGGCGCTGGCACGCGTGCCGGGCCTCGATCCCAAAGAAATTGACGATGTAATTCTGGGCTGCGCCATGCCCGAGGGCGAACAGGGCATGAACGTGGCGCGCATCGCTGCGTTGCGCGCAGGTCTCCCGGTGGAGACATCGGCGATGACTGTCAACCGTTTCTGCGCCAGCGGTCTCCAGGCTATCGCGCAGGCGGCCGAGCGCATCCGTAGCGGCGCCGCACAGGTGATCGTGGCAGGCGGCACGGAATCGATGTCCCTGGTGCCTATGGGCGGAAATAAGGTTTCGCCGAATCCCTGGCTTGTGGACCACTATCCGGATGCCTACATCAACATGGGCCTGGGCACGGAAAACATCGCGCGAAAATTCGGCATCACGCGCGAGCAGGCGGACCAGTTTGCTGTGAACTCGCACACGAAGGCATTGGCGGCAATTGCCGCAGGAAAGTTTAAGGACGAGACCGTGGGAGTCGAAGTAAAGATCACTTCGCTTCCCAACGGCAACGGGGCAAAGGGCAAAACCCCGGCTAAGCCGACGACGCAGTCCTTCGTCTTCGATAAAGAAGAAATGCCGCGGCCGGAAACCTCGATGGAAGTGCTGGCGGGCCTTAAGCCGGCGTTTCATGCGAAGGGCACAGTGACCGCAGGCAATAGTTCGCCCATGAGCGACGGCGCCGCAGCCGTGGTGCTGATGAGCGACGCAAAGGCCGCGCAACTCGGCTTGAAGCCGCAGGTGCGCTTCGTTTCCTACGCGACCGCGGGGTGCCTGCCGGAGGAATTCGGCATCGGGCCGGTGCACGCCATTCCGAAGGCGCTGAAACTCGCCGGATTATCGCTCAGCGATGTTGCCGTGATCGAATTGAACGAAGCGTTTGCCGCGCAATCGTTGTCCGTGATTCAGCAGGCCAATCTTGATCCCGCGCGCGTGAATCCCAATGGTGGCGCAATCGCGCTGGGCCATCCCCTCGGCTGCACGGGGGCCAAGCTGACTACATCTCTCGTGCGTGAACTCGAGCGCCGCAACGCCCGCTATGGCATGGTGACGATGTGCGTCGGCGGCGGCATGGGGGCTGCGGGCGTCTTTGAACGCGTCTAGAAGTTTGTTCGCCGCACGCTACTGCTTCTTCTTTGCGACCACTTTGACGAAGAGCTTCTCCTCCCCTTCTTTCGCGGAGGAGTATTCGTAACTCTCGAGGGTTCCCACGTTGGTAAGGCGCGTTACGTTACGCAGCTTCATCGTGCGTCCGCCCATTTTGATCTCGGAACGGAACACCAGGTCGTTTCCTTCGAAGGCTCCGGTTTCGACCAACGCCCCGGGAAAGTCATTTCCAAACGCATACGCCTTGTAGGCGCCTTCCGCGGGATCCCACGTCAGAATCAGTATTCCTTCAAAATCGCCCACGGGGCCTTGCGAATGAAACGTGTTGATGAGGGAATTTCCACCCGGGCCGAGTTTGCTCGTGTAAATCCCGGTGTTCATTGGCCCGTTGGGGTCGGCGGCCGACTTCGGATAAGTTTCCGTGTATTCCCACTCCCCGAGGTAGAACTTCAGGCGCTCCATCTCCGCTTGTCCCGGGCGTTGCGCTGGAGGTTTTTCCTGCTGTGCCGCCACCGCCACTGCGGCCGCGATCAGGAGTACCGCGGTCACCAGCCGATAGACTCTCATTCTTTTACTCATAGACCACACGATCGCCTCCGCACCTTGCCCACGCGCCCCCACCTGCAGGCTATCCGGATGCAAACCGTCGTTCACTCCGGCGTTTGACCCATTGCTTCCTGCAGTTCATCGCGCGCCTGAGTGTAATCCAGTTGCGCCTGCAATAGGGCGGTTTTTGCGTCCAGTTCCTCGGCAGCGGCCGCGTCGGCCTGGGAAGTCAGGGCCGAGCCTTCCTTCAATTGCTGGGAAGTAACGCGGCTCGATTCCGTGCGCAGCTTGAGGAGTTCCTCCGAGACAGTCAGCATTTGTTGGGTGCGGACCAGCTTGTTGTAAGCCGTCTGGATGCGAACTTCGACCTCCTCCTTCACGCGGGCGAGATTTTCTTCCGCCTGCGCCAGTTGGGCCTCATGCTCTCGGATGGTTGCGTTTCTTCTTCCCCCGTCGAAGAGGTCGTACCCCAGATGAACGCCGAATGTTCCGAAATTTCTCGCCAGAAAAGGTACGTTGTCCTGATAGCTGTAGCGGGCATAGACCTCGACATCGGGTATATATTCGCGCTTTGCCAGACGCACGGCGGCGGAAGCCTTCTGCACCTCGGCGCGCGCCTCAATGATCTCGGGGTGCGATTCCATGGCAAGCTTCGTGCACTCTTCCCGATCGCAGCTCACCTGGACGGAAGCTACTCCGGAATCCAGAGCGAGCTCCGTCGAAAGGGGAAGCCCAATGACGTCATTCAACTGCATCGTCAAATCGGAAAGCTGCAATTCCGTGGTGAGCAGGTCCTGCTTTGCTTCCGGGGATTGCGCCTGGCTTTCGACGGCCTCTTCCTGCAGTGCACTGCCGAATTTCACCTGGCTGATGCGCTCCTTCTGGAGCTCTTCGGTGGCCTTGATGCGGGCGAGAGCCACCTCGCGATGAGCCTGCGCGATCAGCAGGCGATAGTAGAGCTGGTGCACGCGCAGCGCGACTTCATTTTCCACCTGATGCGCTTTGCCGCGCGTGGCGGCCAGATCGGCGGCCGCGATGTCGTTTGCGGGCGGCTGGGTGAGCGAAGTCCCGCTGGTGATGAAGTTGCGCCCGCCCTGATTGAGAGTGACGGATTGCGTGGGGAACGGAGCACCTTCTACAACCCCCAGACTGCCAGCGGGAATCTCGATAAACTGCGTGTCGGTGACCCGCAGGACGTTACTGTCGTTGCGCAGCAAGGGGTAATAGGCGCTGCGTGCAACGTCTTTTGCATGCTCCTTTTCGGCAATTTGGAAACCGGCAAGGCGCACCACGTGGTTGTGCTTCAGGGCGAGTTGCACGGCCTCCTCCAGCGTGAGGTGACGTGGCCCCGGGGTTTTCGGCCCCTGCGCGCAGAGGAGGCCTGCCGAACAAAGTGTGACACCTGCAAGAAACAAAACTGCGCGTTTGTTCATGAGCGGTCCTTTGGGCTGCCAGGAACTTCCTCCTGAAAGCCAACTTCTTTGTAGCTGAACGGAGACCGACGAAGCATGGCGATGAGCAGCAAGGCGACGACGCAGGCCCAGGCCACCAGGAGAAATCCGTCGGCGATGCTGAGCGTATAGGCTTGCAGCCGGACGCGGGCCCCAATCAACCCGGCGGCGCGCCCGATAGCCGCCGGCAATCCCGAAGAATGCGGGTAAAATCCGGCCGACAGCTGATGCAGGGCGTGATCGCTGAGCGGGGCTCCCTTTTCCACGTGCAAGCCAAGCAAGTTCGAGTGCAAGTCCTCGCGCACGGCGACGAAGTGGAGCATATAGGAGACTCCTATTTCTCCTCCGAGCAAGCGAACGATATGAAAAAATGCGGAAAAGGTGAGGGCATCCTGGGGTTTAGCGAGGCCACCGGAGAAAATGGCCTGCAGAACAATCGTGGCGACGAGTCCGATAAATGCGAAGGACTGGCCGACTCCCATCAGGAGCTCTGTCCGGTAAAAATTCGAGGCTGACCAGGCGCTGGTGAGCTGCGCGTTGAGGATCACCGCAAACGCCATGCAAACAAAACCTGCGGCCATCAGGAGGCGCGAATCGAGGCCCTGCAGAAGTAGAAGCGCAGCCACCAAAGCAATCAGAAACTGAGGCAGCCCGGTCCAGAGAACCGCCGGCCCGATCTGGTCCGCTTCGAAGCCGTGAATTCCAAGGGCTTGGGGCACCAGAATGATGGTCGACAACAAGCTAAAGCGAAACAGCATCAATCCAACTCCCAGGAGTTGTGTGTTCCACTGCCGCAGGTAGGGCAAATCGACGAGTGGATTCGGCATGCGCAGACGCCGGACGAGGGAACTCAAGAGGAAAATGGCGGCTCCTAAAATTAACGCCGTGAACAGGCCGGAGCGCCACCAATCCAGCCGCTGTCCCTGGTCCAATGCCGCAAACAGCAAGGCAAACCCCCCGCTGGCGTAGAGGAATCCTCCAAAGCTGGGCGCGGGACCTTTGCGAGGGGCAGCGGGCGGGGCGGGAATACCGTAATAGACGCAGAGCGCCATAAGCGGTGTGAGAACTGCGAGTGACCAGAACATCCAGTGAAACGAAAGCCCGTCGCGAAACACACCATACAGCGATGGCGCTAGATTGACGGCACCGTCCACGAAGGTTGCATAGAAGGCCAGCGTAAACGGAAGAAACCTGGGCGGAATATTTTTAGGGCAAAGGTCAACGTGAGCGGGTAGAAAGTGCCGGAAGTCAAACCGGCAAACGCAAGGCCAGTAATCAGCAGGCTGTAGCTATGGACCAGAGGCAGCAGCGCGCAGATGACCGTAAAGGAGGCGGCTGCAAGCAATAAGACGCGCCGCGCTCCCAACAGGCCGCCGACGTAAACCGTGAACGGCCCGATGAACATCAGCGCAATGTTGAAGGAGCTTCCGATCCAAGCCCCGTCGTCATACCCGATGCCCAAGCTGCCTTTCAGATCCGCTGTGCCCAGGGCTGATGAATCTCCCCGCGAGGGTGACGATCCCCGCGCCCATCACCACGCCGAGAATTCCGAGCAGTGGAGTGTTTGATAACTCGGAAGGCGCGGCGCCGGCGAGCGCCTTTACGATTTGCGCCGGCGCTGGCAAGGGTGGCGTTGCAGCCTGGGAAGCCATGCCACGCTCCTCTTATTGAACGGTCCGTATCGTTGCGGTTACGGAAATGCCCGGGCGAAGCTGGGACACGAACGTGGAGTCCTCCAGCGAGATTTTCACGGGGATGCGTTGCACCACTTTGGTGAAATTTCCCGTGGCGTTATCGGGGGGAAGAAGCGCGAATTGAGAACCGCTTGCCGGGGCGATTTCCAGGACTTGGCCCTTCAAGACCTTGCTTGGAAACTGGTCAATGTGGATTTCTGCGGGGTCGCCGACCTGCACATGCGTCAACTGGGTCTCACGATAATTCGCCTGCACCCAGCGCGTGTCCGCCACAAAAGTGAGAACTTGCGTGCCGGGAGAAACCAGTTGGCCGGGGCGCACCTGACGCTCTCCAACGGTGCCGTTGGCGGGCGCATGAATCTTCGTGTATCCCAGATTGACCTGCGCCAGGTCAGCGGCGGCTTCCTTTGCTTTCAAATCTGCGTTGAGCTGTTGCTCCTGGGAAATGAGGACTTCCTTGGCCCGCCCCTCCGACTCCACCCCAACTTCGTTGGCCCGCAATGCCACCTTGGCTTGCTCAAGGTCCGCCTGCCGGCCGGAGGCCTGGGCTGCCACGCGCTCCTGGTCCGCAACGGCCACTTCGACGTGCTGCTGCGTGGTCGCCTGCGATGCCAGGAGCCCCTCTTGCCTGGCGCGTTCCGCACGCGTTCGAACGAGGTCGGCCTGTATCGCTTCAATGCCGGCCTGAGCGGCGGCGATTTGCGCTTTGGCTTGATCGATTCCTGCTAAGGGCCTCTGAATGCGCGAATCCTGCAGCTCCTGCTGCCTGCGATTGTTTTCCAAACCGGCCCGCGCCGCCGCGACCGCGGCGTTCGCCTGCGCGAGTTGAGCCAGGTAGTCGTCGTCTTGCAGTTCGACGAGCAAGTCTCCGCCACGCACACGCTGAAAGTCGGAGACCTTCACGCTTTTCACAATGCCCGCCACCTTTGTGCTTAGGGGAGTCAAGTCGCCCCGGACGTACGCATCGTCGGTCGTCTGTTCGACACGCCCCCCTTCCCAGGCGTTCCAATTCCGCGTGATAGTGATAATCACGGCCGCGGCCAACAACAAGATCGCGATGGGTGTGGCAAAATTCAGCTAGGGCCAGCGCGCCGCGGGTTGGGGGTGCGGGGGTGGACTGGGCGGAGTAGGACCCGCAGCGGGACTTGCAGCCGGCGCAGCACTCATGTTTCTTCTCCTCGGGTTAGGCGGGATATTCGTGAGCTCTTGTACTGAATGCGGGCGCCCGTCGCGCCTGCATCTGGGCGTGGATCCCGGTTCGATGCGGCGAGAAACGCTCGAATCGAGGACTACGCCCGATCCTGGGGATTGGATGCCCGGGCATAAACCCAGGATTAATTTTTCTGCAGGACCTCCCCTTGGCGGAGTAGCCCCGCTGCCTATTGCGCAAATCGCCGCGCTATGGGTAAAATCAGTCGTTTGGAATTTTCAAACGGTTGTTTGAATTTTATCCGCGGCCTCGGGCCGGCAAGGAGCATCACTCATGGCCACCTCCGTTCTTACCAAACCCGCAGCAAAAGGCGGCAGCTTCCTTCTGGAAGCCCCGGCGCCCGCGGACGTTTTCACTCCTGCGGACCTCACCGACGATCAAAAACTGATCGGACAGACTGCGGAAGAGTTCGTGATCAAGGAAGTCCTGCCTTTGGTGAAGGACCTCGAAGCCAAGAAGCCCGGCCTGATGCCGGATCTGGTTCGCAAGGCCGCCGCGCTCGGCCTGATGAGCGGCGGCACACCGGAAGAGTACGGCGGAGCGGGCCTGGACAAGATCGCCTCCACGGTGCTGACGGAAAAGATCTCGATGTACGGCGGATTTGCCGTGACCCACGGCGCGCACGCCGGAATTGGCACGCTGCCCATCGTCTATTTCGGGACAGAGGAACAGAAGAAAAAGTACCTGCCCAAACTGGCCAGCGGCGAAATGATTGGAGCATATTGCCTCTCGGAGCCCCAGGCGGGCAGCGACGCGCAAAACTCCCTGACCCGCGCGGAACTGAACAAGGAAGGGACGCACTACATCCTGAACGGCCAGAAGATGTGGATCACCAACGGCGGCTTCGCGGATCTTTACGTGATTTTCGCAAAAATCGACGGCGAGAAGTTCACCGCCTTCATCGTGGAGCGCAATTTCCCCGGCTGCAAGCCTGGCAACGAAGAACACAAGATGGGCATTCACGGCAGCTCCACCACGCCGATCTTCCTCGAAAACTGCAAGGTGCCGAAGGAAAACGTGCTGCACGAAATCGGCCGCGGACACATCGTGGCGTTCAATGTGCTCAACGCCGGACGCTTCACCCTTGGTGCTTCGGGTGTCGGCGGCGCAAAGAATGTGCTGGCGACAGCCTCGAAATATGCGAAGGAGCGCAAGGCCTTCGGCAAGCAGATCGGGGATTTCGGCCTGATGAAGGAAAAGCTCGCGGAAATGGCTGTGCAGATTTTTGCCGTCGAATCGATGATTTACCGGACGGCTGGAAACATTGAATCCGCCATGCACGCCGCGTCCGGCTCCGGCAACAAAGTGCAGAACACGATGAAAGTGCTCGAGGAATACGCCATCGAAAGCTCCATCGCCAAGGTCTATGGCAGCGAAATGCTTGATTTCGTCGTGGATGAGGCCGTGCAGATTTTCGGCGGCTACGGCTTCCACGAGGATTATCCCGTCTGCCGCGCCTATCGCGATTCGCGGATCAACCGCATCTTCGAAGGCACCAACGAAATCAACCGCATGCTGATCATCCAGATGTTGATGAAGCGGGCCATGGGCGGGCAGTTGCCCTTGATTCCCGCGGCCATGAAGCTGGCGGATGAGATTCTCGCCGGACCTTCGTTTGAAGAAACGCCGGAAGGTATCCTAGCCGAGGAAGCGCGCACCATCGCCAACTCCAAAAAGATTTTCCTGCAGGCGGCCGGCGGTGCAGTGCAGAAGTTCCGTGAAAAGCTTGCCGACGAGCAGGAACTGATCGGCGCGCTTGCCAACATCGTGATGGAAATCTACGCCATGGAATCGAGCCTGCTGCGCGCGCAAAAAGCCGCGTCCAGCAGGGGTGAAGCCGCAGCCTCGGTGATGATTGACGCCGCCCGCGTGTTCATCGCAGACGCCGCCGAACGCGTGGACCATGAAGCGAAGCGGGCGCTCGCCGCCGTCCACGAGGGCGACATGCTGATGACCCAAATGGCGGTTCTGAAACGCTTCGGCAAGCGGCCCGCTGTGGATACGATCACCTTACGCCGCCGCATTGCTGCTGCCGTTCAGTCGCAGGACCGTTACCCGTTCGAGGGCCGATAACAATCCCGGCTCACCGACGCCTTTTGAATCACTAACGTAAGCTGACAACTCAAATCCAAATGCGTTGGGCAGCGTCGGCCTGCCCATACGGCGGCATGGGCCCCTGCCTTTGTCTACCCGTTTGCCATCCTCATCCACAGAAAACCTAAGAGGCTGCGGTTTTGGCCATGACCAACGGGGCACAAGGCGGATGCGAGGGAATCCGGTGGGTTAAAAGTCTCTTAGACTAGAAGAAGTCTTGGTACTCGGACTAATAACTTGCATTCCCGCCCCGTGCCCCGTGCGTTAGCCGTTCTGGCCCTCTCTGTGCTTTCTCTGCACGGCCTCTCCATTGTGTTTTTGGGGGCTACCACGGTCGGTTCCATTTTGGGAAATGCCCTCCAGATCCTTTGCAGCGTTCTTGCCGCCGTTATGTGCTTTCGTGCGGCCCAGCGCAATCCGGGTTTCACCCAAGCATTCTGGGTTTTTGTCGGCTGCGGCATGGGCATGTGGGGATTGGCTAACTTCGGCTGGGCCTATTACGAAATCGCCTGGCACATGGAGCCCCCGGTTGGCTCGCTGATTCGCTTCCTGTTTGACACACACGGAATGTTCTTCGTCATGGCCCTGTTCCTGAATCAGGACAAGCGTGACTCGAAGGTGGAACTGGCCGAACTTCTGGACTTCCTGCAGATTGGCATTCTCTTCTTTTTGATTTACTTCGCCGCGTACTATCTGCCGGCCATGAACCTGAACTACTCGGTTGCGCTCGCCAGAGAGTATGAGGTCATGACGCTGGAGACGCTCGGTATTCTGCTCCTTGCGGTCTTGCAGTGGTTTCGGAGCGTCACGCCGCAGGCGCGGCCGTTGTTTGGCGGGCTCGTGCTCTATGTGCTCTTCTATGGCTCGCTTTCTGCCGCAGTCACGCGGTTGCAACTCACACAGGAGACTCCCACGGGAACCTGGTATGACCTGGCATGGTCGGTTCCCCTGCTGGCCGGCGCGTTCTGGGCGGCTACTTGGCAACCATCGACCGAACCGGAACGCCGGGTACGCCGGCGAAACCACACGCTCAGCGAAATCCTGATTAACAACATGATGTTTTTCGTCGTTCCGATGATCATTCTGATTCAGGTGGCCCGCATGGGTCCGAATCAGAAGCTGATCCGCTTCACTCTTCTGGGGTTTTCCTTCGTATGCTACGCGCTGCGCATCGGGCTGACGCAATTCCGCCAGCAGCAGGATGAAGAGACCGTGCGCCGCCAGACGCTGGCAATGGATTCCTCGATCGAAGGCATCGGCATCCTGAACGAAAAGGGCGTGCACATTTACGCCAACGCAGCGCTAGCCTGCATGTTGGGATTTGAGTCTCCGGAAAAGATCGTGGGCAAGCACTGGCACGTCGCTTATCCATTCCAGGAAATGAAGGAGCTAGAAGCCCAGATCCGAGCGTCGTTGAGGCAAGATGGAAAGTGGTTCGGCACCCTTTCTCTGAAGAGGCCCGACGGCAGCCGGATCCCCGTTGAAATGCAAGTGGGAAGCATGCCGGATGGCGGCACGGTCTGCGTGTGCCGCGATCTTTCCCAGCATCAGCAATCGGAGCAGGCTCGCGCGGAAGCGGAAGCCAAATACCGCATGCTCGTCGAGCAGGTGAATGCCATCACTTATATTGCGGAAATCGGCATTCGCGGGAAGTGGTTCTACGTCAGCCCGCAGGTGGAAGCCATCCTTGGCTACACGTCTGACGAATGGCTCGCGACGGCCACGGATTGGGACCAGCATATCCATCCTGACGATCTGCCGGCGGTCCTGGCTGCGGAGGAGCAGAGCATGCGGGGCCTTCCGTTCCAGGCCGAGTTTCGTGTGCGCAGAAAAGACGGGCGCGAGGTCTGGCTGAGCGACACGGCAGTGATCGTTCAAGGGAGCGACTCCCATCCGGTGATGGAAGGCATTCTTGTAGACATCACCGAGCGCAAATCCCTGGAAACGCAACTCCAGCAATCGAGAAAAATGGAGGCCGTCGGGCGCTTGGCCGGCGGCATCGCCCATGACTTCAACAATCTTCTGACCATCATCACGGGTTACACGGAACTCGCACTCAGCCGGCCGCAACTTCCCATCGAAGTTCGTGGAGATATCGAACGCATTGAAAATGCTTCGGGGCGCGCTGCGGCGCTGGTCCGGCAGCTTCTGGCGTTCAGCCGGAAACAGGTGTTGCAACCCAAGATTCTCGACCTGAACAAAATCGTTCTGAATCTCGATACGTTACTCCGGCGGCTGATGGATGAGCGCATCGAAATGGTCACGCGCGTCAAGGAGGACCTGGGCAAGGTAAAAGCCGACCCCGCGCAGATCGAGCAGGTGATCATGAACCTGGTGGTTAATGCCCGCGACGCAATGCCTGACGGCGGACGGCTCATTGCGGAAACCTGCAACGCGGATCTGGACGCAAACCACGCTATCGATCATGTCACCGTGAAGCCCGGGCGCTACGTCATGCTGGCGGTTTCCGATACGGGCGTGGGCATGGACAAAGAAACCGCCGCGCATATTTTTGAGCCCTTTTTTACCACCAAGGAGAGCGGGCGCGGCACGGGACTTGGCCTTTCCACCGTCTACGGCATCGTCAAACAAAGTGGCGGCTATATCTGGGTCTATAGTGAACCGGGGAAAGGCAGCACCTTCAAGGTGTATTTGCCGCGGGTCGACGACCAACCCGAAGATATCCTGGGCGCTCCGGCCTCAGCGGGGAAACGGGCGCCGAAAGAAACCATTCTTGTCGTGGAAGATGAGGAAGCGGTTCGAGAACTCATCCTGACCGTCCTGAAGGAGAAAGGCTACGAAGTGCTCACCTCCCGCGATCCGCGGCAGGCGGAGCAGGTTGCCGCGCAGTTCAAGGGCGAGATTCATTTGTTGCTGACGGACATGGTCATGCCCGGGATCAGCGGACGCGAGTTGGCCACGCGCATTCAAGCGCGGCGCAGCGACATTCGCGTGCTCTATATGTCCGGGTATACGGACAACGTGATTACCTCGGGAGGCATGCTGGAAAAAGGTCTGGCGTTTCTTCAGAAGCCGTTCTCTCCGGCAACGCTGGTTGAAAAGGTCCGGGAAGTCCTCCACCAGACCCCTGCCGCGTAGCGTTTCTTATCTCTATTACGAATAGTCGCAGGATCACTGCGGGCTGCTTGCTGCGGGAGGCGTTGCAGCGGGCGCTGCCTGTTTCGGTTTCTCAATCGTGTTTAGCGTTTCCACGTTAAAGCGCTTGTAATCGGAATAGCGCGTGATCAAGTTCATCTTGAATCCCTTCACCAGCAGCACACGTGCGCCCACATGGGCTTCCTCATAAGTCGGCAGCCACACTTCGTTGTTCAGATAGGCCTGTTCGAAAACAAAGCTCGTGCCGCGCTCCACATTCGCGAGCAAGCCGCCGGCCAGATGGAAGTCGCCCACAAAGTAAGCTTCCAGGCGCACGACGTCTTTGGCCTTTTCATCCACCCAGATCACACCGGCAAGATCCTTGATCAGCTTTTCCGCCATGGATTTGGCTTTGAATTCCGGATTGGGCTCGAAATCGAAAACCAAAACGTCCTGACCGCGGAAGCGTTCGCGCCGCGGATTCACAAATTGTGAGGCGCGCAAAAAAACCTCGATGCCCGGATCGTCTTTGTCCTCCTTGCCTTCTTCCTTGGCCTTTTCTTCCTTCTTTTCCTGCTTCTGCTCTTTCTTCTTTTCCTGTTTCTGAACTTCGGCGATGTGTTTTTGAGTCTTTTCGTTCTCTTTGTTCTGTTCTTCCTCGCTGAGGGGCTTGCTATCCTTCTTTACCAGCGTGGAGACTTCGTCGCCATCCAGATAGAAAAACGTAAATTCGTTCACTTCTTTTCTGGTGATCTTGCCGGTCTTGTCGTATTCGGTCTGCTCTTCCACGCGCGTGCCGGCATAGTTTTCCTTGATCTTGTCAATCTGCTTTTGGTTGGCATCGATTTCGTCAAAAAGGGTTTTCAGGTCGGGCAGCTTTACCTGCGATTTGATCGGGAAATCGAAAACGCGTTCGCCGATGGTTTCGTTTACGGCCACGCGGGTGACATTCACGTTGTAGGTCACATCTCCGCGGCGCAATTCGATCTTGTAGGGCACTTTTAGCCCGGATTCCGTGCGGTAATCTTCATAGTAAATTTCGCGCGGCACGCCGGCGATCTCCGCCTTCTCCGCCGCGATCAGATGGGTCTGGCGATCGAAGAACACTTGCCGGATGACGCCAGTGGGATAAGTCAGTTCCAGCTCTTGGGCCGTGCGCCCGCAGATTTGCGTTTCGCCTTTATAGGCAATGCCCACTTTTTGTTTTCCAAGCCGCTGCAGGCGGGAATTGTAATATTCCGACGCGGATTCCATCTGGAGCGCGGAGAGGCCCAGCAGGGTGCTGATTTCGCCGTCTGAATTCTGGTGCCATGCGGATTTGCCGTTGTAGGACTCGATCAGCGTCTTCCCGTTGACATGAATCTCGGTGTAGAGGCGGTTTGGCCTCTTCACTTTGAATGTGTAAGTCCCCGGTACTTCGTCGCCTGTGGCAAGGATGCTGCCTTCGATGGTCAGAGTTTGCAGCCGGGCGATCGCCTTGCTACCCCCAATTGCCTTTGCGTATTGATCCAGGATTTTCTGCGACTCATCGGCACGGACGGGACACAAAAAGAGAGCCCAGGCAATGAGGGCAGCCGCCAGATAGGTCGCCTTGCGCATGGTTGCTTACAGTTAGATACGCGGCCAGCGCGAAAAAGTTGCGGCGTCCGCCCGTGATTTGCGAGTTTTCAATTGACGGCCAGAGCCTGGCGAATCTGGTTTTAGTGGGCTACTTTTGGCCGGTTGCGATATTTTTCGTACAGGTCTTTCTGCTTGTTCTCGGTGGATGTCAATTGCCCCTTAATGAAGAGGTATCGAACGTCGGTGGTTACATCCAGGGGATCGCCATTGGTGACAATGAGGTCGGCGATCTTTCCGGTCTCCAGCGTGCCCAATTGCCCTTCCAGGCCGAACATCTGTGCCGGATAGAGGGTCACGGCCTTCAAACCTTCATCGTAGGGCAAGCCGTGCGCGACCGCGTTGGCGGCTTGCTGCCCCAGGCGGCGCGCGAAGCTGTTGTCGAAGCTCGCGAAGGCAATCTTCACGCCTGCAGCGCGGAGTTCCTCCGGCTGCGTCATCAGCCGGTCGTAAGGGTCATCCTCCTGGGGCGGCTCGCCGAGTGTGGGGCCGAGAATAACGGGCACGTTCTTGGAGCGCAGAAGATCCTTCGCCTTCCACGCTTCCGCGCCGCCCGCAAGGATCATTTTCAATTTTTGTTTGTCGCAGAAATCCACGGCATCGCGGATTTGCCGCTCCTTGTCTGCAAACACGAGCAACAGCATTTCCGCCCGAACCACGGGCCCCATGGCCTCGAGTTTCACGTCGCGCTGAAAGCTCGCATTGGCGGCGCCTTGCACTTGGCTGTAGTGCCTTGCCTGCTCCACGTAATCGGCGAGTTGGTTGATTTGCTTGTCGTATTCCTTCTTCGCGTCTGCGAACGATTTTTCCTTCATCGAGAAAGTCGAGAAATCGAATGACCGCAATTCCAGGCTTGGCCAGTCCACAACCATGGCGGCATGCTTCTTGATCAACATGTCGTCGATGGTCCAGCCGGCGAGGTGAACTGCGGAAGCCTGGCCGCCTACCAGATTGCTGGCGCCACCACTGTCGAATCCACCGCTCGCGGGCGCGGCCACCACGGCCGTGATCCCCGCGGCGCGTGTGACGGGAATATGCGCGCTCGAGGGAAGGATGGCGGTTGCGGCCACGACGTCTGGATTAAATGAGCCCGTCTCGGTCGAATCTACTGTGGAGCGGACGGCGCTGATTTCGCTCAGGCCCATCTGCGTCACGGAATCAAAGAGTCCCGGATAGACCTGTAGGCCCTTCGCATCGATGACTTGCGCGCCCGCAGGAATCGTAATCCCCGTTCCAATCGCTGCGATCTTTCCATCGTGAATCAGGACCGTGCCATCTTCGATCGGCGGCCCGGCCAGCGTGAAGATTTTTGCGTGGGTGACGGCGTAATCGCCGGCGGTCTGAGCGTTGAGTGCAACCGCGGCCACCATCGCCGTCAGAAAGAAGGCAAAAACCCGAAGGCAACGGGAGCGGTTCATTGCGCACCTCCCAGGCCGAGTTGCGCCTGAGGCGGCTTCGGCTTTTCCTCTGGCTTCGCTTCGGCGGGCTTCTTTTCCTCCGGCTTTTTCTCTTTGGCTTTCTTCTCTTCCTCAGCCTTTTTCGCAAGCCTTTCCTGGAGATCCTTCTTCTCCTTTTCTAAAGCCGGGCGGTCGGCGGCGTCCTTGGTTCGATCGAAATAGACCCGGCCATCAATCAGAGTCTTTTCGACCACCGCATACGCACTAAGGGGATCGTGGTTGTAGATAACGAGGTCGGCATCCTTGCCCACATCAATCGAGCCGACGCGCTTGTCAATGCCCAACTGGATGGCGGGATTCAGCGTGACGAGCTTCAGCGCTTCGTCGTGGCTCAATCCGCCGTAGCGGATGGATTTCGCGGCTTCCTGGTTCAGGTGCGTGGCTTCCGCGGCATCGTCGGAATTGATGGAAACAATCACGCCTCGCTGCGTCATCAGTGCTGCGTTGTAAGGTATCGCGTCATAGGCCTCAACCTTGTAGGCCCACCAGTCCGAAAACGTGGAAGCGCCGGTGCCAGCAGCGGCGATCTCGTCCGCGACTTTGTAGCCTTCCAGGACGTGTTGCAGCGTCTGAATGTGGAAGCCAAATTCCTTGGCCACGCGGAGCAGCATCAGGATTTCGTCTTCGCGGTAGCAGTGCGCGTGCACGTAGCGCTTCCCTTCCAACACTTCGACCAGCGGATCGAGTTTCAGGTCGCGCCGCGGCGGGATCAGATTTTTTTCGCCCGCAGCCACGCGCTTGTTGTAGTCGTCCCAGGCCTTTTTGTAATCACGCGCCTCGGTGAACGCACTGCGAATCGTCTCTTCCACGCCCATGCGCGTCGCCGGATAGCGGTCCGGCGCCCCTGGCACGCGAAAATTCGAACGCTTGGGATTTTCGCCAAGGGCAAACTTGATCCCTGGCAGCGCGCCCTCAAAGACAAGCTTCGACGCGGGTTGCCCCCAGCGCAGCTTGATGACAATGGTCTGCCCGCCGATGGCATTTGCCGAACCGTGCAGGATGTTGGCGGTGGTTACGCCGCCGGCCATGTCCCGGTAAATCGAAATGTCGTCGGAATTCAGAACATCGGCGATATTCACCATCGAAGAAACTGAAACCGAGCCCTCATTCACGCCTCCGTCAATGGCGATGTGCGAATGGCAGTCAATGATGCCGGGGCTGACGAACTGCCCGTTTGCGTCAATCACCTGGGCGTCCTTGGGCGCTTTCAGATTGCCGCCGACCGCGGCGATTTTTCCGTCCTTAATCAGGATGTCGCCCTTGTCGATCGTGCCGTGCGAAACGGTGAGGAGCGTTGCATTCCGGATCAAGATGACGGGTGGCGGAGAATCCATCGCAGCACTGACGGCATTTTCGTTTGCGGCCAACAAGCTGTATGCGGCAAGGTTGAGGACCGCAAAGAGCAAACCCAGCCTGATTGCGATTCTCATCGCGCACCTCCCGCGAACGCGGCCGTTGCCACGGAAGGTTTCGTACCCGTAAAGTCAATTGTGTAGCCCTGTGCCTGAATCGAACCTTTCATCGAATTTCCTTCAAACGTCCCGGTCAAAACCACGTCGCTGGGGCTACCTTCGATTTCCAGGTTGATGGTAAATGTGAAATTGTCGCCGCTCACCCAGCCGCTGAACACGCTGCCGGAGCCCCGGTTGCCGGAAACTGTGCCGGTGAGTGTGCCATCCGGCTCCATTACCAGGTCCGCGGTTGCTTCTTCGTCTCCCTGTTGCGTGGTGAACTTCAGGTTCCACTTCCCAGTCATGTTGCCCTTGGGCGGTTCGCCAGGCCGCAGCACTTCGCGAACTTCGTATTTGCGCCCATCCACAAAAACCAGCTTTACTTTTGTCTTTTTGTCGAAGAGATCTCCGTCAGTCACCACGAGATTTGCGATCTTGCCTTTTTCAATCGAGCCCAGCGTCTCGGAAACCCCGAAAATTTCCGCCGGAGAAAGCGTCAGTGCCCGCAATGCGGCATCCGGACTCAGCCCCGCATCGATTGCCTTCTTTACCGCGGGCAGAATGTCTTTCGGTGCCGTAATCCCCCCGGAATAAAACGCAAATTTCACCCCGGCCTTGTCCAGAGCCGCAGCGGAGGAGGGCGCGCGATCCCAGAAGCGCAATTCACGCAGCGACGTGATGGCCTCCGGATCACCGTCTTTCGGCGCCTCGGGCCATTTCAAATCCAAAAGCACTGGCATCTTGTGGGCCGTAATCTCCGGCGCAACTTCATACGACATCTGCGCGCCGTAAAGTACGGCATTCAGCTTCCATTCTCCACTCAATCGCAGTGCCCGCAGGATTTGCAAAGAGGTATTTCCAGGGATCAGCACCACCGCGTGTTTCGACAGCGCGTCAGCGAGTGCCGCGTCGCTGCGGTCGTATCTGGGTCGCGCCTCACTCTTCGGGTTTTTTGCATAAATCGCATCGGCTTGGGTGTCCCAATTCGTGTCCAGCCACACCTGCCGCACGTAGGCAATGCCACCCATCAAAGATCCGGGATAACTTCGAAACCCGCCCGTTGCATGGAAAGAGACCGGCAGAGCCACCGACGACTTGACCGCAAAATCTCCGGCGCGCTCGCCGCCCAGATCCAAAACCGCGGCCTGTCCGGGGAAAAACCCTTCTTTCGGCGCGGCTACCACGGTGGTAAAGCCCGCCATGCGCCAGGTTTCGATCCGGGCATCGCTGGGATTCACTTCGTCCGCGGCGCTGCGCCACGGCGTAGTAGAGGGTCGATCCTCCGGTCCGCGGGAGACAGGTGGCTGCTGTCGGGAACCGCCTTCGGCGCCTGGTGCAGAGGCAATGCCGACATCCGTGAAGCTATCCATCAATCCGGGATAAACAATTAAGCCTTTGCCATCAATCACCCAGGCTTCCGGCGGAATCTTCGCGTCAGGTCCTACAGCGGTGATCAACCCGCGCGAGACCACCACCGTCGCGTTCTCCAGCGGCGCCGACGATACGGGAACTACCTTGGCTCCGCGAATGGCGAACGTCGTCGGCTCGCCGCCCTGCGCGCGCGCTCCGGGTGTTCCCAGCCCGGCAATCCAGACTCCGGCAAGCACAACAGACCACAAGCGTTGCGGAACGCTTCTCGCCTTCATATTTCTGCTCCTTGTCGAAACTGGTGTACTGCTTGTGCGAAGCCCCGTCGGACTACATCCCCGCAGGGTACTCAGGCTAGTGGCAACGTCCGCGGACGTCAAGTGCGCAAGAGGAAAAGGACAAGCGCTGAGCGCTTGTCCTTATCTTCCCGCTTCTTCAATCTAGCTATGGCTTTTTCTTCTTGCCAAACAAGCCGCCAAGCTGGTTGATTGTGTCGGCCGCGCCCTGGCTCCCGCCGGCAGCATTCGCCAGTCCTCCAGCGTTGCCTCCGGCACAGGTGAGTTGGCTCTTCAGCAGGCCGGCCGCAACCCCGCCAACATCGGGCACAAACTCAGGCTTGGCCGTAGTTCCTTTCACTTGCAGCGGAACCTTGAGTTCACCACTCTTGCAACTGGTCGCTCCACCGCCAAGAACTCCTCCAAGTAAGCCTCCCGCTTTCCCGGTTGCCGCGCTCGCCGCGCCGCCGGCCAAACCAGATGCCACCGAACTACTCACGGTCGCCACCAAATTGAAGTTCAGATTGTTCTTGGAATCGACCGTACCGTGCCCCACCATGGAGCCGAGCGACGGAACCACCGCGTTGAGATTGTCCGCACGGATTCCTAACGGCGACATATTTACGTTCGAAGTGAACTTTTCGATGATCAGGTCGCCGCCGGTCTTGATTCCGGCCAGTGAGGCGACGCCGGACATCTTGGAGCCCAGGTCAAACCCGGCCAGCTTTCCGTTGAACAGACCGATGTTGCCGTCGGTCACTAGTTTGTTAGTCGGGCCGGTCACGGTCAGATCGGCATTCAGCGTTCCGGCGGTGAGTTTCGACTTCTCCGGCATGTTTACGCCGACGGCCGGAAGAAAAGCTTCCAGATCGGTGGCGGGCAGGCCGTTGCCTACAATTTTCAAGGCCACGATGAAGTCATCGCCAACGGACTTATAGGTGCCGCTCAGATTAGTCTTCGCGTTTCCGATGTTGATCGTCGAGGGATTCAGCACGCCTGTGCCCTTCGCCAGATTGTATTTCGTGTCGAAGTTCACAACGGCTGGAATACCCGCGGGGCTCCCGCCCGCCACCAGCACCGCCTTCGAAAGCTTCGACTGGCCTTTCACGGCCATCTCTCCACCCTGGCTTACAAGATTCGCGTCCACGTCCGCGATTCCTCCAAGCCCCATCGAAGGATCGAGGATTCCGCTCTTGGCTAGGTCCAGGCCGGCAACGGTGAGTTTCACGTTTTGTGGAGTGAATGCGGCATCATTCGGATCCACCGGGCCGACTTTCCCGTTGATTTTCATGGTGCCCCCGCCGGGCAGCTCCATCGAAAAATCCACGGGGAAATTGTTTTTCATCGCCACGTCGGTGGCCGTGAGATTCACTTTGGTATAGACACTGCGCTTCTTCGAGTCTGTGTTGCCAAGCGTGATTTGTCCGTCTTCCAGCCGCAGCTTGGCAATGGAGACCGCCGGGGCGGAACTCCCTCCTCCGCCGCCACCCGAAGAAGAACTGGCCGGAGCAGCCTTTGGCGCATCCCCGCCTTTCGACGGCGAACTGCCGCCGATGGAAGAGAAGTTCCAGCGGCCGCTGGGGTCTTTCAGCATGGTCACCTGGGGATTCACCACGGTGACCTCGGTAACATTCAGTTGCTGCGAGAAAATCAGAGGAATCAGTTCCACGCCGACTTTCACGGATTTCGCCGTCAAGAACGGGCCCGAATTGAACTTCGGATCGTCACTGACGGAAACGTCGTCAATTCCTACCGACCCCGTGATGATAGAAAGGCTCAAGTTCCCAAGTTGCACTTTGCGACCCAGGGCATCGGAAGCCTTGGATTCAATCGTCGGCTTGAACTTGTTCACGGGGATCAGGAAAGGCAGGATAAACAGGATCAGGATAATCACCACGATGGCGATGCCGATCCACTTCAGCTTGCTACTCATGGAATCCTCCACAGGACAGCCAGGCAGGCGTAGGCGGGCGCCACTGTCGTTTACGGGGCGATAGTATCACACAGCCACTGCGTTCTCTGTGTCTTACGTCAATGGGGGGAGTGTCGCCGGGCCGCGCCGACTCATACTACAATGGTCTCAGTGGGGCTGTAGCTCAGATGGATAGAGCGACGGTTTCCTAAACCGCAGGTCGCCGGTTCGACTCCGGCCAGCCCCACCATTTTCCATGGGTCCAGCCCAATGAAGGCATGTGATGTAGGCAGATGCCCAGCAAGGATGTTGCGCGGAGCTATTTTCGCGGGGCTGCCACGGTTGCTGGACACACGGCCTGCGTTCTCCCTGGAATCCTGAGGCTTGCACCGATTTGGAGTTGGTTGGGGTTTGTGACTTCGGGATTCGCGGCAGCCAGTCTGGGCCATGCTCCGCCGCACCCTAATTGCTCGCGTGCGAGGGACCATAGCGTGTCGCCCTTGTGCACGATTAGCTGAGTCCCAGGCGGGGCTGCCCTAGCGCGGGTGCTTTCGGGCACAAATACATATATTCCCACTCGCAAGCGCCTTGGATCCTGGCTGAGCCCGGGGTTCACGCGCAGCAACTCCGCCCAGCGCGAACCATCCCCAAGATACAGGTGAGCCAGCTTCCACCAACTGTCTCCGGCGCGCACTTGCTTCCGCTGCAGATTGGCCACCAACGTTGCCAATGGCGCATTTTGGTGCGGGGTGCTCGGAACGACGGAAAGGCGTGGAGTAAACGGAGACATGCGCAGGTTGCCGATGCCGGGAGCCAAACTCGGCACCGGCCGCTTCGCCGGCCTGAGTTCATCCTCCCGCAACGATCCCGTTGGCCCGATGAGCGGACCGACCGCCGCTTTTGGTTCTGCCAGTGATGCCTTTGGAAGATCGATCGAATACTGTGAGGGTTCAATTTTCTTCGCGGTTTCTTCCGCGCGCCGCGCTTCCTTCTCCTGACGATACTTGCGCGTAATTTCTCCTAACGAAGATGTTTCCTGTTGCTTTTCCTGTTCGCCTGGCTGCGACTGAATCTGCGCTGGCTGCTGGCCGGCCTTTCCAATTTCGACTTGAGGTTTCTCCGGAGTGGTGGGAATCGTCCGGCTGGTCAGTGCGCGCGAAGCATCTTCCGGCGTGAGAATCTTCGTGCGTTTCAAATCTTCATCGGTGTAAACATGGTGGGTAGCACTCGCCTGCGCGGCTTTGCGTTCGCGCGCCTGGCGGGCAGCTTCGGCAACATCGTCTTGCGCGCGCGACGCCGCGGCCCCAAACAACGCAAGCAGCAGAACGCCCATAGCCATTCCGCGTCGAAGGGGAGGCCCGATCCGGGTTTCCGTTTCGCCTACTGACATTTCGGCTTCGAATGAGAGCTGCCGGGGGACAACCGGCTTCCGACTCTGGGGGAGATTGTGTCTCTTTTCCGGCCTGGCTGGCAATAGCTCGTGTCGAATAAAATACCCGCCCGTTCGGGAGCGAACCGGATGTCACAAATTCAAATATTCCTCATTTTTTCGAGCGGAGGGTGTCGAGTTCAGGGATCGAGACCGCCTGGGTGATCGCGCGCTCCGGCTGAGCCTTTCCGTTCTGCAATGCGTCCACCAGCATATCGATGGCTTGCCCCGTGTTGGGCGGACTGAAGATCGTCGCCCGCAACAATCCGCTGCGCACCCAGGATTGTCCGGTCTTCGGCAGGCCGTCGATGCCGATGAACGGCGTGGCCAGCCAGCGTTCGCGTTCAATCTCGCTAGGAATCTCCTGAAACGCTTTCCGCGCGCCGATGGCCATGGAATCGTCGTGCGCCGCCACCAAATCCACCACCGCTTTCTTGGACGTGGGGAGCTTCAGCCAGGAACGCACGGCCCGCATGGAACTATCTTCCGTCCATTGTCCCTTCAGATTGATCAGATGGAGGTTCGCGGGTTTCAGTTCGAGCATTCCTTTGAGCCGGTCCTTCGTCGCGGAATTCTCCGACGGGCCTTGCACGTACAGCACGGTACCGCCAGTCGGCAAGAGCGACGCACACTGCCGCGCCTGAATGCGCCCGATCTCGACGTGATCCACGGTGACCATGAACACCGGCGCTTTATCCAAACGGCGCAACTCCCCGACATAGCTCGCCTCGCGATTCAGGACGACCCAACCGATGCCCGCATCCACGGCCGCGCGAGCCACCTGCGGCAGTGCCGTTCCTCCGACAGGTTCAAAGATAATCGCGCCGGGCCTATCCTCCTCGGCTGCCTGCACTGCGTTTAAAATCTGCGTGCTTTGATTGATGGCGTCGTTGTTCGCGTAGAGAAGCTGCACCTCCACGCCGTGTTTCCGCGCTGCTTGCTCCGCCGCACCGGCTTGTTCGATCTGATAATCGTTGTCGTTCGTCGTGAGGGAAACCAGAATTCGCAACTTGCTCATGAGTCCGCCCGGGGAAATTTACTCTTCTTTACGATACACGCCTGAAGCGTCCAAGTCAGGAGAAGCCTGACCGGAGTTGCTTACCAGAAAACGGTGAGCGCCGGGGCAATTTTACGGAGCGTTAATCAGCGAGCGCAACACAGCGAATCGAGCGTCTTTTTGGAGCGCCATTTTGCGGTGTCGCTGGGTTAAATGTCACAGAAGAATGTGCAGGCATCACGCAAACAAAACTAACACTATTTTTTGTAAGGGGTTACAAAATCCGTGCGGAGCGAAACCTGGCATATCGATTGCTCCTCTCTGGATTGGTATTCTTTGTCCAGCGCAAACCAGGGAGCCTTCATGAGTTGGCAAGAACAATATCGCCGCAAGGTCGTCGGGCCGCAGGAAGCCGTGCAGTGCATCCAGTCCAACATGCGCGTCTATATCCACCCTGGTTGTGCGGAGCCGGAGACCCTGGTGGAAGCGCTGATTGCACGAGCCCCGTTCGTCCGCAACGTCGAAATCGTGCACCTCCTGACCCTGGGCCGCGCCGACTACATTGCCCCGCAGATGGAAGGACACTTCCGCCACAATGCCATGTTCATCGGCGGCAACGTGCGCCAGGCGGTCAACGAAGGCCGCGCCGATTACACGCCGGTTTTTCTCAGTCAGATTGAAAACCTGTTTGAGTCCGGCCAGATGCCGATTGATGTCGCATTGATCCAGGTTTCGCCGCCGGACGCTCACGGCTTCTGCAGCTTCGGAGTCGGGGTGGACACCACCTTGACCGCCGCGCGCCAAGCCAAGATTGTGATTGCTCAAGTGAATGACCAGATGCCGCGCACCTATGGCGACAGCTTCATTCACGTTAACGATATTGATTCGGTCGTGGAGGTTTCGCGATCACTTTGCGAATTGGAACCAATCGAAATCACCGAGGTGCATCGTGCCATCGGCAAGCATGTCGCTTCTCTGATTGACGATGGTGCGACACTTCAGCTTGGTATTGGCGGCATTCCAGATGCCGTGCTCCTGCAGTTGACCGGTCACAGGAATCTCGGCATCCATACGGAAATGCTCAGCGACAGCGTGGTTCCCCTGGTGGAGTCCGGTGTCATCAACGGCGCCTGCAAGTCCATCCACCGCGGAAAGATCATCACCGGCTTCGTCCTGGGCACGAAAAAGCTCTTCGACTTCGTAAGCCACAACCCCGCGTTCGAATTCCATCCGAACGCCTATACCAACGATCCCTTCATCATTTCGGAAAATCACAAGATGGTGGCCATCAATTCGGCGCTGCAAGTGGATATCACCGGGCAGGTCTGCGCCGATTCCATCGGCACCTATTTCTACAGCGGCATTGGCGGCCAGGTGGATTTCATTCGTGGCGCGTCCCGTTGCATGGACGGCAAACCGATTATTGCCATCCCCGCCACCGCAAAAGGCGGGCAGATTTCCCGCATCGTGCCGATGCTGGATCCCGGCGCGGGCGTGGTCACTTCGCGCGGTTCGGTTCGCTACGTGGCCACCGAATATGGCGTTGCCTACCTTCATGGACGCACGATCCGCCAGCGCGCCGAAGCCCTGATTGAGATCGCGCATCCGAAATTCCGCGACGAGCTCTACGCCTATTGTGAGAAGACCCGCTGGCTGCAGCGCCCTTCATTGAGCGAACCATAGTTCCCTGGCGGGTTTCTCAAGCAGTTTTCCATTAGCCGGATTGCTCGGGACACCCTTCTTCTCCCGATGCTAAACTATTGTTTCATCTCTTTTTTCCTGGCCGGCCCCCGGTGTCAACGCCGGGGCCACTCCTGCGCCAGGGTCCTCAGGGGGAAATGTTGGCTGAAATTCCGTCCGATGCCGCAGAGATGTATCTGGATCTGCTGAAGAAATCCCTGACCCGATTCGCATTTCCGGAGACCTACACGAAGGTCGAATCCCGCCGGCAAATCCGCCGCAAATACTTTACGTGGCTCTTGTATCCGGCTCTTCAGCCGCTTCTGGCAAAGGAGAACGTCAATCTATTCGTCGAATCGCCGTTCGACCCTGCGGCGCGCATCGAAGGCAAGGACTGGCCCGCAAATGCGGAAACCATGGTCGGTCTGAAGCGCCTCGAAAATGTGCAGTATTGCATTACCCAGGTCTTGCAAAACAATATCCCCGGAGACTTGATCGAAACCGGGGTCTGGCGCGGCGGAACAAGCATTTTCATGCGCGGTGTTCTGAAAGCTTACGGAGTGCGCGACAGAATCCTGTGGGTGGCGGACTCCTTCGAGGGCTTGCCGAAACCCGATGGGCGCTACCAGCAGGATCAGGGGGATATCCACTGGAAATCCAACCCCGTTCTTGGCATTTCGCTGGAGCAGGTAAAAGCCAATTTCGCCCGTTACGGCTTGCTCGACGATCAAGTTCGCTTCCTCCCTGGTTGGTTCAAAGACACGCTTCCGGCCGCCCCAATTCAGCAACTCGCCATCCTGCGTCTCGACGGCGACATGTACTCCTCAACCATGGACGCCTTGCAAGCTCTCTACTCGAAGCTCTCGCCCGGCGGCTTCCTGATCGTGGACGATTACAGTTCCACGCCCGTTTGCCGGCAGGCTGTTGATGATTTTCGCGCCAAGCATCAGGTCACCGAACCCATCCAGAAAATCGATTGGGCCGGCGTGTTCTGGCAAAAAACTCGCTGATCAAAGGTTCCCTGGCATGGGCTTCCTCTGTTAGGGTAGTTGCCTGCCGGCGCAGATACACTCCTGAACGTAGAGGAGCATCAACGTGATTTTTTCTTTCGCCTTTCCGCTTCGCTTTTCGATAGCTTCTACCCCCGTTTTGTTTCTGCTCTTGCTTTCGCTCGTAGTTCCGCCCGCTCGAGGTCAAGCGCCTGCCGCCGAAAGCGATAAAACCGGCGAAATTCTTCACCAAATGAATGGCTCTTTCGAAAATCTGGTGAAGCGGGTCTCCCCGGCTGTGGTGGAGGTGCTGGTCACGGGATTCGGCTCTGCCGAGGAAGAAGACGAGGACAGTTCCGCTTCCAGCTCCATTGGGCGCGAGCGCAGCCTGGGCTCAGGGGTGATTGTTGATTCCGACGGCTACATCATCACGAATTATCACGTCGTAAAAGGCGCCGATCGCGTTCGCGTGGTCCTGACTCCCGCGCCAACGCAGGATTCGCAGGCAGTTTCCCTGCTCAAATCGCGGGGCCGCATTCTTCCTGCACGCGTCGTCGGCTATAGCAAGCTCATTGATCTAGCGGTCTTGAAGGTGGAAGCCGCGGGTCTGCCCACGTTGTCCATCGGCCGCTATGATCACATTCAGAAAGGCCAGATCGTGCTGGCCTTTGGGAGTCCCGAAGGACTGGAAAACTCCGTGACCTTTGGGCTCGTCAGCTCTGTGCTTCGCCAGCCCGATCCCGACGACCCGATGGTCTACATTCAAACCGACGCCGCCATCAACCCCGGCAACAGCGGCGGCCCGCTGGTGGATGTGGATGGAAACGTCGTCGGCATTGACACCTTCATCTACACCAAGTCCGGGAGCAACGAAGGCATTGGCTTCGCGATTCCGGGCGGAATCGCGCGCTACGCGTACGAACAAATCCGCAAGTACGGCCGCGTGCGGCGCCGCTCTATCGGAGCGGACGTGCAAACGGTTACGACGGACTTGTCCCAGGGCCTCGGCCTCGGCACCGACTCCGGCGTGATCGTCTCCGACATTTTTCCCGGCAGCCCGGCGGAACACGCAGGCCTGAAAATCCAAGATGTCATCCTGACGCTCGACGGTTATCCCGTCGACAACGTGCCCATCTTCACGCTGGCTCTCTATCTTCTCAACACCTCGAACTCCGCCCGGCTGGAAGTGCTACGCGACGGGAAAAAGCTCGACATAGCAGTACCCGTCTATGAACCTCACAATGATCCCAGCCGTCTCTCGGACCTGGGCGACCCCAAAAAGGATTTGATTCCCAAGCTGGGCATCGTCGGCGTCACTGTCACACCGGAAATTGCGGATGTCCTTGAGGATTTGCGCATTCCGGGCGGCGTGCTGGTCACCGCCACGGTTGCGAACCGCCTTGCAGTGGATTCCGGTCTGCAGGAAGGCGACATCGTCCACTCGCTGAACCGCACCCCGATCAAAACTGCGGACGATTTGCGCACGGCTTTTAGCAAGTTGCAGCCGGGCGATCCCGCCGCGATGCTGGTGGAACGCGCGGGCAAACTCACCTACGTCACGTTTGAAATGGAATAGTAGGCGGACTGCCTCATTTTTCCCAATGTGCGGTGGTGAACTGTTTTGGGTCGAAGACCGCTGGATCCAGCTTCACGTCTTTTTGAATGTCCGAGTATTCTTCGCTGAAGACCTTCTTCCCGTCGGCGTGAACTTCCACGAGGGCGGCGATCCATCCACCGCCCAATTTGCGGTAATCCGCAAACCGGATGTCTTGTGTCTTCGTGGGATCGGCGTTATCCGGCTCCAGCAGCCGCACAAACAAAAGGCGGTCCTTCTCCACCCAGAACTGCTTCGATTTCAGATCGCCCTTTTCTGCTCCGAACACGTAGACGGGTTTCCCTTCCCAGGTGTCTTCATGAAATTTGGCGGCGTCAAAGCCTTCCTGCCTGGCAATCGCCAGCGTCGTTTCCGGTGATTGTGTATAGACGTCAAATCCGAGCACCAGCAGCATGTTTACCTGCTGCCTGCTGGCTTTCACCTGGCCGTCCTTGAAGATCGTCACGTTGCCGTCCACCAGCAAATAGCCATTCCCATCGCTCGGGGGTCCGATGTCAATGCGCAGTCTTCCCGGCAGGAGCGCCGCTTCAAACCAAGTCTCGGCCCTCGAAGTTCCATCGGCATTGTACGTCGTGCTCTTCTGCGTGAACGTCACCGTCTGGTACCAGCCCCCGGCGTAACGGTCATGCATCGCCTTCACCAGTGCCTCCCCG
>Ga0335082_10001064_pt1 | contig 29213 bp, 19 predicted proteins | sample Lox_Sample_41_FD_206718 | JGI IMG/M metagenome (GOLD analysis project Ga0335082, IMG submission 206718) | Soil microbial communities from Loxahatchee National Wildlife Refuge, Florida, United States - Lox_Sample_4.1 | ecosystem: Environmental > Terrestrial > Soil > Wetlands | place: USA... | reverse complement strand
CCAGATCCAGCTTGGACCCTCCCTGGCCGTTCCAGGTCTCTGGGGGGTTATAGGTGAGCGGCATGAAAAAATCCCAGGTCCCGCCGCGTCCTCCCGGCCGGACCGTTGTGTAACTCTGCGCATCGGCATCGGCGATCAGGACCGCGGTGCACACGATTGCAACAATCAAGAATGCAGCACTGATTCTTAGCGTCTGTTTCATAAAAGAAATCCTCCTTTCGTGTGAACTCATTGATGTATTTTGAGGCGCCGGCAATCCGGGGCGTCACCCCTCTCCAACCCACCTTCACGGTAAGAAAGTTCTCGTCCTCGTTTGTTCCGGTCAGGGTATCATTCCATCTGATACCAAACGGTCGATTATAATCTTGGTTAAATCCGAAACAATATCTTGCTTGACCACATCAATCTTCAAAACGGATCGGGCCGTCCAGATGCATTGCTCGGCGTTCACGTCAAAGAGCCCATTCATCTATTTCGACTGTTGGGAAGGCGGCGCAGCCGGGGTAGACTGCTTATCTGAACTGACCGCTATTTTATCCGCTTCCATCACCCAACCGCCGCCCATGGACTTGTAGAGGTTGACGAAGGCGCGCAACAGCGCGTCCTGCGTCTGGGCGTAAGAGAGCTGGCCATTGAAGAGGCTGCGTTCAGCGTCGAGCACTTCGATATAGCTCGTGTAGCCGTTCTCGTAGCGTAGGCGCGCCAGCCGGGCGTAGGTCGCGAGCGCCTCAACCTGCTTCGCCAGTGCGTCGAGCTGCACGCGTGTCCGGTCCTGATCAATGAGGGCATCCTCGAAATCGCGGAATCCGTTCCTGATCGCCTGCTCGTAGCCGAACAGCGCCTCCTGCTGGACTGCCTGGGCAGCCTTGACGGTCCCCTTGATCTTGCCGGCCGTGAAAATCGGACCCGCAAGCGCACCCGCATAGCTCCAGGTCTTCGCCGGCCCGGTGAAGAGGTCGGAGAGATCCGTGCTCGCCGAACCAAAGAATCCCGTGAGCGAGATGGACGGGAAGTACTGCGCCTTTGCCACGCCGATACGCGCGTTCGCCGCGATAAGCGCCTGCTCAGCCTGCAGGATGTCGGGACGGCGCGCCAGTAGATCCGAGGGAAGGCCTGCGGGCACCGCTGGCAGCACAATCTCATCGAGCATCTTGCCCCGCACGATCGGTCCGGGGTTCCTGCCCAGCAGGATACTAAGGAAATTCTCCTGCTGTCTGATACGCCTTTCCAGATCCGGGATTGCGGCCAAGGCGACATAGTATTCCGACCGGACCTGGCTCAGCTCCATCTCCGAAATATTACCGCCTTTGAAGCGAAGCTCGAAGAGCCTCACCGACTCCTCGCGGCTCTTAGCGGTCTGCCGGGAGATTTCGAGCTGCTGGTCAAGTGAGCGGAGATCGATGTAGGCCGTCGCCACCGACGTGACGAGCGACAGGATCACGCCACGCCTGGAGTCTTCAGCTGCCATAAGGTCCGCACGTGCCGCCTCCGTGGCCCGACGGATCTTACCCCAGAGGTCAATCTCCCAGCTCGCGCTGAACTCAGCCTGGTATATACTGTATTTCGAGCTTGTCCCCGGCGTAATCGGGATGGGACCCTTCGTGGTGGCCTGCACCCTGCCGGCGCTCCCGTCGTAACCGACCTGAGGGAAGAGGTCTGCCCGCGTCGCGCCGTACAGGCCATAGAACTCCTCGACCCGCGCCGTAGCGACAAGGAGATCGTAGTTCTCTCTGAGCGCTGTCTCGATCAGATCGTTCAGCACCGGATCATTGAACTGATCCCACCAGGCAGTGTTGGCTGTGTCCTTTGCCTGCTGCATGTCCACCTGCCACACAGGCGGCGAAACAATCTCCGGTTTCCGGTAGTCAGGACCGATGGCACAGCCTGCCAGAAGGAACAGGGTCATCGTTATGACGATCGATCGCATCATTGGTGTCCTTCCTTTCCCGGTGTCTCCCCATGCTTCTCGCCGCGGTGGGACAGCTTCTCGATCACTGTGAAGGTCACGGGGATCAGGAACACGCCGATTCCCGTTGCGGCCAGCATGCCGCCGATCACGCTCAGCCCCATCACGTTCCGCGCCAGTGCGCCTGCGCCCGATGCCGTGGCGAGCGGCACGCACCCGAGAATGAACGCAAAGGAGGTCATCAGGATCGGCCGGAGCCGCAGCTTCGCGCCTTCCAGGGCCGCGTCCTCGGCGCTCTTGCCCTTGTCGTACTCCATCTTCGCGAACTCGACGATCAGGATGGCGTTCTTGGCCGCAAGTCCGATCAGCATAACCAACCCGATCTGAGCATAAAGGTTCAGTTCCATCCGACTAACGTAGACGGCAAAAAAAGCACCGAACACGGCAATCGGCGTTCCCAGGAGCACGCTGAACGGAAGCGACCAGCTTTCGTACTGCGCCGCAAGGATTAGGAAGACAAAAAGGAGCGATAGCGCGAAAATGGCCGCCGCAGGCACTCCTTCCTGTGCCTTCTTCTCCTGGAAGGACATGCCGAGGTAGTCATAGCCCATCTCCTGCGGCATGGTCGCCTTGAATACTTCCTCCAGCGCCTTCATCGCTTGGGTCGAGCTGTACCCAGGTGCGGACACGGCATTGATCTGGGCCGAGCGGTAAAGGTTGTAGCGCATGGTGAACTCCGGGCCCGACCGGTTCTCGATGCTCGTGAGTGCCGAGAGAGGCACCGGCTGGCCTTTGCTGTTCCGCACATAAAACTGTCCGAGCTGCTCGGCCCGAACGCGGGCATCGCCCTCAGCCTGCACATAGACCTGCCACTGCCTGCCGAAGCGGTTGAAGTAGTTGACGAAGGAGCCGCCCATGAAGGCCTGGAGAGTGCCGTAGACGTTCTGCGGGTCCACACCCTGCTTGAGCACTTTGTCACGGTCCACGTTGATGAAGATCTGCGGCACCGTGGGAAGGAAGGTGGTCGTAAGCCGGGCAATCTCGGGACGCTTGGTTGCCTCGGCCATGAACTTCTTGGTATTCTGAAACAGGAAGGCGATGTCCTTTCCGGCCCGGTCCTCGAGCAGGAAGGTCACACCACCAGAGGTCCCGATGCCGGGGATGGCCGGAGGCGAGAAGGCGAAGGCTACGCCCTGGGGCAGCTTGGCGAGCTTCGCGTTCAGACCCGCCAGGAGATTGGCATACTTTTCCTCAGGGCTTTTGCGCTCTCCCCAGGGCTTCAGGGTGACGAAGAAAAAGCCGCTGTAGGTGTTCACCACACCGCTCAGCATGCTGTATCCCATAATGCTCGTGCAATACTCGACGCCCGGCGTGGCCATGATGACGTTTTCCATCTCCTTGACCGCCGCATCGGTCCGCTGGAGCGACGAAGCATTGGGCAGCTGGATGCCAGCATAGAAGTAGCCCTGGTCTTCCTCAGGAAGGAACCCTCCCGGGAGCCCCTTCCCTAGCAGACCGACCAGCAGGACGACGATGCCGAGGAAGATGAGGCTCATTGCCGACTTGCGGATCAAGGTTCCGCAGAATCGGACGTATCCGTTCGTCGACCTACCGAAGACATCATTGAACCAGGCATAGAACTTCCCGAGGGGACCGCGGTTCTCTTTCTTGGGCTTCAGGATCATCGACGAGAGCGCCGGGCTGAGCGACAGTGCCACAAAGACCGAAATCATCATGGAGATGGCGATGGTGACCGCGAACTGCTGGTAGAGCCTGCCCGTGATGCCCGGGATGAACACCGTGGGAAGGAAGACCGCCGAGAGCACGAGGCCGATGGCGACGACCGGCCCGGCGACCTCTTCCATGGCCTTGATGGCAGCCTCTTTCGGCGTCTTGCCCTTTTCGATGTGGTGTTCCACAGCTTCCACAACCACGATGGCGTCGTCCACCACGAGCCCGATGGCGAGCACCATGCCCATGAGCGCGATAGTATTGATCGAGAACCCGATGACCGGGAAGATGGCAAAGGTGCCAATGAGCGAGACCGGCACAGCAAGGGCGGGGATGAGCGTGGCCCGCCAGCCCTGCAGGAAGATGAAGACCACAATGATCACGAGGATCATAGCTTCTACGAGCGTGTGCATGATCTCGTTGATGCCCTCGCGCACCGCTTCGGTCGTGTCCAAGGAGACCACGTACTCCAGGTCCTGGGGAAACGATTTGCTGACCTGCTCCATTAGTTTCTTGACTCCGTCCACGGCGGCGATTGCGTTCGTGCCCGGAAGCTGGTACAGGCCGAGCACCGCAGCCGGCTTCCCGTTCAACCTTCCCCGCATGTCGTAGGATTGGGAGCCGAGTTCGATGCGAGCCACGTCCTTGAGCCGCACTAGCGACCCATCGGGATTGGCCCGCAGGACCACCTGGCCGAACTCCTCAGGCGTTATGAGCCGTCCCTGGGCGCGGACCGCATAGGTGAATTCCTGGCCGGGAGGCGCCGGCTCGGCGCCCATCTTGCCTGCCGGATTCACGGTGTTCTGTTTCTGGATGGCCGACGTGATCTCGGGCACCGTAATGTTCAGCTTCGCGAGCTGGTCCGGCCGCACCCAGACGCGCATGGCGTACTGGCCGGCGCCGAAGACCGTGACGCTGGCGATACCGGGAACGCGCGTGAGCTGGTCGTTCAGGTTGATGTTGGCGTAATTGGCGAGGAAGATGTCATCGTAGGTCCCCTTGGGCGAATAAAGTGAAACAACCATGAGGGGCGATGACGTCGACTTCTTGATCGTGACGCCGTAGTTTCGCACATCGGAAGGAAGCTGGGACTCGGCCTGGCTCTCGCGCATCTGGGTCAGGACCTGGTCGATGTTCGGGTCAGTCTTCACGTCAAAGTTGACGTACATCTTCATCTGCCCATTGTTCGCATTGAGAGAGTACATATAGTTCATGTTATCCACGCCGCTCATCTGCTGCTCGATGGGCGTGGCAACGGACTGCTCCACGGTCTGGGCGTCGGCGCCCACGTAGGTCGTGTCGATCACCATCTCAGGCGGAACAATATTCGGGTACTGGGCAATGGGAAGGCCGAGGATCGAAACGATACCGACGATCACGATGATGATCGAGATGACGATGGCCACGATGGGCCGGTTAATGAAGAAGTTGACCATAAGGAGGTTACCTCTGCTCGTGGCCCGCGACAGGCTTTTCCGCCGGGGTAGTCGCGGACTGAGTTGTCGGCGTCTCGAGAGACACCGGCTTGGGATTGACCGTCACGCCGTCACGCACCTTCTGCAGGCCCTCGACCACGATGCGATCCCCTGGCTGCAAACCTTCGGAGATAACCACCAGGGATCCGGTCTTTACACCCGGCTTCACGGTACGGATAGAAACCTTGTTATCAGGCCCGACCACAGCCACCTGGAAATTGCCCTGGAGCTCGTTCACAGCGCGCTGCGGCACGACTATCGCTCCCGGTATCGTTTCCATGACCGCACGGACTTTGGCATACTGCCCGGGCCGGAGCATGTTTTCGGGGTTCGGGAAGAGGGTCGCTACCTTGAGCGTTCCGGTCGAAGGATCCACCTGCCGGTCGGCAAAAGCAAACTCGCCCTTCCGTGGATAGAGGCTCCCATCGGAAAGGACCAGGTCGAGCTGCGGCTTCGACTGACCCGTGGCCGGTCGTTTTGTCTGGAGATGGAGAAATTCCTGTTCGCTGATCGGCACCAACACCTTGATGGGATCGACAGTCGAGACCGTGGTAAGCTCCTCTACCTGGCCCGGCCCTACAAGATTTCCGATCTGGGCCTTGGCAATTCCTGCGATGCCGTTGATAGGAGATGTGATCCGCGTGAACCCGAGATCGAGCTGCGCCTTCTCCACGGCGGCCTGCGCTGAATCGAAAGCGGCATGGGCCGACTGCTCTGCCCCCACGGCGTCATCGAGGTCCTTCAGGCTCACCGCATTCTGCTCTGCCAGCGGCCGGATACGCGCCAGGTTCGCCTTGGTCGTGTCCCACCGCGCTTTTTTCTGCGCAAGATCGGCCTTTGCCTGATTCAGGGCCGCTTGGAAAGTCCGCGGATCGATCTCGAACAGAATCTGTCCCTGCTTAACGAACTGCCCTTCGGTGTAGTTCTGCTTCACGAGGTAGCCTTGGACCTGGGCGCGGATGACGGCGTTGACCGACCCATCCATGCTGCCCACCCACTCCCTGACCACCTTAACGTCCTGCTTGGCGACCTCGGCCACTTCAACGTCCGGCGGACCGGCTGCAACCTGGGCCTTCTTCTTGCACCCGGAGATCACCGTCCCGACCAGGACCAGCACGACGAGAACAAGAACGATCCGTTCGAAGATCTGCATGAGAGACCTACTGCATTTCAGTTGCTGCGTATTGCAGCGCATGGAACACCTCCCGAAGGAAAATATACATCTGAGCGCAAGGTCTGCAAGCTAAAAACTATGCAAGACCTTATTAAAAATAGAACACATAGCACTATGCAGTTGATTTTAAAAGACCTAAAACCTGAAGGATCATCAACTGTATCATGCATAGTATTTAGAGTCAATTGAGAAAAGGAACCTCTCTAACAACCAGCCATGCTCTACAGCGTGACCGATTTGCTTCATTGAGACGATATTCTTCTGGAAGATTCCTTATTAACTTATCAATCGTCACAAGTGCATTCGTATATTGATACGGCATGTTTCTTCGTTATCAGAGTTTCTAAAAAACGTTTCTCACTCCCATCGTTCCTGCTAATATTTCTGCTCCTCCTCGGATGTATCCGGACGATACAACGGCTTTGTCCTCCAGTTGAACGTAATAGCCAAAACGCGCACGACAAAGGTGCAGGCAATGGTAATAACGGCCGCCCTAGGGGCCGGCATGCCGAAGCGCATGGTGAGGAAGATGTAGAGCAGACATCCTCCAAGGGCGGCCAAAGCATAGAACTGGCCGGGCTTCAGCAGCAATGGCTCGTCCCTAACCAACAGATCACGAAGCAAGCCTCCCCCCACAGCATTGATGACACCGACGAGAATGGCGGCCGGAATGCTCAGCCCGGCGTTTATCGACTTCTCTATACCCACGACCGCATAGGCACCTAGGCCGAGGGCATCAACGAGGGCGATCACTTTCGTGAGCCGAGTCACCCCGTGGCGAAAGAGCAGCCCGACGAGGCTTGCCAGCGTGATGGCCACGATGTAGCGTGAATCCATCGTTACCGCCGGAGGCCCCTGTTGGATGAACAGACCGTCGCGAAGCAGACCGCCGCCGACGCCGCTTGCAAAGGCCAGCGCAAACAATCCTATAAAATCATAACCTCGTCGCAGCGCTGCTAGGGCGCCGGTTATACCGAAGATAAAGGTGGCGCCAAGGTCGAAGATAATCGGTAAATGAAATTGCTCTTGCATCTTCGCACATTCTTTCATCGCATTCCTTCGCCGGACAGACCGTTCACACAGCAGCCGGCGAAACGCGCGGGTTAGAAGTTATACTTAGCCGAGAACTGGATGCGGCTATCGTGTCCGGTCTCGCCGCCGTTCTGCTCGAGCTTGCCCCAGAGGAACTCGCCGCCCACCATAACGTTCTTCGCCGGGTAGTGCAGTAGGTTCACCGAGGCATACTGGCCCCTATGGAATGCGGTCGGCTCCTGTCCTCCGGAATTGTGCTGCTCCGTCTCGCTGTAACCGATCGAGCTGCTCCATTTGTCGCTCCAGTACTTGTCGTAATAAAGGAGCAATCCGAGTATCGGTAATGCCTCAGCACCGCCTGCGCCGCTTTGTGGCGCCAGGTCGACGCCACCGTCATTGAAGTAGTTAGCGATACCCTCTCCATAGGCGAGTTGTGCAAGTATACTGTCTTTACCAACGGTATGGACGGCCCCGCTCAGGTTTGCTCCCCAGCCGGTCTTGTGGCCCGATATGCCTCCATCTGGCGAACTATATCCGAGCCATCGCATTATACCGGCTGCCTGGAAGTGACCCCAGGTCCCATCCATACGGTACTGACCGGTCAGATCCGGATATTTATTCCAACTGGAAACACCATTGATGTCTACGAGGTTAAGCTTCCCTGTGTCGATTGCCGAACCAGGAGACTCAAGCGCGACCGCAGCCTTTGTTCCCCCCTGCTTCAAGAACGTCCACCGCGCCTGGATGTTGCGGAAGAAGATCATGCCCGCCGGCCCCCAGTAGTCGACGACATTGGGGTACACATCTATGTCCATGAAAAGACTGTTGGTCTGCCCTGCAAGGAATTGACCTAACTCACCGTAGGCATGGCGCAGCCGGATCGTGGTCTGGCCCGCATCGGCACCGACGCCGAACAGATCGAACTCGAACTTTGTCTTCAGCTCTCCCAGTTCGGTGGGGATATAGCCATTGACGCCGAATCGGGTCTGCTTAACGCTAAAGATGGTCTCACCGTCATGGCCGAACTGGTTAGTTGCGCCTACGGAGATCTTGGACGGACGCAACGTGGCGTCCCAACTTGGATCGACGCGGTCGAAGTCGTAGATGGCGTCCAACTGAACAAAACCATAGATTTCAATTCGGGGCGTATTCTGCGCTGCGGCGCGCGCCTCCCCTCTCGTGCCGATGACCGCCAGAAGGGCAATGATGACACATACATATAGTGCAGTTTTTGGCTTCATATTTTCATGGCTCCTTTCTTTGTATGATCTCTGTTTCGGATCAAGCGGGACCTTGCTCCTTTCCGATACGGATGGGTGAACGTATCTTTATGTATGAATGCAAGACCATTTATCCCTGATACATTCTTGGTCTCTTGTAACTCATTTTCCCTACAGAGAACGAAGATGCTTCTTTTTTCCCTCATGCCATCATGGCCACAATAACCGGCCCCCATGCTGTAAGCAGGATGTTCCCAATGGCATAGGGCACCGTATAGCCCAAGGCTGGAAGCTTGCTGTGCGCCTCATCCTGGATGGCGCGAAGCGCCGCAGTTATCGTCCCTGCTCCCGAACATGCGCCCAGAAGGATCAGGGGGTTCATCTTTAAGACATACCGCCCGAAGAGAATCGCCGTGACGTGAGGCAGTACAGCCACCAGAAGTCCAACAAAGACCAAACTTATCCCGGCGTGTTTGAGTCCCGCGATGAAGCTGGGGCCCGCCCCAAGACCTACAACAGCAATAAAGGTGGTTAGTCCGACTGTGTCGAAGACCCACATGGCGGGCTCAGGGATGCGGCCGAAGGTTGGACGGACAGACCTGAGCCAGCCGAATATCAGGCCCATGATCAGCGCGCCGCCGCTCGCCGTGAGTGTGATCGGCAATTTACCGATTGTTAACGAGAGTAGGCCGACCAGCCCTCCGAGAACGATGCCTGAGCCTACAAAAACCATATCGGTGGCGCTCGTGGGCCGGTCAGCGTACCCCAGCTCCTTCGCAGCAAGATCGATATCTCGCCTCGCGCCGACAATCCTCATAACATCTCCCCGGTCGATGCGCGTTTCGAGCGCGAACGGCATCGGCTCCCCTCCGCGCAGCAGCTTCTGCAGGAAGACGCCACGGGCAAAATTCAAGACAACCAGCTCCCTGAGGGTCTTCCCAGCCACAGCCTTGTTTGTGATCACGACGTCCAGGGTTTCCTGGGGAAAATCGATGAGGGTCTTGTCCTCCACTTCGGGTCCGATCACGGTTCCCCGGGCCATGAGGGCCTCGGTGCGTGCCATTACTGCGATCACGTCCCCCTTATGAATGACCGTTGCCGGCTCGGGCTCGATGATCGTGCCTTCATGACGGACCCGCGAGATAAAGACCCTCATCTCCTTAGGCAGGGCCTCGATCTCCGCGACGGTCTTGTTCACCAGTTTCTCATTGGTCACGCTATACGCCCGGACCCCGAAACTCTGAAAAGCTGATTGAACGCCGGGCTCCTGCTCTTCTTCGCCTGAGATCTGGGCTTGCAGTTTCCTGCCCTCCTCCTTCAAGTTGACCCGCATCAACCTTGGTCCGAGACTCGACAGGAACCATACAACGAAAGCGGTGCCGACTAGGTAACTGACAGCGTACGCGACCGGTATATTGTTCATGAGCCGGGTCTTCTCCTCGGCCGGGACACTAAGATGATTGATGGCATCGCTCGCCGTGCCGATGACCGTGGATTCGGTAAATGCCCCGGCTAGCAGACCCGCCGCTGTCCCCATGTCATACCTGAGGAGCTTCGAGACCGTAAAAGCGGTAAGCAGACAGGTGACACACAGGACGACTGTGAGCGCCATCTGGGACAGGGCATCCTTTTTCAGCCCCCGGAAGAACTGGGGCCCGACCTTGTACCCAGTCGTGAAGAGGAACAGGTCGAAGAAAATGGTCTTCACGATCGCCGGGACCTTGATATCGAGCTGCCCGATGAGGACGCCGGCCAGCAGCGTACCCACAACAGTTCCCAGTGTAAACGATCCGATCTTGAACCGGCCAATGAAAAACCCTAGAGCGAGAGCAAGAAAGATAGCCAGTTCCTGATGCTCTTGAAGGGCCTTCACAAAATAGTCCATACTGAGTATCTCCTGTAGGGTACGCTCACGAGACCACTGCCTGTCCTTCACAGTTTTACGACGTTTGATCCGCGCGTCTCGGCACACTCATGCAACCGAGATAATGCACGGGACGCGCAGGCGACCAGTTCTCTCAGTACCTCATGAAGAAATCCTGCAGTTTCTTAGGTTCGTTCGTATTCATCAGGCCGAGCATGAGCAGGATGCGGGCCTTCTGGGGATTGAGCTCCATAGCGGCGATGAACCCCAGCTTCTCGTCGTCCACTTCCACGTTGCGCACAACGAGGCCGCTGCCCGTGCGTGTAGAGCGTACGACGGCAACGCCCTTCTTGGCAGCGTCTGCAAGTGCGGCAATCGCAGTATCAGTGCTGTTCCCATCGCCCACTCCGGCGAGCACGATGCCTTTCACGCCCTTCCCGACGAGGAAGTCGATGGTGTCACGACCAAAATTGGCATAGGAGTAGACGACCTCCACGTACGGCAGGTCGTTAACAACTTTGCCGTCCACGGAAAACTCGCTCTTCGTCGTATGGACCGTGGTGTTGGTGGAAAAGAAGTAGGCCTTGCCCGTGTTCATGACGCCTGCCCGTCCGCGGTTCGGCGACTTGAATGTATCCAGCGCCGTGCTGTTCGTCTTTTGCGCTTCGCGGGCGTAGTGGATCTCATCATTGAGGACGACGAGCGGGCCACGTCCCTTGGCTTCCGGATTGGCGGCTAGCGCTACCGCGTCGTAGAGATTGGCCGGACCGTCCGCACCTATAGCAGTGGCAGGCCGCATGGACCCTACCAGCACGATCGGCTTGTCGCTCTTCACCACAAGGCTGAGGAAGTAAGCCGTTTCCTCCATCGTGTCCGTACCGTGGGTGATGACCACGCCGTCGGAGTCGCCCTTGAGAACCTCATTTACCCGCTTCGCAAGCTTCAGCCACACCTCGTGATTCATAGTCTGACTGCCGATGTTGGCCACTTGTTCTCCGGTGATGTCCGCAAGGTCCTTCAGCTGGGGCACGGCCTTGATGAGGTCATCAACGGAAAAGCTGCCTGACTTGTATCCCGCCTCGCTCGTGCTGGCCTGCGCGCCGGCGATAGTGCCTCCCGTGGCGAGGATCATGATCTTGGGTTTGGCCTGCGCCGCCGACGCAATCAACATCAACGCGAAGACTGCTGTAAAAAAGCTTCGAAACATGTTCGATGTCATTCTCTTCATGGTATTTCCTCCTTGTCTGCTTGGTTGTCCTAGTTACTTCTTTTTCGTCATCTTCGATGTAGCAGCTTTCCATTCCTCGACATAGCCCTCGGCCGCCTCCTTGAGGTACTGGCCGATCTTCGGATAAGTATCCTCCGGCAGGTTGGCGAGCGATACCCTGACCGACCAGTCCGGCCCACCGAAGCCACCGCCATGCATCAGCACGACACCTGACTTCTCAGCGAGGCGGAACAGGATATCCGTGCATTCGTAGTTCTTCCGGAGGAACTTCACGAAGTCGGGGCCGTAGACCTTTTCGGCCCAGACCATGATATCGAGTTCAACATAATAGAAAGCCCTGTTCTCATCGGGTGGCGATGGAAGTCCCAAACCTTCCCAGAGCGCCTGGTAACGCCGACGCACGATGAGCTGGCAGAGCGTCTTATAGCTGTTCGCCTTGTCAAGCAGCGCGAACAGGGAGAACAGGGCCATCTGAATCTGTTGGGGCATCGACAGGCCGGCAGTGTGGTTCAGCGCAACCTGGCGGCTATCTGCCACCATGCGGTCGATGAATTTCAGCTTCTCCGGCGCGAGGGTGATGCTGCTGTAGCGGCGATTAAGCACCGCTCGGTCCTTTGCGGGCAGTTTTTCCAGCATCTTGTCAAAGATGTTGTTCTGGTGAATGGCCACGACCCCAAGCCGCCAGCCGGTGCATCCGAAATGCTTCGAATAGGAATAGACGCAGATGGTGTTTTGCGGCAGCTCGGCCATCAAAGACCGGAACCCCGGCACAAAGGTACCATAGACGTCGTCGGTGATGATGATCAGATCGGGCCGTTTATTCTTCACAAGCCTGACGAGCCGTTTTATCGAGCTTTCGCGCAGAGCATAGGATGGCGGGTTGCTAGGATTGACGAAAAAGAACGCCTTGATGCGCTTGTCGGCCAACTTGTCGATCTCCTTGTCCGCGTACTGCCACGTGTGGGTACCGTCCGGACGCAATTCTACGCCCGCATCGATGTTAATGACCTTGAACGCGTAGCGGTCAAAGTGAGGAATCTCGATGTACGGCGTGAAGGTCGGCACTCCGAGCGCAATAGTGTCGCCGCGGTGAAGCAGGTGATTGAGCATCAGGGAATCGAAGATGTAGCACATTGCCGCTGTGCCGCCCTCGACAGCGAACAGATCGAACCGGCCCGCCGGTGGCTTCCCCGCGCACATCTCCTGAATCAGGTATTCATGCACGATCCGCTCGGTGCAACGCAGCATCCTGTCCGGCACGGGATACATACAGCCAATGATGCTCTCGGCAAGTTCGTGGGCGAAGACATCGGGATCGAACTTCAGCGTCTTCACGCCATAATCGATGGTGTCACGAAGCAGCTTTGCGCCGGGAACGCCCCTGTTAGCGTCGAGGAAGCCGTCGAAGCGTTTCGCAATGCCCTTCTTCTCCGGCATGCGGCCTGCATCGGGAATGTTGATACCGCGTCGCGACTCTTCGATGCCGAACCGCAAGAGCGTGCCAAAAGCTTCTCGCGGCGTGGTACAGATCCAATTCGGATTACCACGCCCAGCGTTCAGCATCTGCGCGTCGCTCTCCCGTTCGCTCTCGTCAGCAAGCGAAATAAGCTTATCCTTGAGCTCGAATGGACTCAGCTTGAGCAGATCCTTTTGTTCAGCGCGGGAGGTCGATGCCTTTCTTGTCTTGCTTTTCATAGTATGCTCCTTTCTCGGGCGGAAACTCATGCCATAAGTAATACGATTACCAGACCCCAGATTGTCAGCAGGGTGTTGCCGACGGCATAGGTAACGGTATAACCGAGAGCAGGCACCTTGCTTTGTGCCACATCCTCGATCATGCCCAAGGCCGCCGTCGTCGTTCGAGCGCCAGCGCAGGCGCCAAGGTTGATGCCCGGGTGAAACTTGAAGAGATATTTGCCCATCAAAACGCCGACGATCAGCGGGACCGAGGTCACCACGATGCCGGCGAAAAACAGGCTTACTCCTGCCTGTTTCAGACCCGCCACAAAGCTTGGGCCGGCGCTGATGCCGACGACAGCGATGAAGATGGTAAGACCCACGTTGTTCAGGATCCACAGTGCTGGGGCCGGGATCCGTCCGAATGTCCTCTTTACAGACCGCAACCAGCCGAACACGAGCCCGGCGATGAGCGCTCCGCCACTGGTACTGAGGCTCAAGGGGATCCCGCCAAGCTTGATCGTCAGGGCACCGACGAGGCCTCCCAGCACGATACCAACACCGACGAAAATCATATCGGTCATATTCGTGGGACGGTCGGCGTATCCAATCTCCTTTGCTACCCGTTCGACGTCGCGCTTAGCACCTACAAGGGTCAGCACGTCACCCCGGTCAACGGTGGTGCTAGGCGTGAAAGGCATCTCCTGTCCTGCCCGCATGAGCTTTCGCAGAAACACTCCGCGGGCAGTCTCGTTGGTAGCCAGCTCCGCCAGGGTCTTGCCAACGAAGGTCTTGTTCGTTAATACCACGTCGAGCGCCTCCGCCGGAAAATCGAGCAACTCCTTGTCGTCGACCTCGGGTCCGATAGCAGCCCCGCGCTCCACGTGCGCCTCGTGCCGCGTGGCCACGACTACTACGTCGTCCTGTAGAATGATCGTCGCGGGCCCGGGCTCGACGACCGCACCGCTGTGGCGGACCCTAAGGATGAACACACGGACATCCTTGGGCAGCGCCTCGAGCTCCGCAACCGTCTTGTTTACCAGATTCTTGTTGGTCACGCGGTATGCACGCACATCGTATCGCCGTGCCATAGTCATCACCCCGGGCTCAGCCTCTGTTCCGCCCATCTTTGATTCAAGCTTTTTGCACTCTGCTGCGAGGTCCACGCGGAGCAGTTTGGGCCCGATGGTCGCCAGAAGCCAGGCAGAACCTGCGGTACCGAAGATGTAGGTCACTGCATATGCCACCGGCATGTGGTTGATGAGCTTGGTTTTATCGTCCGGGGAGATGCCGAGCTGGCTGATTGCGTCTGTAGCGACACCCAGCACCGCGGAGATAGTCTGGGATCCGGATAATAACCCTGCCGCCGTGCCGATGTCATAGCCCAAGAATTTCGCGGCCACGTATGCCGTGACCAGGGAGGTGAGGCATTGAAGTACTGCGAAGATGGCCTGCGGCACACCATCGCTCTTCAGACCCCGGAAGAACTGGGGCCCGACCGAGTAGCCGACTGCAAAGAGGAACATGAGGAAGAAAACCGACTTTACATTCGGTGAAATAGTGATGTGCATCTGCCCGATAAGTATACCGGCAAGCAATACGCCTGTTACCGCTCCGAGGTTGAACTTGCCGAGCTTGAGACTTCCGACCCAATAGCCGAGCGCTAGCGTCAGAAAGATCGCCAGCTCGGGGTATTGCTGAAACGTTTTGATGATCCAGTCCATCTCATTGCTCCTTTCCGCGGCCGTCGTTTGCTTCAGATAGTGTTCCTTCTTACTCCTTAATCATGCCGCCCGGACGGCCTTGATCTTTTCCATGCCGGCTGTTCCCGACACGGCATTGATCCGGACATCGGGACGCTCGTTCAGAAGCGTCAACGCTCCGAGTAGAGCGCTAAAAGCAGTGGAACGGATGTGTCGGTCGAAGTCTTCCTCGGCATCCCACTCCTCTATCAGGAGAAACGTGTCAGCGTGCTCAATGTCCATATAAAAATCGCAGGCTCGGCATCCGCGCTCTTTTCGCATTGAACTGGCGAGCGTGTTGATTGTCTGCAACAACTCCTGACGCTTTTCCTGAGGCACAGTCATTCTTATCGAGGTAATAATCATGACACGCTCCTTATCCCACGCCCTTGAACCATCACCGACTGCATCGCCGGCTGCCATCAGCGTTCGTCTCACGGCAATCTTGAGTGAATACATATGGGGACGGTACAACGGTACAATATCAAACTTCGTGCCTGAAGTGGTTGCAGGGCCAAGGCATGGTAAAACTTTGAAATTAAATAGTTATAATGAATTAACCCGCTTGGAATCTGTGGTTCTGATATGCGCAATAACTGCGATATTTCGTGATAGCCACGATATTTCGAAGGGTAGATTTAGAAGCAGAAAGTATCAACTATTCATGGTGTTGGCATTCCGTCTCGGCCGGGCAATTCCATGTTTTTGCATTCGCGAACGGAGAGTGCTCGGGTTCAGGTCAAGGAGGGCGGCCGCGCCATGCTTTCCTTCTATGCACCAGCCGGTCTTTTCCAGGACCTTCAGAATATGCTCACGCTCCACATCATTGATGCTGAATACATCGGCCCTTCGACTAGTCGCCCGTCCAGCCCAAATTGTCTCGGCAAGGTGGAGCACCAGTCCCCGAGTAGTGATCACGGCCCGTTCGATTACATGCTCCAGTTCCCGAATGTTTCCCGGCCATTCATAATCCTGGAGGGATTTCATTACTTCCCGGGGAATGGTCCTGATCTCTCTGCCCATCTTGCGGCTGAATTTTTTCACAAAATGGTCGACAAGAAGAGGGACATCATCCTTTCTATGCCGCAGCGGAGGGATGGTGATTGGGAAGACGTTCAACCGGTAATACAGGTCATCCCGGAACCGGCCCTTGGAGATCTCCTCCGACAGATTCCGGCTCGTAGACGCAAGGATCCTCACATCCACTTTCCTGGTACGGGGGCTCCCCAACCGCTCAAATTCCCCTTCCTGAAGGACACGCAGCAGCTTTGACTGCAGCTCCAGGGGCAGTTCGCCGATCTCGTCCAGGAAGATCGTTCCCTTGTCGGCTACTTCGAACCGTCCCATCTGAAGCGCATGGGACCCGGTGAAGGCCCCTTTCTCCCTGCCGAAGAGTTCGCTTTCGATCAGGTTGGCAGGAAGGGCGGCGCAATTCACCGTGATGAGAGGCCGGTCCTTTCGCAGACTCCGGCTATGAATGGCATGGGCAACCACTCCCTTTCCCGTCCCGGTCTCTCCCAGAACAAGGACCGTAGCGTCGGTGCCTGCAACTTGATCCATCCGGTACATGACATACCGAAGTGCGTCGCTCTCACCGATGATCTCGTCAAAGTTGAGCTCCATTTTTATATCTTCACGGAGATAGACGTTCTCGGCCTCAAGCTGCTCTTTCAGTTGTCCTATCTCGGTTAATGCTTCGAGGAGCTTCTTGTTCGCTTTTTCACGGGCGAGCGCATTGGCGAACATTTGCGCGACGAGATGGAGCTGTTTCACGAGCAATTCCGACCAGACCCTTTCCTCACTCATCATGGCAAAGGACATCGCACCAAATACCTCCCCTCCTCCTACTAACAGGGGGACCATCACGGTGGACTTAGTTCCATACGAGCGGAAAGATTCTTGATCACGGGCTGCTTCCGGCGGAAAGTCCGACAGCTTAGAAATGGCCAGGACCTCGCCCGCCAGGATTTTTTGCAGCGACCAAGGGAAAAAGTCCTTCGCCTGCATGTAATCGAGAACCGGCGGGCTTCCCGGACGTTGATGCATGTGGGTCAGCAGAAGTGCGCCCGGCTCTCTCTCGGAAATCTGCCAGACTGTAGAGCGATCGAGGCCGAGGCATTCGCAGACGCGGCGTTGGGCGTCCTTTATGCCCTGGTGCAGTTGACCGGCTGGCATATTGATAAACCCAGTTGAGATTTCCACCAGCATCATTTCGAAGCGCAGCCGGGCTTCGAGCTCTAAACGCAGGTCCGCTTCCGCTTGCTTCATTGCCTCATCCCTTCTCCGTGGCAGCCGAGACATGCCGGTACACACCCGCCAAGCCCAAGAGCAACGGCACTTCGCTAACAAGCAGTATGTCCTTTTTTACTAAGATATCCTGATGTCCGTTGACAATCGGACGATGATGAGCTTGATGACCGCGCCATCGGGATGGATTGGTGGTGGTAAAATTGCAAATAAAAAAAAGATCTTGGAGCTACTTATGAGACGCGTAGCACCCAGTCTGCCGTCAGATAAATTACATGTATTTCAATAATAGCATAATAATAACAATACTGTAGGATAAAATGAATGACCATGAAAAACAATTAATTCTTTTGTATTACTGTCACTACATGCCGAATTTTGTTCATTGGTTTTTTAACTGAAATTTCGCCATAGTGCCAAGCAAAGATACAATCTATCTGTACAACGAAACACACAAAACTAACGAGGGCAAGCAGCAAAATGTACAACGCACTGCTCTGTGCACTTCGCGTCTTTTAAGGTGAAATAATTGCAGATGATGACGCATTCCTCCTCCGACGGGAGTGGGGGGATCCAATTCGCGGGATTGATCTCCAATGAGACACCTATTTGACGTTAAAGAGCTATCATGCAAAACTTTGAGCATTTCTTGGGGGAAGCGCCTTCGGATACGATGCTCTTCTGACGAATCGCAGCAATAATCGAGGGGGGATTGTTCGCAGCAAAAGAAGTGACTGCACAGGAAGTCAGTGCGTCCACACGAATGGATCTTGAAACGTTGCAGTCCGCGGGTACCTACCATGCAGAAACGTGAACAGAATACAGAAGGCGATTTCTCCCGGATCGTAGGCTTCTGGACAGAAGAGCGGAGTCTCACGGTAATGCTTCTGCTCCTGGCGCCCGGGCTCCTCACACTGGTGAGACAGGAGGCGCTTCGCTGGATCTGGGTTGTCGTCGTCGCTGGGGCCATCCTGTTCAAGTCTTCAGCGCTTGTTGTGAAAGCTCCCTGGCTCCTCGTGGGTGACACGCTCTTCACCTTTTTCTCCCTGTCAGCACTGGTGTATGTTATCTTTCTGCAGGTATTCCGCGAAGGGCCGGTGACAGCCCATAGAATCCGCGGAGCGATCGCCTTATATCTCTTGATCACGATGCTCTGCGCCTTCCTCTTCAACCTCGCCGAGGAGCTTGTGCCGGGTGCGTTCAGTATGCCCAGGGACTGGTCACGAGCCGCGTCCTCAAGCGGAGAAGCGTTCTATTATTTCAGCATCGTAACGATGACGACAGTCGGATTCGGCGATATCACCGCTATCCACCCCCTTGTCCGTTCCCTCGTGATGCTGGAGGCGCTAATCGGCCAGTTCTACCCCGCGATTTTGCTCGCCCGGCTGGTCACCCTTGAGCTCGAAACGCGGCGTAGTGGGAAGTAAGAGTCTTCTCAAAGCGGGAGGCTCACATTGGGTCAAATATTTCTCTGTGCATTTCGTGAATTTGCCCAATACATAATCTCTAATCAGGCACGGATGATGCTTTCCCCTCTCTGCTGTGACAGCACCATCCCCTCCATACAACATTCTGAGAACAATTAAACCCGTATGGATAGCGGGGATTATTTACTTTTCAGAGAATTACGAGGATGTGTTTCTTTGGCAGGTTTATTACTTAGGAATCACTCGCTTTCTATTTGTTTACAGCAAGTGTTATAATTATAAATACACTGAGCATTTTGATTGGTAAGATGACAACCTGAACCCTAGTCGTGCGACTTGCATGCCCAGAATCACAAGATACAAGGAGCTGGAAACATCATGACCCGAAGGAGAAAGTGGCTTGTCGGAATAGGCATCGGTCTTTCGCTGCTAGCCCTGATCGTGAGTGCGATCGACTTTAATTCGAATGTGGCTCGTCCGTTTATAGCGCGCCAAGTATCCCGTTTGACGGGCCGGAGCTTTGAGATCAAGGGTGATTTGAAGGTGCATCTTTCGCTGTGGCCGCGCATCATCGCCAACGACATCGTGATCGGCAACGCAAAATGGAGTAAAGATCCGACAATGGCGCAGATCAAGCGTGTCGATTTCACTATCAGCATACCAGCGCTCATGATCGGCCGCCTGTCATTTCCTGAAATATCCTTGTCCGACTTTCATCTGGCGCTCGAAGCAAACAAGGACGGCACGCCGAACTTTTTTTTCGGTAAGGCAGGCAAGCAAAGAGAATTCCCCTACATAGGTTCGCTTTCCATCGATAACGGAACATTCACGTTCCGTGATCCCCTGAGCAACACCGACCTGTCACTCGTGATCAATACGTCAGCCGCAAAGGGCGAGCAGGATACCATGGTCGAGGCCATTGGTAAAGGAAAATTCAGAGGAATGGACACCAAACTCCGTCTCCGCGGCGGAGCGCTGCTTGCGCTGCGCCGCGCCGACCGGCCCTACCCGATCCAGGCGACCTTGAAAGTGGGTATGACCAAGGCCAGCATCAACGGAACGCTGCTCGATCCCCTGCATCTCAAAAAAGAAAGGGTGAATTTCGTTCTCGAAGGGAGCGATCTTGCAGAGCTGTATGCGATCACCGACGTACCTTTTCCTCCGACGCCTGCGTACAAGCTGGCAGGGTACCTGACCCATACCGACAAAATCTGGACGTTCGAGAACATCGAGGGTAAAGTGGGAAAGAGCGATTTGACTGGAGATCTATCGGTGGACCTCAATAAGACTCCCCAACTGATCACCGGCAACTTGGAATCGCGCAGCCTGCAATTAAAAGACCTGAGCGGCTTCATAGGTGTAAGCATCGGCAAAAAACCGCGCGACAGAGTGCTTCCGATCATACCCTTCAACCTCGAAAAGATTCGCGCTGCGGATGCCGATGTCCTCTTCAAGGGCGAGAAGATCATAACCGAGGGCCTGCCGATCGAAAAGATGGACACCCATCTCATCATAAAAGACGGCACGCTCAAACTTGCGCCTCTAGACTTCGAAATCGCCGGCGGCAAGCTGATCACGGCTATCACGATGGATGGGCGCGGGTCACACATCATCACTCATGCCGATATAACGGCGAAAGGCTTGCACCTCGATCAACTGCTCCCGCCCCCGAAACCTACTGCCTCCAAGCAGGGCATCATTGGCGGACGCACAAAGCTCGACGCGACGGGAGACTCGATTTCTCAAATGATGGGAACGGCGAACGGCGAGGCGGCGTTGATCATCGATGGCGGTACCATCAGCGAGCTGACACTCAGATTATCCAACCTCGACTTCGCAAACTCGTTTCTGTTGCTAGTGGGCGGCGACAAAAATGTCCCGATACAATGCATGGTCGCCAACTTCAAGGCCATCGAGGGGGATTTCAAAGTCCAGGATCTGGTGCTTGATACGCCCAAGGTAAATATTACCGGCGATGGTAATGTGAATTTTGCCGATGAATCACTACACCTGAGATTGGTATCGCAGTCGAAGGGGTTCAGCCTGGTATCGCTGCGAGGCCCGATCCTTGTCACCGGCACGCTCATAAAACCAAAGTTCAAAGCTGACACGAAAAAGGTGGCGACGCGCGGCGCCGTTGCGGTGGGCCTTGCCGCGGTGACCATACCCGTGGCCGGGCTGATACCACTTCTTGATTTTGGCGATAAAAAGGACAGCAATTGCGCCGCATTGATGGATCAAGCCAAGTCGGATGCGGGCATCAAGCAGAGCGATATCACACCGAAGTGAATGAGTGAAACTGACCCGGGGCGCCCTCTCCTTTATTGGTAAACCTATCGTTATCGGATTGAATGCTTATATCAAAAAGTAGGTGAAAGGATACGACGTCTTTCCGTTCATCGTGTAATGAGAAGGAAGAAGGAAGTCTCCCCTATGCTGGAAACAAAGGATTTTGCCACTGGTTGCCTGACGATAATACTCTGCGTAGTTTTATTTCCGCTATTTTATCTGATATTCAAGTTGGCTCTCTTTTTTGCTATTTTCCTTGCGATAGTGATAGGAATTACTGTAGGAATAACTTTTACAGGTAGAATAGTCAGATACCTTATCACTGGGAAATAACTATGAAGTCAATACTCATTTTGCTCCTACTTGGTCTCGTTCTGCCCATCAATCTGGCCGCAAAATCAACCAAGCATTCAAATAAATTTTGCAGGACGGTTAGCAACTTCACGTGATTGTGTAATACGGTTTGTAAATTGAAGTGTTACGAAGAATTGATACTTCATGAGATACAGGGAGAAGAGTGCGCCGCATCCTCTAAAAGAGCTTCTGTCGAGACATCATATTTACGAGATCTTTAATGTAGGATTGTATTTGGTCAGCGTAAGGCTTATCTTTTTGTAACCACGTTTCCGCTGTAGCTCCAAAGACCAATCTGTTCGACTTCATGTCATAGACCTCTGTTTGCGTATGAATATATGCCTCCCCGAATAAAGTACCGCCGGTAATCAGAACTTCCTTCTGTGCCGTTTCAAGAGGTCTGTTAATCAGAACGGTATCCGCGCCGACTGCTTTTGCTTGTACCGCAATAGCCTCCTTATCGTCCACGACCGGGTCAGGCATAACGTTGTAGCTCACAACGGCATCTATCCTGCGGTCCTTTAATGCCTTTACGAAATCTTCTTCGAAGAGCGTTCTGTTCGAGGGAAATTTAAATGCGTTGATCACAAGGATCTTTTCGGGCCGCACTTGATATGTCTCATCCTTCCATATAGAGGAAAATTTAGTTGTTGGTGGCATACACGCCATGAAGAGAGACAACATCACGAACGCAGTGAATTGTAAAAATATTTTCAAGATCCTCATTTCTCCGAAGCTCCCTTTCATTTCTTAGGGTTTTTCCCATGGAGGCGTTTCATTGCCTAATTGAAGACGTATGACAGGAAGTTGAAAAACCCTGAGCTATCTCTTGAGTTTCACTGATTATAGCATAACATCGGAACTACGGCTACCTGAAACTAGTTGTAAAACCATGGAGGTACCCTTTGATATTCTCATTTCAAAGCATCAAGCAATCTGTCTGGGGAAATTTGTTGCTTTGCCGGGACACTTCCAACCGCAGGCATGTCCCTACAAACCATCTGATCTCTGTCATGAAAGATCACAGACAACGGCGTTGTGGATTGCCAACCCAATAAGCCAACACACTAAAAAGCACATTGATCGGGGCAGGTCACGTAGCCGGACCTATGGCGGACACCGTAATCGTCAGCGGACGGTCACTGCGTAGGAGAAACGCACTGCGTTCGCCGACGTCGTGTAACAAAGAGTCGTGCCCGACTTGACGCCCACGATCTCCGGACCATTGTTCCCCTCTCGAATCGTGGCAATTGAGGTGTCGGCGCACATCGTGAACCTCACCGGACAGATGACAGTGCCAGTGGTACAGATATTGACGGTCTGTCCTACGCCAACGGTGATGGGATATGGCTTGACATCCACCGAAGGCGTGTCTTGAGCTATGACAGGCGGAATCGTTACTGCTGAAAGAAGCGACATCAGCACAAGGCAGAGGGCGACAAGCAAAACGGTTCTTTTCATGTTCTCAGTCCTCCATACTTGGGATTGCACAGCACCGTTATTGGACGAACCCGTATTACCAAGCCGATATTGACCTGCCCCCCCCGACTGTGTCTTCGGCCAAATGCCGGACGCCTACGCAATATGGCCAAATCGTCTTCCAGAGCCTTGATGACTATTGCGAATAACAGGCAGGACGCGATCACGATCCTTTGCCACGATCGGGGCAGTAAAACCCTGTCTCATCGTATAGATCCTTTGATGTGCGTACGGCATCTGCACTGCGTACCTAAGCAGACATACATGCAGGTCGCCTATCGTACCTTCAGGCGTCCGTCCTGCACCAGATAGTGCTTTGTTCGGCGAAGCGTGGGACAGCACATCGGATCGTCCGGTCCCTGCTCGGTCAGATCCACAAGGATCTCCCGGCCGGCGAGAGAGACGGAATGCACCTTCACCCGGTCACCCAGAGGTGCAGTGTCCATATGCTTCCAACCGTCCGGTCCCCAAATCAGGAGAACGAGGTCATAGAATGTTCCGCTCCCGCCGCCGCTGCTGATCAGCACGGCCGCGGCTGTCTCCCGGCCGTCCACAATTCCCTTAGCTCCCTTGTCCGAGAGCAGGATGACGACCTGGGAGGCAGACCCCGGCTCAGCAGGTTCGGCGTGCCTGCCCTTGGTCAGCACGACGGTACCGGAATCTGTCCATTCGGTGCGGAACCGCACACCATCGAACGCGGACATCCCCAATGGTCGTTCCGGAGTAGTGGCGGTCCTTACGCACGCACCGTCGGTCACCAGGAGCATACCCGCCATGAGGCACAAATGAATTTTTCGCATGATATAGCCTCTCCTGTTGAACCCTAGTATCATGGAAAATTTCATCGGTACACCTCTTGCACAATCAAGGAGGACGCATTCATAGTATTATGGCGGGCTTCTCCGAGCCTGGATGCTCTTTTGCCGGTCCGGCCTCATCATCGCGCTTCGCAGGCGTCTGATACCAGTGCTCCTTCGGGACGATCTTGGCCTGAGCCGGGTCCCCGAGGTAGTGAGGAGACATAATCTGGACCCCGTGCTCGTTGAAGGCGTCCTGGATGTTCTGATGCAGGTCCGAATAGATCGACACCATCTCCAGGGGCCGGTCGGTGTAGGCGTTCAGTTCGTAGCTCACGTAGAAATCGTTCAGTCCGGTCTGGAGCACGAAGGGGCGAGGATCCTTAAGCAGGCCCGGCGTTCGTTCCGCAGCCTTGAGGAGCATGGCGTGGACTTGCCGCCAGGGCGTATCATAGCCGATGGTGACGGTCGTGTGGAGGATCAATCCGCTTTTCCGCGCCAGGGAACTGTAATTGACCACCTCAGTGTTGATGATAAGCGAATTGGGGACGATTACCTCCTCGTTCTTGATCGTCCGGAGGTGCGTGGCCTGGAGCCGAATTTCGGTGACATCGCCCGTATGATTGCCGACCTTCACGCGGTCCCCCACCTTGTAGGCCCGGCGGAAGGTGACCATGTATCCCGAGACGATGTTCGAGATGGATGCCGAGGATCCGAGGGAAAAGACGATACCGAGGAAGAGCGACACGCCCTTGAAGGCCGGAGATTCGGAGCCCGGGATGTATGGATAAGCCACCACGACCGTGAAGGCGATGACAGCAAGACGGGCAAGTTTATAGATCGGTAGCGCCCAATCAGGTTCGAAACCGATGAAGGTGATCTTGCCGCGCTGGACACCTAAAAAGAACACCCGCAGGAGCTTGAGCCCATACCTCGTGACAAAAAACAGGATGATCAAAAAAACGAGCTTAGGAAAGTAATCAAGGACGGCAATACCCATGCCGCGGAGAGGACCAAGCACCAGCACAACCAGGGGTACGGCATAGGCCTTCGTCCAGGGGAACAGGGTCAGAACGAATCCCAGATAGAAGAAAACGAGGATCAGAACCAAGATGATTCGGGCCGTCCTCAGTGCGCTCCTGAGGACAGTCCATATCCATTCTGTCCGGACGATATCATGGGATTTAGCCTGCAGTTCCCGGATCCGCGTCGTGAAACGATCCTCAACCAGTGCGATCAGCCTGCGGAATCCCCATTGGATCAGCAGGATCAGCGCGATGAGGGCAAGCGAAGCACCCACAGTTACTGCGGCACCCCGCACAATGCTCCGAGAACCACGGTCCCGGCGGTATGATTCGATAATCATCCTGATCTTGGCAGCGTATGCCTTTGCCAGCACCTGGCGGGGCACCCTGTCCAGTTCGGCATCAACGTCAAAAACAGACATGATGAACCGGTCGCCAGCCATGATGTCTGTACTGTGGTCCGCTTCGACGGCAACCACGGAATCGGCCTTCACTGCGAGATCATCGGCAAGCGCTATGATCCGATCGGCTATAGCATCGGCCCGCTCACCGGCCGGATGTGCCGAAATTCCCCTGACCGTGAACAGTATCGCTCCGTCGATCCTGACAGGCGCCGTCTGTACGACCTCGTCCCTGCCCTCAGCGGGCCGTGAGGAATCCGCAGCATAAACGACCGGGCTGCTTGCGATTGACAGGAGCAGCGTAATTAGTAAAAGAACATTTTTCATCATACGTTACCTGCAACCAAGGTTCCTGATGCAAAGGAGCATAGGTGCGTTTCCATCAACGCGCCTCTTCTGCTATGAAGAGTCTGTTCAAGATCGTGATGCGCGTGCCGCTATACGTTTATCCGTTGTGTTCTACAGTCAAGTGGTTCATCGCTTCTGAACGTTATCCTCCTTCGAAGTGATTTCTGATCGGCCCACCTTCATGTCCCGGTCGAACCTTACTTTTTCGGTGGGAAATGCGAAAGCATTTCCGCGATCACCTGGTTGATTCGCTCCTGCTGCTCCTCCGGTGAGGTTTTGGGTACAACCGCAGCCGTAGCTGTTCCTCGCCAGACGAGAGACTGGGTCTTTGCATCCACAAAGTCAAGGACCAGCGTGCCCTCCGTCTTTTCGTGGGGCTTGCTCTTTCCGCCGCCCACGGAAATCGTCCCCGCCCTGCCTACGGGAATGCCGACCGAGGCACCGACCGCCGTGGAGCCACCGTAGGTGGTCTTGCCGGAAAGCTGCATGGCGATCAGGAAATCAGGGGTTTCCGCGACTTCCGTGCGGCCCTTTGCCTGAAGCTGGGCGTTCACAGTATTCCTGATCCTTTTTACCAGAAGGTCATCGCCGACGGCATTGCCTGTCGGAGGCATCCAGCTGAAAGTCTTCATGGCCGTGAAGTCCGCAGTCGTATCGTAATCGTAGTTCGTCGTGAGCGGGATCGAAGAGCATCCGATCACCGCAATCAGCACTGCTACTAAAAACCATGCGCCTCTGTTCATGTTTGGTATCCTCCATAATATTGAGTTCATCCACCGGCCAATCACGAATATGACTGGGCCGCATATAAGAAGCCTTTCATCCTAAAAAGAGCAGTTAGACGCTGAAGAAGATGCTTTCATCACAATAATCCTTTTTCTCTTGTTCTACTTCCTCAAGTGAAACTTTCCATGGTGATCAAGGCTCGCTTGCAACATTGTTCCCGGCCTTTCCGGTAACGCGGTCCTTACCCAATGGTCCACCAGTATCAGGGCCTTCCGAGAAAGAAGTAGGCGCTTCTGTTGCCGTCCTGCCCGATGCCGTAGGCGAGATAAATTGGGCCGAGTGGCGTGTCGAGCGCAAAAATCAGCGAGCCTGACTCGATCAGCCCGGTCGGGCTGCCGGGAATCAAGGGGCCGCCGACCCGGCCAGCCTCTAAGGAAGCGCCGGCATACACGCCTTCCGTCAGCGTCCCTTCTGACAGCTTCCGGAGATACACTACCCGGCCGAAGGAAAGGGACTCGCCGTAGAACTGCCCGGTCCGGTAACCCGATAATTGCAGGAACCCGCCAAAGGAAAACTGATCGTAGGCAGGCAGCGGATTGGACCCAATCGCCCCGCCCCCCTTGTACGCTAACTGCACGGTGTTAGCACCGTAGGAAAAGGCGGTAATGATATCGCCTTGCCATTTCGTATAGTCGTCGTGGGCGCCCAGCCCGGATTCCGAGTCAAGTATCTCTACCGTGGCGGAATAACCACTTCGCGGGAACTTGATGCTGTCAAGCTGGTCGATGCGTAAGCGGGCGCGCACTGCGCCGATGTCTGCCTTTCCGTCCGGCGGTGCAAGAGACTGAGGACCTGAATTCAGCGTAAACGTGCGTGGGCCGACTACCAGGCCAACGCGCAATTCTCCGTACTTGGTGAACTGGCTGCCTAGGTCCAGCCCGACGTCGGTGCTGCGGTTGTTGTAGCGGGCGAGCGGTGTGTCCCCCTGGAATATCCACTCGTAATACTGGTTGTACTCAAACATCGGCGCAACGAAGATGTACCGGTTAACGGACAGTGGCTGGTAGAACTCCGACCTGAATTGTTGTGCCTGACCGAACTGCAGATCGTTTCGCCATTCGCCTCCCAGGCTGTTGAGCCATGTGCGGCGGTAACTGGCGAGCACATTGAAGTAGGCGTCGCCATGGAAGTCGGATGACAGCCCGAGGCCGAAACGCAGGTAGTCGGGCCCCCAGGATTTCTCCACCGCATCGACCACCAGGATCCGCTTACCCGGCTCCTCGATGAGATGGTAGCCGACGTGCTCGAAATCTCCCCTCCCGTAGATACGTCGCATGTCGGCGTCGATGACCTTGATGTCCAGCGGTTTGCCTGCCTGCGTCTCCATTTCCTGTATGACCACCTTGGGATTGACGCGATGCAGGCCTTCGACACGAATCTCATCCACCGGTCTGGTGTCGTCAACCTCCGCGCCCATCTGCCGACGCCGAAGCGCCGCATATTCTTTCGGCGGCAGGCTGTAGCGCGAAAGCTGGGCCGCTACCTTCCGCGCCGCGGCCTCACCGATGGACACCGTGTCCGGCATGTGGTCGAAATCGCCGGCCGAGTAATCCCCCAGCAGGGGCAGGATGAGGATGTCGCTGGGCTTAAGCGATGCAAGCGATGCCTGCACGTTCTGTTCGGTCAGAATGTTGATCATCTGGCCCGTGACGCCGAGCAGCGAATTGATCTGGTCGGGCCTCATGAGCGGCGTGCCGAGATTCACAGCGATGATGACGTCGGCCCCCATGCCGCGGGCCACGTCGACCGGCAGGTTGCGTGTGAGACCGCCGTCCACGAGCACCTTGCCGTCCTCCTCGGCCGGCGCTATAGCACCCGGCACTGACATGCTGGCGCGCATGACGGCAGCTAGGTCGCCCGAGCGGAATACCACCATTTTCCCGGTCGCGAGGTCGGTGGCCACCGCGCGGAACGGGATCGGCAGCTTGTCGAAGTCAATAGAACCCTTGACCTTTGCCAGATGGCGCAGCTGGGCTTCCAGTCCCACACCGGTCACGACGCCCTTCGGCAGGAGCAACGATCCGCCGCGGGCACCCAGCTCGGGTCCGATGTAGTTCTTCAGGTCGTCCTCCTTGCGCCGAAACGCTATGTCCTGCCGCGGCGGTGAGTCTGTTGCCAGATCCGCCGTCTTGATGGTGCTGATATCGATCAGCATCTGGTCGATGGTGTTGCCCGACGCGTAAGAGCCGCCGACGATCGAGCCCATGCTGGTTCCGGCAATGAAATCGATGGGCACGCGCAGCTCTTCCAGCACCTTGAGCACGCCGATGTGCGCTGCTCCGCGGGCGCCGCCGCCGGACAGGACAAGGCCGATACGCGGCCGGGGTTTGACGGTACCGGCTCCATCGGTGTCCTCAGCGGAGCTGGGAGGCGCCATCGCGCCAAGGACCACGGCCAGAACCAGGAGGCCCCCTACCTTCTTCCAGATGTCATGCCCATTTCTCCATGTAAGCAATTTTTTCATCATGATCATGCTCCGTTAATTACCTTCGTTTTATCCGCCCGAGGGAGAAATAGTCGTGGATCTCATGCCGTCTTTAGTCGACCATCCTGCAGCATTGCCGGGAATACTGTTTACTTGACCGAAACAGCCACCGTTTGCGTGTATTCGATCACAAGCATGTCGTTGCGCCGGATCTCATTGAAGTGTTTTGCCTGTTCGCCGACCTTATAGGTCGTCAGGACGCCTTTACGGTTTTTGAATGTAACGGTGCGCGCCTCGTAGTCGATGGCCTCGACCCGGGTCTTCAATTTGCCCTCGATGATGCGGGTGCTTGACGGCTTTGCTCCCGGGGCGGCGCTGGACTGCGATTCAGCGGCGATGTTCATTGTATCGCCAGGACCGGGCTGGACCTCGACCGACACGGTCTGGTTAACCTCGATCGTGACCAGGTCTCCCTGTTTCACCTGATTGAAGTTTCTCACCTGGTCGGATACCTTCACCGTCCTGACCTTGCCTTCGTCATCCTTGAGCGTTACGGTCCGGGCCTTATAGTTCACGTCCTGGACCT
>Ga0335082_10001063_pt1 | contig 29217 bp, 22 predicted proteins | sample Lox_Sample_41_FD_206718 | JGI IMG/M metagenome (GOLD analysis project Ga0335082, IMG submission 206718) | Soil microbial communities from Loxahatchee National Wildlife Refuge, Florida, United States - Lox_Sample_4.1 | ecosystem: Environmental > Terrestrial > Soil > Wetlands | place: USA... | reverse complement strand
GTTGTGCGTCACGATGGCGATCGTCGTCAGGCTTTTCAATTCGACCAGCAGTTCCTCGATTTTGGCGGTACTGATGGGATCGAGAGCGGAGCATGGCTCGTCGAGCAGGAGAACTTCGGGTTCAACGGCCAGTGCCCTGGCAATGCAGAGGCGCTGCTGCTGGCCGCCCGAGAGTTCATAGGCGGACTTGTGCAGGTGATCCTTCACTTCGTCCCAGAGTGCCGCGTGCCGGAGGCTCTTTTCCACGATGTCGGCGGACGATCCTTTCATGCCGTTGATCTTCGGGCCGTAGGCGATGTTGTCAAAGATCGACTTGGGAAAGGGATTGGGACGTTGGAAGACCATCCCGACGCGACGGCGCAAGGAAGTGACATCCTGAGCGAGGATGTTTTGCTGGTCGAGTAGAATCTCGCCTTCCAAACGGGAGGTTGAAACGGTCTCATGCATGCGGTTCAACGTCCGGAGGAGGGTCGATTTCCCGCAACCGGAGGGACCGATCAGCGCGGTCACGCGCTTATCGGCAATCGCCATATTGATGTCGAACAGGATCTGCTTCTGGCCGTAATAGAAATTGACCTTCGAAACCTTCATCCGCAGCGGAATCGTTCCGGCACTCTCGCGCGAGGTTGCCGATGCCGCCGTCGCGGCGACATTCACGGAAATCCCCTGATTGGGTGAAGATTCCATCGCTATGACCTCGGTACGGCTATTCCTCGCGACAGAATCGTCCGCGCCAGGATATTGATGATGAGAATCAGGGCCAGCAGCACCAGTCCCGCCGCCCACGCCTGCCGTTGCCAGTCCTCGTACGGCGACGTCGCGTAACGGAAGATCATTTCCGGCAGCGCGGCCGTCGGTTGGTTCCACCCCGGACTCCAGAATCGATTCCCGAACGCGGTGAACAGCAGAGGCGCCGCTTCCCCCGCCACCCGGGCTAGTGCCAGCAGTACTGCGGTAAGAATTCCGCGGTACGCCGCCGGGACGATAACTGTCGTGATCGTTTTCCATTTGCTCGCTCCCAGTGCCATGGCGCCCTCGCGCAGCATGCGCGGCACTCCGTTCAGAAACTCTTCTGTGCTCCGCAGGGTGATCGGGATCATCATCAGGCCGAGCGCGAAGGCCCCCGCAAATGTGGAGAAGTGCTTGAACGGGAGCACCACCATGCTGTAGGCGAAGATACCGATGACGATCGAAGGAACGCCGTTCAACAAGTCTGCGGCGTAACGCACCACCGCAGCGGTTTTCGATCCGCTGAATTCCGCCAGATAAATCCCGCCAAAGAATCCGACGGGCACGCCGAACAGCGACGCTCCGAAGAGGAGTTTGGCGCTGCCAACGATGGCGTTCGCCATTCCGCCACCGGTTTCTCCCACCGGCACGGGCAATTTCGTGAAGAACGCCCAGCTGACGGATTTGCCACCATTGAAGAGCAGGTAGCCCAGAATCAGGAAAAGCACGATGACGGAAACGAAGGCGCATACGCCCGTCATTGTCAGCATGAAGTTGCTGAGAAATTTTCGCCAGCGGAGCCGCGCACTCATCAGTTCGCCACCTTGCTGCCCTTCTGCGTCGTAACGATAATCAGAAGGCGCGCCAACCCGTTCAAGATGAACGTAAGCAGAAACAACACCAGACCAAGTTCGATCAGCGCCTGCAGGTACAGGTCGCCGGTTGCTTCCGTAAATTCGTTGGCGATTACCGCGGCAATGGAATAACCAGGCGCGAACAAAGACGCGGCAAGCTTTGGAGTGTTCCCGATGACCATGGTTACGGCCATCGTCTCTCCGAGGGCTCGTGCAAGCGCCAGGAAAACGGACCCCATAATACCGGTCTTTGCGAAAGGCACAACGACCTTCCAGGTCGATTCCCAACGCGTGGAGCCCAGTGCCAAGGCCGCTTCACGCTGGTCTCGCGGCACGGACAGCAATACTTCTCTCGAGACGGAAATGATGTAAGGAATCACCATGATCGCAAGGACCATGCCGGCCGCAATGTAACTCACACCGTAGGAAGGTCCTTTGAATAACGGCAGGAATCCAAGGGACGAATTCAGGGCCGGAAAGAGCACCGAGCGCACAAACGGCACAATGATAAAGAAACCCAGCAAACCATAAATCACGCTGGGCACGGCTGCCAGCAAATCGATAAAGAACTGCAGAGAATCCGACACACGAGCCGGAGCCAGTTCGGCCAAGAAGATCGCCGCCCCCAGACCCAGGGGAACCGCGATCAATAAGGCGAGCGCCGACGAAACGACCGTCCCGTACATGAACGGCAGGGCGCCGTACTCGTCCATGACCGGATCCCACGCCTGCGCCACAAAGAAATGCCAGCCGAATTTATGCCGGGGCAGCACTGAGTTTGTCCACAACTCGAATACCAGTAAGAGCGTGATCAGGACCACCGTCGCCGCAAACAGGAATGTGACGAGGCGAGCGATCTCGTCGCCGTCCCGTAGCTTTGATAAAAAGGAGCGCGAGCCCACTGCCGGGCTCGCGCTCGGTACTGTTGGAGTTGCTGTCGACACGTTGATTGGCTCTTACTGAACCTTGGCGATCGCTTTCTTTTCCTTCTCGACTACTTCCTTGGGCAGCTTGGCGTACGAGAGTTGCTCGGCATAAGTCTGGCCGTCCGCCAGCATCCACGTCAGGAAGCCCTTGATGGCATCCCGCTTTGGCCCGTCCTGAATCTTGGCGGGCACCAGCAGCCACGTGAAGCTCGAAATCGGATAGGCATCCTTCCCGGAGGAGTTCGTGATGCTGACTCGGAAATCATCCGGCATCTCTTTCGCTGCACCGGCCGCCGCGGCGCTGACGCTCGCCATGTCGGCCTTGACGAATTTGCCGGACGAGTTCTTTACAGCACCGTAGGGAATGTTGTTCTGGGCGGCATAGATCAACTCAACGTAACCGATGGCATTGGGCGTCTGCTTCACCAGCCCCGTCACGCCTTCACTTCCCTTGCCACCGAGCCCGACCGGCCAGTTCACGGAGGTCGCCTTGTTTACCTTGCTCTTCCATTCGTCGTTCACCTTCGAAAGATAATCGGTCCAGATATACGTGGTGCCGCTGCCATCCGAACGGTGCACCACAACAATGTCATTGGCCGGCAGGTTCACTCCCTTGTTCGCCCCTGCGATTGCGGGGTCGTTCCACTTCGTGATCTTCCCCAGGAAGATTCCCGCCAGTGCTTCTGGAGTGAAGTTCAATGTCGCGGTGACTCCAGGAACGTTGTATGTCGGTACGGCGGCACCGAGAACCGTCGGGAAGTGCAGAATGGCGGAGCCGCGCTTGTCCTGATAAGCCTTCAACTGCTCATCGTTCATCGGGCCGTCGCTTGCGCCAAAATCCACTGTGCCTTCCGTCACCTGCTTGATTCCTGCGCCAGAACCAACCGACTGATAGTTGAACTGAATGCCGCCGTTCTTCTGGTGATACACATCGAACCATTTCGAATAAATGGGAAAGGGGAAGCTTGCACCCGCACCGTTAATCAGCAATCCACTCTGGGCCCACACAACACCGGCGAACACGAGCACCGCCATGGCAATCAAGGCAGTTCGTTTCATATGTTTTCTCTCCCGACTTGTAGTTGTGACCTGCGTTCAGTCTCGGCCTGACAAGTTACAGAATTGTTACATCTCATCGCGAGTCTGTTAAAAATCAGAAATACACCCGCTAAGGTCCTGTTAAATCTTTCGGTTCCGCGCAAATTTTCTTGGCAAAAAAAAAGGGGCAGCCCTTTTGGAGCTGCCCCCGACGTCAACTGTTGTTTAGGCGATTGTTTAAGGCAGATAGTAGCGGAACGACGTCCACACCATGTTGTCCACCGCGTGCGGACTCACGCTCGTACCGCTCGGCACGCCACCGCTGCCGGACCAGCCGGTCTTGTAGAAGTACGACCACTGGAGGCCCCACTGCACGCGGCCCTTATCGCCCTGGTAGATCTTGTGCCAGAAGCCCAGTGTGCCTTCACCGATGTACCGGGTATCACCCGCGCAGGTTCCGCCGCCAGAAGGGGCGCCGGTTCCGCCCGGAGCGTTTTCCGTGCTGCATCCGGAGTTGTTCGCGAACGGAGAACCGTAACCGCCGATACCGCTGGTCGAGGTCCTCCAAGTCGTCTGGGTTTCAGGATAGATGATCGTGGCGCCACCTTCGGAGGTGAGCGTGACTGGAATGGTCGCGCTGGTACCCGCGACGGACGTGTAGCCCGAATAAGCTGCACGGCTGGCATATTCGCCGCCGACATAGCCGTAGATGTCGATCTTCGGCGTTACGTGCCATTCGATCGAACCGAGCCAGCTGGCATTGTGGACCAACGCGATGGACCCATCTGGCTTCAATGTAGAATCCGCCAGCTGCGCCGACACATAGCGCCCAGTTCCGTCGCCGTACTGGCCGCTCAGGCCGAGGTCCAGCACCTTCTTGATCGGCGCGCGCGCATGGAAGCCGACGCCGCCGCCCGTTTTCGAATCGTTGTATGCCAGATTGCCGGACGGCGCGGTGTTGGCGCAGCCCGACGGGGAAACCGGATTGCCGGACAACACGTTGTTGGTGTACGTACCGGAGTACACGGTGCCGTCGGCCGCCGTCACGGTCGCCGTGGTCGTGGTCGTCGCGGGAATGCTGACAACCGCGCAAGGATAAATGCGGTTCTGGAACGTGCTCACGATGCCGTAGATTTCGTAGTGTCCGAAACCTGGATCGAACGCCGCCTTGACGATGAAATCCGGCGTCTTGTTGACCGAATATCCCGTGGTGTCGAACGCATTGTATAGACCGCCGCCGTTGCCGGGCGCGAACACAAACGAGTTCTGGCTCACCGTGCCATTTGCTGCGGTGTAGGTGCTAAACCCGCGGCCTCCGAGAGTCTCCTGCGACCCCTCAGCCGAGGCGGCCAACGTGAACTTGTCGCCGAAACTCTTCGAAACGCGCGCTCCGTACGCCCGCTGCCACGTATAACCCACCACGTATTGCGGATCGATCTGGAGTGGGAACCACTCGGCTCGGTTGGCAATGCCCTTTCGGTTTTCCGTCGCCAAGCTCCACATCTGGCCGGCCGAAAACGCCCAGCCACTCGCGAAGTCCACACGGCCCCACAACTGGCGCTGCCGGAAGACGTAGGAGTTGCTCTGGCGGTTGTTCGAGGTTGTGCCGGCACCGAGAAAGTCCGCTTCGTAGTAGCCGGAAATCTTCGTAGTGCCGATTTTCGTATCAACCAGCAACGACAGGCGCGACTGGCGAGCGGTCAGGTTCATTTCCGCCAACTTACCGGTCGCGTTGTTGGGATACGGGATCGCGTTGAAGTTCGTGTTGATATCCGCGCTCTCGGCCCGCTGACGGTTCACCGTCGCCGCTTCAATGTATCCGCCCGGCGTGATGTTCACGCCCTTGAAGCGAATCGTCGTTGGCCCCTTGTCCTCGGCCGGCGCTTGCGCCGCCTGCGCGTTCATCGCCGCCGAATTGCCGGCTGCGATGCTGGCTACCGAAGTATTCAGCGCGGTCGTCGTCGTCTTGACTTCCGCCGACGTGGCAACCGCTTCGTTGGCCTTCACCGTTGCTTCGGTGGCACGGGAGTTTGCCGAAGCCGCGGCTTCGCGCGCTTCCTCGATCTGACGATCTCTCTTGGCCAACTCCTCCTTGAGCATTTGGAGCTGTTCCTGTTGCGCCTGCAGGACCTGGCGCAGCTCTTCCATCTGTGCTGCAATCTCGGCATTCGTCTTCGTTGTCGCAGGCTTCGCCGCCGGCGTGGACTTCGCGGGCTGCGCGTCTGCCTCGTTCGGTGAGTCTTTCGGTGAATCCGCGAACGCTGCCCCGGTCGACAGGAGCAGCGACAAAATCAGTGCTGCAAGTTTTCTCATTGCATCTCTCTTTTTTGTCAAAAGATTCGGACTTAACCCTGGGAAAAAAAGCACTTCACCCCGTCTGTGAAGGTAGTGGGGGACTCTTACGCTTTTATCAACTGCATGTGAATACTCCGTAACAATTGCCGAATCACCATCGGTATTTGTAGTCTTTTCAGCAGGTTAGCGATTGTGAATGGACATGCGGTGAACGCCAAATCCCGGCAAAATGCACCGATTGGTCACTACTCAACAAACAAACCAGTCAGGTCGGTTCGAATACCCGCATCAGCTTACCGCGGTGTCCCCGTCTGGTAGGCCAATTCGATCTGCGACAAAAAGTACCGGTAGCGAGCATCTGCATCCTGTAAATCCGCGTCGGTCTTTGCCAACTCCGCCTGGCTGTACTCGACGATCGATCCGAGGCCCAGTTTGTACCGTGCTTCCGCCAGTTGCAGCGCCTGGCTGGCCTGCTCTTCGAGCTGCTTGGTCACTCTCAACCGTTCGTAAGCCTTCCGAGTCTCAAGCCAGCTGTTTCGGACATCCCGCGCAACGCTTTCCTGCAAGGATCGTAGTTGGTTCTGCTTCACTTCCGTTTCCAAGTCGGCGCTTTTGGCCCGGGCGTTGTACAGGAAACCATTGAATACCGGGATGTTGATGTTCACTCCGACTGCTCCGTACCAGCTCGAAATGTGGTCGTCTCTCACGGGCGCTTGTCCGACTGCGCCAGCGGCACTCACCGTGGGCCACCATAAATCGTGCTCGGCTTTGCTGAATTTCACTGCCGCCGTCAGCTCCTGCTGAAGCGCTCTCACATCTGGACGCTGGTCAAGCGCCTGTTGCACCAGTGGCGCGGCATCTGGCGCGGGTGGAGCAATCGCTTCTTCAGGCGCGACCGGAACGAAATCCTGACGGTCCGTAAATCCCAGAATCGCCGAAAGGGTCGACAGCGAAGCTTCGTAATTGCTTTGCGCATCCAGGAGCAGCAGCTTCGCCCGCGCCAGGTCGACGCTGCTGAAACTCAGATCCAGGTCGGATTTCAGTTTCGCCTTGGTCAACGCGTCCACCTGGTCCACACGGTCTTGCCGCGCTTTCACTGTCTGCTCCGCTACGACTTGCAGTGCCTTTGTCCCTAGCGCGTTGTAAAAAGCTTCGTCCACAGCCAGGATGATCTGCTGTTGCGTCGCGATGGCATTCTGGTCCTCGGCCTTGGCCAACGATTGCGACCTTGCCACGAGATTCGATGTTCGTCCGAAGTCCGTGATCAGTTGCGTCACCGATGCGCCATACGCGGCGCGCGGATAGATCACTGGATTGTTCAAGAACCCCGCTGAAATACGGCTCCCCGGATCGGAATCCACGGCCGTGACGCTGATGTTGGCACTGGGAAACAACGCCGAGCGCGTTTCGCGAACAAATTCGTGTGCTTCCAGCGCACGCAACGTCCCCACGGTGATGTTGGGATTCCTCTGCAGCGCAAGTGCCTCTGCCTCGCGAATCGTCAATGGCCTGGCGGATGAAGCATTGCGGGCCGTCTGGGGTTGCGGTGTGCTTTGGGCAGACGCGGCAATCGCAAGCAGGCACAGCGCGAACCCGGCGAAATAGCGCCTCACAGCGTCACCTCCGGGCTCCCGGTCTTCCGGTGTGACAGGAAGTACGCCGCGGGAACGAGGTAAACCGTGACCACAACGGACACGAGCAAACCCCCGATGATCGCGCGCGCTAACGGCGCGTAGGCTTCGCTGCCCGCTTCGATCCCCAGCGCCATCGGAATCAATCCCAGCAGCGTCGCGAACGACGTCATGAGCACTGGTCTCAACCGCAGGCGCGAGGCCATCGAAACCGCTTCTTTCAGCCCCTTTCCTTCATGGTGAAGATGCCGCGCGAACTCGACGATCAGGATGCTGTTCGACACAACGATACCGACCATCATCACCACGCCCATCAGCGACATCACGTTCAACGTCGTGCCCGTAACCAGCAAGAAGATCAACACCCCCGCCAATCCCGGCGGCACCGCCAGCAGGATGATGAATGGGTCAGTCCACGACGAGAACTGCGCCACCAGGACCAGATACACCAGCACCACGGACAGGATGAGCCCGATGCCGAAGCTCTGGAACGACGCGCGCATCCCTTGCACGGATCCTCGCAATTTCACGCGGACGCCCTCCGGCAACTTCGTATCAGCAATAATCTTGTCGACCTGCGTCGCCACGCGGCCCAAATCCTCCTTTTTCGGCGCGACATAAACATCCATGACACGGGCGAGCTGGTAGTGATCAACCTCGGTAGGGGCGGAGATATTGCGGATGGTCACCACGGAATCAAGAAATGTCGGCCGCAGCAACTTCGCTCCTCGCAGTGGAATCTGTTTCAGATCCGCCAGCGTCTTCACCGAGTTCTCTGGGTACTGCACTGTCAGCAAATAAGGGTTCCCGTTTTTCGGGTCGACCCAATAGTTCGGCGCGATCATTCCGTTCGACGTCAGCGCCGTAATGACGTTGTCGACGACTTCCTTTTGCGAGAGCCCGAGTTGCGCCGCCTTTTGCCGGTCGACGTTCAGCTCCAGTGCCGGATAGTCCACATCCTGCGGGAGTAGCACGTCGCTGACGCCCGGCAGCTCTTTCACCTTGCTGGCGATTTCCGACGCCACCTCGTGCGCAGCGGCCATGCTGTTTCCCGCAACTTGAACATCGATTGGAGCAGGCAGGCCGAGGTTCAGCACCGCGTCGACAAGTCCGCCGGACTGAAAATAAGTCGTCAGTTGCGGCAACTGCCTGGCGATCTCCCGCCGCACGCGCCGCATGTACTCGTAGCTTCCGACTTCGCGCCCTTCTTTCAAGCTTGCTTGCACAAACGCCGTGTGCGGCGCGGAATTCGATGTGTAGATCACGGAAAAGTCGGGTGTGATTCCGATGTTCGCTACGATCATCTGCAGGTCCTTCTTCGGTACGACTTGCCGGATGATCGCCTCGATCTCCTTCACGTATTCTTCCGTCAGCTCCACCCGTGTGCCCGACGGCGCTTTCACGTTGATCACAAACTGCCCGGCGTCTGTTCTCGGAAAGAACGCGATTCCGAGCAAAGGGTACAGACCGAGGGAAAGCAGCGATATGGCGACGAGGCCAACCACGGTCGCGGCGGGCCGCAACAGCGACTTGTTGAGGCTGCGGTCGTACCTCTGCAGCATTCGCTCAAAGTGATAGTCAAACTTCTTCGATATCCTTCCAAGCCGCGCGCCGATTGCACCTTCGCCGAGTTCTTCGTCGGCCTGTTTCTTCTTGATCAGCTTGGCGCAGAACAATGGCACCACTGTCATTGCCACCACGTACGAGGCAAACAGGGACAGCACCACCGCCGACGCAAGCGCCATGAACAGAAACCGGCTCACGCCGTAGAGAAAGACCACCGGGAAGAATACGATCGCTGTCGTGATGGTCGCCGCGAGCACCGCCAGTGCGACTTCCTGCCCGCCTTTTTCCGCTGCGACGCTGGGCTCTGCGCCGCCTTCAATGTGCCGGAAGATGTTCTCCAGCACGATCACTGAGTTATCGACCAGCCGCGAAAACGCCAGCGCGAGGCCGCCCAGCACCATAGTGTTCACTGTGCCGCCCCCGGCATTAATCGCCAGAAAAGCTGCCAACGCCGAAAGCGGAATCGACAGGAAGACGGCTGCCGTTGCCCGCGCGCTACCGAGAAACAACAGGATCATGAGCCCCGTCAGGATCAGCCCGATTGCTCCTTCACTGATGAGGTTGTGGATTGCCGTTTTCACGAAGACAGACTGATCAAACACCACGCGCGCCGCCAGTGTTTTGGGGACGTCCACCAGATGCTTCAGGGCCTCACGAATCCCATCCACCACGGCGATTGTGTTGGTATCTCCGCCTTGTTTCAGAATCGGCAGGTATACCGAGGGCTGCCCATCGACTCGCACGATATTTGTCTGAATCGCTTGGGCATCCATCGCTTTCCCGACATCCGCCACCATCACCGACGACTGCTCCACGGTTTTCAGGGGCATTGAATTCATTGACGCGGCGCTCGGCGCCTGTGCATTCGAGTACAGGTTGTAGTCAAACGGCCCGATCTTCACATCACCGGCCGGCAGAATGAGATTGCTTTCATTCATTTGCCGAACCACATCCATCGGGCTCAGTTGATGCGCCTCCAGTTTCAGCGGATCGACATACACCATGATCTGCCGGTATTTCCCCCCGAACGGTTGAGGAACCGAGGCGCCAGGCACATTTGCAATCTGGTTTCGGACATTGTACTGGCCCAAGTCGTGCAACTCTGTTTCGTCCAGGCCTTGCCCCTTCAGCGTTACCAGGCACACCGGCAAACTGGACGCGTCGAACTTCAGCACGACGGGTGGGAGCGTTCCTTGTGGGAGCCGCCGGAGCTGCGCCATCGCGAGGTTGGCGATCGTGCTCACGTCGGAATCGGCGTTGCTTCCCGGCTGAAAATAGATCTTCACCAGGCTGACGCCGGGCAGCGAGCGGGACTCGATATGGTCGACGCCGCTCGCCAGCGTAAAGAACCGCTCAAACGGGTTCGTGATGCTCGCTTCGATCTGCTGGGGCGGCATGCCCGAGTAGAAGGTCGCCACTACGACCACGGGGATATTGATCGGAGGAAACAAGTCGACTGGCATGCGCGCAAGCGTCACCGTCCCGACAATTGCCACGATCAGGCAGCACACCACGATGAAGTAGGGATTGCGGATGGCGAAGCCGGACATTAGTTCGTCCCCCCTGCTTCCAACGACGGGAGCGAGGTTTCCTTCGGCACAACTTTCTCCCCGTTGCGAAATTGGCTCTGGTTGCCAATGATGACGCGATCTCCTTCCGCCAGACCGTCAACCACCTCCGCTCGGCGCTTTCCCTGCAGTCCGAGCTTGACGACCCGGTCTTCCACCGTATCTGGAGCGTTCACCACCAGGACATGCGTGTCTCCTTGCTTTTGTGTCAGTGCTTCCAGCGGTACCAGCAACGCACTCTGCCGGCTGCTGGTTTCCAGCACCGTCTGCGCGTACATGCCCGGGTACAGTCGCCCGCTCTTGTTCTCAAAATCGATTTCTGTCTCCATGGTGCGGGTCTGCAAATCCAGCGAGTTCGCGAATCGCGATACCTTGCCCACAAAGTCTTCGTTCAGAGCCTGCACGTGCACCTTAACCGGATCACCCAAGTGAATTTGCGCCGCCAGTGACTCCGGGACCGGCAGTACCAGCCGCAGTTTGGAAATCTCCGCCAGACGCACTACCGGCATAGCCTGCGTGTTCGAGGATGTTCCCGCCGCGATCAACGCTCCGGTGTCCGCGTTTCTCAGCGTGATCACGCCGGTGAACGGCGCGACAATTTTTGTGTAACCGGAAAGAGCGGCGTATTGCTTCTGATTTGCGTTCGCGACCGCGAGTGCTTGCTCTGCTGCGCTCAGCGCAGACTTGGCGCTCGATACCTGCGCCTCATTCTCCTGGTCCTTCGCCATGGCGTCGTCAACCTCTTGCTGTGCCACAAGCCCGGGCCTCGTCTCCGCCGCCTGTCGCAGACGCTCGTACATCGCGTGCGAAGCCATATGCGCCGATTTCGCCCGCTCTACATCTCCCTTTGCGCGGTTGATCTCTTCCTCGGATCGCGCCACCGCCGCTGTTGCACCGGAGAGTTGGGCTTCCAGCTCTGGTACTTCCAGCACGGCTAGAGTCTGCCCGGTCTTCACGTGGTCGCCCACATCCACGTAGATCACCTTGATATATCCGGCTACCTTGGCGTGGACATCCACATCCTGGAAGGGCCGAAACTCTCCCGAGATTGTCAGAGAGTTCTCGATCGCTCCGCGCTGCACTCGCACAACGGCGGCGATGGCGCCAGTCTCATTCGCCGCCGTTCGTAACGAATCGTCTGCTTCGGCTTTTCCACGTCGAACGGTGAACGCCCACACGATGGCAACTACGATGATTCCGCCGGCTACGAGAAGCTTGGTCTTCATGATCCAGTCCTGAACTCTCGGCACGTAGGTGCCTTCCCAGATTGCGGCTTCCGTTTTCGTTGGAACCGGAAAACGGCGCCCGCCGGACAGTTCCGGCTAGTTCGGAATGATTGAGGGGATGACTACAGTGCGGGAGGCGGACGATTCCACGAGTCGAAAAATTCCTCGGCGGCCGGGGGACCGACACGTGGAAGTTCCAAGATAAGCCGCGATTGATACAACGGAACGATCAAGGCTGTGCGCAGGGCATCAACTGCCAGTTCCGCATGTACTTCGGCGTTCGCGACCGGGGTGAAGTGATCAAGCTCCGAAGCACCTACCGTCGCCCGATTTCGCGCCAACTGGTTGTAGGAAGTTTGGTCGACCGATGCCCAGAGCCCGGCGAACGGGTTGTATACCATCAATGCGCAGAGCAACAGGCAGGCCCAGCCATGCCATTGAGGCAAGCGTCGGTCCCGGAGCGAAATTCGGCTGCTTTTCATCTCTCAGCTTGGTTCTTAGACATTAATTGGAGTCGATTTCGCGGTCAAGGGGATGCCCGGCTGCGATTTCCCGAATACGAAGGCCCCCAGAAGGAGGAGAGGGGACCGGCGCCAGGGGTGCACCGGTCCCCGGGTAGGACATAGAGTGAAGAACTACACGCGTTGAGTCTCGCATCCGGGCGTCACGTGGTCATGAAGCCCATGTGAATTCTCCGTAACCGATGTTGTCCGTTCCACCGAGTCTGGAGTCTGCTCGGCACGCACCATCAATCCACGGCCGTGGCGCACGTCAAGTCCGCGGACCCAGAAGATGATGTCTTCCGCAATGTTGGTCGCGTGGTCGGCAATTCGCTCCAGGTGTCGAGTGGCCAATACAAATTGCAGTCCCGGACTCACGAGCGTCACGTCTTGCGTCATGTTTTGGAGCAAATTCTCAAAGATACGATCGCGATACTGATCGACGATGTCGTCGCTTTCGAGCACCTGCGCCGCCATCTCCGCATTCCGGAAAATCAGCGCCCCCAGGCTACGGCTTACCATCGACCGCACGGCTTCCGCCATGGGCAGCAACTCTTCCGGCATCTTGGCTTCCGGCATCTCCCGCAGCGAGATCACGCGCTCCGCCAGATTCACTGCAATATCGCCGATTCTCTCGAGGTCGTTCGTGATCTTCAACGCCGCAACGATCAGCCTCATTTCATCGTCGCTGAATGCTCCGCGCTTGAGCAGGCGAATGGCGTGCTCATCGATCATAATCTCCATTTCGTTGATGCGCGGCTCCAGCAGGAACACTTCTCCCGGAAGGCCTGCGGTCCGCGGATTGTTATAGCCGATGATGGCGTCCAGCGCGCGGTTCATCGCACTTTCCACCGTTCGCGCCATGGACACCAGATAGTTCACCAGAGCATCGTAGAGAACCACCTCTGTCAGCCCTGCCGCAGTCGTGGCCATTCGTCCCTCCGCGTTGGATTCGCTCAAAGCAGACCTGAGCCCGCTACTTCACACTAGTCCTGGTTCATTACGCCGTCTTGACGGGGAGGTGAATACCGCGCTAGATATCGTTGTAGGAAACTCGCCCTAGGAAGCCGCCGGGCTTCCCCCGCGTAGCTTCGAAGGAGGTGCGACACCCGCAGTGGCACGTGCGGCGCGTTCTACGTCAAACACCGGAACTGAAAAATGGAACTTGGAACCGACGCCCAATTCACTGTCGACCCAGATTCGCCCGCCGTGCACTTCCACCAGGTGACGGGCAATCGAAAGTCCCAGTCCCGTGCCGCCGGCTTCGCGCGATCGAGCCACGTCCACACGGTAGAACCGCTCAAAGATGCGCGGCTGATCGGCCTGGGGAATGCCGATTCCAGTGTCTGCCACCGTGAAAATCACTTCGTCGCTGCGCGCTTCCGCGCTCAGCACGATCTTGCCGCCGGGGAGGGTGTATTGAGTGGCATTGTCCAGAAGGTTCTGCAGAACTTCCTGAATCCGCCGGCTATCGACGGCCACATCGGGAAGATGGCTGGGCAAATTCAGCGAGAGGGTTAGTTCCCTATCCGTCGCGCGCCGTTGCGCGGTTTCAAAGCACCCCTCCACCAGTTGCGCCACACTTACCGGGCGGATCTCCAGTTCCAGTTTCTCGGCATCCATCTGCGACAGCTTCAGCAGGTCCTCCGTCAGGCGTGCCAGCCGGCGCGAATGCTCCAGAATGATCCCCAGGAAACGTTCCCGGTTCTGCGGATCGTCGATTGCGCCTCCAATCAGTGTTTCCGCGAATCCTTGAATCGCCGTAAGCGGCGTCCTGAATTCGTGCGAAACGTTGGCGACAAAATCCCGCCGGATGCGCTCGAGCTTTCTCAGTGCGGTGATGTCGTGCAGCACAATCACCGCTCCGGAGGTCTCTCCGGCACGCACGGAGGCCACGGTGGCCGCGAAAAAGTGCTGCCGCAGGGTACCGGTGGCGATCTCCGCTTCGACTCGAGCTTCGCCAGCGAGCACGCGGCGCACCGCTCCGATCAGTTCGGTTTGCCGCACAACTTCCACCAGCGCACTGCCGGACACGGGAGCCACATCTAATCCGAGGATCTCCGCGAAGCCCGGGTTTGTGAACACCAGACGCTCCGCGCCATTCACAACCGCGACTCCTTCCACCATGGAGCCGAGAATAGCCGCGGACAGATTCCTCTCCTCGGTGAGTGTGTGTATCGTGCGGTCGAGGCGCGCAGCCGTCTGATTCAGCGAAGAGCCGAGCGCTTCGAGGGAGTCGCCTTTGCCATCCGAGGGCAGGGGCCGGAAATCCCCTTCCGCGACGCGGCGCGAGAATTCACGGAGTCTTTCGATCCGTACGGTGTAGGAGTTGGACATCCACATCGCCAGTGCGCCGGAGACCACGAAAATCAGCAGTGACCATAGCCACAGGTTGCGTCGGAAACGCCAGAGCGGTTCATGAAACCCTTCCACCGGCAGGGCCAGCCTGATGATGACGGGCACATTCCCCGGCAGGTATTCGCGCACCGCGTAGTAAAGCAACTGTTCTTTGACTGAAACGCTACTCCGTTCGGAACGCCCCTCGCCTTTCTGCAGAGCGTCCTTGATTTCCGGACGATCCGCGTGGCTTTCCATCGTCGTGGTCTCGGACTGTGAATCCGCGAGCACATGGCCTTCGGCGGAAATCACGGTCACGCGCACGCCGCTCGTCGCGTTGGCCGCCACCCAGGTGTTCAGGGCGGCCACTTCCTCGGGTGTCTGCGGAGAACTGGTTTTCAGCGGCAATGGATTCAGCCGCATTGCGCGCGCCAGTGCTTTCAATTGCTGGAACTGGTCGGCCTCGTAACTGTCCCGCAAGGCTCTTTCGGCAAGGAAATCCACGGCGAGCAGAACGCTCACCAGAAGCGCCAGGAACGACAGCGCGAGTTTCCAAAAGAATCTACGCTGCACGGGTTTCAAATAGATAGCCGGCGCCACGCACCGTCTTCAGGTGAAGCGGATTTTCCGGATCCGCCTCGATCTTCTCTCTCAGCCGCCGGACATAAACATCAACGCTTCGCGGCGTGACAAAGCGGTCTGTGCCCCAGACGGCGTCGAGCAATTGATCGCGCGTGAACACACGGTTCGGGCGGGAGGCCAGATAATACAACAAACGGAACTCCAGGGTGCTGAGCGGCACCGGCTTGCCCGAATGGCTGACCCGGTAGGATGCCGGATCGATTGCCAGCTTCCCGATCTCCAGCACGCGCGGAGCATCCGCGAGCGGCTCGGTGCGGCGCAACAGCGCCTTCACGCGCGCAATCAGTTCGCGTGGGCTGAAGGGCTTCGTGACGTAGTCGTCCGCGCCCATCTCCAGCCCCACAACGCGGTCCGCCTCGTCGCCGCGCGCGGTGAGCATCAGTACGGGCAGGCGGTTCAGCGATTCGTCTTTGCGGACCTCGCGGCAAATATCCAGGCCGGACATTTTCGGCAGCATCAGATCGAGCAGCAGCAGATCCGGCGGAGACTTTTTGAGCGCGCTGAGCCCGGTAGCTCCGTCGAAGGCGGCGTTGACCTGAAATCCCTCGTTGGAAAGGTTGTAACGGACGAGTTCCACGATATCGCGGTCGTCTTCGATAATCAGGATGCGTTTCATATTCAAGCCACGGCCAGTTGCGCGCATCGGTAGAGTTCTACTGTAGCGCGTTGAATTGCGATAGGCATAGTCTGGTTGTCCGACCTCGAGGCCCACGTTGTGTCTTAGGAAGTGTGACAAGCCGCGCGGTGTTCGTGGTAAAGCGCATGTAACAGGAACATGAATGGACGGTTAACGAGCTCGGAAGACTTTTGTGAACGGACGTTAAAGTCCGGGGACAGTTCGCCCTGAAAGATTCAGTAGAGCCGGCGCGCAAATCGGAGATAGAATCCCAGCAGTTCCTCCTATCCATCGAGGTTGCAAAGCTACGGCATCGCGGAGGTGTCACATGGCGGCAGCAAATCCGGAAGGTTTGCAGAGTCCGGCGGGGGTGGCCAAAAAGATCACCGGGTGGTACATCGCGGCGGCGGTATTGTTGATAGTGCTGGGTATTTTCGGCATCGTCGAACCCGGGATAGCCGGGCTGGGCGTGACGCTGCTGGTGGGGTGGCTGCTGCTTTTCGGCGCCGCAATGCACATAGTCGCGGCGTTCAAAGGAGGCGGGGCAAAGCAGGTGATTTTCCAGGCGCTAGTTGGCCTGGTATACCTGATTGGCGGGTTGTATTTCATCACGCATACGATCATGGGGATCGCGACACTCACGCTTTTGTTGTCCGCCATCATTCTGGTGGAGGGCGTCATTGAGATCGTGTCGTACTTCCGCCTGCGCAACGAAGGAGCTTCCTCCTGGATCCTGATCAACGGAATCATCACGCTGCTGCTGGGCTGCCTGATCTTCTTCCACTGGCCGTCCAGCTCGATCTGGGCAATCGGCACACTGGTCGGCATCAACCTGCTGATGACGGGGATATCGCGGCTGATGTTCGGGCTTGCCGCGCGCAAATTCCTGCGGCATGCGACGGCGTAATCGACCATGAAGAACTTCCTCCTCGGAATCGTGGCGACGCTGGTTGCGCTGGGGCTCGGCACGTTTGTTTACCTGCGGCTGGGATTCGCGGAAGTGCGGGCGGACCTGCCGCCAGCGGCGTGGGAGATGCAACTGTTTCCGACGTTTGTGCGCGCGTCGGTGCAGCGCCGGGCGCCGCGCATTCCCAATCCTTATCCGACGACCGACGCACTTCTGATCGAAGGCGGGAAGGTCTATCTGGAAGGATGCGCCGGCTGCCACGGGGGACTCGACAAGCCGGATGAGAATTCGGGAGCGCTGTTTCCGCCGGCGCCGGATTTTCCACGCGCGGGAACGGCGTACACGGAAACGCAGATTTTCTGGATCGCCAAGCATGGCCTGCGGCGGACGGGGATGTTCGCGGCGGGCATGTTCAACAGCGACGAGAAATTGTGGAAGGCGGCGGCATTCATCTACCACATCAAGTCGCTGCCGCCGAATGTGAAAGCGGCGCTGGAAGAAAAAAAGGCGGCGCCATAAAACCGGAAATTCATTTTGCATCCAGGACCGGGTTGTCGCCCTTCCACTGAATCTGTTCGAGCGCAGCGGGCGGGGCAGGCGGCTGATCGGGAATCCGCAAAAGCAGTTTGCCATTGCGGCTGAGGACTGCGCCGCCGTTAGCAAGAATCACATCGAGCCCGACGAGCGCGGTGTCGCGCGAGAGCGCGTCGATTTCGTAGGCGTCGGGCAGCCCCGCGAGCGTCTTATTCCAATAGATATTGTGTAGGGGATCGCGGTATTCCGCGGGAATTCCCTTGAAACCGAGGAGAGTGCCGAGGATTCCGGCGGCATTGGAGGGATTGCAGTCGGCGTCCTGCCCGCAGCGGGTGGAGAAGTTCATGGTCTCATAGAAATCGCCGTTGCCATAAAGAAGACCAATTACCACGTAGCCGCCATTCAGCTTGGCATCGATGTTGAAGGGCTGCTTGTAGCCGTCGGGGCAGTGATCGACTTCGCCCCATTTGTTCTGGAGGCGATGCCAGGTTTTGAGCCAGTCATTGGGATTTTCGTCGTGCCAGCGGATGACATCGCGAATCAACTGTGCGTAGAGGCTCTGAGCAGGGATGGCTTTGAGTCCATTCTCAACGACTTCGCGGACGTTGTTGGCGAAAAACGCCTGGGCATACATGGCGGAGATGAACATGCCGCCATAGACGCCATCGCCATAATTCATGATGTGGCCCATGCGATCGCCGAAGGTGTTGGAGACGCGGGGCATGCCGGGAGCGATCATGCCGAAAATGTCGGATTCAATCTGGAAATCGATGTCGTCGGCGTGAAGGTTGTAGCGGGGATTGCCGGACATGGGAGGAAGAATGCCTTTGCGGATGTTGGCGAGACCGGCATCGTTGGCGTGCCAGACCTGGCGGATTTTGGCGTCCCATTCGCGGGCGACGGTGACGGGATCGACGTTGATGCCGTAGCGGCGGAGGCAGTAGAGGAAGAGCAGGTTGATATAGATATCGTCGTTGTCGGGCGCGCCGAAGCTGGGATGCTCTTTTTCGGAGGATTCGACGAATTCGTAGCTGATGCGGACCTTCTTGCTGTCGGCTTCGCTGGTGACCGCGGGGACGTCTTCCTTGCCACGGTTGTCAGTTTGAGCTCGATAGACTTTCATGCGGGTGGGGGAGAGCGGCCAGTCGGTGATATCGAAACCGATGGGCGTGCCCTGATATTGAAATTCCCAGGGAGCGCCGAACGTAACGCCGATCATTTTGCCAGCCCAAGCGCCCTGGACCTTGTCGACGTAGGCGTCCCAATCGATCTCGCGGAAAGGCGAGGAGGTGGCGGCGGGCGTGGGAGCTGCGGGCGTGGCCTGCTGGGCGGAGAGTGTAACGGCGAAGAACACGAAGGTGGCAGCGAACGACAAGGTGCGGACGAGGCGCATCATCGGAGGAGTTCTCCTGGAATAGGCCGAGCGTTGACCCGAGGTGAGACGAGTGTAGCGCAAGCGGGGCGTTGATTGCGGAACTGGAACGGGCAAGAGAGCGCGGGTAGTTCGCGCATGACGCGCCTCCAGTGCTCTTGCTTGCCTACCCGACGCGCTTTCTACCGCTGCAGCATGGGCTGGCGCAGGACGCAAAAGGCGTGAATCAGTTCTCCTGGCCCCATTCGCGGATGCGGAAGAGCGCGTGGACCTCGCGGGCGGCGGAGTCGAAGTCGGACGACCATTGCGTGGCATTGCGTAGGAGGAGCTCGGCGGTTTCCGGAGTGGGCAAGTAGTCTGCGCGAGTACGGCGATGGCCGCGCCAGGCGAAATTGGCGGGGCAACCCATGGCTACGCCCGCGAGAAACAGGGCGCGCCGAGGATGTTCGAAGTCCATGCCCGCAAGGACGCCTGCCGCTTCGGTATGGAGCGCCCAGGCAAACCACATGATGTCGCCTTCCAGAGTGTGGCGGCCGGCGGTGGACTTTCGGGGATCGTCGGCGGAGATGCGCGCGTCGCGTTCAGCGGCGGGCGGCAACATATTCAGAGCGAAGTAGAGGGTGGCTTCGAAATAGTTTTCGCGGACCCGCGGGTCGAGGGCGTCGCCGAAATGTTGCGCGAAGAGACGAGAGAGCAGGGCATCCACTTCCATGACGGCAGCGGCGACATCGGGCACGCGAACCTGCTCAGCAAAAGCGGCGGAAGCGGAGGGGTCGGCGGAGAGGGCCATGCGCGTCCACGCGAGGAAAGGAGCGGGCCTGGCATTGCGGGGAAGAAAGCGGGAGAGGAGGCCGGGTTCAGCGGCACCGTCGCCGAAGTAGTAGCGGCCGTTGGTTTCTGGATGATAGATGTCCCAGTATTCGGTCCAGGCATCCAGTTCGTGAAACCAGGCCATATAGCGGAGCAAGGCGGCCTGCTCGCCGGGAGAGGCGCTGACGATGCCTCTCCCGTACAGCAGGGGTCTCATGAGCCGAGAACCAGGACCGTGCCTTCGCCCGCGCCTTGTTTGAGATGAGTGCCGAGCTCCTTCTGGGTGAACTCCATAACACTCTTGATGGCGGCTTCCGCCAACCCCGGAGTCTTCAAACGAGTGGCCTCACGGAGGATGTTGACGGCGGCATTGAGTTCGGCCAGAGCCTCGGGATTCCAGCCGGGAACATGATGCAGCTTACCGTCCGCACCGATATACCAATAGCCCGCATCCGATCCGATTCTTCCGATCACGATTCTGTACATGTGTTGGACTCCTTTGCTGTGATTGGCCGGGCCGCCTGGGGAAGAACCCAAACCAAACACGTAAGGTAGTGACGGAGAAAGCGAATCCGTTTCAGGAAGAGCGACGAGGCCCGGGATTATTTCGAGGAGGGAGCAGCGTTGGTGGAGGCGGGATCCTGGCAGATGGTGATCCAGAAGAGATGCTGAAAGCGCTGGGGATGATGGGGATCGGAATAGTTGGTGCCCTTGTGCTTGTATTGGACGGAAACGCATTCGGGAGCGGTGGTGGGCTGGGTTTTGCCGGTGGGCTTGGCGGTTCCGGCATCGACGGGACAGGTGGCGGTTTTGGGATATTTGGGTTTGGCGGAGAGCAAGGGGAGCACGAGGCTGAGGAGCGCAGCGGCAAGCGCCCAGCGGAGAATGGTATTTACCATGCGGTTTTGTTTCACGAGAAACGCGCTCTTTGCCGATTGATACCAGATTCGCGGCGATGCGACAAGAAAAAGAGCGGCTACTTGCGCCTGGGAACGAACATGTCGGCTTCGGTGAGGCGGCATTTCTGCGCCATCTCGTAGCAGTAGTAGAAGTGCGCGGCGTGCTGGTTGCGAGAATCGGTGCCGAAGGTGAATTTGAGGCCAGCGCGTTTGGCGGCAAGGATGAAGTCCTCATCGGGCACGTGGGAAACCTCGTTGATTTCGAGGGCGAGCTTGCGGGCGAGAGCCATCTGGAGGATGCGGTCGACGCGCGGTTTGGTCCACAGCTGCTTGTATTGGCGAGCGATGGGAACGGGGAGAAAGGTGGGCCAGGCAAAGATGTCGATGGGTTCGGAGGTCATGACCTGTTCGATGAACTTCATGTAGGCGGCCATGAAGTCTTCGGGATCGTCAACCATGGTGTCGATCTGCCAGATAGCGAGCCAGGAGCCGTCGGGCTGAGGAATGGTAAGCGCGTCCATTAAAACGTAGTCGAGCTGGTCGAGTGTGGCTTTCGAGAAGCTTTTGGACCAGCCGGCGTAAACGGGCTGGAGTCCGACGCGAACAGGATATTTGCGCAAGCCGTCGATGTATTGCTGCAGGTCGGCGTCGGTCTGGATTTTGAAGCCGGGGCCGGGATGATCGACGATGCCGATTTGCACGCCGCGTTCCTTGCCGAGCTGGAGCGCCTGCTCGACGGACAGCTGCGGGCTGAGGTGGACGTGATAGTCCGCGACGGGGAACGAAGGCTTGGGCGGGGCGGTGCCGGCGAGGAGGCGAGAAGGGAGAGTGAGGGCGGCGCCGGAAATGAGGGAAGTCTGCAGGAAAGTTCTGCGGGAGGAATGGTGATCCATGAAGGCTCCGTGAATAGCTCGAGATGGTGAAACCTGGGAAAGGATACTATTGGGCGCAGGCGGAGCGCTGTGACGGACGGAGGAAAAAGTATGGGCGGGAGCGGGAATTGGAGGGGGTGGCTGGTTGGGCTGGCGGGCGTCGCGTTGATTGTGGGGGGAACGATTGCGCGGGATTCGGCGACGATTGGGAGACCGGGAGGGACGGAGGGGTTATCGGCAGAGCAAGCGGAAGTGTGGAAGCAGGAATTGGAGTACTTCCGGTCATTGCAGGCGAAGGATCTGAAACGGCACATGGCGCTGTGGGATGACCGGTTTGTCGGCTGGCCGGACTACCGGTCGCACCCGGTCCGCAAAGCGCAGATCGAAGCGGACATAGCGGAGGAGATTAGGACGGCGAGTGCGAACGTGCAACCCACAGCGGCGCCAACGCCGGAGTCGGTCGAAGTGTATGGCGAGGTGGCGATTACGTATTACTACTGGCCGGAAGCGAATGAAAGCTCCGCAACGCGATACCGGATCACGCACACTTGGAAGAGAACCGCGGCTGGCTGGAAGATCATCGGAGGGATGAGCTGCGGGGTTCCCCGGGAAAAAGGGAACGTGTAAGAGAGGTATCCGCAGTCACTGACAGCGCCGAATCGGATGGCCCAGATTGGCATAGCGCGCTTGGCCGCGTTCCGGAGGAGCTATGTCCACACCGCACAGTTCACTCGACACGATTCAGGACTTTCTGGGACAAAAGCGGATCGCGCTCGTCGGCGTATCACGCGAGGCGATGAACATTGGAGCGAGCCTCTTCAAAGAGTTCACGAAACGCGGGTACGACGTGGTGCCGGTGAATCCGAAGGCGCCGGAGATTCTGGGGCGGAAATGCTTTGCGCGCGTGCAAGACATCGAGCCGCCGGTGGATGCGGCGATTCTGCTGACAGTGCCGGGAGTTACCGAGCAAGTTGTGCGGGATTGCGCGGAGGCGGGGATCCGTCGCGTGTGGATGTACCGGGGAGGGGGGCAGGGGGCGGTGAGCGAGAAGGCGGTGGAGTTTTGCCGCGAACAGGGGATGCGCGTGGTGCCCGGCGAGTGCCCGCTGATGTTCCTGCCGCAGATGGGCGGCATCCACAGTTTCCATGGGTTCGTGCGCAAGTTGTTCGGGCGATACCCAAAGCACTCGCGCGCCTAGAGGCGACGAAGAGCTGGAAGGGGACCCCCCGGGGTACCGGGACGAGCGTGTTGACTTGACCATCTCCGGGCCCTACACTTTGGGCCTCAGACGTCCCGGTCCAAGGAACCAACTGTGAAGAATCACAGGAGCATTTTCATCAGGTTCGTGGTGGCCGCGGGACTTCTGGCACCAACCGCGCTGGCCCAGAAACCACCTGCACCTCCGCCATCTCCACCTCCGACTTCCGGCCCAACAGGCGGGAATCCCCCGGGAAGCAACCCTGCGACGAACATCCCGTCAACGACACTGCCGGACTACACGCGGATGGACCTGGTGATGTTCCTGGTGGGGCGAGTCACGATCAGCGACGGCACCGCGATGCCGCACGACGCCCTGGTGGAACGAGTATGCAACGGACGGGTCCGCCAACAGGTGTACGCAAGCACGAAGGGCGACTTCAGCATGCAGCTGGGGACGATCGGGAGCGGGATCATCGATGCGAGCGGAGACGCGGCACCGATGAAAGGGATCGATGAAAGGTCGGCGGCCGGAGGAATCCCGAGGCGGGACCTGACGAATTGCGAGCTGCGGGCATCGGCGGCGGGCTTCCGTTCGTCGACGGTGCCGCTGATGAGCCTGTCGCCTTCGGAGTCGACGGCGAACGTCGGGGACATCGTGATCGAACGGATGCAGAAGGTGAAAGGGAACGCGATCAACGCGGCCGCGCTGAGGACGCCGGCGACGGCGCGGAAAGCATACGAGAAGGGACTGACCGCAGAAAGCAAGGGAAAGCTGGGTGAGGCGCAGAAGGCGTACGAGCAGGCCATCGAGATCTACCCGAAATATGGGCCGGCGTGGTACCGGCTGGGCCTGGTGCTGGAAAAGCAGAGCCAGAGCGCCACGGCGCGCGATGCCTTCCTGAAGGCGACGACACTGGACAACAAACTGCTTCCGCCGTACCTGGCGCTGGCGGCGATGGCGTATGGCGAGTCCAACTGGGAGGAAGTGCTGCGGCTGACGGAGCATATTTTAACGACGGACCCGCTGAGCTATGCGGAGGGCAGCGGTTATATGGTGGACCTGGACGAAACGAATCTGGCGGAAGCGTATTTCTTTAACGCCATGGCGAACTACCGGTTGAACCGGATCGAAGCGGCGGAGAAGAGCGCGCTGAAGGCGGAGCACGTGGACCTGCGCACGAGTTTTCCGCAACTGCACCTGTTGATGGCGGAAATTCTGGCGAGGAAGCAGAACTACGCGCAAGCGATTGCGGAGCTGCAAACGTATTTCGCGCTGGTGCCGGGCGGGAAAGAGCAGCCGGTGCTGAAGGAACGGCTGGCGAAGCTGGAAGAACTGAAACGCGCAGGGACCGCGCCGGAGAGCACCGTTCACAATTGAGCCGGAAACGCCGGCCATCAGGCACGCTTAACCTGTTCGTAGTATTGTCTGGCACGGGGAGATGGGTCAGAGTCTCCGTCTTTTGACAAGCGTGCTCACCGCAGAACAATCCAAGCAAGACCGGGGCGCCGCGGGCGAATCGGACATTCGCTACTACGGGTGGCGTGTAGTGCTGGCGGCCTGCCTGGGAGTGATGGCGGGATTTGGCTCGCTGTTCGTGTACACGTTCACGGTATTCGTGAAGCCGCTGGGCGCGCAATTCGGGTGGAACCGGGAGGCGGTGTCCGGGGGGTTTGCGATCGCGGCAATCACGCTCGGGATTTTTTCGCCGCTGCTGGGGCGGCTACTGGACCGCTTCGGGCCGCGGCGGATCATTCTGCCGTGCATGACGGTGTTCGGGTGCGGGGTAGCGTCACTGGCGCTGCTGAGGCCGGGCATCTGGCAATTTTACGCAACGTGCCTGGTGATCGGGCTGGTCGGGAACGGAGCGGCACACCTGGCATACGGCCGGTCGATTTCGACGTGGTTCGAGGCGCGGCTGGGAACGGCGCTGGCGTTTGTGATGCTGGGAGCGGGGCTGGGCGCGATGATCTTGCCGGTGGTGGCACAAGCGATCGTGACGCGATCAGGCTGGAGGGCGGCGTATGCCTCGCTCGGCGTGATTGCGCTGCTGCTGGGCTTGCCACTGAGCTGGCGGTTCATTGTGGATCGGGGGGAGCGCGGCCCGACGCGCGCGAAAGCCGCAGGGGTTGAGCATTCCGGCGCGAGGTGGCAAGAAGGAGTGCGGAGCTATGCGTTCTGGATCATCGTGCTGGTGCTGTTTGTCAGTTCGATCAGCATGAACGGGGCGATCACGCACCTTTCGGCGCTGTTGACGGACCGCGGGATCAGCGCGCGGGACGCCGCGTGGTGCGCGTCGATCCTGGGAGGAGTCAGCGTTTTCGGAAGGCTGGGTACGGGCTGGCTGCTGGACCGGATATTTGGGGCGTACGTGGCGCTGCTGGTGAACCTGATGACGGCGGCAGGAGTTGTGCTGCTGGCGCACGCAAACAGTTTCTGGACGGGTGCGCTGGCGGCCGGGTTGCTGGGCATAGGCGCGGGCGGGGAAGCGGCGATCACACCGTACCTGCTGACGCGCTATTTCGGACTGCGGGCGTTCTCGACGTTGTACGGGTTGACGTGGACATTCTATGCGGCGGCGGGGGCAACGGGTCCGGTGATTCTCGGGCGAGCGTTCGACGCAACCGGATCGTATTCGTCGCTGCTGGTGACGCTGGCGATTGCGCTGGTGATTGCCGCGGCGACGAACCTGCTGCTGCCACGGTATGCGGGCGGGGAAGAAAACCGCTAGTGGTATCGAAGTATTGACGGCAATGGCGGAATAGCTGAGGCTTTGCTTAACCGAACGTCTCGCTCCGAGTCTGCTTCCATCGAAAAGTGCGCAGGCTAAATCGTTCCGGGCAGGGGTGTGTCCAGATGCGCCCTTCGCCCTCGGATCGCTCACGAGAGCGCAGGAAAGCGCAGCCAGCAAGAGGCGTTGCGCATTCGTGCGGCGATCCGGATCCCTCCATATTGAAATTCCCGTCCGCGCTCCCAACGGCCGCAGAAGGTGAATCGAGATGCGTACGATTATTGCAGTGGTGTTGCTAAGTGTCTGCATAGGGATGACGACGCGGACGGCCGCGGGGCAATCGACGAGTTCCGTTGTGGAAGGGGTTGTGCAGGACGTGACGGGCGGAGGAATGCCGGATTGCAGCGTGACGCTGGTCAACACGGAAACAGGAGGGAAACAGAGCACGCGGACGGATGACGCGGGGGTGTACGTGTTTCCGTCGATCGTGCCGGGCGTGTACTCGCTGAGCATTTCCAAGGAAGGCTTCCGAACGTACTCGGTGGCGGATTTCCGAGTGACAGTGTCGCAGAGGACGACACAGAACGCCGTGCTGCAACTGGGAGCGACGGCGGACAGCGTGGTGGTGCAGGCGGCGGGCTCGGCGGCGTTGCTGGAGCCGACATCGAACGAACTGGGCACGTTAATTGAGTCCGTGAACGTGCAGCAATTGCCGCTGAACGGGCGGGACTTCCTACAGTTGGGAATGTTGTCGGGAGCGGTGCAGGACTCCGGAACGCTGGTATCGGATTTCCTGACGCTGCAGGTGGGCCATCCGGACCGGGCGATCATCATCGCGGGAAATGAACAGGACCTGACCGGGTTCCTGATCGACGGAATGTCCACCGCGGGAACACGGCTGGGACAGGCGTCGCTGAATGTTTCGGTCGTGGCGATCGACCAGTTCAAGGTTCACCAGGGATTTTTCCTGCCATCGGAAGGTCCGAACAATGCGGGCGTGGTGAGCCTGGCGACCAAGTCTGGAACCAACAGCCTGCACGGCGAGGTATTCGAATTTCTACGCAACGACGACTTCGACGCGCGGAACTTTTTCGATCCGCCGGGTTCCCAGCCCGGCCCGTTCCACCGCAACCAGTTCGGCGGCGCGGTGGGCGGCGCGATCCGCCGCGATAAGGCATTTTTCTTCGCGCACTACGAAGGGCGGCGGCAGGTGCTTTCGGACACCGCGTATGCCACGGTGCCTTCGGCGAAGATGTTCAACGGAGATTTTTCGGAATTGCTGTCGCTGCCGACACCGGTGCAGATCTTCGACCCGCTGACGTTCGACTCCATGACGGGCAAGCGCCAGGCATTCCCCGGCAATGTGATCCCCAGCGACCGGATCAATTCCATGGCCAAGGAGCTGCTGGCGTATTACCAGTCCGCGCCAATGCTGGGAGCAGAGAACGTGCAGGGCAATCCACGAACAACGGACAACTATGACCAGGCCGGGGGACGGGTGGACGTGTCGCTGAGCCAGAAACACACCCTGTTTGCGCAATACATCTACGAGAATTCGCCGACGGTGGACGGAGGACTGTTCCCGAAGTCGGGATACGGCTACCCGCTCAACACAAATATGGCAGCGGTACAGGTGACGAGCACGCTGACGCCGCGACTGGTGAACGAGTTCCGCGTGGGGTGGGTGAGGCCCTCGGTGTTCTACGCCGGCGAGGCGCAGGCAGGAATCCAGACAGACCTGGGATTCACGGGGACGGCAGATCCCAACGGCGTGCCGGGAATTTTCCTGAGCGGGTTCAATCTATCGACGAATCCGACGAACGCGTCGTTCGGGCGGAATCAAGGATTGATCGGAAACATCGACAACCAGTTCCAGATGCACGAAGGGGCGAGCTTCCTAAAAGCCAAGCACGAGATCAGCTTCGGGTTGGACATCCACTACATCCGGACGATTCAAGAAAGCTCGAATTTCTATTCACGGGGCGGCGTATGGTTCAGCCCGATCTTCAGCGCACAATTGGCCGCCGACGGGACGGGACAGCTACTTCCGGTGGCGGGCACGGGCAACTCGTTCGCGGATTTCCTGCTGGGGATGCCGCAGACGGGGAGCGTGACGTCGATGCCGCGCACGCATGTGCGGTGGACGGCGTACACGCCGTACGTGCAGGATGTGTGGCGCATCCGGCCGGACCTGACGCTGAACTTCGGGCTCGGCTGGAATGTCAGCACGCCGCCGAATCCGTCGGGAAACGACAAGAACTATCCGCATGCATTCGATTTCGAAACCGGGAAAGTGAAATTCGCGGCGCTGGGGCAGATCAGCCCGGAAGTGTACAAGATCGACATGAACAATTTCGCGCCGAGAGCAGGCATCGCGTGGCAGCCAAGTTTCTGGCGAGGAACGATCGTGCGGGCGGGGGCGGGGATTTACTACCCTCCTGTGAATGCGCTGTACGAACTGTTTGCGATCACAGCGCCGGGCGTGGCGATCGTGCAATCGCTGACAAACAACCCGACACAGCCGATGCCGAACTATGTGCTGGGGCAGAACGTGTTTCCGCCGATGACACAGGTGCCGATCACGCCGGAGTTCGCGGAAAACATCAAGGGGGTGCTGTTCGCGCTGGATACGAAGTTGCGGACGCCGTACGTCCAGCAGTGGAGCGTGGCGGTACAGCACGCCTTGACGGCGAACATGGTGGTAGAGGTCGACTATATCGGGTCGCAATCGAGGAAGCTGCCGATCCGCTACAACGCGGACGATTGCTCGGTGCCGGATTCACTGATCTGCGACCAGACTGTACGGCCTTACCCGCAGTTTCCTTACATCTATATGGCGGCGAATGAAGCGACCTCGAGCTACAACGCGCTGGTGGCCAAGGTGCAGCGGCAATTCTCACACGGGCTGAGCTTCGCGGCGAACTACACGTGGTCGAAAGTGCTGAGCAACACGGAACAGGGCGGAGCGCCGGTAGGGCTGAACCAGCGAGGCGTGTGCTTAAGCTGCGACAAGGGCATGGCGGGATTCAACGTGCCACAGCGATTTGTAGCGAGCGGCGTGTGGGAACTGCCGCTTGGACGGGGCAAGAGATTCTTCGGCGACGCATCGCCGTTGTGGAACGGTTTCGTGGGGAATTGGACGGTCAACGCCATCGCGACGCTTTCCGAAGGCAATCCGTTCACGGTGCTGGCGGCAGCCAGCACGGCGATGGACCCTTTGACGAATTTCCGCGCCGACCGGCTGTGTGACGGCCGGGACAGCCTGGCCAACCGAGATGTGCGGAGCAACGGCCACTACTGGATCGACACGGCCTGTTTCGCGCGGCCCGCAGCGGGTTATTTCGGAAATTCGGGGACTAACATCCTCACGGGGCCGGGGGTAAACAACTGGGACATCGGAGTCGCGAAACTGTTTCCGCTGCGGGAGTCGATGAGATTGCAGTTCCGCGTGGAGTTTTTCAACGCCTGGAATCACACGCAGTTTTTGAACCCGGACAGCACGCTGAGCGACACGAATTTTGGGCGCATCACGACGGCGCGGCCGGCGCGCGAAGTGCAGTTCGGGTTGAAACTGTTGTGGTAGACCGGGGAGGGTGCCGCGAGCTTGCCCAGGACGTTTGACGCGGGTTATCGTTCGCCTTCGCTCCACTGAGCGGCAAGCGAGGGTCCATTGCAGGCGTGGGCGCTGGGCAGTTCGATCGCGATGATGGTGGCGCTGGTGCTGTTGGTGTTATACCAGCCGAGAATCAGCCATCTGTTTCATTCCCACGTGAAAGACAGGCCGAAGCGGCGGCTGCTGCTGGCGGCGATCGGATTCTTCGTGACGTTCGCGGCGGCACGGGGAGTGGCGTGGTCCGCGTACCGAAACACCGGCCCATTCCACTATGTGTACATCGGAGAGAAGCATATCCATCACCTGGTGTGGGGAATTCTGCTGCTGCTGCTGGTGGGATTTTGCTGGCTGAT
>Ga0335082_10001062_pt1 | contig 29236 bp, 21 predicted proteins | sample Lox_Sample_41_FD_206718 | JGI IMG/M metagenome (GOLD analysis project Ga0335082, IMG submission 206718) | Soil microbial communities from Loxahatchee National Wildlife Refuge, Florida, United States - Lox_Sample_4.1 | ecosystem: Environmental > Terrestrial > Soil > Wetlands | place: USA... | reverse complement strand
CCGGGCGAGCGAAGCGAGACCCGGGACCCATACTCCGCAGCCTATCGATAGGCTACGGGGTATGGGTCCCCGCTTTCGCGGGGACGACGAAATTTAGACTGCCACCGCGATCTCCAGCGGGAAATCATCGACGACCTCGTGCCCGCTATCGGTGACGATGAACGTGTGGCCGAGGAAAATGCCGAACAGTCCGTCCGGCGTGATCGGATTGGGCTCGGCCATGATCACCATGCCGGGTTTCAAGACCTCCTCGAATTTTTCGGCCGAGACATGCTCGGCGACGACATGCGGCTTGTCGGTGACGAGATCGATGCCGTGCGTCTGCGTCGGCCGCGACTGGTAGCCCTGCTCGCGGAAGAATTTGCTGGCGGTGCGCATGGCTTCCGCCGGCTTGCCCGGCGCGATTTCTGCAATGATGCGCTGGTAGCCGGGCAGGGTGATCTCGTTCCAGAACTTGCGCACCATCTCGGTCGGCTCGCCGACGCAGATCGGTGAGCCGATCTGTGCGGTGTAGCCGCGATAGCCGGCGGCGAGCTCCATATTGATGATGTCGCCCTTCTGCAGCACGCGAGCCGACGGGCGCGGATTGCCGAAAATCATTTTCGGATCGGCCATCGGCGTCGAGCCGATGATGAGGAAGTCGATGTCGCCGCCGCCGTCCATGATGGCCGCGCCGGCCGCCGCGCGCAGCTCGTATTCCTTCACGCCCGGCTTGGCCCGCGCCACCATCGCGTTCATCGCATCTTCGCAGAGCTTGCCGGCCTTGCGCACGCAGTCGAGTTCCTCGGCGCTATGGATCGACAGCAACTCGTGCAGAAAGCCCTTGGTGAAGACGATCTCGGCGTCGGGCATATTCTCGCGCAGCACGTTGTATTGGTTGACCGGCAGATAGTCGGCATGGCGCGGGTCGATTTCCATCAGGCCGATGCGGCAGCGCTCGAGTTTCAATTCGCGCAGGCGCTCGACCATGATGTCGGCGTAGCGGCCGTTGCGGCTGTGGCGCACGTCCTTGACCGCGACATCGACCTGCCGGCGCACAGCTTCGGCGTGCGTGCCGCCCATCGAATAGATCAGCGTCGGTTCGCCTTCGAGCGGCACCAGTACGTAGCTCGACAGCGCGTGCCATTCCCAATGGCCGGTCAGCCACAACATGCCGCCGCCGAAGCTCCAATGGCTGGGGCCGCCGGGGACGATCAGCGCATCGAGCCTCTGCTCGCGCATTTTGTTGCGCAGCGCGCGATAGCGGCGCTCGTATTCCGCCTTGGAGAATTGCTCCCACACCGCGTCGCGGTAATAGGGCGTGTCGCGCATGTTGGCGAAGGGCAGCGACTGGTCGAGCTTGTTGCGCACGACGTCCCATGGCTGCGGGCCGATGCGTGGCGGAACGATAGTCATGATGGGATTCTCAACGTTGATGCCTGGCACAAACGGCACAACAACCGCCGGGCCGGTCAAGGACCGGCCCGGCGACATCGCTTGGGCTTAGTCGACCGCCTTGATGTTGGCTTTCTTGGCGAGTTCGACCGTTGCGTCGAAGTCGTCTTTGAAGAACTTCGCGAATTCCGCGGAGCTGATCTGCGCCGGCTCGACGCCGAGCTTGGCCAGCTTCTCCTGCACCGCAGGCATCTTCAGCGCCTGTTCGGTCACGTCGTGAAATTTCTGCACGGCCGCGGACGGGGTCTTGGCCGGCGCCGAGATACCGTTCCAGAAGCGGAACACGGCAGCCGGATAGCCGGCTTCGACGACCGACGGCACATTCGGCAGCAACGGCACGCGCTTGGGCGAACTGACCGCGAGGATCGTGAGCTTGTCGCTATGCAGCGCGGTGGCCGCCGCCGCCAACGGGATGAAATAGAAATCGATATTCCCGTTCATCACCTGCACCAGGCCGCCTTCCTTGAACGGCACGTGGCGGACGTCGATATTCGCGGCGAGACGGAATCGTTCGGCCGCCATGTGCGAGGAGGAGCCGATGCCGGCGGACGCAAAGGTCAGCGTGCCGGGCTTCTCCTTCGCGGCCTTGACCAGATCCTCCACGGTCTTGAAGCCGCTCTTCTTCGAAGCGACCAGGATGTTCGGCGAGGTGCCGAGCAGGACCACATGGACGAAATCCTTGTTGGGATCGTAAGGCAGCTTGCTGTGCAGCACGCTTTCGGTCGCCATCGACGACGAGCTTGTCGCCAGCGTGTAGCCGTCCGGCTCGGATCGGGCCACGGAACCGAATCCGACCGCGCCGCCGGCGCCGGGTCTCAAGTCGATGACCACCGGCTGGCCGATCATTTGCGACACCTGATCCATCACCACACGTGTGACCGTGTCCGAGGCGCTGCCGGCCGGATACGGGCTGATCACGTGGATCGGTCTATTCGGATATTGCTGCGCATTCGCCGAAGCGACGGCGGCGATCAGGAACGCGCTCGCAAGCAGGGGCTTGAGAACCTTGGTCATGTTTCAATCTCGGTTATGTCGGCCAGACCGACGTCGGAATTCCGCGGCCGGGCCTGGCTGGTGGCGTTACACTGCAAGCGTCATTGCATAAGCCATTCGTGCTGGCAACGACCGCACTATCCCAATACCGGTTCTAGCTCCGATAGCCCGGATCGATGTTGTCCAGCACGCGCAGATAAGCCGGCCAATCGGCGCTGCCGCGGCCCGAGTCGTGATGCTGGAACTGTTCGGCGACCTTGGCGCAAATCTCCGGCGGAATCTCGATGATCTCGCTGCCGGTCGCTTCCATCTTCAACTGGATGTCGCAGGCAGTCAGCAGATACTTCATCAGCACGAAGGCCTCGCGCGCGGTCTTGCCGACGGTGAGCATGCCGTGGTGCTGCAGGATCAGCGCGCGGTTCTGGCCGAGCGCCTTGTTGATGCGCGCGCGCTCGTCGAAGTCCTCGGTGATGCCTTCGTATTTGTGATAGCCGACGCGCTGATAGAACCGCAGCGCCTGCTGGCAGACCATGCGCAGGCCGTGCTTGAGACCGGAAATGGCCACGCCGTTCTCGGTGTGCACGTGCACCGCGCAGTTCACGTCCGGCCGCGCGCTGAGCACGCCGCCGTGCAGGGTGAAGCCCGGACGGTTGACGCCGGCCTTTTCGTCGAGGTCCTCATCCATGCACACTTTGACGAGGTTGGACGCCGTTATTTCGGTGTAGAGCAGCTCGTGCTTCTTCATGAGGAAATTGCGCGGCTCGCCCGGCACCCGCATGGACGAGTGATTGTAGATCACGTCGTCCCAGCCGTAGCGCGCCAGCAGGCGATAGACGGCGGCGAGATCGACGCGCGCCTGCCATTCCTCGGCGGACATGTCGGCGGGCTTCATCTCGGCCATCTTGGTCGGCTTGTTCATGGCATTTCTCCCTGACTGTTGCCGGCAATATAACCCATCCGCCGTGCCATTTCATCGTGCCGGCGGCGCAGCTATGCTCCGCGCGTTTTTCCGGGCTTTCTCCCGCTTTCAGGACGTGAAAAATGAGCGCACCCATCCCAATTCGCATGGGCGGCTACGGGCCGCCGACCACCGGCTTTTCCAAGGCGTTGAAGTTCATCGGCGACAAATTGCAAGGCCAGTTCGGCGACCGCCTCGCCATCGACTACGTCTGGAACATCATGGATCACGGCCACAAGGCCGAGGACATTCTCACGCTGGTGGAGAACGGCGAGATCACGCTCGGCTATCAGTCATCGAGCTATTTGACCGACCGCGTGCCGGAACTCGGCTTCGTCGATCTGCCGTTTTTGTTTTCATCGAACGCGCAGGCGCGCGCGTCGATGGATGGCGAACTCGGCGCCTATCTCGTGCGCAAGACGGAGGAGAGGATCGGCTATCGGATTCTCGGCTGGTTCGAGAACGGATTTCGGCACATTTCCAACCGACTGCACCCCATTCATGTCCCCGCCGACTTGAAGGGCATGAAGATCCGCGTGCTGCCGAGCGAGATTCAGCGCCGCACCTTCGAATTGCTTGGCGCGATCGCGATGCGCATGGATCTCACCGAAGCCATCGCCATGATCAAGGCCGGCACGCTCGACGCGCAGGAAAATCCGCTCGCCAATACCGTCACCTACGGTGTGCACAAATTCCACAAGTTCCACACGCTGACTTATCATTTCTATATTTCGCGGCCGGTGTTCCTGCACCGCGCCTCGTTCGACGCATGGCCGGATGATCTCAAGCGCGCGATGCAAGCTGCCGTGACCGAAGCGGTCGCGTTCCAGCGCAAGCTCGCGGAGGAAGAACACGAGCAGTCGCGCAGGATCATCGAGGACGCCGGCTGCGAAATCGTCGAACTGACGCCGCGGGAACACGACGCCTTCGTCGCCGCCGTGCAGCCACTTTTGGCCGATGGGCGCAAGATGTACGGCGAGACGATGTTCAAGATGGTGGCAAAGGTCTAGCCTTAAGCCCTCGCCTGAGCAGCGGCGGATGAGGCATGGACACGGCCGTCACCGAATACAGCGCCTGGAATCCGGGTCTCGAATCCGAATTGCCGCGCGACTACCTGCCGCTCGCAACCATCTTCCGCCCCGAGAACGTTTCGACCGGCGTCGCCAAAGCCTTCGAGCTCAGCGAATATTGCGGCCTGCCGGCGCACGAACTGGTCGCGTTCCGTCCCGAGCGTCTGCTCGTGCACGAACTGCTCATCCACGTCACCACCGGCGTGTCGGTGCCCGACGGCCGCGATTACGAGGATCTGGGGCGGAATTTCCGCAGCATCGCCGCCACCATTCTCGATCGCTATATCGCGCCGCATCGCGCCGATGTCGCACGCTCGTTCGAGCAGTTGCGGCGCGATGCATCCGCCAAGATCGCGCGTGAACTCGCCGACGCCTTCGCCGAGCCGAAGCCGGTCGCCGAACCCGATGACCGGCGCTGGTGGCGCCGGCTCTTCGCCGTCGAGCGGAAAGACAAGTCGCCGCCGCCACCGGAGACGGCGGCCGATCGCGACCGCCGCATCGTCGCCGAATGGCGGAAGCAATCGCTGGCCGCAACCGGCCGCCTCGACCAGGCGTGCTTCGATGCGCTCAGCCGCGTTGCGACCGGGGTGATGAGCCGGCGCGGCCGGCTGGTCGGCGACCGCGCCCTGCTCACCGAACTCGCCGTCACCCTGGTCTGCAACGACTACGGCAGCGAAGTCATCGGCGAGGCCATCGCGCCCTTTGTCGACGAGGCGATCGCGTGCGAAGGCTACCGGTCGCTGCCGCGGCAGGAAAGGCCGGTGGTCATGAACGTCAAGGGCGCCTCGGCCTCCGGCAAGAGCACCATGCGGCCGCTGCAGAAGATCCTCGCCGGCAAGCTCGATTTCCCGTGGGACCAGTTCGCGCTGATCAGTCCCGACATCTGGCGCAAGTTCCTGCTCGACTACGGCTCGCTCGGCAAAGCCTACAAATACGCCGGCACGCTGTCCGGGCACGAAGTCGAGATCATCGACAAGAAGCTCGACCGCCGCATGGCGGCGCGGTCCGCCCGCGCAGAAATGCCGCATCTCCTGATCGACCGCTTCCGCTTCGACAGCTTCGAGCCGGAATTGGAAGGCAAGGGCTCGACCAAGCTGCTGACGCGCTTCGGCAACCTCGTCTACATGTTCTTCATGATCACGCCGCCGGAGGCGACCGTCGAGCGCGCGTGGCTGCGCGGCCTCAAGGTCGGCCGCTACAAGGCGGTCGACGACCTCCTGGCGCACAACGTCGAGGCCTATACCGGCATGCCTGAATTGTTCTTCACCTGGGCCTTGAGCGCGCGCCAGCGCGTGCACTTCGAGTTTCTCGACAACAGCGTTGCCGAGGGACAGCCGCCGCGCACGGTGGCGTTCGGCTGGAACGGCGAGATGACCATCCTCGACATCAAGCGCATGCTCGACATCGAGCGCTTCCGCAAGATCAACATCGGCGCGCAGCGGCCCGAGGAAGTCTACGCCAACGAGAACCTGGCGCCGGAATACAACGTCGACTTTCTCAAGCGCTGCGCGCGCTGGATTCCGGTCATCAATTTCGCCGACTACGGGACCGGCGAGGTCTATGCGCGGCTGCAACGCGGCAAGTGGGTTTGGCGCGACGAGACGCGCTTCGCCGAAATGCTGAAAAATCCCGACGCGCACGCCGGCCTGCTGGCGGTCGCGCCCAAGGCCTACGATGCGAACGACGCGCCGGAACCGAAGCGCATGGACGTTGCCTACGAGAAGGCGCACACGCTGGGTGCCTGGGGCAAGGCCGCGCGCGCAGCGTGAAACGTGGTTTCCGCGCGCTTAACCAAGAATGCGCGCCAGGATTTACGCCGCCGAAACCACTGCCGCGTTAGACCCGCCGGATGCAGTCTCCGGCCGACCGTCCGATCGCGCTCGCGGTGCGCGGGCTCAGCAAGAGTTTCGACCGGCCCGCGGTCGATGCGCTCGATCTCACCGTCTACGGCGGCGAATTCTACGCGCTGGTCGGCCCCAACGGCGCCGGCAAAACGACGACGCTGCGCATGGTGGTCGGCCTGCTCAGGCCCGATGCCGGCGCGATCTCGATCTGCGGCATCGACGCGCTCCGCCGTCCGGAGGACGCCAAGCAGGTCACCGCGTGGCTGTCCGACGAGCCGATGATCTACGACAAGCTGACGCCGTTCGAATATCTCGAATTCGTCGCCGGCCTCTGGCGCATCGACGCCAGGCAGGCCGAAGCCCGCGCGCGCGAACTGATCGATTGGCTCGGCCTTACGCCGCACGCGCATGAGCGTTGCGAGGGCTTCTCCAAGGGCATGCGGCAGAAGGTGGCGCTCGCCGGCGCGCTGGTGCATGACCCGAAACTCATCATCCTCGACGAGCCGCTGACCGGCCTCGACGCCGGCTCCGCGCGCGTGGTCAAGAACGTGCTGCGCGAACGCGTCGCCGCCGGCGGCACCGTGATCATGACCACGCATATTCTCGAAGTCGCCGAGCGCATGGCCGATCGCATCGGCGTCATCGCCAGCGGCCGCCTGATCGCCGAGGGCACGCTCGACGAATTGCACCACAAGACCGGCAAGACCGCGGCGAGCCTCGAGGACACCTTTCTCACGCTAGTGGCGGAGCCGGCCGCTCCGGCGCTCGCCGCCGAATGAGCGAGCCCGCGACATTGACCTGGCTAGCCGGCCACGAGCTTCGGCTCGGCTGGCGCGACTGGGTGTCGCTGATGACCGCGGGCCGCCGCAGCCGCGCGCGCACGGTCGCAATCGCGCTGCTGATCTTCGGCGCCTTCATGCATCTCTTCGCCTATTGGATCGTCGCCGGCTATGCCGACGCGACAGTCGCCGCCGACACCGCGACGCTGGTCGGCATTACCGGCACGCTGGTGCTGTCCTGGGCGCTGCTGCTGTCGCAGGCGATGGAATCGGTCACCCGTGCCTTCTACGCGCGCTCCGATCTCGACCTGATCCTCACCTCGCCGGTATCGGCGCGCAAAGTCTTCGCCGTACGCATGGGCCGCATTGCGCTCGGCGCGGTGCTGATCGCCGTGCTGCTGGCGGCGCCGTTCATCGACGTGCTGGCGGTGCGCGGCGGCGCGCGCTGGCTCTCGGCCTATGGCGTCGTCGCCGGCATGGGCGCGGTGGCGACCGCGTTTGCGCTCGCGCTCACCATCGCGCTGTTCCGCCTGATCGGTGCCAAGCGCACGCGGCTGATGGCGCAGATCGTCGCCGCGGTGATCGGCGCCGCCTTCGTCATCGGCCTGCAGATCGCCGCGATCTTCTCTTCCGGCAGTCTGTCGCGCTTCGCCGCCCTGCAGTCGCCGTGGATGCTGGCGCACGCGCCCGATACGACGAGTGCGTTCTGGTGGCCGGCGCACGCCGTGCTCGGCGATCTGCACGCGCTCGTCGCCGTCGTCGCGGCCAGCTTCGTCCTGCTCGCGGCCGCGATCGCGCTGTTCTCGCGCCGCTTCGGCGACCACGCCATGGCCGCCGCGAGCGTCGGCAGCGCGGTGGTGCGCCAGCGCCGCTCGCGCGGCTTCCGCCGCCGCTCGCCGATGCGCGTGCTGCGGCAGAAGGAGTGGACGCTGCTGATCCGCGACCCCTGGCTGGTGTCGCAGACGCTGATGCAGATTCTCTATCTGCTGCCGCCGGCCGTGCTGTTGTGGGTCACCTTCCGCGACGCCACCGGCTCCTATGTCATCTTGATCCCGGTGGTGGTGATGGCCGCCGGCCAGCTCGCCGGCGGTTTGGCCTGGCTGTCGCTCTCCGGCGAAGACGCGCCCGATCTGATCGCCAGCGCACCGATTGCGCCCGGCCGCGCGCTGCGCGCCAAGATCGAAGCGGTCATCGGCATCATCGCGCTGGTGTTTGCGCCGATCGTCGCCGTGCTCGCCTGCGAGTCGCTCTCCGGCGCGCTGGTCGCGGCGCTGGGTGTTCTTGCCGCCGCAGCCGCCGCCACGCTGATCCAGATCTGCTTCCGCACCCAGGCCAAGCGCAGCCAGTTCCGCCGCCGGCAGACGTCATCGCGCATCGCCACCTTCGCCGAAGCCTTCTCGTCGATCGCCTGGGCGGCGACCGCAGCGCTCGCCGCGGCGGAAAGCTGGTTCGCGCTCGGCCCGGCGCTGGCCGCGCTCGGCATTCTGGTCGGCGTCAAGGTGATTACGCCGAAACCTCAAGCATAGGCGGCGCGGAAGCGTGCCCGCGCAACCAGGGTCCCGACCACCATCAGGTTGAGGATGTTGGAGCCGATGCCGAAGGCGAAGGCCGGCGCGTAATAGCCGTAGTGGTCGTAGAGCAGGCCGGCGAGCCAGCCGCCGAGCGCCATGCCGCAGCCGCTGAACAGCAACAGCGTCGGAATGCGCCAATAGGCCTGCGCCGGCGGGAACAGCTCGCGCAGCGCCAGCACATAAGCTGGGATGATGCCGGAAAATCCGAGGCCGAACGCAGCAGCGACCGTGAACAGGCCGACCTCGTTCTGCGTCAATAGAAAACCAATCATCGCCGAGACCTGCCAGGCTGAGCCGATCAGCACGGTGGCGAGCCCGCCGATGCGGTCGGAGATTGCACCCCAGATCTGGCGCGACAGAAACGCGGTGCCAAGGAGCACCGATAGCATCACCGCGCCGACCGAGCGGGCGATGCCGAGATCGCTGCAGAACGCGACGAGGTGCTGCTGCGGCATCGCCATCGGCACGCAACACAACACGGCCGCCGCGCACATCATGCCGAACACCAAGTTCGGCGGCCAGCCCAGCACCGGCGCGCTGCGGGCCTGGCGCTGCGTGGTTGCGGCCGGTTGGATGACTTCCGGCGGGGCGCGGAAAAAGACCGCAGCAATCGGCACGACAACCGCTATTTCTACCACCGCGTAGATGAGCATCGTCTCGCGCCAGCCGAGCTGCGCGATGGCGTGCTCGAAAATCGGCGGCCACATGGCGCCGGCGAGGTAACTGCCGCTCGAGATCAGCGCCAGCGCCGAGCCGCGCCGGCGGTCGAACCAGCGGCTGATGTAGACGTACATCGGGGCGTTGATGCCGCCGAGGCCGATCAGGCCGATGAACAGGCCGTGGCCGATCCACAACGGCCAGGGCGGCCCGAACGTCGAGATCGCGAGGCCCAGGCCGATCATCAGCGCGCCGCCGAGCACGGTCCAGCGTGTGCCGACCCTGTCGGCGACGCGGCCAAGGATAATCCCGCCGGCGCCCGAGCACAGCCAGGCGAGCGCGCTCGCCAGCGCCGGTACCTCGCGGGCGCCGCCGGCTTCGGCGGCGATGTCCTTGAGCGCCACTGGCGTGATCCAGGCGCCGCCGAACGCCATCAGCAGCGTGACCAACGCCACGCTGGCGACGGTCCACGATGCACGGCTTTCGATGGAGGCGGACGGCGATTGCAGCATTCAACGGACCCGGCGGACGCACCCTTTTACAGACCGCACTGGATTTGACCACCCGCGCGGGAGTCAGGGCTGCCTTGTCTGCTGCAGTGCGAAAACGATGGTTGAACGGCTATACGCCGAATGGATAGGTGTCCGGCAAACCTTCCAGTTCCTCGGTCTTGAACGGCGTCACCGCCTTGGTTTCGTCGAACCAGATATATTCGTCGAACTGCCGCGGCAGCACCGCCTCGAAATAATGGCTGGCGAGTTCGGACTCCGGCCGATAGATCACGCCGATCGCGCGTTCCAGCCGCGGTTCCATGAGGCCCCGCGCCGGCGTGGCCGCCCGGTTGCGCAAGCTCAGCATGAAGCGCGGCACGCCCGCCGCGTGGCACAGTTTTTCGTAGGAATTCTCCAGCGCCGGGCGGACGGTCTTGACCTCCATCGGGCCGTCCCAATCGGAGGCCGCCGCCACTGTGCCGTGGTCGGTGCCGAAGCCGATCGCGTAGCAGCCACTGCCGAACTTCTTCCGGCACAGTTGGCCGATATTGAGCTCACCGCGCGCCGACATTTCCGTCGCGGCAGCGTCGCCGACGTGCGAATTATGCGCCCAGACGATGGCCTTGCTGCGCGGGCCGTGATGCGTAAGCAGCGTCTGCAAGGTTTCGAACATGTGCCTGTCGCGCAGATTCCAGGATGCGCGCGAACCGTAATACATGATACGGTAATAGCGCTCGGCATTGGCGACCAAGCGGGCATTCTGCACCGCATCGAGGAAGCGCTCGCCGTCGTAGTGGGCATAGGCGTGCTGCTTGCTCATGAGATCTCTCAGTGCGCGCACGACATCTTCCTCGCAGGTCGGATAACTGCCGTTGAGCGCGGCGTGACCGTATGTCGCCGGGTCCGCCTGCCATGGGGTCAGGCAGCCGTAGCGTTCGCGCGCGATCTTCGCCGCTGCTGGATCGACGTCATCGAGATATTCGAGCACGAAGCGCATCGAAGCGTAGAGGCTGTAGAGATCGAGGCCGTGGAAAGCCACCCGGCTTTCCGGCCGCAGCGCGGCATTATGCTCGCGCAGCCAGTCGACGAAGTCGCGCACTTCACTATTGCGCCACATCCAGGTCGGGAAGCGGGCAAAGGCCGTCCATTCCGACGGCGGATATTCGCGGTGCCGCACATAGTGGTCGATACGCGCGGCGTCGGGCCAGTCGCCTTCAATGGCGATGAAATTGAAGCCTTTCTTCAGAATCAGCTCGCGCGAGATCGCCTCGCGCATGCGATAGAACTCCGAACTTCCGTGGGTGGCTTCGCCCAGCAGCACGACGTGTGCATCGCCGATGCGCGTGAGCAAGCCGGAAAGATCGACGCTTTCGATCGAGTCGAACGTTTCGGCGGCGTCGGCGATTGCCCGTTCCAGCGGCTGCTCGCGCAGCTTGACGACGCGGGGCGGCTGTTGCGCCGGCGCCTCCCATCCTTCGTGGCCGAGCAGCGGTACGAAGCGTACGTCGGCGAGATCCTCGCGGCGGTAGTCGTTTTCGGCAACGCGGGTGACGCGCACGAGTTCCTGCGCGCGTGCGTTGCTGCCGACCGGAATGACCAGGCGCCCGCCGATCTTGAGCTGCGTGCGCAGCGATTCCGGGATTTTCGGACCACCGGCGGCGACGACGATGGCATCATAGGGCGCATGTTCGGGCCAGCCGCGCGTGCCGTCGCCGTGCAGCACATGCACGTTTTCGTAGCCTTGCTCGGCAAGCGCGGCGGCGGCTTTTTCCGCAAGTTGCCCGATGCGCTCGACGCTGTAGACGTCGCGCGCGATTTCGCCGAGCACGGCGGCCGCATAGCCGGAGCCGGTGCCGATTTCGAGCACCGTCTCCCCGCCTTCGAGGACGAGCGCGTCGATCATCAGCGCGACGATATAAGGCTGCGAGATGGTCTGACCCTCGGCGATCGGCAGCGGCGAATCTTCATAGGCGAATTCATGCAAATGGGCGGGGAGGAAGGCTTCGCGCTTAACCTTGCGCATCGCCTTGAGAACGTTTTCGGAGCGCACCCCGCGCGCAGCAATATGGTTCTCCACCATCTCGTCGCGCAGATGGGCGAAATCGAATGCGGGTTTGCGCTTCACCACCGCCATGCAAAAGCCCTAGCCGAATGGCGACCGGCCGCATTGACCCCCGTCAACTGGGGCGCGGCAAATTGGCTCCTGCATTGCGCCAAAATGCGCGGCAGGCCACCGGCCTGAAATTTCCTTCTGTCCGGCATGCCAAGAACGAAATTGACCGCAGGGCGTTGCAGTGTCAGGTTTTACTAGCGTTTCCGCGGTTTTGCGTCCGACCGCCGCAGCCTATATGAGTGGTGCCGGGGCCACCGCTCTTAAACGGCCCGCGGCACTGCCAAGGCCTCACATGACGCTGCGACCCGTCAGCCTCGACGACAAATACGACTTGGCGCAGGACCGCGTCCTGGTGACGGGCTATCAGGCGCTGATCCGCGCCTGCCTGATGCAGCATGCGCGCGACCGCGCTGCCGGCCTCAACACCGCGGGCTATGTCACCGGCTATCGCGGCTCGCCGCTCGGCGGCCTCGACCAGCAATTCATGCGCGCCGCCCGTCAACTCGCCGCGGCCGACATCAAGTTCCAGGCCGGCCTCAACGAGGATCTCGCCGCGACTGCCTTATGGGGCACGCAGCAGGCCGAATTGCGCGGCGAGGGCAAGTTCGCCGGCGTGTTCGGCATGTGGTACGGCAAGGGCCCTGGGGTCGACCGCTCCGGCGATGTGTTCCGCCACGCCAATCTCGCCGGTTCGTCCAGGAACGGCGGTGTGCTGGCGCTGATGGGCGACGACCACACCGCGGAATCCTCCACCACCGCGCATCAGTCCGAATTCCACTTCGTCGACGTGATGATGCCGATCCTCAACCCGGCCGGCGTGCAGGAGATCATCGACTACGCGCTTTACGGCTGGGCGATGTCGCGCTTCACCGGCGCCTGGGCCGCGCTCAAATGCATGCACGAGACGGTCGAGTCGACCGGCGTGGTCGACGGCAGCCTCGATCGCGTGAAGATCGTCACGCCGTCCGATTTCGCCATGCCGCCCGGCGGGCTCAACATCCGCCTGGTCGATTCCTTCCTCGGCCAGGAAGCGCGGCTGCACGACTTCAAGCGCGACGCCATGCTCGCCTTCGTGCGCGCCAACAAGCTCAACAGGATTGTCACCTCCGGCGGCCGCAATGCGAAAATCGGCGTCGTCACCACCGGTAAAGCCTATCTCGACGTGCGCCAGGCGCTCGACGAACTCGGCATCGACGAGATCAAGTGCAACGACCTCGGCCTGCGTTTGTTCAAGGTCGGCTGCGTCTGGCCGATCGGGCGGGCGGAGCTTGCCGAGTTCGCACAAGGGCTCGATCTCATCATCGTGGTCGAGGAGAAGCGCTCGCTGATCGAAGTGCAGGTGCGCGAGGAGCTCTACGGCAGCGCCACCCAGCCGGTCTGCATCGGCAAGAAGGATGAGCACGGCAATTGGCTGTTCCCGGTCAAGGGGGCGCTCGACCCCAACGACGTCGCCATTTGCATCGGCGAGCGGCTGTTGAAATACGGCGCCAACGAGGAACTCGCCGCCAACGTGGCGCGGCTGAAATCTGCCCAGCGCGCTCTCGCGGAGACGACCGACGTCGCCCAGCGCATTCCCTATTTCTGCTCCGGCTGCCCGCACAATACGTCGACGCGCGTGCCGGAAGGCAGCCGCGCCTATGCCGGCATCGGTTGCCATTACATGTCGCAGTGGATGGACCGCAAGACGCTCGGCTACACGCAGATGGGCGGCGAGGGCGCCAACTGGATCGGCGAGGCGCCGTTCTCCAACCGCGGCCACGTCTTCCAGAACCTGGGCGACGGCACCTATAACCACTCCGGCTATCTCGCCATCCGCGCCGCGATCGCCAGCGGCGTGACCATGACCTACAAGATCCTGTTCAACGACGCTGTGGCGATGACCGGCGGGCAGGCCAACGAAGGCGGCCTCACCGTGCCGCAGATCGCGCGCCAGGTCGCCGCCGAGGGCGCCAAGCGTGTCGTCGTCGTCACCGACGAGCCGTGGAAATATCCGAGCAACACCGATTGGCCGCAGGGCCTGAGCGTGCGCCATCGCGACGACCTCGACGCCGTACAGCGCGAGCTTGCCGCGGCGCCGGGCGTGACCGTTTTGATCTACGACCAGACCTGCGCCGCCGAAAAACGCCGCCGCCGCAAACGCGGCACTTTCCCCGACCCCGACAAGCGAGTGGTGATCAACGATCTCGTCTGCGAGGGCTGCGGCGACTGCGGCGTGAAATCGAATTGCGTCTCGGTGCAGCCGCTCGCCACCGAATGGGGCCGCAAGCGCACCATCGACCAGTCGAGTTGCAACAAGGACTATTCCTGCATCAAGGGCTTCTGCCCGTCCTTCGTCGTCGTGCACGGCGCGAAACTGAGGAAGGGCGAAAGCGTTGCCGAGCCAGCCGACTGGCCGGCGCTGCCCGAACCGCGGCTGCCGCTCACCAACCACCCCTACAGCATCATCGTCACCGGCATCGGCGGCACCGGCATCGTCACCATCGGCGGCATCGTCAGCATGGCGGCGCATCTGGAAGGCAAGGGCGCCGGCGTCATCGACATGGCCGGTCTCGCGCAGAAGGGCGGCGCGGTCTACAGCCACATCCGCATCGCCAATACGCCGGACGACATTCACGCCATCCGCGTCGCCGCCGGCGGCGCCGATCTGGTGCTCGGCGGCGACAGCGTGGTCGCCGGCAACAAGAAGGTGCTGAGCGCGATCAAGGCCGGGCACACGCGCGTCGTGGTCAACACGGCGGAGTTTCTGCCCGGCGACTTCACCCGCAATGCCGATTATTCGCTGCCGACCGAGCGGCTCAAGCGCGCCATCAACACGGCGGCCGGGCCCGGGCAGAGCAATTTCGTCGATGCCAGCCGCCTTGCCACCGCGTTGCTCGGCCAATCGATCGGCGCCAACATGTTCATGCTTGGCTATGCCTACCAGGCCGGCGCGCTGCCGCTGTCAGCCGAAGCGATCGAGAAGGCGATCGAGATGAACGGCGAAGCGGTGCCGATGAATATCGCCGCCTTCCGCTATGGCCGCCGCGCTGCCATCGACCCGGCGAAGCTCGAGGCGCTGGTCAAGCCGGCGCCGGAACTCGCCAACGATTCGCTCAAGCTGTCGCAGACCTTCGCCGAGACGGTCGAGCGCCGCGTCGCCTTCCTCACCGCCTATCAGAACGCCCGCTATGCGGCGCGCTACCGCCGCTGGGTCGAGAAGATCCAGGGCACCGAAGCCGCCAAGGCGCCGGGCGAATGCGCGCTGTCGGAAGCGGTGGCGCGTTACCTGTTCAAGCTGATGGCCTACAAGGACGAGTACGAGGTGGCGCGGCTCTATACCGACACATCGTTCGTCGAGCGCGTGCGTTCGACCTTTGACGGCCAGAACCTGCGCTTCGAGTTCCTGATGGCGCCGCCGCTGTTCGCGCGCCGTGACAAGACGACCGGCGAGCCGAAGAAGATGTCGTTCGGGCCGTGGCTGCTCGGCCTGTTGCGCGTCTTGAAGAGGTTCAAGGTGCTGCGCGGCACGCCGCTCGATCCGTTCGGCTACACCGCCGAGCGCAAGACCGAGAGGGCGCTGATTGCGGAATACGAGAAGCTTCTGGCGGAGATCGTCGAACGCCTCACGCCTGCCAATCATGCTGCTGCTGCTGCTCTTGCTGCTCTTCCGGAAAAAATTCGCGGCTACGGCCCCGTAAAGGAGCGGCATCTTGCCGCCGCAAAGGCGGAGGAAGCCGCGCTGCGCGAGCAATTCCGTGCCGGCACCGCGCCATTTCTCAAGGCAGCGGAATAATTTAGCCGTCCCTGCGACCAATTTCCTGTGCCGCGCAGGCTTGACCGTCCGACGCCGGTGTTTTCATATCGTGGCATAAGACCGCCAACAGGCGGCGAGGGGTTTAAAAGCCGCGCTTGACGCAAGGCGTGGCCGTTCGGGAGGAACGGACAAGTGGCGACGGGTACCGGCGCGCCGGCGGATACATTTCCCAAGCTATTGATTCGGAACGCTGATTTGTACGGCGCGCGGCCGGCAATGCGGCACAAGGACCTCGGCATTTGGCAGACCTGGACCTGGGCCGAGGTGCTCGAGCTGACGCGGGCCTATGCGGTCGGGCTGAGCCGGCTCGGCATCAGGCGCGGCGAGACCGTCGCCATCGTCGGCGGCAACCGGCCCCGCATCTATTGGTCGATGACCGCCGTGCAGATGCTCGGCGCGGTGCCGGTGCCGGTCTATGCCGACGCCGTCGCCGACGAACTCGCCTTCGTCCTCACGCACGCCGAAACGCGTTTTGCCGTGGTCGAGGATCAGGAGCAGGTCGACAAGATAATGTCGGTGATGGAGCGTCTGCCCAGGCTCGAGCAGATGGTCTACGACGAACGGCGCGGCTTGCGCGACTACGACCATTCGCGCTTGCACCCGATCGACGATATCGTCACGGAAGGGCGCAAGGCGCTCGCCGATCCCAAGGTTGGCGCCTGGCTCGACGCGGGAATCGCCGCCGGCAAGGGCAGCGATCCTTCCATCATCCTCTACACATCCGGAACGACCGGCGCGTCCAAGGGCGTGGTGCTCACCGGCGAGGGTTTGATCAACGCCTCGTCCGACACGGTCGCGTTCGACAAGCTGACCGAAAACGATGTCGTGCTCGCCTACCTGCCGCCGGCTTGGGCCGGCGACCATTATCTCAATTATTGTCAGGGTCTGGTCGCCGGCTTCTGCATGGCGTGCCCGGAGAACGCCGACACGGCGATGGCCGACCTGCGCGAGATCGGCCCGAGTTTCTACTTCGCGCCGCCGCGCACGCTCGAGCTTCTGCTCACGCGCGTGATGATCCGCATGGAGGATGCCGGCTACCTCAAGCGCAAGCTGTTCCACTATTTCATTGGCATCGCGCGCAAATACGGCGAGCGCATTCTGAACGGCCAGCCGGTGCCGCTCTCCGGCCGGCTGCTCTACGGGCTGGGCAATATCCTCGTCTACGGCCCGCTCAAGAACGTGCTCGGCTTTTCGCGCGTGCGCGTCGCCTATACCGCGGGCGAAGCGATCGGACCCGACCTGTTCGCGTTCTATCGTTCGATCGGGCTCAATCTCAAGCAGCTCTACGCGCAAACCGAAGCCGGCATCTACATCACGGCGCAGCCCGACGGCGAAATCTATGCCGACACCGTCGGCCCGGCTTGTCCGAACGTCGTCATTCGCATCGCCGAGAACGGCGAAGTGCAGTTCAAGTCGCCCGGAATGTTCGCCGGTTATTTCAAGGACGCGGAAAGAACCGCCGAGACGATGACGCCGGACGGTTATGTGAAAACAGGCGATGCCGGCTTCTTCGACGAGAAGACCGGCCATCTGAAGATCATCGACCGCAGCAAGGACGTCGGCAAGCTCAACGACGGCACGCTGTTTCCCCCGAAATACATCGAGAACAAGCTCAAGTTCTACCCGAACATCCGAGAGGCGGTCGCCTACGGTGACAAACGCGATTTCGTCGCGGTGATGCTCAACATCGATCTGACCGCGGTCGGCAGCTGGGCCGAGCGCAACAACGTTGTCTACGGCTCCTACCAGGAGCTCGCCGGCCATCCGCTGGTTTACGACATGATCGAAAAGCACATCGCCGAGGTGAACCGCTCCCTCGCACAAGACAAGGTGATGGCGGGCGCGCAGATCAAGCGCTTCCTGATCCTGCACAAGGAGCTTGATGCCGACGACGGCGAATTGACGCGCACGCAGAAAGTCCGCCGCGGCTTCATCGCCGACCGCTATGACCCGCTGGTGAAGGCGCTCTATGACGGCTCCAAGGAAGCCGACATTGCGACCGAGGTCACCTTCGAGGACGGCCGCAAGGGCACAATCGCCGCGCGCGTGAAAATCCGCGACATGCAGACCGAGCCCGTGCCCGCCGCGATGGGGAAGGCGGCATGAGAGCGCCGAGCGGCACGGGCCCCGAAGTCGCGGTCGGCGACGTGTTGCTCTCGGTCGAGAATGTCTCGCTGTCATTCGGCGGCGTGAACGCGGTGAGCGATGTCTCTTTCGATATCCGCAAGGGGGAGATCCGCGCCATCATCGGGCCGAATGGGGCGGGCAAGACCTCGATGCTCAACATCATCAACGGGTTCTATCACCCGCAGCAGGGCCGTATCACCTTCAAGGGCAAGACCCGCGCCAAGATGCGGCCGCATGACGCCGCCTACGGCGGCATCGCACGCACCTTCCAGAATGTCGCGCTGTTCCGAGGCATGACCGCACTCGACAACATCATGACCGGCCGCACCTTGAAGATGCACACGAATTTCTTCTGGCAGCTGCTGCGCTTCGGGCCGGCGATGGCCGAGGAGGTCGAGCACCGCCGCCGCGTCGAGGAGATCATCGATTTCCTCAAGATCCAGGAAATCCGCCGCATCCCGGTCGGCCGGCTGCCCTACGGCCTGCAGAAACGCGTCGAACTCGGCCGCGCGCTCGCCATGGAGCCTGATCTGCTGCTGCTCGACGAACCGATGGCCGGCATGAACCTCGAAGAGAAGGAGGACATGTCGCGCTTCATCCTCGACGTTAACGACCATTACGGCACCACCATCGCGCTGATCGAGCACGACATGGGCGTGGTGATGGATTTGTCTGACCGTGTCGTGGTGCTCGATCACGGCATCAAGATCGCCGATGGCACGCCTGACGCGATCAAGGCCGATCAAGGCGTGATTGACGCCTATCTCGGCGTGGCGCACTGAGGGAGAACCGATGCATCTGCTCTATCAGATCTTCATTGACCCTTTTGTGCAGATGGGCTCCGCGCCCGATCTGTTGGCGCAGACGCTGTGGGAAGGTCTCGTCTCCGGCGTTCTCTATGCGCTGATCGCGCTCGGCTTCGTGCTGATCTTCAAGGCTTCCGGCGTGTTCAATTTCGCGCAAGGCATCATGGTGGTGTTTGCCGCGCTGACGCTGGTCGGCCTCTACGCCCACGGCGTGCCGGCGTTTCTCGCACTGGCGATCACCATCGGCGTGATGTTCCTGTTGGCGCTTGCGGTCGAGCGTTTCGTGCTGCGGCCTTTGGTCAACCAGGCGGAAATCATCCTGTTCATGGCTACCTTCGGCCTCACCTACATCCTCATCGGCTCCGGCGAATTAATCTTCGGCGGCGACCCGAAAGTGATGATTTCCGACCAGTTGCTGCTGCCGAGCGGCGCCTATACCGTCAAAATGCTCGGCGGCTTCGTGCAGATGCAGAAGATCGACATCGCCGCCGCCATCATCGCGTCGCTGATGGTGGCTTCGCTCGCGCTGTTCTTCCAGAAGACCCGCATCGGCCGCGCGCTGCGCGCGGTGGCCGACAGCCATCGCGCGGCGCTCTCGGTCGGTATTTCTCTCGAATATATCTGGGTGGTGGTCTGGTTTGCCGCCGGCATCGTGGCACTGGCGACGGGAATCATGTGGGGCGCGCGCTCCAATGTCTCGTTCGCGCTGGAAATCATCTCGCTCAAGGCGCTGCCGGTGCTCATCCTCGGCGGCTTCACCTCGATCCCGGGCGCTATCATCGGCGGCGTCATCATCGGGCTCGGCGAGAAGATCGGCGAATTCTACTGGGGGCCGCTGTTCGGCAGCGGCATCGAGGAGTGGTTCGCCTACGTCATCGCGCTGGTCTTCCTGCTGTTCCGGCCGCAGGGCCTGTTCGGCGAACGCATCATCGAGCGGATCTGAGCGATGTTTTACCGCGAGGCCGGCCAATACAAGACGAGCTATCGCGCCGACCAGGCGCTGTTTCCGATCCGGCAGGACCAGATCGGCATGCTGCTGATCTTAGCGATTGCGTTCATCGGCGTGCCGTTGACGCAATCCGACTTCGTGATCGATTCCTTCATCACGCCGATTCTGATTTTCTCGCTCGCCGCCATCGGGCTGAACCTGCTCACCGGCTATACCGGGCTGTTGTCGCTCGGCACCGGCGCCTTCATGGGTGTCGGCGCGTTCGGCTGCTACAAGCTGACGACATTCTTCCCCCACGTGAACATCATCGTGATCATCGTGTGCTCCGGCTTCCTGTCGGCGGCGGCCGGCATCGTGTTCGGCTTGCCGTCGCTGCGCATCAAGGGCTTCTATCTCGCGGTCGCCACGCTGGCCGCACAGTTTTTCCTGTCGTGGTGCTTCATCCGCATACCGTGGCTGTACAACAACAATGTCTCCGCCTCGATCGAGGTGCCTGAACGAATGATGTTCGGCATTCCGATTACCGGTCCGACCGCAGCGGTCACCACACGCTATTTGATCGTGCTCTCGATCGTGGCGGTGATGACCTGGCTGGCCTCCAACCTGATCCGCGGCCGCATCGGCCGGACCTGGATGGCGGTGCGGGACATGGACATCGCCGCCGAACTGATCGGCATCAAGCTCTACCAGACCAAGCTCATGGCATTCGCCGTATCGTCGTTCTACTGCGGCGTCGCCGGCGCCATGCTCGTGTTCCTCTATCTCGGCAATGCCGAATCCGAGAGCTTCAACATCAACCAGTCGTTCCTGGTGCTGTTCATGGTGATCATCGGCGGCCTCGGCAGCCTGCTGGGGTCGTTTTTCGGCGCGGCCTTGATCTACGGCCTGCCGATCGTGCTGCGGATGGTCAAGGAGGGTCTCGGCCTTGCCGTCACCTCCGCGACGCTCGAGCACATCAACTTTATCACCTTGGGGACGCTCATCATTTTGTTCCTGATCGCCGAGCCGAACGGGCTGGCGCGACTCTGGCAGATCGGAAAGCAGAAACTAAGGGTGTGGCCTTTCCCCTATTGAAAGGGCACACTTGCGGCAATTCCTCGGTCCGCGACGCAAGAAGCGGAATAGGGAAGCCCCTCGAGCTTCGAGGGGCAAGTGCAAAAGCCGGTGGCAGCAAGCTGCCGGCGCAAGAGGGAGAAACAAAATGCGCTTGAAACACATCGTTCTCGGCGCGGCGATTGCGAGCCTGATCGGCGGATCCGCCCTCATCTCGCAAGCCTCGGCCGAAACCTTCATTCCGCTCTTCACCTACCGGACGGGACCGTTTGCCAACTCCGGCATTCCGATCGCCAACGGGTTGCACGACTACTTCGCGATGCTGAACGCCCGCGATGGCGGAATCGGCGGCTCGAAAATCGCGATCGAAGAGTGCGAGACCGGCTACAAGAACGAAAAAGGCGTCGAATGCTATGAAGCGATGAAAAGCAAGCATCCGGCGGTGATCACGCCCTATTCGACCGGCATCACGCTGGCGCTGATCCCGAAGGCGGCGGTGGACCACATCCCGATCCTGTCGATGGCCTACGGCCTGTCCGCTTCGGCGGTGGGCAAGGACTTCCCCTGGATCTTCAACCCGCCGTCCACCTATTGGGACGGCATGTCGATCGCCATCAAGTATATCGCGGGCAAGGAAGGCGGCCTCGACAAGCTCAAAGGCAAGACCGTCGGCTTCATCTTCTTCGACGGCGGCTATGGCCGCGAGCCGTTGCCGCTCCTGCATGACTTGGCCAAGGACTACGGGTTCACCGTCAAGGAATACCCGGTGCCGGCGGCGCAGATGCAGAACCAGTCAAGCCTGTGGCTGAGCGTGCGCCGCGATCGCCCGAACTGGATGATCATGTGGGGCTGGGGCGCGATGAACCCGACCGCCGTCCAGGAAGCCGCCAAGACCGGCTTCCCGGAAGACCATTTCATCGGCGTCTGGTGGTCGGGCAGCGAGGATGATGCCCGTCCGGCGGGCGCGGCCGGCAAGGGCTATCTGTCGCTCAATTTCAACTCCGTGGGCGCCGGTTTCCCGGCCATCCAGGACATCAAGAAATACGTGATCGGCAAGGGCAGCGTCACCGATCCGAAGACGGTCGGCGAGAACTTCTATAATCGCGGCGTCATGAATGCCGCGGTGATCGCCGAAGCCATCCGCAACGCGCAGAAGATCACCGGCAAGAAGGACATCACCGGTGACGAGATGCGGCGCGGCCTGGAGACGCTGCAGATCTCGGAGTCGCGCTGGAAGGAAATTGGCCTGCCCAACTTCGCGGCGCCGATCAGCGTGACCTGCGCCGACCACAACGGCCATGGCTCGGCCTACGTGCAGCAGTGGGACGGCGCCAAGTGGGTCAAGATCTCCGACTGGATCTCGCCCATGAAGGACAAGGTTGTCCCCCTGACCGACAAGGCCGCCGCCGACTATGTAAGCAAGAACGCCGGCTGGCCGAAGCGCACCGAGGCTTGCGACAAGTCGTCGTAATGCACGTCTGAAAAAGTCCTCTCCCCGCCGGCGCGGCGGGGAGAGGTTCTCGTGCGAGGAGCGGTCATGTCGGCGGCAGCGCAAACCGAAAGCACGGCCTCCGCCGCGGCGGAGAAAATCCTTTCGGTCAACAATATCGAAGTCATCTACGACCACGTCATTCTGGTGCTCAAGGGCGTCTCGCTCGAGGTGCCGAAAGGCGGCATCGTCGCGCTGCTCGGCGCCAATGGCGCCGGCAAGACCACGACGCTGAAGGCGATCTCCAACCTGCTGCACGCCGAACGCGGCGACGTCACCAAGGGCGCAATCCTGTTCGACGGCGCGGAAGTGCAGGACCTTTCCCCCAATGAACTGGTCCGCCGCGGCTGCATCCAGGTGATGGAAGGCCGCCAGTGTTTCGCCCATCTCACCGTCGAGGAGAACCTGCTCACCGGCGCCTTCACAAGGCGCGACGGCCGCGCGGCGATCCGGCAGGATCTCGATCTGGTCTATTCGTATTTTCCCAAGCTCGCCGAGCGGCGCGAGTCGATGGCCGGTTATACCTCCGGCGGCGAGCAGCAGATGGTCGCGGTCGGCCGCGCCCTGATGTCGCGGCCGAAGATGATCCTGCTCGACGAGCCGTCGATGGGGCTGGCGCCGCAGATCGTCGAGGAGATTTTCGAGATCGTCCATGGCCTCAACCAGAAGGAGGGCGTCTCATTCCTGCTCGCCGAGCAGAACACCCACATGGCGCTGCGCTTCGCTAGCTACGGCTATATCCTGGAGAACGGCCGCGTGGTGATGGACGGCGATGCCAAGTCGCTCGCCGCCAACGAGGACGTCAAGGAGTTCTACCTCGGCATCGCCGAAGGCAAGCGCAAGAGCTTCCGCGAAGGCAAGCATTACCGGCGCAGGAAGCGCTGGCTGGCTTAAGCTTCAGACATCGTCGGCCTATGCTATGATCGTGACATGCCGCTCCTGGGCGCGATCAGTGTCTTATTGTTGCTGGGTCTTGTTTTCGGCCCGAGCCTGTGGATCAGGCACATCCTGAAGAAGCACGGCGTCGAGCGGCCCGATTTGCCCGGCACCGGCGGTGAACTCGCCCGCCATCTGCTCGACGAAGCGAAGTTGACCGACGTGAAAGTCGAGAGCACGGCCCAGGGCGACCACTACGATCCGGGTGCGCGCGCCGTTCGTCTTTTGCCGCAGCATCACGATGGCCGCTCGATCGCGGCGGTGGCGGTGGCGGCGCACGAGGTGTCGCACGCGATCCAGCATGCCCACGGCGAACCGGATTTTCTGCGTCGGGTCGAACTGGTCGGCAACCTGATCTGGGTCGAACGTATCGCTACGGCCGTTCTTGTGCTGGCGCCAGTCGGGTTCGTTCTGCTCAGGGCGCCGGCGCTGGTCGTGCTCCAGGTCGGGGCGGCCATCGCGCTCATGGCAATCGCCGTGGTCGTGCACATCGTCACCCTGCCGGTCGAATTCGATGCGAGCTTCAGCAAGGCGCTTCCGGTGCTGGAACAGGGCCGCTACCTTTCCCGGTGCGATATGCCGGCGGCGCGCAGCGTGCTCAAAGCGGCCGCCTACACTTATGTGGCTTCGGCGCTCGCCACGCTTCTCAATATCGCACGCTGGTTCCGCTTCCTCTAAACTCGTAACGCCATGCCGGATCACTACGACTCCCTCGAAATCCGCCCGCCGATCCTTCGCGACAGCGAGGAATGCGCGGTGCTGCCCAAGATCGTCGCCCACGCCATGCAGGCACCGGGCTGGGCCAGGCATCTCGCCGGCATCGATGGAGAATCGGTGACGTCGCGCGCGGCGCTCGCCAAGCTGCCAGTGCTGCGCAAGGCCGATCTCGCCGCGTTGCAGAAGGAAAATCCGCCGTTCGGCGGGCTCAACGTCACGCCCGCGAACCGGGCACGCCGGCTGCTGATGTCGCCCGGCCCGATCTTCGAGCCGGAAGGCGATGGCAAGGACTGGTGGGGCGCGGCGCGCGCCTGCTTCGCCGCCGGCTTCCGCATCGGCGACATCGTGCACAATTCGTTCGCGTATCACCTCACGCCGGGCGGGTTCATTTTGGAGTCGGGCGCGCACGCACTCGGCTGTACGGTGATCCCGGGCGGCGTCGGCAATACCGAGCAGCAGCTCGAGGCGGTCGCGCACTACAAGCCGACCGGCTACGTCGGCACGCCGGATTTTCTCAAGATCCTGATCGACACCGCGGCAAAGACCGGCAGGGACGCCTCGTCAATCAAGCGCGCGCTGGTATCGGGCGCGGCGCTGCCGGCGTCGCTGCGCGACGAGCTGGGAAAACGCGGCGTCGCCGTGCTGCAATGCTATGCCACGGCCGAGCTTGGCGTGATCGCCTACGAAAGCGAGGCGCGCGAGGGGCTGATCATCAACGAGCACTTGATGATCGAAATCGTGCGGCCCGGCACCGGCGATCCCGTACCGGAGGGCGAGGTCGGCGAAGTGGTGGTCACCTCGTTCAATCCCGACTATCCAATGATTCGGCTTGGCACCGGCGACCTGTCCGCTGTCCTCCCCGGACTGTCGCCGTGCGGCCGCACCAACATGCGCATCAAAGGCTGGATGGGCCGCGCCGACCAGACGGCGAAAGTGAAGGGCATGTTCGTGCATCCCAAGCAGGTCGCGGAGGTGGCTGCGCGGCATCCGCAGCTTGGGCGCCTGCGCCTTGTCGTCGGCCGCGAAGGCGAGCAGGACACCATGACGCTGATGGCGGAGTGCGCTCAGCCCGACGCCGGGCTCGGCGATGCGGTCGCCGCGACCCTTCAGTCGGTGACCAAGCTGAAAGGTATCGTAAGACTGGTCGCGCCCGGCGCGCTGCCGAACGACGGCAAGGTGATTGCCGACGAGCGGCCGGTGGGATAGGGGCGGTGATAGTGTCCGTTCATTCCCGCGCAAGCGGGAATCCAGAGCGACCTCGCAAGGAGGTAAGCAAGAACTGGGTCCCCGTTTTCGCGGGGACGAACGGAGAAATGGCACCTTGACCGCTTCGAACATTTGCCCCTGATAGCGGCCCATGACCGACGCTTCGCATCTGCTGTCCAGCCATCCTGCCATCCCGCCGCGCCGCATCGGCGTGCTGCTGGTCAATCTCGGCACGCCCGACGCCACCGACTATTGGTCGATGCGGCGCTACCTCAAGGAATTTCTCTCTGACCGCCGTGTCATCGAGGAGAATCCGATCAAGTGGTGGCTGATCCTCAATCTCATCATCCTGACTGTGCGCCCGGGGCGAAAGGGCAAGGACTACCACAAGATCTGGAACAAGGAGAAGAACGAGTCGTTCCTCAAGACCATCACGCGGTCGCAATCCGACAAGCTCGCGGCGAGCTACGCCAGCGATCCGCGCGTCCTGGTCGATTGGGCGATGCGCTACGGCAATCCGTCGATCGCCTCTCGTCTCGACATTCTGCAGAAATCGGGCTGCGACCGTATCCTGATCGTGCCGCTCTATCCGCAATATGCCGCGGCGACGACGGCGACCGTTTGCGACAAGGCGTTCGAGGCGCTCGCCAAGATGCGCTGGCAGCCGGCGCTGCGCGTCGCGCCGGCGTGGTTCGATGAGCCGGTCTATATCGATGCGCTCGCGCGCTCTGTGCAGGCTGGGCTTGCCAAGCTTGCGTTCGAACCCGACCTGATCATCGCATCGTTCCATGGCATGCCGGAAGAATATCTCACCAAAGGCGACCCCTATCATTGCCAATGCGCCAAGACGACGCGCCTGCTGCGCGAGAAACTTGCTCTCGGCGACAGACTGATGATGACCTTCCAGTCGCGCTTCGGCACTGCCGAATGGCTCAAGCCCTACACCATCGACACCGTGCAGGCGCTGCCGGCCAAAGGCGTAAAGAACATTGCCGTCATCACGCCGGGCTTTGTCGCCGATTGCCTGGAGACACTGGAAGAAATCGCCATGGAAAACGCCCACGTCTTCAAACAGGCGGGCGGTGCGAATTTCGCCCATATCCCCTGCCTCAACGATTCCGAGGAAGGCATGGCGGTCATCCGCGACGTGGTCCAGCGCGAGCTCCGGGGCTGGATTTGAGGCCATTTTAGCCCCGAAGGCTGCATCAACGGCCCGTTAACCATACGGTTTTAGCTTCCGTTAACCAAAGCCCCCGGATGGGCGCGCCTTTCACAAAGGCGCGGCCGCCCGGCGTTTGCCATGGTCGGGAGAGCAGAACCGCCGTGCCGCGCTTACGTCTTTCCGCTTCGGTTGCGCCATGCAGCGCCGGCTTGCTCATGGCGACTTGTCTGGCGTTGTGCAGCGCGGGTGCCTTGGCGCAAACGCCGCCAGCGCTGACGGCCCCCGACCCACTGTCGCCGACACTGCAAACCAATCCGAATCAGCCGCCGCGCTTTCAGAAGCTCACGAAGCCCGGGCAACCGCCGCTCGGCCCGCCGGTCAATACCTGGGCGCCGGCCTCCGGTGCCGGCATTACCGGTTTCGACTCGACCAACGCCCGCAGGAAAATCAAACCCAAAAAGTCGCAGCCGGCGCTTGTTCCGCTTGTGCCGGCGAGCGGCGGCAACGCAGTCACGCCCGCTGCAAATCCGCCCCCCGATGCGAATGCGGCGGCGGCCAATGCGCGGGCAATCGCGCCCGGCATTGCCGTGCCGCTCACCGTGTCGCGCTATCAGACGCCGCCGCCCGACACCGGCGCCTTTGCCGGTGCGCCCGGCGCACCGCCGGTCGAACTCGGCCCGATCCGCAAGCTGCCGCCCAAGCGCAAGGCGCACACCGAACCGCAGGATGCTTACGCGCCGCTCGGCTTCCGCGCCGGCGCTTTCGATCTATTCCCGGCCGTCGAATTGATCGGTGGCTACAACAGCAACCCGGGCCAGAGCGCGGGTGGGCAGAACGCCGCGCTTTATACCATCGCGCCGGAACTGCAGGCGCAATCGAACTGGTCGCGCCATGAGCTCAAGGCCGATCTTCGCGGCAGCTACACCGGCTATAGTCCGGACCAGACGCCGTCGCTGAGCCGTCCCTATTTCAACGGCAAGGTCGACGGCCGCATTGATGTTACGCGGACGACACGCATCGACCTGAACAGCCGTCTTCTGGTTTCGACCGACAATCCCGGCAGCCCGAATTTGCAGGCCGGACTTGCCAAGCTTCCGCTCTATGCGACCTTCGGCGGCAGCGGCGGCCTCACGCATCAATTCAATCGCCTCGAACTCGGCGCCAAAGGCGATGTCGAACGCACGACGTATCAGGCTTCGACGCTGACCGACGGCACCTTGGCCAGCAATGCCGACCGCGACTACAATCAGTATACAGGCTCCTTCCGCGCCGCCTATGAGCTCAAGCCCGGCGTAAAACCCTATATCGAAGCCGGCACCGACAGCCGCGTGCACGATCTTGCAACCGACTTCAACGGCTTTCAGCGCGATTCCACCGGCATCACCGCAAAGATCGGCTCGACGTTCAATCTGCCCGCCCGTCTCACCGGCGAGGTGGCGGCCGGGTATACGTCGCGCAAATATGCCGATCCGCGTTTCGATACCTTGAGCGGCCTGATCGGCAATGCCTCGCTGGTTTGGACCGCGAGCGCGCTCACCACGGTCAAGCTCAGCGCTGCGTCGGTGGTGAATGAGTCCACCGTTACGGGTGTTTCCGGCGTTTTTTCGCGCGACGTCGGCTTACAGATCGACCACTCGCTACGGCGCTGGCTCATCGCTTCGGCTAAGTTCGGCTTTGGCGTCGATAGTTATCGCGGCGGTAACGACGCGGCGATCTGCGGCTGTGTCATCACCGCGCCGGGCGACACTAGTCCCGACCGAGAGGATTTACGTTACGAGATCGGTTTCGGCCTGACCTACAAACTCAGCCGCGAGGTCTGGCTCAAGGGCGAGGTGCGCCGTAGCTGGCTGCACTCCAATGTTCCCGGCAACGACTACACCGCCGATACATTCCTGCTCGGCCTGCGCCTGCAGCGATAGAACATGCGTTCACAAAACATGCGGCGCGGTAGGCGCGAACGAGCGATCTTCTGCGCTGATGATGCGCTTCGCAAATAGATCCGCGCCAATGGCAATGCCAATTCCCGCGATGACGTCGCTAAAATAGTGTGCCCCCTCGGTGAGACAGCCGCCGAGCATGGCCGCATCTAAAATCAATAAGATGATGAAGACGCTGCGGTAACGGCGCAACGCGAGCGGTGTCAGCGTGGCGATGACTGCGTGGAAAGAGGGAAAGGTAATGATGCCGCCGGGAGACCCGCTCAAGAACACAGGAGTCGCCTCGCGCAGATGCGCTAGATGATCAAGAGGCGTTGCGCCGGTAAATTCCAGGACATGGAAGGCCGTCCGATCGACCAAGGCGATTGGACTGGTCGCCGGCAGCAGAGTGGCAACAATTGTTGTGACGGTGAGCGCGAGAGCAAAGGCGAGAAGATATTCACGGACTTCACTCGTCCGATTTGAGAACGCTAGGACGACAACCGGCATCGCGATCTGAGCCGACATGCTTTCGTAAGCGAATTTAAGAATCCTATGGATTGCCGGATGGTCATCGGTCCAATGAGCGACGGCGAACCAATTCACACCGAGCGCCGTATCTGCACGCGCGAAAAGTTCATCTTGCAACGGAAAGGCGAAACGCTGCGTGGCATAAGCTGCGAGCACGCCGGCGAAACATGTAATTGCCAAGTACAATATGGCGTAGAGGATGGTCTGCACGGCCAAGATATTTCGCGTTTGCGGCGCGAACTGGCTTATGCCGTCCAAAACCATTACGCCGAGGACCAGAGGCAGGATATTAGGAAGATTGAGGAACGCGAGCGTGGTGCCCGCGGAAATAATGACTGCGACAGCCATTAGTGTAAGCGTGAGAAAAATCGCGACGCGTGAAATCGGGCTGACGCGGCGCTGAATAATTGCGCAAGCGATACTTGTCCGTACGCCGCTGAGGTTCATTGCCAGTCTGCCTCAGCGAAATCGTCTCCAAGGTTGATAAAGGCATCCCCCAAAGCGCGACCGGCGCGGCAGGTGAGGTGATGGTGGGTTTGCCGCAGCAAATCACGGACAAAGATCGCAGCCGCTGCGGCGGTGAAGCCGCGAAGGGCAGAAATCGTTAGCGTAGAAATTAATTCAGGCTGCATCCCTTGATT
>Ga0335082_10001061_pt1 | contig 29249 bp, 25 predicted proteins | sample Lox_Sample_41_FD_206718 | JGI IMG/M metagenome (GOLD analysis project Ga0335082, IMG submission 206718) | Soil microbial communities from Loxahatchee National Wildlife Refuge, Florida, United States - Lox_Sample_4.1 | ecosystem: Environmental > Terrestrial > Soil > Wetlands | place: USA... | reverse complement strand
TACGTAATTTCCGGATAGTCCTTCGCGACTGCACGCGAGCATCGCAAAAAGAGGCCATCCGACAACTTCATGATGTTCGCTTTGTGGATCGCATGAATCTTCTTGCGGTTGTTCTTGCGCGCATACTCAAAAGCGAATTTCGCGATGCGGGTCGAGGCTTTTTCCGTCATAATCTTCAAGCTCTCGACGACCCCGGGCACAACTTCATGCTCGAGCCCGGAATAAAGCCCCTCGGTATTCTCGCGGATGATGATTAAGTCCACGTCGGGATACCGGGTCGGAATATGCGGCAAATTCCGAATCGGCCGGAAGTTCGCATACAGCTCAAATTTCTTACGCAGCGCAACGTTAATACTCGGAAACCCGCCACCGACGGGCGTTGTCACCGGCCCCTTGAGGCCAACGCGAGTGCGCTCCACCGAAGCAATCAGATCTTTCGGGATGTACTCTCCGGTCTTCTCATAAGCATCGGCGCCAACCGCGAAGGTCTCCCACTCGAACTTGACCCCAGTGGCTTCCAGAATGCGCACAACAGCATTAGAAACCTCTGGGCCAATGCCATCACCAGGAATAAGCGTCACTTTATGACTCATGATGTTCCTTGAATATGCTCTCTTCTGTAGAAGATTGAGAAGCACACGGCTTACATCGGTGCCGCCGAATATAGGAGACTGGGCAGGGCACTACTGAACACTAGCCACTGACCACTGATCACTGGCCACTAACTGTCTTCGTTTTCACCAAATCCTTCAACTCATTCATGAACTCTTTCACGTCTTTGAAATCCAGATACACCGACGCAAATCGCACGTACGCGACCTTATCGTATTTCCGCAGACGGTTCATGATGAGTTCGCCCAGTTCGCTTGTCTTCCGTTCGCGCTCCGGAGACTCGATCACAAACGACTCCGTCTCGTTCACGATCTGTTCCAGTTTGCTGATCGGCACGGGACGCTTTTCGCACGCGCGCAGCAATCCATTAAGCACTTTCTGCCGGTCAAATTTTTCGCGGCGTCCATCCTTCTTCACCACCATATAAGGAATCTCGTCGATCCGCTCGTACGTGGTGAAGCGCTTGCCGCATTTCAGGCATTCGCGCCGACGCCGGATCGAATCCGCTTCCTTGCTCTCGCGCGAGTCCACTACCTTGTCGTTCTCAAAGCCGCAAAAAGGACATTTCATGGCGCTATTCGGCCAAACACTCGAATGTGTCACCCTTCCAATCCTGTTGATTCCTCAGGGAGGGAAGAGACTCATCCCAACTCCGATGTCCGGCCGGATTAGTAAATTGTAGCAGTTGCAATGATTTCCAAAGGTTGGCAGATAGGCACCGCGTTGTCTTACGAAGCCCCCACAAAAACAAAACGGCGTTCGTACCCCCTGCGGTACGAACGCCAGTTTTTCCTCATGCCTCCCCGGTGACGGAAGGCCTGAAGTCCGCGATCCGGTTCAGCCAGGCTCCCCTTTCCCGCCCTGCCCGGATCTGCAATGCATTCTGCCCAGACCTCAATTTCGACTTGTCACAGCGATGTCGACGATTTGTAAAAACGTATCGGATCGACCTGGGCGACGGGTGCCCATCTTTCTCGCACGAGTCGTGCGCGGAAACTGAAGATTTAAGCAGCAGGGAACGCTCTCGGCGATCTCCGCGGAAGTCCTCCGCGACCTCAACGGTTAGTGGTCGTAACTCAACGTGATACGTCCCACGCCCTGGCTCGAAGAGCTGGAAACGACATCCGCACCAGCCAGAAGATCATCACAAGCAAGGGCAGAAAACTCAGCAAGAGCAGAGAACCACTCTTCCGCATCAGCTCGGGAAACAGCTTCTGCCGCGCCAGAAACAAGGACGATGATGCAACGAACCATCCAAAACACATCCGCCATAGATGCCGCGCAATCCGGTTTCCGCCGGCAACACCGCCTCGCGCGAGCAGGCGAATGTCCCCTACAGTGGCCAGCAGAGCAATGGACCCGAGAAAAAAGTAAGGCCCAGGCGGATAGTCGTATTTCATCCCGGTCGAACTCATTGCCGCTTCCATTCCCCACGTGAGCTCCACTACGGTAAGTGACACCACAACGAAAAGACCTGCCCAATCGATCACGCCGGCGCTTTGGATTTTTCGCCTCGCAGTCGTCCACGCCGTGACCACCAGGTATAACGTCAGTGTGCCGCCCACAATATTGCCGGGCTCGCCTTTCCTGATGGCCAGCCACACTCCCGCCGCAGCCATGATCAGCATCGACACCACAAACACCTTTCCAGCCAAAGCGTGCTGTCGTGATCCTTTCCGGAACAACGCTGCGAAGAATCCGGAAGGAATGGCCAACGTCCCAGCGCAAATGTGAAGAATCAAAATTGGCAGTCGCATCTTCGTCCTCCTTTCTAATTCCGCCGTGCCGGCCTGTGTTTGTGAGCTACATGCTTTGAAAAGTCATAGAAGAAGGCTGTCATCGCTAGATAGAACGCCACCGCAACGAGATCCGCTGCGAAGGCCAGCCTCCCGTGAAACAGCAAAACGAACGCGCCCAACGCAATCGTGAGCACGTAATACAGGGCAACAAACCTGCCATTCGAATTTGTTGAATGTTGTGCAATCAGCGTCATGACACACCTCACCTGAAGGGAGCCGAGAACTGCTCTCCCTTGCCAATAACTCAGATCAGAAGCCTTTCGTTGGAAAACTTCAGAGGGGAGCTCGATACCTTCTCAGCCGCGCCGCTCCCACAATGCACAACGCGGTAAAGATCAGCCCTGTCCACAAACCAGGATTCAGGAAAAAGTGACCAATCATCAGCTGGGTCATCGGATTCACAGGCCAATCCTTCACAAACACAACCGCCGGATTCCCACCGAGCCGGTAACCCAGAATTCCAAAGAAGTAACTCGTGTTGAATACAAGTTTCTCCAACGCTCCAACAGCCAGCACCGGCAACGCTGCCCACAGAAATGGAGCCCGCCGCGCCCAACTCGAGACAAGCAGCATCCACGCATAAAACGGTGCATACCAAAGTCCATGAACAGTGATCAGATGGTTCAGCAGCATGATCCACATCTGAATGGGCGACAGCTGCGCCCATAGCATTGAAACGTGCTCTCCGCTGCCCGCCATCACGACGCTCTGAATTACGAGCATAAGCAACTGGAGCACTACTGCCACGGCCCAACAGAAAAGTTGAAGAAAGATAATCGGAATGCTCGCCTTCGCCAGCACCGTCGTAAGGTCGGAGACGGGCAGCGATTTCCAGAACAGAATGCTGCGGTCCCGCCGCTCGCCGTAGAGCGCGTCCAGCGCGTAGTACACGCCCACGATCATCCCAACCGCCATCATCAGTCCCGACGCCATGTCGTAAGGTGTCACCATCGTATTTCGCTGGTGCATCGCATCCATACCAACGATGCCGCGCATCCTGGTGACTTGGTGTCCGATTGTCACGATAAAGCCAAGAAGAAAAACACCTGCGGCGCCCAGTGGCGCGATATATAACGAACGGTATTCCCAACATTCCCGCCGCAACGACCACAAGAACGGCTGCATAGGCGAGCCTGCCACTGTCGCGCCGGCCTGCTCGCCGACACTAGTCCCGGACATAGCGTTCGTTTGACTGTTCATCACGCTGCTCCTCGTGCCCGTCCGTTCGTATTCCCCATCATGGCCACAAACAGATCGGCAATACTCGGCGTCCGCACCTCACCTAGACTCGCAAGCTGCTTCCGCTCCACCCCTGCGAAGACCATGATCGTCCGACCTAAAGATTGCCGCTCCTGGATCGGCTTCAGGGCTCGCGCCATCTCAACCTGCTCCGGCGCAACTTTCAGTTCCGTATATCGCGTCTCGAAATCTTCCATGCTGGTATTCAGAACAATTCGGCCTCGGTTAATGAACATCAGATCCGTGAGTACGTCCTGGATTTCATCCACTTGGTGCGTCGTCACCACAATTGTCCGGCTTTGGTCGAAGTAGTCGTTGAGCAGGGAATCGTAGAACTGCTTCCGATACAGAATGTCGAGCCCCAGAGTCGGCTCATCGAGCACCAATAACCGCACATCCAGCGACATCACCAACGCGAGATGCAACTGCGCCACCATGCCCTTCGACAATTCGCGCACTCTGCTCGTATGTCGAATATCAGTCTTCGCGAGAAAGCCTTCCGCCTTCGCTCGGTTGAATCGTGGATGCACACCCGTCATATACTCGAGGGCCTGCGAAACCCTTATCCACCGAGGCATCACTGCAACGTCTGCCATGAAGCACACATCCCGCATCAAGACATCCCGCTCACTCCACGGATCGCGCCCCAGCACGTTCAGCTGTCCCTCGTACGAAATAAGCCCGAGAATTGCATTTAGCGCCGTCGTTTTCCCGGCGCCGTTGGGACCAATCAGCCCAAGAATCCTGCCCTCTTCCACTCGCAGGTCGATCCCATCCAACGCAACCTGTGCACCGAACGCTTTCCGCAGTCCCCGTGCCTCAATGCATGCCATACATCAGCGCTCCTCCCGCCCGGGTTTCCCCGCACCCGGTGCGGTTGATTTCGACGAACGTCCGTTCTTGGACCCGTCGAGCAACTCTTCCGCCTTCAGCCCCAACCGTTGAATCGTCGCTTGCACCCGCGGCCATTCCTCCGCCAGAAACTTCTCGCGTTCGCCGCGTAGCAACGAACTGCGCGCTCCGTCTTTGACGAACATACCCAGTCCTCGCCGCTTCTCGACCAGTTCCTCATCCACCAGTTCCTGATACCCCTTTAGTACCGTAAGCGGATTGACCCGGTACTCCGCCGACACATTGCGCACCGAGGGCAGGGGATCGCCCTCCTTCAGCACGCCCTCCAGAATCATCGCGACCACTCGATCGCGAAGCTGGCGGTATATCGGTTGGCTGTCATTCCACTCGCGGTCCATTGCAGTTCCTAACCTTTAATAAGCACTCACAGCGGCCGCGGTACCAAGCGGCTTCACGCCCTTTATAACAAGCCACAGCATCAGCGCGATCTCTCCAAAAAACACGGGCTGCAAAACTTCAAACGCCTTGCCCTGATACTGCGGTGTTAGATAGGCCATAAAGCACAAGATCGACCACGCGCAGCCGCCGATGATGAGCCAAACGCCCAGAAAACGGGGCAGCAGTCGCGACCTGTATACCAGGGTTCCCAACGGGAACAGCCATAACCCAGCGAGCAGCAACGTGGCGTCAAACTGATCGTCGTGCAAACGAAGCAACATCATCGCTAGAGCGTCTCGCTGAGGCTTTTCGATTACGGACAAGAAATTCGCGCCCTGTGCCACCATCAACGCGCCGGCGTCAGTCGCAACATTCACAAAATACAGCAAAGCTGGCATCAAGCCGCCGAAGATCACAACCTGCACTGCAAGGCTTCGATTCACCTCGGCAAACAACCGGTAGAACGCCAGCGTCAGAAAAACCAGCATGACCCCGCCAACTAATTCGCTGAGCATGCCCACGCGGAACAACCACTCATGAGAGGCGATGTTGTCGACCGTAGCGGCCGCGTTCCCCTGCACAAAAAGCCTGTTCGGAATATAAACGAGCCTTAGCGGTCCGATCAGGATGAGCAGCAGATACCAGAAACCGGCGACTCTCCCCGGATTATTCATCCACCGCATATTGCCTCCTTCCCGCGACCGGCTTCGAGATGGGCCCGGCTGATCGGTCTGATGTTGCATTGCCACCTTACCTATCCCAATCAACCAGGCCATCTCGCCGCATTTTTCCAATACCGAGCCCTCAATTCACTCGCTTCAACTCCATGTGCGCATGCATCAACTTGTCCCCCGGCATCAGGAACGTCCAATCCTCAGCGTGATGGTCCGTATCAATCACCGTGAACGTTGAGTGCTGCATGTGCCCATGTTGCAAATTGCCGGTCACATCCACGAAGTCGAAATCGAGCGTCTTCCCGTCGATCGAGGGTTTCGCCGTCATCCGCGGACGGTTCCCCGCATCGCAATAATGCAAGAGCGTCAGGTGATCGGCATCCAGGTAGAACATCGTGATCGGATGGTCGTATTTTGTTGCGTCTAATGGTGTACCTGACTCCTGCATCTCGTGCACGATCGCGTTTCCTCGTGAAGTCACTCGCAACGTCACATGCACTTTAGCCTCACCGCTTCCATTCATCGGAGGGTTCATCGTTACTTGGCCCTCCCACTCCCCGGCAAGCGTCTTCATCTTGTCAAACGACTTCTGCCCATCGGATTGAGCGAAAACCACTGTAGAAAGCGCGAGCACAACCAGGCATAAGCTTGAGCGAACAGATTTCATAATCCTTCTCCTTGAATTCATCGTCCGGGGCGGAACCCTCGCGCGCGGGCTTCGCCTCGACTTATAGTGTTATAGTTAAGTATAACACTAGATGAAAGTCAAGCTTTTTTTGTCGTGAACTGTGGATTTTTCGAGATTCAGCCTGTAGGCCCTCCGCGGGAGGGAACGCGGCCACGAAGTGACCGGCCAGACTATTTCAGCGCCTGCACATTCGGCTGCAGCCATCCCGCCACGAAATCCGTGATGGACGGAAACAGAGTCGTCATCAGTCCAAGGAGCGGCCCGATGCCGAACGTAATCAGCTGTACCCAGAACTGCGAGCCCAGCTCACCCGGATTTGTGTTCGTGATGTAGCTGAGGGTCGCGTCCCGGTTCATCTGTGCGTACACCGCTATGACTACTCCTCCGGTAATGGCAAACATCACAAGGAATGCGGCTCCCAGCCGCGGCAATGGATCGAATGGATAGCTAGCCATCGCAAGCGTCGTTGCTACGAACAAAAACAAGCTGCCCATAACAATCGTTCGGATTCGCCCAAGAATGTTCTGAATGAATCCGAGATAGGGAAGTACAAAGAATTCCTCCGCCGCTAGCACGTGTGGCCCAATCCCTTCCATATCAAATGTGATTGGATTTCCAGACTCCCCTTCTTTTGGTTTCCCGCCTTCTTTCCTGGTCACCAGTGATCGCGTTTCGCTATGCCACGCTGGTAACAGAATCGTCTGCAGGATCACCCCCGCCGTCTGCGCCAGGTCGTTTTGGAATTCGCTCATCGGACGAAGATCCGCAACCGGATCTCTCTTCAGTTGCACGAACCATTCCGCGAAGGCTTTTCCTCGATTCTGGCAATCTTCGACCTGCTTCACGGCGGTGAGTTTCCTCGTCAGAGCCTCCGATGGATTATCGGGAGTTGTCTTGTCTGGAACCCATTCCGCCAGTTGATTCCGCAGATGTCCCAGACTTTCAAATTGACGCGAAATCAGTCGGTATCGCTCTCCCAGGGTGTTCCCACTCACGGACCAGACCGATCCCCACGACAATCCTTTCAGGCACGCCAGTGTCCGGCGCAAGCGAAGTCGATCCATATACGTCAGCAATTGATGGAGTCTCTTCCATGTAACCCATAGCTGCACGCTATCGCCGAGAACCATACCCATGTAAAGCACAACCCAGAAGAACATCATTCGTCCAAAGGCTCTCTCCCCTAGCGTTCTTATCTCTGTGTTCTCCAGCGCCAGCAAGAAAATGAAAAAAGCAACCGCAATTGTCACAGCCAATGTCCTGCGATGCTCCTTTGCCAGGGGAATTGCGGCGTCTTCGATGGAGTCTCCCGCACATTCCCGGCTGAACATCGGCATCATGGAGATGCTCTTAGTTTTGCCTTCGATCACCAGATCGGTGGCAAGCAGATCAGCGCGATAAGGGAGCAAAGGCCGGTCATCACCGAATAGTGCCAGTCCGCGCAATGCAAACCAGAACCATAGATACAGACCACCCAGCAATAGCAGTTGAGGCAGCAATGCTGACGTGCCGCTCAGCAAGTGGGCGCTCCGCCAATATGCCGGGATTTCGTTGGCCACCGTCACACTGCCGCTGAAATACAGGAAGTAGCAGTACAGGCCCACGAAAATCGCGAAACAGCCAACCGCCGCCGCGGCGGTTCTTCGGTGGTAGTCTGATTCATCGCGGGGTTGTTGGGGAGACGCGCCCACGGTTGCAATGCTGTAGTTGGCCCAGCAGGCATAGACCGCCGCGAACAGAAGCCCTGCTACCCATACGATCTCGATACTCCTCCCCGTCAAATCCAAACTCCATGTCATTAAGCCCGTGCCGAACGCCGCTACAACCGCCGCCAGCGCCGGCAACAGGCTGCCTAGGGCGATCAGCCCGGCGTGTTGCTTGCGCTGGATAGGCGCGAAATATGCCAGCTTGAACAATCCGGCCGACGGCGTAATGGAACCGTTCCGGCACCAGAGAACGTGCAACACACCCCAAATCACGCCGGCTATCATCAGAAACTGCAGCCCTCCACCGATGCCCAGTTGGAATTTTTGGGATGTCTTGGACAGATATACCGGCAAGGCTTCGGGAAGGGATGCGGGACGATCTTCCTTCTTCGGGGGGATCCCCGTCTTCGCTTCGAGCGTGTTCTCATCCAGCACGGCCACCGGCCAGAATTGATGATGCCCGATCACTGAAATCCAAGTAGCAGGCTTTTGTTTTTCCGGTGGTGTTGGTCCGAGGGCCCACAGTGGCGGCGCGTAGTCTGTGATGATCGCCGTAGACGGACCCATTAGCTCGCGCGCCGCGATGTACTCTCCCTCCACAACGTCTTGTCCGAACACCGAATAGGTGTGGCTCTCATCCGTCTGCATCGGAGGCGTCCAGTCATGCTGCCATGTCAACAGCGGATAGCTAGACAAGAGCAGCACCCCGCGCAAGGACGCGCCCTCCCCACCTCTCCGGAACAATAGGTCCGTTCCATCTATGACCAATCTCGCTTCCGGATAGACACGTTTCAGGAGCTGTCCGAGAAAGATCTGATCGAGACTGTTGGTGCTGCGCAGTATCACGAACTGAATATTCTGCGCGTTCAAGATGTTTGTAATCGCCACCAGCGAAGACTCCTGCGCCAGAGGTGTCAGCTGCCCACCATAGCTCCGCACGGTATCGTGCTCACTGCTCGGAGGCTCGGCGAGATCCCCGCGCAGCGAGGTGGACGCCGCGTTCCCGCCACTTTGCGGTTTGCCAGGCCCCAGAATGGACTGTTTTTGATAGGCAGATCGCAAACCAGCGATATCGCGCGGATACGAAAGATGAATTGGGCCTTTCCTCGATTCACCGTCGTAACAGGGATCCGTCGCCGGCGCTTCGCCAAATGCAGTCTCGTCCTCCGAGAGAAGTGCCACACGATTCATTTCATATCCCTGGCTCTTGATATAGCTGCAAAACAGCTGGATCATGCGGGAGTCTCCCTCCATCGCAGTCCGAAATGTGCCAAGAGTGGAGGTCTCCATGAAATTCTTGAACCACTCATAGCTGGCTTGAGAAGATACGCTCCCGCTGTAAATATGAGTGACTCCATTGCCATCGAATTGCGCCAGCCCCTTTGAAGAAAGGAACGCTCTTCGCAGTGATGGCAAAGATCCAGAAAAAGCAGGCCCAAGGATCTTCAGCCCGTGCTTCACATCGAGTCCTCCGATCGCCTCCATCCAGGCAAGAGCGTTTTCGAACTCGGTAGCGTCGATACCCTGGGTGGGCTGCTCTGACACCACAAACACGATCAGACCTTTTGCGTAGGTGGGCTGGTTTGGGTCGAGTTTCGATTCGCGAAATGTAATCACTCCGGGCTGTGTCTGTTGTTGCTGGAGCGCTTGTTCCGCCGCACGTTCGTCCGTCAACGATGAATATTGTTTGGCTTCATCCCACGGAAACCACGAAGAATCGTACTCGTAGGCTTCGTCTCGTGCCGCTCGTTGAATTGCTTCTATGAACCGGTCGAACATCAAGGGCAGGTGTGTTGTGACGGGATTTGGAACAGTCGCAATCAGGAAATGAAGGTCGGAATCAGCCTCCCTCTTCGGTAAGCCTTTTGCCTTGTCAGCCGATTCATAACAGCTATCGGGCAATTTCCAGTCTTTCGTCTCGGTCGGCTCGAGAAAGAGTTCGATCCGGCGGGCAATTTCCGAACAGGCGTCAATATGAGGAGTTGCCTTCTGCGACACATTCGTTCTGTTCGTCTTCTTCTCTCCGTTCTCCTCCGATCCCGGCGCGGCCCCCGAGCCACCCCATGGATACGTGCTGACTCCTAGAAAGGCGAGAGCAACCGCCGCCACAGTGACGAATCCAGTGTCCTTCTTCATTAGGGCTCCTGTGGGCAAACGTCCACCCTCCAGTGGCTTTTCACTGAATGGCAGACAGCCCAGATTGTCCGCACTATATTTCGCTTGCGAAAACGGCCGAATCGCTTATGCACCAGGTACGAAAAAGGAGCTCAAATCCATCGCGCGCCGAACTCTTCGTTTCTGCGCCTTGGACGCCGGCGAAGCGGCTCTTTCTGGTGTACGGATCGTGCCTCAGGAGGAAGAAGGCCTACATGCTGCCACAGAAAATTCCGGGATACAAGACTTATCTCATTCGCCTTGAATTCGGCGCAGGCTGGATTGCGGCCAGGATCCGTATCAGGGCGTCGCTTCAGCGATGCCATAAACGATGCCCTGAAAGGGCGCCTCTAACGCGCTGGCGCCTGTTCCTTAATCGAACTTCTTGATGCTCGCCACATTCGCCGCATCAAGCTTCTTCAGCAGCGCAACCAGCAAGTCCACTGTCCGATCGAAATCGCTCCGGTCGATGATGCCGTTATGAGTATGTGTATATCGCGCAGGAACCAGAAGGGTCGTCACTGGAACTCCAGTCTTGTTGAGCTTGATTGCTCCCGCATCGTCACCAAATCCAGGAACGAAATCGAACTGCAGCGGCACGTGAATGTCGGTGGCAGTCTGCTTAAGAAAATCGACAAGCTTGCGGTTCGGCAACTCGCTGAAGCTGTACAGCATGACACCAGGACCTCCGCCAAGCGTTTCCTGCGAGGCCTCGGAATCGGTCCCAGGCAAGTCGTTCGGAATTCCAACTTCAAGCGCAATGCCAATGTCCGGATCAATTATCCGTGCCGACGTCTGCGCGCCGCGCATCTCGATGCTTCCTTCTTCCTGCACCGTCGCGGCATAGAAGATCTGATTCGGATGCGATTCATGCGCGAGTCGGCGCATGGCCTCGAGAATTACAGCGCAACCCACGCGATCGTCCCACGCCTTCCCCAAATAGCGCTGGTTCGTGAGCACGGTGAATTTCGACTCGGGCACAACTGGATCGCCGGGAGAAATGCCTAGCGCTTGAACATCAGCAGCATTCTTCGCGCCGACGTCGACATACAGTTGTCGTCCCGGATCGACTGGACGTCCGTTCTGATGCGGTGCGATGTGCGCGTCCCACAACGCAGTAATTCCGGGGACTGGACCTTTGGACCCAATCACGACCCAGCGTTGATCGGGCAAGGCAGCGTCGAGCCAGTATCCAAGCATTTGCATGCTCAGATAACCATCTGGACGAATGTGGCGGACCATTCCACCAAGCTCGTCCATGTGGGCGTCGATCATGATGCGCGGACCAGAATGTCCCTGCTGGGCGATGACTGAACCTAAGCCGTCGTAAGAAACGCTGTCTGCCAAAGGCCGCATCTGCTCCGCCATCAATTTGCGAACAGCATCTTCATATCCCGGAACTCCAGGAGCTTCGCTCAACTGCTTCAACAAATCGACGACACGGTCTTGCGAGTATGCCGTTAGGGAAAGCGCGAGAAGAATTGCGATTCTGCGGATCATAGGTTTTCGGATTGCCCAAAGACTAAATGGAGCATGTTAGCAATCGCAAGGTTCTGGCTGGATAGGAGGGAAGCGCTTTCACTCTTCAAGAGCCTGTCATCTCTCCCGAAGCCTGTCATCCTGAGCAACGCGAAGGATCCCGCACGTGTCGGGCGCCACTACCGGCACCTCAAGGCGTTCTCACGATGCTCCTGCCTTCTAGTTCTCGCCCATCGCTTCTCCTGCGAACAGCATTTGCGCTCCCCAATGTTCTGCCAGATCAATCCATCGCGGGTTTCTCGACTCAATCAGCGCAATCTTCCTCGCGCGGGTCCAGCCCTTCAATTCTTTCTCGCGACCAATCGCGCGATGCACGTCATCGAAGCTCTCGTAATGAACCAGCCGGTTACAGTGATATTTCGCCGTGAATCCTTCGATCTCGCCTTTCTTGTGCTGCAAGGCGCGCAGATAAATGCTATTCGTCATTCCGATGTAGAGCGTGCCAGAGTTGCTCGACATGATGTAAAACGAAGTAGATGTGCTCTTTCATGGCCTCTACGCGGGTGCATCGTGAGAATGCCTTTTGGCGCCGATGATTGCGCCTGCACTCCCGGGATCCTTCGCTGCGCTCAGGATGACAGAATTGAAGAGGGGATCAACATCACAGACCGGATTTCTTCGTGGATTTTCCCGTTTTGAAATCTTCCACTCTACAGAGTGGCAGTCTTACCGAACGCGGAAGAGTCCGAAGCTGGAATTGTCGGTAAAGCATGCGCACGACGCTGCGGGGAGTTACACGGTGGTGGTGAAGGTGATTGACATTTTGGGAAACGACACGACGAAGCCGCTGGTGGTGGATGTGAACTGACCTCGCGGAGAGAATGCCCTTACGCGACCATGGTCGTGCCATCGTTAAGTGGGATCCTTCGCTTTGCTCAGGATGACAAGAGACAGATGACCTGGTTATGGAAGGTGTCGTCTTTGAAATCCCAATCGACGGCCCTGTAATCCACCATCTGGCTCCAGGGAATTCGGGGACGGGCGGGACGTACCCCGGTTCGGAAATCTCGTCCTCCTAGTGCATTGTCGCGATCGCCCGCGCAAGGTCTTGCCTGAGGTCCTCGACATCTTCCAGCCCAATATTCAACCTTACGATTCGATGCCCGTAATCGGGACGATTCTTGTTTCCCTGAAAATCGTATGCGGTGGCGAGACTTGTCACGCCCGCCCAGCTGTATCCGATCTCAAACAGTTCCAGCGCATCGACAAAACCGAGCACCTTTTCTTTTGAGAACTCCCTGCGAAAGACAATGGAGAAGACGCCCGCCGATCCTGAAAAATCCCGCTTCCAGAACTCATGACCGGGACACGACTCGAGCGCCGGATGCAACACCAATTCAACTTCCGGACGAGCTGCCAACCATCGCCCAAGCTCTAGCGCCGAAGACTCAATCGCTTTCAGCCGCACCGCCAGCGTCTTCAATCCACGCAAAGCGAGGCTCGACTCGTCCGGAGATACCGCCAGTCCAACCAACTGCTGCGCCGCGCCGAGCCGGTCGAAAATATCTTTCTCTCGCGCCGTCACCGAACCCAGGAGCAGGTCGCTATGCCCACCCACGTACTTTGTGAGCGCCTGCATACTAATGTCCACGCCATGCGCGAAGGCATCAAAAAGGACTCCCGCCGCCCATGTGTTGTCGAGCACGACCAGGGCGCCGGCACGATGCGCCGCTTCACAAATCCCCGGCACATCCTGAACCTCCATCGTGACCGACCCCGGACTCTCGCACCAGACCAACCGCGTATTCGGCCGGAACAGCGCATTGATCTGTCCTCCAATATTCGGGTCATAGAACGTGACTTCCACTCCGAATCGCTTCAACATGTGTCCCGCGAACAACCGATTCGGGCCATAGATACTGTGCGGCACCAGGATGTGATCTCCGGCCTTGAGCAGCGCCAGGTTGATCAGCGAGATCGCCGATTGGCCGCCCGGAGTGATCAGTGTCCGGTACCCCTTCTCCAACTCACAAATCCGCGCCGCCAATTCCAAAACCGTCGGCGTCCCATAGAGGCCATACGTGTACCCAAACTCATACTGGTCCCATTCGTCGCTAGCAGATGCGGCACTAGGAAACAGCACCGTCGAGGCGCGGTAGACAGGCGTGTTCAGCGATCGAAATCCTTCTGGAACCTTCACGTCCGAGTGGATGAGCTTCGTACTCCATTTCTTTGACATATCGAAAGAGATTATATTGTTGCGATTCCAGTGGACCCTGCACGAGACAGGTCAAACGGCCTGACTCCGGAGAACTGATGAATAAGTTGCGTCGTCTCGGAACTTGGTTTTTAGTGTGCAGATTCATTGGACTCATAGTGGCTGTGGCGCTTGCGGTCGTAGCGTCCTATCGACCACTGAATCCAGGGCTCATTCTCCTACTTTGGCCCCCCCTCGATCGTCGGCCTCGCGGACCCGTCAACAACCTCCGCCAAGCTCCTGGTTGGCTTGTACGAATTCGGCGGTAATTTCGTACTCTACGGGTTGATAGGAGCCGGTTTTAGTTATGTTCTCCAGCTTGGGAATTCGATGAAGTAGGCAGGCTCGACCCCTTGACAACTGCCCGCTCACTTTTCTACAATTAGCACTCGATAGGCGATAGTGCTAACACAATCGTCTAACCCATCTAAATCATAGGGTTACAGTCGATCCGCAAGCCCAACCAAGCTGACCTGGATCGAAAAAGTTGATCGAGCGAATCTCTTAACCTACTTGAAAGGAGTTCACACCATGGCGAAGTTTGCACCGCTTCATGACCGCATTCTGGTGCGTCGTGTGGAGGAAGCTACCACCACCCGCGGCGGCATCATCATTCCCGACTCGGCCAAAGACAAGCCGCAGGAGGGCGAAGTCATTTCCACCGGCAAGGGCCGCACCAACGACGAGGGCAAGACCTTCCCGCTGGCCGTTAAAGAGGGCGACCGCATCCTGTTCGGCAAGTACTCCGGCACCGAGATCAAGATCGACGGGGAAGAGTTCATCATCATGAAAGAAGATGAAGTCCTCGGCATCCTGACCGGATCCAGCGTCCCGGCCAAGAAAGAACTCGCCGGCTCGAAGAAATAATAAGGAAGCGCGCCAAATGCCCATTCGGTCGCTGTCGCTCTCTTAGGGCAGGCTCCCGAATCGCGCGGCGCGCCCAGATCCTTCGGCGACGAAAAGCATGTCGCCTCAGGATGACAAGAGATTTAGCGAAGAGCCAAAAGCCAAGAGCGATTGCTCACAGCTTACAGCTCAAACGAAATTCATAAGGAGATTGAAACATGGCAAAACACATCGTTCACGGAGAGGAATCCCGTCAGGCGATTCTCCGCGGCGTCAACCTTTTGGCCGACGCCGTGAAGGTCACACTCGGTCCCAAGGGCCGCAACGTTGTTATTGAAAAGAAATTCGGTTCGCCGACCATCACCAAAGACGGCGTCACCGTTGCAAAAGAAATCGAACTGAAGGACGGCCTTGAGAACATGGGCGCCCAGATGGTTCGTGAAGTCGCCTCCAAGACCTCTGACGTCGCTGGCGACGGTACCACCACCGCCACTGTTCTTGCGCAGGCCATCTATCGCGAAGGCGTGAAGACCGTCGCTGCCGGTGCCAATCCAATGGCCCTGAAGCGCGGCATCGAGAAGGCCGTCACCGTAATCGCCGGCAAGCTCGACAAAGAAGGCAACCGCGTCAACGGCGACCTTGACAAGCTGTCGAAGCCCGTCTCCGGCGAAATGATCGCGCAGGTCGGCACCATCTCGGCGAACAACGACGAGACGATCGGCAAGATCATCGCGGAAGCCATGAAGAAGGTTGGCAAAGACGGCGTCATCACCGTTGAAGAGTCCAAGACGCTCGAGACTCAGCTCGAAGTCGTCGAGGGCATGCAGTTCGATCGCGGATACCTCTCGCCCTACTTCGTCACCGATCCCGAGCGCATGGAAGCTGCTCTGGAGAACGCTTACATCCTGATCCACGAAAAGAAGATCAGCTCGATGAAGGACCTGCTCCCGCTGCTCGAGCAGATCGCGAAGGGCGGCAAGCCGCTGTTGATCATCGCAGAAGACGTCGAGGGCGAAGCGCTCGCGACTCTCGTGGTCAACAAGCTGCGTGGCACGCTGCAGGTCGCGGCCGTCAAGGCTCCTGGCTTCGGCGATCGCCGCAAAGCGATGCTGCAGGATATCGCTATTCTGACCGGTGGCAAGGCCATCACTGAAGATCTCGGCATTAAGCTCGAGAACGTTCAGGTGAGCGACCTTGGCGTTGCCAAGAAGATCACCATCGACAAGGACAACACGACCGTTGTGGAAGGCAAAGGCAAGCACGCAGAGATCGAAGGCCGCGTGAAGGAAATTCGTAGCCAGGTTGAGAAGACCACCAGCGACTACGACCGCGAGAAGCTGCAGGAGCGGTTGGCGAAGCTGGTCGGTGGCGTGGCCGTAATTAAAGTCGGCGCCGCGACCGAAACCGAAATGAAGGAAAAGAAAGCCCGCGTGGAAGATGCGATGCATGCAACCCGCGCAGCCGTGGAAGAGGGAATTGTCCCCGGCGGCGGCGTGGCACTCGCGCGTTGCGCTGCGAGCCTCGACAAGATCAAGGCCGAAGGCGACGAGCAGATCGGCATCAACATCGTGAAGCGCGCCATCACCGAGCCCCTGCGCATGATCGCCGAGAACGCCGGCGAAGAAGGCGCTGTGATTCTGGGCAAGGTGCTCGAATCCAAGGAATCGAATTACGGATTCAACGCCTTCAGCGGCGAGTACGAGGATCTGGTAAAGGCAGGGGTGCTCGACCCGACAAAGGTCGTTCGCACCGCTCTGCAAAACGCCGGCTCCATCGCCAGCTTGATGCTCACCACCGAAGCCCTGGTCGCCGAGATTCCTGAAAAGAAGGAAGCTCCGGCAGCCCCTGGACACGGCGGCGGCATGGGCGACATGTATTAAAGACCGTCGTTGGTCGTCGGTCGTTAGCTAAACATCAAAAGCCTCGCTCGCAAGAGCGGGGCTTTTTGCTGGAGCAGACTTACTGATGACGTTCACTGATTGTACCCACTCGAACAAACGCGAGATCGACAGAGGCAGATCGAAGGGGCAGCTTTCGTCAGTGTGTTTCGGAGAAATAGCTGAAAGCATGCGATCTCAGCATTACTGCGCCGATCACGATGGTGGCGATTTCTGGCTGTACCAACGCAGGACGCGTAACGCTCTCAGAGTATTCCAGCGGCTTGGTTGCCCGACTTGCTCACCAACCAGGACCGCCAAGGCCTCATCGTAGGCGCGGTCTAAAAGCCATCGGCCATCAGGCTGGCGTCGGCTTTCGATAAACTGCACAGCTTCGTTGATGCGCGCGTCGGGCTCGGCACCGCTGGCGCGGAAGTAATCAAGCGCGCGGAGAACGTCGTAATGGTAGCGTGGCGGAAACGCGAGTTCGAGGAACGCCTGATTGGCGATCTCCCTCGTGGATCGCCTGCGGAACAGACCGCGTTCCAGCAGGTACGCTTCCGCCCGGCGCCGTGCGGCCGCAGTTTCGGGAGCAGAACTCACGGCATGCTCATATTCGAGCAGTCCCTCGAGTACACATATGGTGGTGTGAAACGAGGAGCGCCGACTCTTCGGAGCTTCGCAGTTCCATCCGCCGTCCTCAAGTTGCTCGGCAACAAGTCGCCGAGCAAGGCTTTCTGTCGGACGGCTGAAGTATCCGCCGAGATTGAGCACGCCTCCGTTAATGCAGGGCTCTACTTCGCCCTCGAAGAAACGATTGCCACCAAACTCCGGCGAACGCAAGTCCCAGCCGGGACGTTCGCTCCAACGCAAGTTCGTCTCAAGATTCGCCACGGCTGACTGAACAGCAGGATCAGTGCGGTTGACGCCGGTCGCCCGCAGCAAAAGCAGAGTAAACAGAGTTGAGAGCCAGACTGGCGCATCGCTGCGGTGCCACGAGCCGTCGGATTGCTGGCGCGACAGAATTTCGGCACATAGTCCTTCGTGCGCGACCCGGGCACGCTCCGCGGAGATCTGGGCGGGTGAGGAATCGGTGAGATCGCGCATCGCCTGCCAGCGAATGGCGGGATCGGAATCGAGCAGCCACGTAACGGCGTCCACGCGTGTATGGTACAGCGGCTGGTTGTGGAGATTCTTCCTGGATCGGTACGTTTCATACGACTCACAACGAAACCTCCATCCGTGTCTTGTCATCCAAACCTGCAGCCCACACGAAAAGGGGTATCCGCCATGAGCAGCGTCGAGATTCTGCAATCCCTAAAAGAAACATTTCTAACCGCAAACGTGAAGGCCGTTTACGGCGAGCCCATCGCCGCCCAGGGAAAGACCGTCATCCCGGTCGCCAAAATCATTTACGGATACGGAGGCGGTGGAGGAACTGGCGGCGTCGGCCAATCCAGCGCGCGCGGCGAAGGAGGCGGTGGCGGAGGAGGAGCAAGAGCAATTCCCCGTCGGCTTCATCGAAGTCAGCGATCAGCCGACCCGCTTCGTCCCCATTACTAGCCGCAAAAAGTTGGCCGGAGCGATCGCCATGGGCATCGGATTGGGCATATGGCTCGGCTGGCGCAGACGAAGATGACCTGAATGCGAGTCTCGATCTTTACAGCTCTGTAGGATTTGAGGTTTTCGCTGAGAACTTCTGCCCTTACGAGGATGATTTCGCGAATCTGGTCAGTTGCGCCTGCGTCCGTGACTAAAGTGGAAGAGCGGCGCTTCATCGCCGCCTTAGCGCCGCCTTGCGAACGGGTTTCAGCCGTCTTGAGATTAACAGCGGACCGCGCAAAATCGGGGGATAGACGGAGCGTTCTCTCTTTCTTTCAGGCGGGCTGCCCTCAGCTGCCGTGACGCCCCACCGAAGCGAAGCAATGCGTGTTTGCGACAGGTGTCCTTGGCGATATAATCCGCATCACGAAATCGCGATTCATCATCTACCACCGACAGGAGAGCCCATATGAAACTCAGTGAAGCGATCCTCTTGGGCAGCACCGTAATAGCTCCACGGGCTGGCAGGCAGCACTTCTCCGAAACCAAGGAAGGCTGCGCTCTTGGCATGGCGGCGGTCGCGCGCGGTTGCACGTTTGGCCCCGCGACCAAACCGTTCGATGAGCGAGACCGGCGAACCCTCGGCGCAGAAGGCGTATGGGGAGACTGGGTGTTAAGGCTAGAGGAGCGTCCTTGCGACTGCTGGCGCATCACAGTACCCCGCAAGATGCGCATCAAGGACATCATCGCTCACCTCTTCGACCACCACATCATGGCAAAGAAGGATTGGACGCTGGAGCAACTGGTGAAATGGGTGGAGACGGTGGAACCGAAGGATGTCGAGGCCCATTTCAGCGTGAGCCTTACGATTCAGAAGCAATATGCACGAATGCTCGAGTTCGAGAGGTCGAGGCAACAGGCCAAAGAACTGCAACAAGAGGCCGATGAGTGGCAAGCCGTTCGCAATGCCTTCGAGGCCCGGCATGCCCCGCGTCGGAAAAGGACTCTGACTTAAGCGATTTCGACGTTGAAGTGGCGGGCTATTATCGGACGTTTTCGCCGAGTTGTGCTACATTCTGCTGCGCTGAAACTTCACTTGCGGTTTTTCCCAAAGGAGATGACATGCGCCTCGCTGCGTTGATGTTTCTGACTCTTCTTTCTTCTTTCCCTGCGCTGGCACAGAGCACAGACTCGGGTTTGGAGTCTGAGCTCTCCGCCATCCACGACAAGTGGTTCAAGGCTTTCGATTCCGGGGACGGCGCCACCATGGACCAACTCGAAGTAGAAAAACTGGTCCTGATCATGCCGACTGGCTACGTGTGGAATAAAACGAAGCCGAGGGCAGGAGAGCAACAGAAGTCGCACTCACCAACCCAATACAGCTTGAGTTCGGCGGAAGTCCGGCGATTCGGAGATACGGCAATCCTGACCGGCATTGTCACCGCCAAGTCGGCCGAAGAGAACACGCAGGATGCGACAACGGTTGTGTTCCTGCGCAGTAGCGGCAAGTGGAAGATAGCGTCCGCGCAATGGACGCCTATCGAGACCAAAAAATAATGTTGGGAAGTGCCGAACAGAAGAGTGGGTGAGCCCATCGACGTAACTGGGTTTTCGGAGATGCCGCCGGGCGCCTAAACCTCCGCATACCTCCAACGTCTAATCCCTGTCTCCCTGCGGACGGCATCTTAAAAGGAGAATTCACCGTGACGCGGTCTTCCGCTGCGCTTCTAGCCATCGGCATCTTGTTCAGCGCTGTATCCCTTCACTCCCAAACGAAGCCGGCCGGACCGGCAACTCTCTCCGCCATGGTCGACCGCGAGATCAGCGCCGTCGAGAAGCAAGTTGTTGAGGCGGCAGAGGCAATGCCTGAGGAAAAATTCAATTTCAGTCCCGAGAGCTTGACGATTCCCGGCGACGACTACAAGGGTGTGCGATCGTTTGCCGTACAGGTTAAGCACATCGCAGCGTCCAACTATTTCATTTGGTCTCCGGTCACCGGCGACGCCGTACCCGCCGCCATCAAAGACGGCAACGGTCCAGCAGATATGAAATCCAAGGCCGAAATCCTGAAATTTCTGAAAGACTCGTTCGCGTTGGGTCACAAGGCCGCTGCAATGCTGACACCGGAAAATATGCTGCAGCCGTTTGCGCCAGGGAAAGGTCCGCGCCTCGACCGCACAGAGTTCGGAGTGGCTCACGCTTACAACCATTACGGACAAATGGTCGAGTATCTCCGCATGAATGGCATCGTTCCGCCGGCCAGTCGCGCGAAGTCAGACTAGACCGCCAGCCGACGGCGAGGTCGTGACTACGTGGAAGAGCGGCGCTTTAGCGCCGCGCTCGCACTTGCCTTGCCACGGGCTTCAGCCCCAGTGGTCGTCTTTACGCAGCATCTCGCTCAGCGGCTGAAGCCCCCTTCATAGTGTGTCCATTGACGCGGCTCTAAAGAGCCGCTCTTCCACCTTTCCAAAAAAGAGAAGCAGGGAATCCCACCCGTCTTGTGAAAGAGTGTCGCCTTCGGATCGTCGCCCCATATACTTACCCGGAATCATTGCGACGCAACTTAGAGGGAGATCGCGGCCTATGAAGAAGCTCGTGTTTCTGTTAGTGATCTGCCAGGGAATTTGGGCACAGGATAGTTCGACGGCCAAGGCAGCGAAAAAAGATGCTCCCAAGCCGGAGACCGGCGAGCACCACGAGTTCGTAATATCTAACTTTCACACCGAAAGCGGAGTCACGCTACCCGTGGCGCGGATCAGCTACGGAACGTACGGACACCTGAATGCTGCGAAAGATAACGCGATCCTTCTGCCGTCGCACTATATGGCCGACTATCACGGCTATGAATGGCTCATCGGCCCCGGCCACGCGCTCGACACTTCTCAGCTATTCCTCATCACGACCGAGCTTTTCGGCAATGGGCACTCGTCCTCTCCTAGCAATACGCCTGAGCCATTTCACGGTCCGCGCTTTCCGCAGATGATGATCCGCGACAACGTGGAGGCAGTCCACCGACTGCTCACCGAAGAACTTAAGATTACCCATCTGCGAGCCATCATCGGGTTCTCGATGGGCGCGCAACAGGCGTTTCAGTGGGCGGTGAGCTATCCGGCATTCGCCGACCGTATCGTGGCGACGGCGGGGACAGCTAAAACCTATGGGCATGGCGTGGTACGCCTCGAAGGGCAGATCGCGGCGCTTACCGCGGACGCCGCCTTCAAAGACGGAGACTATACAAGCCAACCGACCAAGGGAATGGAGGCCTTCGGCGTAGTCTGGACGGCGTGGCTGTTCTCGCAAGAGTGGTGGCGCAAGGAACTGTGGAGGGAAGGCGCGAAGCCCGGAACGACATTCGAAAGTGTTCTGCATGAGTTCCGCACGAACTTTATCCCCGGAGCGGATGCCAACGATTTGATCTTGCAATGCCGCACCTGGGAACACCATGACGTCGGAGGGACGCCGGGATTCAATGGAGACACCGAGCGGGCGTTGCGGTCGATTAAGGTTCCATTTCTCTACATGCCTTCGGAAACCGATCTTTACTTTCCCGTCGGCGACGCGCGATATGAAGCAGCGTTCATGCCGAAAGTTTCTCTGGTGCCAATCCCGTCGCTGTGGGGACATACGGCCGGGGCCGGAGGAAGCCCAGCGGATGAGAAATTCTTGAACGAACAGATTGGAAAGTTTCTGGGCGTAGGGAAGTGAGGGCAGGATCGAGCGAAGGATGCCCGAACCTTGGCTCGAGCGAGCACTGCAATTAGGTCCTCAACTCGGCAATTGCGGTTTCCAAACGCTGCTTGTTATATTGATCTCCCCCAATCCAACTACTCGGGAGTTGAAATGCATCGCAGCCGCATCGGAAGTCCGTGCGTTGTTGTCGTTGCCTGTCTCTGTCTCGCATCCCTTGGTTACGGCCGTCCGGGTTCAGGCTCTACGCCCGCGAACCCGCAGGCTAACGATCAGAATTACAAAGCCTATTCCAACTACGATTTCGTTCCCGGCGACAAGGCCCTCTTCGAAGACGATTTTCGCTCCGATAAGGACGGCGAATTCGCGAGCCACTGGAAACTGGAGGCCGGCCAGGGAGCAGTGAACAAGTTTCAGGGAGAACCTGCGCTCGTCATGACCGAGGGCAACTACGCGAAGATCTCTCCTCGCATCACGCTCGCAAGATATCTCAGCGACGCATTCACCGTTGAACTCGACTACTATGCCCAGCCATCCGGACCGCAGACCGACAAGATCGGCATTTCGATCCACAACGGCGACGACGACCGCAATTTTTGGTTCGGTGCCGACGTCCTCACCGAAGGCCTCGAGCACGATCTCACCGGCAGCTATCCCGGAGGAGACGACGCCTTTAATGGCAAGTGGCATCACCTCGCCATGGTCTTCAAGGCTAATCAGGTGAAGCTTTACGCCGACCAAACCCGCGTACTCGTAGTCCCCGACATGGGCGGATTTAAGCCGCAGTCGCTTTCCATCGAAGGCGGCGCCAGCTCCGACGCCCCGATGATCTTCAAGAATGTCCGCGTCGCCCTGGGCGGCGACATGAACCTGTTGGATGCGCTCAACAAGGACGGCAAAATCGTCACTCACGGTATTCACTTCGACGTGAACTCCGCTACGGTCAAGGCCGAATCGATGGGAACCATCAATGCCATCGCCAAAATGTTGAAAGAGAATGCGCAGTTGAAACTTGAAATCGGTGGTCACACCGATTCGAGCGGGGATGCGTCGAAGAACATGACTCTTTCCCAGGACCGCGCCGAAGCTGTGAAGAAGTTGCTGGTCAGTCAGGGAGTGGATGCAGGACGTCTGACGGCGAAAGGCTACGGCTCGACCAAGCCTGTCTCCTCCGACGACACACCTGAGGGCAAAGCCTCAAATCGAAGAGTCGAATTCGTGAAACTTTAGGCTGCCGACACTCTTTGGTCTGTTCCAGCCGCTGACTTCAGAGCTAAGTAAGATTCCCGCCCAAGTGGAACCTTGGGCGGGGAATCAGTGTTGAAATCAACCGCAATCAGTTCGACACGTTCAACGGTTGTCCCACCGGACGAGCCAGTTTCTCGAACGGCGGAGACTTCAACCGACTCTGTTGCGCCGTACGCGCTGCCTTGTGACTCTGCTCCACAACGGCCTTGTGCCTGCGAACCATCTCAGGATGCCGCGCGTAGGTGATCTGTTTTTCCGGTGCCTGACCAAAGAGTTCAGGAGCCATGTAGTATCCCCGCTCCTGTGCGCTCTTCTCTTCTTCCACCGGGATTCGGTGAGCATTGGCCCATGCATCCTGCCGAGTGCCGGTTACTTGCCACGAAACTTTCGACCCGGGCTTGCCACCGGCGATTGCAAAGTGGTTCCCCGATATTTCCTGCGAGATGTATAGGTTCGGTCCCGGGGCACCAATCGCTGTCAGCTGATAGCGAAAGTCCTTGTTGAGTGCATCGAACCAATCGGGCATTTGCACAACCGCTTCGCCACTGCCATCCAGCGTAGCAACGCCGTCGTAGATATTCTTCATGTCCGGCGATTCGACGAACGAGTGATACAGATACTTGTTGCCTGGATCTAAAGGATGATCGATCTTGAACGATCCTCCTTCTTTCGAAAGGTTGCCAAACACCGAGACATCGCCCTCGAAGAACGCTGCAATGCCGCTGCCGGGAAAGACCAACAGACCATCGCCGTCGCCTGCGCAGCACCCGCCGAAAAAGACGCCACCAGTACCATCGAAACCACCGGAAGAACCCGAACCGCCGGAGCCGTGCACACCGTCACCGCCGCTAAAACCGGAGTCAAAAGTTTCCTGTCCAAGTGCAATGATGCCGACGTTGCTGTTGTCACCCGCTGGCGGATCGATGAACACCTGCGTCCCGCCGAACTTCAGCGTCGACGCACCAAAGCCGATGGTGCCATCCTGATAGATCGACATGCGCGGTGCAAAGGCCGTGTAGAAATCCAGGCCGAATTGGTTGAAGAACGAGTTGGTGCGGTTCGAAGTAATCGTTTCGCCGCTGCCCGTTCCGCCAAAAATAACTCCGGGAGCAAACGAACTATTGTTCGTTCCAGTCACGTCGGGGAAAAGACTTCCCACGATCGATTGGCTCGCACCAAACGTATTCGCAGCAGCCAGCGTCGGCACCTTCGTCGTATCAAGGTTCAACGTGATGTTGCCGCCGAGTGACACCACACCTCCGCCTGTGAGCGCCGTTCCGGGATTCACCGTTACAGACGAATTCTGCAGCATGGCATTCGTGACGCCCGCCGTGGCGATGCTCAGCGTGCCACTACTTGTAATCGGTCCGCCCGTCAGTCCCGCACCGCTGCCAACACTCGTGACAGTACCGCTTCCCGCCGACGCGCAATTCCAGCTTGTTCCGTTGAATTGCAAAACCTGTCCCGTCGAGCAAGGTTTCAGTCCAATCGTGAACGTGCTGCCCAGCGTCATGGCTCCTGGTGCAGTCAGACCGCCAGCTGTGTTGCTGTTCAACGTAATGGTCGGGTGCTGCAGCATCGCGTTCGTCACGCCCGCGGGCTTGACGCTCAGATTCAGCGTGCCGGACGTGCCTCCACCCTGCAGACCGCTGGCGCTCCCGGTCGTAATTCCAGTGATCGTGCCTGTGCCTGGAAATTTCTGGGTTCCAATGAACGTAACGTTTCCTGTCTGATCGATCTTGAATGCTGTTCCGTTAATCGCCAGCGTAGCGTCAGTCGCCTTGGGAACCAAAGTCAACGTATCGCGGAAAGCGCCCTTCCCGTTTACATCCAGAGTGACAGCCGGCGCGCTCGTGCCAACGCCGATCAGCGAATTCTTCTGGAACATCACCGAATTGATGATGTCGCTCGTCGTATCCCACACAGGGATAAATCCAGCCGTACCTTTTCCCGTAACGTTGGGATTCACAGGCGGAACTCCACTTGGCGAAGTGGCCGCCTTGGCACTCGCCGGTGCGCTCGATCCGCCAGGCTTCGTTCCGTTTGCCAGCACGAATGCCGACACCGGCAGACCGCCGATCGTATCGGCATCGGCCGCCTTCATCGCGTATGGCACGGACACGAGCAAGACTCGCGGCTGTTCGGCCTGGCCCGAAATCTGCACTCCCAGCCAGCGCGCCTCGCTGTTCGAGAATGAATCCGACAGCGACGCATCCAGCCTCGTTGCACCGAGCGACACCGTGTACTTCCCATTTTTATCGGGAGTCACATTCTGTGTCTCGATCCACACCGGAGCTCCGCCTTGCTCGTCTTTGTAGAGCAAGAACGTCACACCGGTAATTCCAGTCATCGGCTTCCCGTCGACGTCTTTGAGCACGCCACTGTAGTTCATCAAGCCAGGAACGGCGGTGTTAGTGGTGGATGCCGTTGTTCCCGGCGCGGCAACGGTATCTTGCGCAATACCGTCAACTGTAAAACTGCACAACGCTACAACAAGACTCCAGAGGAGTCCCCATTTGCTGCATTTCATGAATATCCTCCTGAGGATTCGCGCTTCGCTCCCCGAGCAAAGCGGCTGCGGGTGAATGACGGGCCGTAAATATCCGAGGCAGCCGTTTTTCGGCGCCGGACAATCGGCGGCTGACATTTAAAGCAGGGGAATCTTCCAGGGGAAACTTCTATGAAACTCGCCGGGGCCGACGAATCTGCACGCCCGACTAATTGTGCGGAATCCTATCACGATGGTCTGTGGACAGACAATTCTCGGGGAGACAAGTTGTTGACAAGCGCGCGTGTGTACGCACGAAAGCGACAATGCGGATGAGACCCAGCGTCTAGCTCCTAGCTACTAGCTTCTAGCTAAACCTCATCACTCAGCTGTCATGCTGAGCGTAGAACGAGATCGCATAGCGATCTCGCTCGGAGTCGAAGCATCCCTACCCAAACCGGACTGCCCGCGCGCCTTTCCAGAGCCAACAGTTTCGTTAAGTCCTCGTTCCTTCTCCCGACGTGCAGCGTCCACCACAACTTTAGTAAGTGCAGGCAGATTCTCATGAATCACATTCACGACTTCAGCGCGAGCCTCTTCCGCTGTGATGCTTGCTGGCGGCTTTCGGGACCTGTGCGCAAGGTATCCATCTTCGTCGATGTACTGCTCGTCCTGATCGGGATGCTCGTCATTCCATTTCTGCATAGCTGCGAGGCGTTGCCGCTGTTTCTGCGCCTCTTCGCGCGCCTTGATCTTCTGCTCGGCTTGAATGCGCGCAAATATCGCGGCCTCTTTCGTGGCTTCCTGCACCGCGAGTTCAACTTCGTCCAACTCTTCTTCGTCGTCTTCGTCTTCGAAATCTTCGTCGTCCCACGCGTTGCAGTCGAGCGGAATGTCGGCAGCATCGCGCGGATTGAGAATGACCTGATGCATGCGCGGTTCGAACTTTGTCGAGCGCAGGTTGGTGCTGGCAGTTTGCAGCGCGTAGAGAAGAAGGCTCGCGGTCTTGTGTTCGATTTCGCCGGTAAGGATGAGCCGCATGATTTGCATGATGGCCATTTGAATCGAGTTGGCGTCTTCGAGAACAGGCAGGATGAAAGTTGCGGTGCCGCGACGGCGGCGATCGGCCGTAAGGCGGATGCGCTCGTTCTGATATTGCTTGTGAAAGAAACAAAAACGGTTGCGGCGCAGCGCGGGTGATCCGCACTGCACGCCGTTGACTTTGATGTGCTGGCAACGATCTGGATATCCGTACATTCTTGTTTGGCTCCTACCCCCTCCTGGGTGGTTCTTTGGAATCATCGAGTTAGGGGAAATTCTTATTTTTATCTATGTGGCTCAATGGGTTACGGGCAAAATCTTGAAAAGAAAGGGCTTCCGGCTCCGGGCTTCGGGCTTCCGGAAACCTTTTTCACCACAGGGGTCACAGAGGACCACAGGGGAGAACCTCTGACTGTTGGCGTCATCCTGAACGGAGCTGCTTTTCAGGCGGAGTGAAGGATCTCGCGGGTACCGCTTTCACAGCAGCTCCACGCGAGATCCCTCCGCGCGCTGGTGAAAGCGCGTGCGTTCGGGATGACGCCTTTGCGGAACCGGCGGAAATTTTCGCCAATGCTCACGCTGGCCCGCCTATTTGGCGCGCCGTTTTGGTACGCAGCGGGTTTTCAAGGAACTAGTCCTGAGTCCCGAGGCTTCGGGTTCTTGAGTTTTCAGCTTGGGTGACTGCTTCGCCCCAAACACAAAACCCCCACCCGACCAGAAGTCGGTGGAGGCGCTGGGGCCACGATGGAGGCAAATTTACTCTGTCATGGGTGAGTGCGGATTTCCGTGAGGGCGGTCACGGATCGTAGTGATGGGGAGCACGCTGGGCGATCTCGACAAGAGGAGTAAGTCCTGACTATCCCAGAATTACGTTATCCCCGAATTTCCTGCTTATCATCTCTGGTCTAGGCCGCTCAATTGGCACTGATGCTGAATACTGTTCCATCGTCGTTGATGCCGCCCCTTGATGTTGTACCGAAGAGCTGTCCATGAACCAGAGTCACGCCGGCATAGGGGCTGGTGCCGTCCGTTCCGCCAACCGGATACTCGAATACGTGAAGAATAAAGTCATTCCATGTGCCATTCGTGGTAGGTCGGAGAACGTGCACGGTGCCGTAATCCGGATACGGCCCGCCCCCTGACATCGTGGCCACAAAGACATCCCCAAGGCGATCCAAGCATATCGGACCGACCGGATAAAACCCATTCGCGCCATTGTTGCCACCGAAATTGTGGAGAATTTGCTCCGTCCAAGTTCCGTTGGTTCCTCTCGTCAGACGGAAGACATTGCCCCAGCCGATGCCGCCTGCGAGAGTAGTCCCGTAGAGTCTTCCTTTCGAATCCATCACAAGGCTGGAATTGGGCTCGAGACCGTTGTTCGAAAGGAAACTAAAAATGAGTTGTTCAGTGTAACCAGTCGCCGAAGGAGTAAGTTCGTAAACGGCGCCGGCACCCTGCGCTCCGCCGAAACCCGTGGCACCATAGATTCGTCCTTGAGGACCAAGGACTACTCCACCGGCTGGGATATCTCCATCCGGCCCACCAACCGAGGCTGGAAAGTCATAGAGGATAGTTTCGGCCCAGCCGTTCGAACCAGGGGTGAGCCTAAAGACGGTTCCTCCTCGACGTGCGCCGCCAGCTCCGGTTGTGCCATATGGATTTCTTAGACTATCAAAGACAAGTTCAGACTCTGGAGCAGCCCCATCCTCACCGTTGCCGAAGTTGTATAGAACCGTTTCAGCCCATTGGCCATTTGCAGATGGGCTCAACTCAAAAGCAACCCCGCTGTTATAGGTTCCGCCGCTTTTCGCCGTGCCGTATAGGTTCCCTGAACGATCAAACGTGAGAGGTGCAGAAGGAAATTGGCCGTCAGGACCGCTAAATATGTAGAGAGTCGCTTCGTTCCATGTGCCATCAGCATTCGGAGAAAGCTCGAAGACGCATCCGTGCTGGTACGTGCCGCCATTTGACGCGGTCCCATAAAGGTTACCGCTTGCGTCGGCGATTAAAGGAGCTACCGGGCTGTTACAGCCGGGGAATGCCGAAAATGGATAGATCACCGTTTCCTTTATTGTGGCCCCATAAGCGGCGTGGCCTAGCATAAGTAAGAACAAGAGAGCAGCACCTAACACCCTGGCTGATGAGCGGATCATCCGAATCTCTCCTCTAAGACGGGTAACAGATGCTGGATAAGTCGTACAGGTTGGGCGGGTGGGCCGGGTTTGACTCAGACGTGAATCACCAAATCAGCGGTGAGCCGCTCTTCGCGTTCTTTGCGAGAGGCGGATACCACGGAAGCCGATAGCGAAGATCACACGATGTCAGCAGCATCGTACCCGCCCTTGCAAAAATCGCAAGAGCGGGGCATCCGCAGTTTCGAATCGAAAAGTGAAATCGGAAATAGAAGAGGCAGGGCCACCCGCCCTTGCAAAAATCGCAAGAGCGGGGCATCCGCAGTTTCGAATCGAAAAGTGAAATCGGAAATAGAAGAGGCAGGGCCACGCAATATAAAAGGGCGCTCCTATCGGAGTAGGCTGCAGTTGCTGTGAGCAACAGTAACTACACCCAGCGAGAGGAACACCCATGGAGAGTGTGAAGTACATTGGCTTGGATGTCCACCAG
>Ga0335082_10001060_pt1 | contig 29252 bp, 16 predicted proteins | sample Lox_Sample_41_FD_206718 | JGI IMG/M metagenome (GOLD analysis project Ga0335082, IMG submission 206718) | Soil microbial communities from Loxahatchee National Wildlife Refuge, Florida, United States - Lox_Sample_4.1 | ecosystem: Environmental > Terrestrial > Soil > Wetlands | place: USA... | reverse complement strand
ACTGGCGGATGGATTCGAGAATACGGTCGTGACGAGCGAGGCATCTCATTCGGGCACATATAGCCTGAAATTCGACATGCCGTTCGATCGTGTCCAGCACGATGGCTTCGTCGCCACGAAACGGTTCGTCTTTAACGGTTCGGGGCAAGCTCCTGCGGCCCTTCAAAAGCTAAAGGGTCTGTCGATGTTGAGCGATGTTTCCCCCGGGGACCGGCTGCGGATCAAAGTCTGGGTGAAGGCTAGCAACCTTGTTCCGGATTCTGCCGCTCTCTACCCGGCAACGTGGGCAGTGGGTGTAACCCCTCTCTTTGATAAAGGGAATGGAAACAACTTTGGATATAACCCGACCGGACCCGATCTCCAGTTTGCGTTCCCGGCAGTGACTTCCTTCGACTGGACCCAATACTGGGCGGATGTTACCGTTCCGAGCGATCCGAGCTACGATGTTATGGAAGTACGACTCCACGTATATTCCCGCTTTACCGGAACGGTGTATTTTGACGATGTGACGGTTGAGAAGCTGAATACGCCGGATCTGAATGAAATTGGCGGCTTGGAAGATCCGCTTCCATCGTATTGGACAGTTGGCAGTCAGCCGAGTGGATCGACAGTGTCATGGGCGACTGACGAATTCCAGTCGATGGGACATAGTCTGAAGATTGATAAGCCGAATGTCACAGGCGATTCCGCATCGTGGATCTCGCAGAACATGTGCGATATCTGGTCGCCACAACATCTGGCGAATGTGGATATTTTGCTGGGTGCCTATGTGAAGACGGCGAACGTGAACACGAACCCTGCCAGTGATGATGAGAAGTGGTGGATCAGCTACAGTTTCTGGGATAGCGCGGGAGCGTTTATCGGAGAGACGAAACTGCCGATCGATCAGTCAGTGGCTACCAGTAGCGGATGGTTCGCGGATACAAATGGAATTGGAGAAACAAACCTGCCGAAGAATTCGTGGACCACGATCGTGAAGTTCGTCGCCGGGAAAAATGCGACAGGAACAGTGTGGGCGGGTAACTTTGTGTTCTACGGTCGTGGAGGAGCGTGGGCTGGACAGGACTGGAACACAGGGGTCGGCGTGCCGACAGGATGGTATTACTGGTTGCCGCCGAACGGAGGTAATGACGGATTGTTGGCGGACGGATTTGAGAACACTGTTCTTACCAATGAAGCAGCTCATACAGGCAACTACAGCCTGAAATTTGATCTGCCATTTGACCGTGTACAGCATGATGGATTTGTCGCCACGAAACGATTTCTCATGAATGGTACCGGCATCGGGACTCTCTCACAACTCAGTAGTGTGAGATCCCGTCAGGGCACCACTGTCGTCTCGCGGGTCAACCCCGGTGACATTCTGAGAGCTACGGTTTGGGTGAAGGCAAGCAGCCTGGTCCCGGATTCTGCTGCTCTCTATCCGACCACGTGGTCGGTAGGTCTTACACCGTTGTTCGACAAGGGGAACGCGAACAATCTCGGATATAATCCGACAGGACCGGATCTCCAGTTCGTTTTCCCGCCGGTGACTGCGTTCGACTGGACTCCTTATTCCGTCGATTTCACTGTACCATCGGATTCTTCCTACAAAGCCCTTGAAGTCCGGCTGCATGTGTATTCCCGCTTCACCGGGACAGTCTACTTCGACGACCTGACGGTAGACAAGGTCGGAACGACAACCGGAGTTTCCAATAAGAACCAGTTGCCGAAGACGTGGGCACTCGCGGATAACTATCCGAATCCCTTCAATCCCACGACAACCATCGGGTTCGACGTTCCACGGGTTGCGGATGCATCGATCGTCATCTACAACCTCCTTGGCCAGGAAGTTCGGACACTGATCACGGGTACGCTTTCCCCCGGTCAGCATACGGTGGTTTGGGATGGGCGCAACAATCATGGTATGAACGTGCAGTCGGGCGTGTATTTCTATCGCCTGAATGCCGGTAGTGTTTCAATAGTCAAGAAGATGCTTCTTCTGAAGTAACATCCACCAGAGCGGGGATATCCGAGAGGGTATCCCCGCTTCTAATTTTCATTGTATGATCTGATATGGTTCTCATGCCCCATCGACGCATCGGCATACCGGCCATATGTGTGCTCGTCGTTCTGCTGACAAATGCACTCCTTGCCGGAACGACGGGAAAAATCGCGGGCAGAATTGTCGACGCGCAATCGAAGGAAGTACTTCTCGGGGTAAACGTGTTCATTCCGGGAACGACACTCGGAGCTTCCAGCGATCCCAACGGGAACTACTTCATCGTCAATATTCCCCCCGGAACGTACCAACTGAAGGCCTCTGCAGTTGGGTACACACCCGTCACGTTCGCCGAGGTAAACGTCCTGGTCGATCAGACCACAAGGATTGATTTTGAGCTCCAGTCGCAGGCGGTTCAGGTTGGGGCAGTGGAAATCACGGCAACCCGTCCAATCGTCCAGCGCGATCTGACATCCACAACTTCCACCGTAACGAACGAACAGCTATCAAAACTTCCCGTCGAAGATGTTCAATCGGTCGTGAATCTCCAGGCTGGCGTTGTCGACGGGCATTTTCGCGGCGGCAGAAGTGATGAGGTTAAATATCTTGTGGATGGAGTAGAAGTGAACGACGTTTTTTCCGGGGCCTCTACGCTGTCTCCCGAGATCAACAGCATCCAGGAGATCCAGGTGTTGAGCGGAACGTTCAATGCCGAATATGGGGAAGCTCTTTCGGGAGTGGTTAACCAGGTAACGAAGGCACCGGGAGAGAAATATTCCGGCAGTCTCTCGGCATACACGGGTGATTACGTGAGCGGGCGTACAGGCCTGTTCCAGAACATTGATCACATTTCGCCGGCAGATATCTACAACTTTGAAGGATCACTCGGCGGCGCGGTTCCATACACCAATAACGTACTGAAGTTCTATCTCTCCGGACGCCATTATTACGATGACGGATACCTGTACGGGAAGCGCGTCTTCAATCCGCACGATTCATCCAACTTCAATGCCACCAGCCCCTCCGACTGGTATATCGGTGCGACGGGCGATGGAAAATATGTGCCGATGAATTATCAGAAACGTTCCACCGCGCAGGCAAAGCTCTCGATCACACTTCCGAATTCCCGCATCATTACATTGCAGGGCCTCTATCAGCAAAACGATTATCGCGTGTATGACCACGAGTATGTCCTGAATCCCGATGGTGATTATCTCTATCACCAGAAGAGTTTTCTCGGGTCGCTGATGTACACTCACGTCATTAACAATGCGGCATTTCTCGATTTCCGCGGTTCCGCATTTATTTCAGACTATCATCAATCGGTGTATGACAATCCCGTGGATGCATCGGGAAATATCCTCGTCGATCCGAGATATGTTTCTCCCGAATTTGTCCAGGAACAGGGACTCGGGGCCAATGCCTTTCTGGTTTCGGGAACACAGAATTGGGATTTTAAGCATCATACCAACACGTACTCCGGGAAGATCGATCTTACCGACCAAATAGATCAGCAACACCAGCTCAAAGCAGGGATTGGTGGAGATTACTACGCTCTCCGCTATCAGGATTTCCAGGTGCATGTCGATGCAACGACGAATTTCGTCCCCGCTCTTCCCGCGTATAACAGTTTTGATTTTAACGTCTACAAAAATCACCCGTACCAGTTTGCTGCCTATGTGCAGGATAAGATCGAGCTCGACTATCTCGTCGTGAATGCCGGGATTCGATTCGATTATTTCGAACCGGATGGTAGTGTGCTCATCAATCCGAACAATATCCAGGGACTCGACAGTCTTCAACCTCCGTTTCCTGCCACCTATCTCCGAAAGGCAGGTGCAAAATCCCAGGTCAGTCCTCGCATAGGGCTCTCCTATCCTATTACCGACAAGGGCGCCGTCCATCTTTCCTATGGGCATTTTTTCCAAATGCCGGCATTCGATTATCTCTATAAGAATCCGAATTTCAGAATCCCCCTCACAGGGAATTTCCCGGACTTTGTCGGATCGGTGATCGGTAACGCGGACCTGGAGCCACAGCGTACGACGATGTATGAGGTAGGTTTGCAGCAGGAGGTGTTTACAAATCTCGGCGTCACTTTGACAGGATACTATAAGGATATCCGAAATCTCCTCGGGATTCAGGATTTCTACAAGGGAAATGTGAGGAAGTTCGGGGAATACATCAATCACGATTATGGTGAGGTAAAAGGTATTACGATATCGTTCGAGCGCAGGCTCGCCGATGGTTTCGGAGCAACGCTCGATTACACGTTCCAGGTTGCGCAGGGGAGCGCATCCGATCCGAACGAAGACTTCAACAAGGATCAGGCCAGCCCGCCGATACAGATTAACCGCGAGCTCGCGCCGCTGAGCTGGGATCGTCGGCATTCTCTCAATTTTACCGTGACGTACGGTTCTACGAATACAGTTCTTGCCAGTTTGGTGGGACGAATGGGTTCGGGTGAGCCGTATACACCTTCGCTCCAGAATCAGCGCACCGGACTAGAGAACAGCGACAACATGCCGACATTCTTCAACACGGATCTCTATGTGACAAAGGAGGCTACGCTGTTTGATCTTGCATTCTCGTTTTTTGCCAAAATCTATAATCTGTTCGATACGCCGAGCGAAATCAATGTTTTCACGGACACGGGGCGTGCAGGATACACGCTTGCGCTGACTCAGTCGCAGCCGCCGCATGGTGTCAATTCGCTACAGGATTATTTTTCGAGGCCGGATTATTATTCCGCCCCCAGGCAGATTATACTCGGCGCAACGATGTCATTTTGACCGGATGGTAAGAGCGCACGTATGAGAAGAATACTACTTGCAGCAGGAATCCTGGTAATCGCAACTCTCGGGACGCGTTCCTTTGGACAAACGATCATCGATAAGAGCAAGGGAACCCATTACGAATCCCGGAAGGGTCTGATGGATGGAAATCTCGTTTCGACGGTCTATTACAATTTTGGTGAGATTGCAGATTGGTTGAACGATCCGACACGCAGCGGCGTCTGGCCGAAGGGGACAAACCATACATACATTGACGGTGTAGCCGTGATTGTCCAGGCCGAGACACATGATCCGCAGGGTAATATTATTCATCCTCTCGAATCGAATTATTACGAGTACACGCGACATGATCCGGCGACGGGCGTCACATACGGATGGTACCCACTGCCGAATTACGCGAGCCGGTATCAGTCAACTCCGGCACAAAGTACTGATGCGGCGACGTGGCCAACACACTGGCCCGATCGGCCGTCTGATTGGGACGGTCTCTGGGATGGTTTTTTTGGTAAGAACGTTTTCAACGCTGATCTCGAGACCTATTTCGTCTTTGACGATAATGAGGATCGTGATTATATTCTGAACCACCACTTCTATCCGGATCGACAGGATTCATCACGCGGGGGTCTCGGAATGCAGGTCCATGCACGCGGCTTTCAGTGGTCGCAGGTTCTTGCCGAAGACGTCATTTTCTGGCTTTACGAAATAACAAATATGGGAACCACCGATTATCCCAAAACCCTTTTTGCGCAGTACGTAGATTGGGGAATCGGAGGACACGACAATTCGTCCAACAATGCCGGCGACTACAACAGCACGCTGAACCTCTCCTATGCCTGGTCTATCGTACCCTATGGCAGTCCGGGACATTGGAGCCCCGTCGGATATTGTGGATATGCATTTCTTGAGAGTCCTGGAATCTCGGATGATCATAAGGATAATGATCATGATGGACTGACCGATGAGCGGCGGGACAATGTTGCGAAGACGATTATCACCGATCCCTACCAGGATCCGTTTCTGGTGGATGTGCAGACGGACACGGCTACATTTCGCCAGTTCTATGGCTACTCGTGGAAGAAGCATTGGGATGCCGACGAGAACTGCAATTGGCGCTCGTATACGGACGTGAACAATAACGGCAAATGGGATCCCGGTGAACCGCTTAATGACGATGTGGGTACAGACGGAATTGGACCGCTCGATGAGGGATATACAGGTCCGGATGCAGATGGAACGGAAGGGAACGGAAGACCTGATCAGGGAGAACCGAACTTCGGCATTCTCGATAAGGATGAGTCGGATCAGCTGGGTCTGACGGGATTTCTTATTTCGGCGGTTCACACGTACGATCTGAACAATGACGAACACAACTGGACCGGCCTTTCGGCCCTCCCGCAACCCCACGGCCAGCAACTCGTCGGAGTCAATCTCGCCAACCATTTCTCGAGTTATCTCTTCCATCTCAATGGAAGAGATACATACTCAAACTCGACTGGAAGCTTACAGCAGACGGGGGAAACCGAGCGATTCTCGATGGGACTGATCTTCGGATTGAGTGCAGACGATCTCTTCCTCCGGAAAAAAACGGTACAGCAGATTTACAATGCGAATTATCACTTTGCGAAACCGCCCGATAAAGCAACCGTCAAAGCAATCGCCGGAGATCATAGAGTCACGCTGTACTGGGATAGCCGGTCGGAACTCACGTTCGACGCGTTCTATCAGAAATATAATTTTGAGGGCTATCGCGTGTATCGAAGTACCGAACCGAATTTTCTCCAAACCCAGGTTATTACCGACGCCTACGGTGAAGCCACATACCGGAAACCGATCGCACAATTTGATCTGGTCGATGGCGTGAAAGGACTTGCCCCGGTCGGAATCAATGGTGCATATTTCAACCTTGGAGATGATTCTGGTCTGCAGCATTCATTTATTGATTCGACTGTCGAAAACGGTGTGACCTATTATTATGCGGTTTGTGCGTATGATCAGGGTTTCGTCACGACGAATATCCAGGGAGAAGTGCTCGGCATTCCCCCAAGTGAGACGACAAGCATCATCAAAGTGGATGTGAATGGAAACGTGAAGACGGATGTAAATACTGCCGTGGTCATTCCGAGGGCTCCGGCTGCCGGTTATATTCCCCCGAAGCTCGAAAATTATGTTGCAAGCGGTCCGGCGACAGGATCTGTGGTCGTGAATATTCTCGACCCTGACTCTCTTGCGAATGCGCACACATTCCGGCTTGAATTTCAGGACTCATCGGCATTTCACAACAATCCCGATCCCTATTACCAGTTACTCGACGTGACAAGCGGAGATACGATCATTCATCTCCGACAGTTGACATCCGTTCCGGAGCAAACCTCGATCGTCCACGGGTACGCGATGAACATCACCAACGATTCGGCCGTTGCCATTGATGAGAGCAAAACGGGGTGGGTGCAGGGGAGTAGTAACTACATCGTGCAGGTCGGTTTTGATTCCCGGTATGCCCCCGGGTATCAGGCGCGACGCATAAATTATCCCGCCGATTTTGATGTTGTCTTTACTGCTCCCGGTCAGGGAGATAAATCGTTCCCGCAGGATGGCTTCAGTCAACCAGTGTCATCGAATATTACCGTTCAGAATCTGACGGAAAATATTCCTCACATGCAATTTATTTTCCGAGACAATAACAGTGACTCCACTTTTAATGCAGGGGACGCCGTATTTATCGTCTGTGGCGATTCAGCAGGGAAAGCGGCGACAACATTTCCTACTGCCAGAAAAAGCTGGTCGGTGACATTCATCAAGGATACGCTCATTGCCGACGCGCAGCAGCGCCCGCCTCTGCCGGGCGACATCTTCCGCATCGTGACGAAGAAGCCCTTCAGAACGAACGAGTATGTTCAGTTCAAGACGACGAAACCGAAGATCGACGCCGCAAAGGCCTCTTCGGATTTGTCGAAGGTGGCGGTAGTTCCGAATCCATATGTCGGAGCCGCGTCCTGGGAACCGCCGCCAGGTTCAGTTGGCCGGGGAGACAGAAAAATCTACTTTATCCACCTCCCGCGTCTATGCACGATACGCATCTACACCATCAGCGGTCATCTCGTGCAGACTCTGGATCATAGCGGAAACATCGATGACGGCCAGGAGGCCTGGAACCTCATTTCCAAAGATGGGATGGATATCGCTTTTGGCGTCTATGTCTTTCAGGTCGATGCCCCGGGCGTTGGCACGTATGTCGATAAATTTGCCGTCATCAAGTAAATGGTGACGCCTATGAAATATTACAGTCATCTGTTGGCGATCTTGATCTTCATTCTGGTCTTTTCTGGAGCAGGAGTGGGGCAAAACGTCTCAAGCGACGTGTCAAAATCGGGTACGACCGCTGCCACATTCCTGGAAATTCCCATCGGGGCGAGAGCGGTTGGCATGGGAAGTGCATTTGTCAGCGTGGCTGATGATGCCACGTCGCTCTACTGGAATCCCTCTGGCATTGCGGCCCTCACACAATACAATTTTCTTGCCGTTCATACAAACTGGATAGCTGATACGAAATTCGATTTTGGGGGACTCGTCGTTCCTCTTGGAGACCTGGGGACACTGGGATTCAGTGTGACCATGTTGTCGATGGGTGATATGAAAGTCCGCACAGTCGACCAGCCGGAAGGAACCGGCGAGTACTTCAGCGCCGGTGATCTCGCAGTCGGCGTGACGTATGCGCGCAGGCTTTCCGATAGGTTTGCGGTCGGGTTCACGGGCAAGTTCATTCAGGAGACAATCTGGCATGAACAGGCCAGTGCGTTTGCGCTTGATATCGGTACCACATTCCGTACCGATCTGTTCGGTGGGATGACGATCGGGGCGGCGCTTTCGAATTTCGGAACCCCGATGCAGCTTTCCGGGCGTGATACGCGGCAATTTATCAGCGTCGATCCCGCAAATTCCGGATCGAATTTTCAGATTCCGAGCGATCTCGAGATGGATTCCTGGAATCTGCCGCTGTTGTTCCAGATTGGTGTTTCTACGAACGTCGTACGACAGGAAAATTACCGCTGGACGATCGCGGTAGATGCTCTCCACCCGAATGACAATTATGAAAGCATGAACGTGGGAGCCGAATTTGCGTATCAGGAAGGATTCTTCCTCCGCGGTGGTTATGAATCCTTGTTCCTCCCCGATGCGGAGGGAGGATTCTCGTTTGGCGTCGGTGTCGACTCGAAGAACATTTCCGGTACCCTCTCACTGTCCTTCGAGTATGCCTATCGGAACATGGGCCGACTCGACAATACACACACATTCTCCATGGGCATCTCCTTTTGATGCCTCACAATTATGGTCTGCGGTCGTTCGGGAAAGCGAGGAAAGGTCGTTCGATGGGCGTGTGTGTTTTTCATTATCCATGCATCTCATTTCTCCTCCGTTGCCGGTGGTAAGCATCCTCGTTCATACTCCATAGAAAATCCGCGGTACCAGTCGATTGTCATTGCCCGCGTCGGTTCCCATCGTATTACTGCCCGGGAATTCCTGCTGAGTTATGCATTCGGACCGGCATTCCCAAAACGCGAAAAGCATTCAAGGGCGGAATATCTCAACTATATGATCTATGAAAAACTTCTTGCCCTGGATGGATATAAGCACCGTGTCGATACAACGGAGGACGCTCGGCTATCACTTGCGGAAATGGAGGGCGATCTTGCAACCGAGGAACTCTACAAACACGACGTTCTGTCCAAAGTCCGCGTGAGCGAGAAAGCAATCCAACTGGGCATCTCCCAGGAACGCCAAACGTGCACGGTGAAGTGGCTCTATACGAAATCCCGGTCAATGCTTCAGACCCTCAATGACGAGCTCGCAGTGGGAGTGTCATTTGACTCGCTCTTCCGGCTTCAGTTTGTAGACACAACGGTAAAAGTCGATGACCGGTCAATGGAATTGAGCCGATTCCGGATCGGCATGCGTAATCCCCAGCTTGCGCGTATCCTGGACACGTTGCCGGTGCATCATGTCTCTGCGCCGCTTCAGACACCCGATGGCTATTACATCGTCTATCTTGAAGACGCGGAGCGTGATGTCATGCTCAATGAATCCGAGAATACCAAGCTCCATGAAGATGTCAAAAGAGCACTTGTCCAGCATCTTGCCGATTCGCTTTCCGATCGGTACGTCGGACACGTGATGGCTGAACATCACCCTACGATTGAGAGAGGCACTCTCGACATTCTCCAGGTTCATTTCGCAAAGATCATGCTGAGCCCGGCGCAGTTTGATGGCTGGGAACTTGTATCCCGGCTCATCGAGAGGTGGGGACCGGTGCAGTACGAAAATGTTGATCCGGCGCTGGTTCTTGTGAGAGCAGGACGCATAATATTTACGGCGGGGGACTTCCTTAATTGGTATCGCGCCAGAGAGGAGAACCTCAAATTCACACTCAGCACGCCTGAGGGAATGTTTGCTTCTCTTGAGAGTTGCGTGTGGCAGATGGTCCGTGACCGGCTCCTGACACAAATGGCATTCAAGCGCGGTTTTCAGCATGCTGGGCGCGTGAAGGAACAGCTCGCCTGGTGGAAAGATAAAATCGTTTACAATATCTTGAAAGCACAGATGGAAGATGCTCTTCACCCGAGCGATACTTCCCTCCAATCATATTATCGCGAACACCAGAAGGATTTCAGGGACACGAGCGGTGCAATAATACCATTTGCGCGGGCAAAGGATGATGTTCTTCGGTCGTGGTTTGCATTTGAAACGACAAAAGCAACGGTCCACCGGGTTCTTAAGCTGAAGGAAGAATACCATATCGAGATCGATGACCGCAGGCTGGAGCAACTGACTGTCGATACGGAGAACGATCCCCGTGCCATCGATGTCTACGTCACGAAACCCGGAGGTATTTTCCCGCGTCCGGCCTTCCCGACTATTGATTATAGCTGGCAGACGTGGAACTGATGCGGTTTCATACTGCGATGCTGTTTGTGGTGTCTCTCTCATACGTCGGATGTGGCGGGCGCCATGAGAGTGTGAGCTCATCAACAGCCCAGGTCGAACTCACCTACTGGCCTGCACCGAACATACAGGAAATCCAGCTTGCAGATACCATTGTAAAAACCTGGAACCGGGACCATCCTTCCGTGCATGTCCGAATGCAGCCGATTCCGGTAAGTCAGTCCACCGAGGAAGTTCTTCTCGCGGCAATCGCCGGAAAGACCACGCCGGATGTGTGTTCAAATATTTGGCCGGGAGCACTCCATGACTATACCGAGTCGGGAGGGCTTATCCCTCTCGACTCTTTCTCCGATTTTGATTCAGTGGTATCGTCGCGCGTGCCTGCGGAATTGTTGAAAACCTTTCGGTCATCCGATGGTCATTACTTCCAGTTTCCCTGGAAAACAAATCCGGTGATGATGTTTTATAACAAGCGATTGTTCCATGAAGCGGGAGTCGAATCCCCACCGAGAACATATTCCGAATTTCTCCTCGATGGACAAAGGGTCACACGGGATACGAACGGCGACGGCCAGACAGATGTCTGGATGGGAGAACGGGATATACGCCCGATTTGGTGGCAGCGGCTTTTTGATTTTTATCCTTTCTACATCGCGGCATCGGGGGGAAAAACGCTCTTCACTGATGGGAAAATCACATACGGGGATGAGCCCGCAGTCAGCGTCTTCGGTTTTTTCCAAAAATGTTATGGAGAACACTACTTTCCCCGAACGTTTTTCCAGGGAGGGGATCCCTTTCTCCTTGAGAAGAAAGCCACACACTTTGCAGGCCCCTGGGAAGTAGCCACAATTCAGAAGTACGCTCCCGGACTCGACTTCGGCGTGGCGCCCCTTCCGGTTCCAGACAGCTTCCGCGGACCGGTGTATACAACGGGAGACTTCAAGAATATCTCGATATTCAGTACGACGACTCATCCTCGCGAAGCGTGGGAATTTGTAAAGTATCTCGTCACCGCGGAGCACGATCTCCTGATGCTTGAAATCTGCAACCAGATACCCGTACGCGGTGACCTGCAGACAAACCCCTTATTTGCCCCTTACTTTCGGGTCAATCCGTTGATGATCAGTTTTGCACAGCAGGCACCGTTCACGAGGGGGATGGATGCCGTCCCGGATCTGAAAGAAATATTCGATGCAATTTCACAGGAATATGAGTTGTGTGCCGTGTATGGAACGAAAACGCCGGCCGAAGCAGTTCGCGACGCCGTTGCGCGCACCTCTTCCATCGTGGAGTGGAACCAATGACCACGGCGGCATTATTTCGCGATCGGCTTCGAAAAAGCGACAGCCAAGGATATCTGTTTGTGTTACCGTATGTGGTTTACTTTCTGGCGTTTGTGGCGTATCCGCTGATATTTTCAATTGCCCTGATGTTCAACCGGTGGAATATTGTAACGCCCATGGAATGGATCGGATTGAAGAATTTTATCCGGATGATTCACGATCCATTGTTCTTCAAATCGCTGGAGAATACAGTGATCTTTCTTCTCATCCACATCCCTCTGCAAATCGTCGTCGCATTGGGATTGGCGCTTCTCCTTAATTCGAAGCTTCGCCTCCGTTTCTTCTTTCGGGCTGTCTATTTTATGCCTGTCGTTGTTTCGGGTGTGGTAGTAACGATCCTCTGGCAACAGCTGTACTCGTTTGATTATGGAATTCTGAACAACATACTTTCGTCGATTGGCTTGCCGAGAATACCCTGGCTGGTCGATGCGGCGTATGCGATGCCATCCATTGCGCTTATGGCCACGTGGAAAAACGTGGGTATTTATATTGTCCTCTTCCTTGTCGGATTGCAGAATATTCCTGCTGAATTATACGAGGCGGCATCGCTCGATGGGGCTTCCAGGGCGGATAAATTCATGCATGTCACTCTTCCCATGTTGAATCCGACGATTATCGCCATCGTCATCCTGTCTACAATCGGAGGATTTTCTCTTTTCATAGAACCATATGTGCTTACCGGCGGCGGGCCGATGCAGAGCACTCTTTCCACGATGCTCTACATTTACAACCAGGCATTCTATTTCGATCATATGGGGTATGCGGCCACGCTCGGGATTGTCTTTGCTGTCATCATTCTGGGCGTTGTTGCAGTTCAGCGTAAAGTCATAGAGGCGGAGTCGTGATGGGAAAGGCAATCCGCTATCTCTTTCTCATTGTCGGACTGGTAGTTTTCGGATATCCGTTCGTCTGGATGATTATCGGTTCGTTCAAGCCGGAGTTGGAGATTCCAAATCTCAAACTCTGGTCGTCGCTGATGAGCCTGAACAGCTATCACCAGGTGTTCACGAAGATTCCGATTGCCCGGGCTTTCCTGAATAGCGTCTTCGTTTCGTTCTCCGTGACCGCGTGTGTCATCGTCCTCGGGTCGATGGTGGGATACGCTCTCGCAAAACTGAAGTTCGCAGGGAAAAGCATCCTCTACGTCCTCATTCTCTTCACGATGATGATTCCGTTCCAGATCACGCTGATTCCGCAGTATGTCCTGATGGTCAAGCTTGGTTGGACAGATACGTACCTCTCTCTCATCGTTCCATCCATGATGAGCGGCTTGAGCATTATCCTGTTCCGTCAGTTTTTCCTCGGCATTCCGGAGGCATTGATTGATGCAGCTCGTATGGATGGTTGCTCAGAGTTTCAGATACTCTTCCGGTTGATCTGGCCGTTGTCCGTTCCTGTGATCATTACGGTCGCAATCCTCACGTTTATGGCAAGCTGGAACGATGTCCTCTGGCCGCTCATCGTCGTGAGGGACCGCTCGCTCATGACCATGCCCCAGCTCGTGACGATCTTTGTCATCGGCGGAGAGTCAGAGTCACAGCTGGGGTCGCTCCTTGCCGCCGCAACACTTCTCGCCCTGCCGGTGATTCTGGCGTATGCATTTTTCCAGCGCTACTTCATCGAAAGCATGTCGTCATCGGGAATCAAGGGATGAATCACGGCAGATCGGTATGAAATATCCCTCATATACCTATCCTCTTGAAAAGCTCTCGTTGGGTTCGAGTCTCGGCAACTACTTTCTGTTCGCACGCTTCGATGCTGAAACGAATCTGAAGGGACTCTGGTGTGCCGATGATGATCAGTACTACCTTGGCGAATGGGAATGGAGTTTTGCCATCGACGGTATTCCTGTTCATGGGCGGTTCACGGAGTTCTTTCCTGAATCGCAGTCGACAACCTACTCGCATGAAGGCCTTTCTCTCACAAAGCAGGTGTTCATCCCTTTTTTCCTGGAAGAACCTGCCGATCGCCATGTTGCCGAAATGCATTCGCTCATCTATCTCATTCGCATGAGAAATGAATCCACGGCGAGGAAACGCATTCAGTTGCGGCACATGCTCTATTTCCCTGCAGATCGATCTCCTCTTTTCACGAAACAGCCGCCGCTGGAACAGATGGATAAACGCGTTAGGATCGAAAAGACCGACCGTTCATGCGAAGTCCTGACCGAGGGCTTTGGCGAGGAGGCCCGCATCCTCTCATGCGGAATCCCGTGGAAAATATGTGAAGGGAACGACAGCTCTCTGATGCTGGAGTTTGAAATGGAACTGGAACGCGGAGAGATGAAAAACGTCCCGTTCGTGATGGCCATATCGCACGAGGGAATCGAAAAAGCCCGGAGTTCGATGCGAAAGCTGGAAGATCCTGAATCCCTCCTCGCGACGAGCGTGAAGAATTTTCGTGAACTTCTTTCTCGGTCCAGAGTGATAACTCCTGAGCCGGTCATCAACCGGGGGATTGACTGGGCAAAGGTGAATACGGTCCGGGTTCAGCATCGGTACCGGATCGGGGAAGCATTCACCAATGATCCGCCGCAGGATATTGTGGTCATTCGTGATGTTGCATGGTATGTGCTCGGATCGGATTACGTGACCCCGTCATTTTCGCAGAACCTCCTGACTCTGGTAAAAAGATTTGCCTGCCATGAAGGGGGGAAGCTCACCGAATTTCTTCATGCAAACGACTCGCATCCTGAGAAGCATGACTACAATCTGAACATTAACGATGACACTCCGTTGTACATTTACGCTCTCTATCATCATGCCTCGTCTGCGAGAAAAGATGATGTCTGGAAGGAATTCTATCCCATGATGCGTTCGGCCTCGGACTGGATCATAGCACAAATGAAGGATGGACTGGTATGGTGCACGGCGGACGGTATGAACGTGTGGGGAATCTGCGGGTGGAGAAATATCATCGATAAGTACACACTTTCCGGAGCGGTTACCGAGGTGAATGCGGAATGCGCCTTTTCCCTGGAGTGTACTGCCGAGGTTGCACGGCGGATTGGGCGGGTAGAGGATGCGGGACGCTATTCATCGCACGCGGAGACCCTCCGGACGTCCATCAATAAGGATCTTATCTCATCAACGACGGGACTGTTTCTTCTGAACCGGGACGTCGGCGGTGAACCGCATCACGATGTTACCGGAGACCTTATCTTCCCGGTCTTGTTCGGCGAGGCAGATTCAAAGATGCGACGCAGGGTTCTTGACCGGTTGACGCGGGAGGACATGTGGACGCCGTTTGGCTCTCGGACAGTGAGTGCGAAAGAAAAAAACTATGATCCGGATTTGGGCTATCAGCTCATGGGGGGAGTCTGGCCTAATCTGACGGCCTGGACGGCATTTTGCCTCGGGCGTGATGACCCGGATCGATTGGTGGAAGGAATGAAGAACATCTACGGGTTATCGGAAATCGCAAACCCGAGGGAATACGGAAATGTCGTTCCGGGCGAATTTCCGGAACGATTGCACGGCGAATCGTTCGCGAGTCGGGGGATGGCACTCAGCCCATGGATGCCTCCGACGTATCTCTGGCTGGGAATAGAAGGACTCCTCGGTGTGAACCCAAAGCCGGATGAGATCGAAATGTCACCACGCATTCCATCATCGTGGAAGTGGATCGCCGTAAGGGATCTGCTCTATCGCGGGGCGCAGGTGAGCGCAGTTCTTTTTGATGGCGTTCTCTATTCCAGTTTGCCGGTCAAGAGCATCTTTCCGGTGAGAACCGGAGACGTCGTGGATGCACAATGTGAGAATGAGTCGATCGATATCGTTTGTCTGAAAATCGGGACTGAGCTCATCCTCTTTGCCGTCTCGGGTGAGAAAGCCGATGAGGTTGTGCGAATAAAGTATCAGCGCAAAGTGGTTGAGTATCATCTCACGCTGGATGCAGGTGAAGGAATTCTCGTCCGGATTCCGGAGGTCGGTGCGCCGACTGTTCAGCGTTCGGGTGGAGCACAATGAACATCAGGTTTCAACTTACGCTACTTCTCTTGTCCGCATTACTGAGCGGAATTCTCGTTGCGCAGGATTCGACTGGCTCTATGGGAGGGCTTGCATACGCCTTCTCAGGTCACTATGGACAGATCGAAGTGGGCGGACCGTATGCAGGGGTGGAATTTCACGGGAGCCGGCCGTTACCTTCACGCATCAGCTTCTACTATCCGGTTGCGAACAGCATCGATCTGAGCACCGATTACTGGAAGAGAGGCGAATCGATGCCGATGGCCATCGGTCTCCAAATCCATGATGGCCGGAGACGCTGGGTGGGGAGAGAGCCCTGGTCATATGTAGTCAGCCCCCACAAGGTCGTATTCACTCGCGTTGAGGGAGATTGGAAAATATCAATCCAGTATGAATTTTGCCTTCACGAGCCCGCATTTGTTCGCACGATTCAAGTTTGGAACCTCTCGAAAGAAATTCACACGGTCACGCTCTACACGCACATCAAGCCGTCGCTCCGGACGTGCCAAACGTACAGCCGGCTCGATTCTGCACGGACGGCATATGACAGCGAACTGAATACCGCGAAGGTCGATTTTGATGAAGAGACTGCAGATAAGGCCTCCGTCTTTGTAGAGGACGTGGAGCAAAAACCGGAGCGGATTGTATTGGATTCCTATCAGCTGGGTGCGACTGACTCCGGTACTTCGAACTGGGTCAGTGATCCCGGGATATTTGCGGAGAAAAAAATTGGTGATCGAAAACATGCCGCTCTGGTCGCCTCGGAATATCGGAAAACTCTCGGTTCGAAAGAGTTTATGGAAGTCGTCCAGATAACCGGGAGTTGCAGGAGAGATGAGGTAGTCCAGGTGGCGAAGCGTGTGCAGACGTCCTGGGAAGATGAAGTGGCAATGTACGATATGTATGTAACCAGCAGGGCCTTGGGGGAGAACTATTTCAAGACAGGGGACTCTTCGGTGGATGCATCCGCGGTGTGGGCCCGGGCGTTGCTCACCACGAATGCTCACTACATCGATTCACAGGTAGTTCCGATGCCGTGCCCGGCTGAATACAATTTCTTCTTTTCCCATGACGTTCTGATGACCGACCTTGCGGCGGTGAATTTCGATCTGAAGCGAGTGAAGAAAGATCTCCTCTATATCGCCTCGCACGCGCAGGATTCCATCATTCCTCACGCATATTACTGGAGAGACGATGGCTATAAGACGGAATATTGCACTCCCGACAACTGGAATCATTTCTGGTTTATACTCGCCTCGGCTGCGTACCTCCGGCACTCATTCGATTCGGTGACAGTCAGCGAACTTTATCCCCTGGTGACGAAGAGTCTCCACGAGGTTCTATCGCAGGTCAAGTCGGACCATCTCATGCATGCGTATCGCCCCGACTGGTGGGATATTGGCCACCTGGAAGGGGCGCGCGCTTATACGACAATTCTCACGATCCGATCGTTACGTGAATATCTCTTCATTTCCTCTCTTCTCCGTCGAGCAGGAGAAGATCTCCCAGCCTATGAATTACTTGCAGACTCAATGCAGGTCGCGCTGACCGAAAAGTTGTGGGATCCTGGGGCCGGGTATCTCATGAACTATAACGGTGCTACAAAAGATACCCATTTCTACATGGGTTCGCTTCTGTCGGTTGTATATGGGTTGCTTGATCGTGAAAATGCCGAGACGCTTCTCCGAACTGCTGGAGGTGAGCTGGTTGATACGAACCTCGGTGTCCGCACCGTCATGCCTCCGGACTTCGGTACGTCCGCTTCAATATCCTACTATAAGTTTGCGGGGGAAGAGGCTGGAAGGCCGTACTTGTATATCAACGGGGGAGTCTGGCCGCACGACAATGCTTGGTATGCGCTCGCACTGAACAGCATGAGTCGGCCGGATGATGCTTTGGCATTCCTGAAGCGCACGATGACGCTCGACGGGATCGTGCATAGCCCGAACGGCGAGCCGGCGATGTATGAATACCGCTTTGCTGACCCGGGATCGAAAGATTACGGGATGGTTGATAAGCCATCGTTTTTGTGGGCAGGCGGCTTTTATTTGAAAACACTTTACGGGCTTTATGGGCTTCGCGAGAATATCTGGAATATCTCTGTGAATGGAACAATTCCAAGCACGACAGTGGCTCCAAATTTCACTTTGGAATTTGGATCGAAAAAAAACGTGACGATCAATTCGAGGGGGAAGTACCTCCGTTCGCTTCTTTGTGGCAATGAGAAGATTCCGGCTACGGTCTTACCCATGAATTCGGATTCCGCAAGTCGGGTGGTCGCTGAGTTTGATACAATTCGGTCACCATATCTCTACTCGATCGATGCAATCGTGAGGAGTATGAGGTGGAAGTCGTCGCGTGTGCTTGAATGTTCCATTACTTCATTTCGGGGACATCACGTATCAGCTGTCATAGCTACTCCGGTTGACCCCGAGAGTCTGCTTGTAGATGGAATTCCGGTCGATGGGATCAGACCATATCATTCTGTAGATGGCGGGGATGGATATCAATTCTCGTTTGTTGCGTCACAGCGAGATCAAAAATTGGAAATCTCCTTCCGTGAAGATCATGAAGGCAGCAATTTACACTAAGCCACATTCGTTGAAACTTGGCACGAAGGATCTCCGGAAACTTACGCCTGGCGAAGTCTTGGTCAGAGTTGAAGTATGCGGGATCTGCGGCACGGACGTCCATATCGTGGAGGGCCGTGCGCGCTCGATGCCGCCGGTAGTTCTCGGGCACGAATATGCAGGTACCATTGAAGAGATCAGTTCCGATGTTAAGGAATATGTGGTTGGACAGCGTGTAGCCATCGATCCAAACATCTCCTGCGGGCATTGTTCTCACTGCCGGAGGGGAGAAGTCAACCTCTGTACAAACCTGCGTGCGTTGGGTGTCGATATCGATGGAGGGATGGCGGAATTCTCTATTGTTCCGGAGACACAACTCTATAAAGTCCCCAAATCTCTCACGCCGGAGGCGGCCGCTTTCATTGAACCGGTCTCCTGCGTCATTCATGGAATCGATAGAGCAGGCATAAAACCGGGAGCATCAGTAGTTATTATCGGAGCAGGGACTGTGGGTCTTCTCATGCTCCAGATGGTCAAATCTGCGGGAGCATCAGTCATAGCTATTATTGAACCGAATGTAGAAAAACAGCGCGTTTCAATCAATTTGGGAGCAGATATTGTCTTTTCGCCTCAGGAGGCTGCTTCCGGAATAAACGAAATCGCCCCGGGCGGGGCTGATGTGGTCATCGAATGCGTTGGAAGGCCGGAAACCATGAAGCAGGCCGTTTCATTCGCCCGGCGGGGTGGTACGGTTGAGTTCTTTGGTGTTTGTCCCATCGGGGAGACCATATCCATAGAGCCGAATGAGATCTATTTCAAAGAGCTGACCATTGTTGGTTCGTATGTTAACCCAAAGACCTTCTCGCGTGCAATCAATGCGCTTGCTTCGGGTGCCGTTAAGCCCGACAAGATGCCCATATCAACATTTTCATTGGGCGAACTTGACTCTGCCTTTGCTGCATTGCGGGAAGGCAGGACGATAAAGAGCATTATCCAGCCCGGCTTGTGAGTTCGAATCCGACCATAACGTCTGTTGGAGAAGTAATCATCGACTTTTTTGGCCATCGGCGCGTGGAGTCGTTGTCAGAGGCGGTTGATTTCCGGAGGTGCGCCGGAGGAGCTGCCGCGAATGTGGCGGTAGCGATCGCACGCCAGGGAGTGCGCTCGGCTTTTGTCGGTTCAGTAGGCGGCGATCCCTTTGGCGATTTCCTCCGTCTCGAGCTGAGGCGCTCGGGCGTTGATGTGTCCGGGTTGCGGACTCTCCGGGGTTATAAGACGAGACTGGCGTTCGTTTCGGTATCGAGAAATGGAGAGCGATCGTTCAACTTCTGGGAACATCACGCTGCAGACACCCGTCTGCAAATCCCTGCCGGGGTCTTCAAAAAGATATCGAGGTCGAGCATTGTCCACTTCAGCTCGTTTCTCATGTTGCAGGAGCCGTCCCGAACAACCTCCCTGCACGCCGCGGAAAGGTTGCGCCGCAATGGTCCGATAATTTGCTTTGACCCAAATCTCCGATCTTCTCTTTGGGATTCGGCGAAGGCAGCGCGAACAAATCTCCGGAAAATGATCCATCAGTGTCATCTCCTCCGCTTGAATGATGATGAGACATACTTTCTCAGCGGGTCGCGATCTTTGACTCGCGCCGTAGACTTCCTGCATAGTCAGGGTCCATTGGTTGTCGTGGTGACGATGGGTAAGAATGGATGTTATTGCTCGACGCCAAGTGGAACGATGTTGGTGCCGGGATTCAGGGTGAAGGCGGTTGATACAACGGGCTGCGGTGACGCATTTCTTGCGGGATTGCTTTGCGGCATTGCAAGGCGGAGAGCCCGGCTTTCCTCCATAAACCTGAAGTCATGGTATGATATCTGCCTCAGTGCAAATGCAATGGGGGCGTTGACCGCGATGAAAGAGGGAGGGATACCCGCGCTCCCTGATTCGCAGGAAGTTTCACGATTCCTGAAGGAGTACGCATCGTGAAATTATCCTTAATCTCTATTCTGTTCTTCGTTCTGACATCCACTGTGGGATTCGCACAGCCAGCTCACTCTCCGGTCAACTTTCAGCACCTCGCACATCTCACCGAGAGAATATCGCTGGGAGGTGATTCTGTCGATATCGTGCATATCTATTCGAACTATCCGTCCTACGAATGGACAGGCGCCGCGGAATCTGGCGAAGAAGGCATTGCATGTGTCGATGATGCGGCGAGGGCGGCAATTCTCTATCTGAAATGCTATGAAGCTTACAGGGATACCGTTTGTCTGAAACAAGCGAGATATCTCATAAAGTTTGTTCAGCATATGGAAACCGGTGACGGCATGTTTTATAACTTCATCCATGCCGATCACTCCATCAACACGGACGGCAGAACAAGCTTTAAATCATTCGGTTGGTGGGGAGCACGGGGACTCTGGTGTCTTGCTGCCGGGTATCGCACGTTCCGGAATATCGATAGCACATATGCGTTCGAGCTCAAAGCAGGAGTGGAACGGACATTTCCGCACATCGATTCGCTCCTGAAAAGCTATAACACATTCAGAGCTGTTCGGGGATATCGTGTGCCGAGGTGGCTTCTCTATGAATCGGGATCCGATGCATCTTCTGCTCTGGTGCTTGGACTTTCAGAATATTATGCTGCAACTCACGATCGGCATGTGCGGACATATATCCGGAAGCTTGCCGACGGGCTCATCGCAATGCAAGATGGAGACGTCAAGACCCCTCCGTACGGACTTCATCGATCGTGGGAAACAATGTGGCATATGTGGGGAAACGATCAGACAGAGGCGTTGGCAATTGCAGGGAAGCTTCTCCATGACCGACGAATGGTTTCCTCTGCGGAACTCGAGGCACAGGGGTTTTACAGCCGCCTCCTGATCGGGGGCTTCAGGAGAGAAATGGACATTTCCGAAGATTCAACAACGAAGCAGTTTGATCAGATCGCCTATGGCGTGCGTCCGATGGTATCCGGTCTCCTCCGCCTCTACGATGCAACACATAACGCCACATATCGGACAATGGCCGGTCTCTCTGCTTCATGGTTCTTCGGGAATAATGCGGCTCACGCGAACATGTACGATTCCGCGACAGGAATATGTCTTGACGGAATACGAGATTCTCTGACACTGAACAGAAATTCGGGCGCCGAATCGACCATCGAAGCTCTCTGGACGCTCGTGGATCTGTCATCGTATCCTCAAACGCGTCAGTTTTTCACCGCATCCAGAATTGCTCAAGTCAGGAAACCCATCCTGGAGTTTGCCACGTTCACCATGCCGGGCGGGGAAGAGACCTCGATTGCACTTGATCTCCGCAAAGGGATGTTGACCCTTCTTCAAGGGGAAGAAAGCCGGCTGTTTCGTTCGAGGAATCATTGACAATGAAATCCACACTCTCTCTATTCGCTCGGTCTTGCGTATTCTGGATGGTTCTGTCGGGTGCAGCGTTTTCCCAACAAATTAGCATACTCCGGATCGACCAGATGCCAAATCTCCCTTTTCCGTATCTCATGCGCGATTGGAAGGCGGCCGCTCGCGGTTACGATTCCCTCGTGTTCGATTTTTCGAGATCGGGAACCTACCTTCCACTGGTCTGGCTCAATACCAACCCGGTGAATTATCCTTCCCAGAACAGTTTCGGACTGAACACGGTCGTGGGGACGACTGCACCCGCATCTGCAGAAGCGATTAACTGTCTGCCCGCGGTCGTAAGTGCCAAACTCGCCGGTATCGACAAATCCAACCAATCTGGATACAACTGGGCTCTGATGTGTCAGGAATGGTTCAACAGAAATCCCGAACAGAATGTCTACAAGAACCATCCCGTAGACGACACGGGTGACGACTGGTGGTATGAAACCATGCCGAATGTCTTCTTCTACCAGCTCAACTGGCTCTATCCCGGGACGGGGGTGTTTGATACACAGCTTACCTCGGTCGCGGATCGGTGGTATCTTGCCGCGCTAACGATGGGGGGGAGTCTGACACCCTGGCAAATTCCGAACATGGATCACCGCGGCTGGTATCTGCAGACTATGACACCGGAGAATTCCGGCGTTCATGAACCGGAGGCGGCAGGGGCAATTGGATGGCTCCTGTATCAGGCATGGAGGTCGACGCACAATGTGAAGTATCGCTCCGGTGCTGAATGGGCGATGGAGTTTCTCAACGGCCTCAGCAGTAATCCCTCGTATGAACTCCAGCTTTCCTATGGAACATATCTCGCAGCACGGATGAATGCAGAATTGGGTACCACGTATGACGTTCAAAAGCTTGTGAACTGGTGTTTCAATGTTGGACCCCTTCGCTCCTGGGGAGCAATGGTGGGGACATGGGGCGGGTATGATTGCAGCGGTCTCATCGGGGAAGTGAATGGGATCAATAACTACGCCTTTGCCATGAACACCTTTGAGCAGATCGGCGCACTCGTTCCCATGGTCAGGTACGATGCACGGTTTGCGACTGCCATCGGAAAGTGGGCCCTCAACGCCGCAAATGCCTCACGTCTTTTTTATCCGAAATTTCTTCCTGCAGCAAATCAGGACAGCTATGCATGGGCACACCAGTACGATTCGAGTTCCGTCATAGCACACGAAGCCCTGCGCCAGTTCAATGGCGGAACAAGTCCTTATGGGACGGGAGATGCAATTAGCGGCGGCTGGGGAGCGACAACGTTGACGCTGTATGGCTCATCGCACGCGGGCATTCTTGCAGGTATCATTGATACGACGGATGTTACCGGGATATTGCGGCTCGATTTGCTGAAGACCGACTACTATCACGCCGCGGCATATCCCTCTTTTCTTTACTTCAATCCGTACGACTCGAGCCGCACAGTCACCATCGATGCCGGCGCGGGATCGCTCGATTTGTATGACGCAGTGACTCATCAGTTCATTCAGACCGGTGTCACCGGGACGACAAGTATCTCGATTGGTTCTGCGAGTGCAATCGAGCTGGTCATCGTCCCATCCGGAGGGAGTGTCACGTACCAGCTCGACAGGATGCTGGTGAACGGGGTCATTATCGACTATCACTCCGGCCACGCGGTCACAAATCACCCTCCGCGCATCAAGGCCCTCGCAGCTATACGATCGATGGTTCTGAGGGGAGATACCGTGAGTGTCTTCTCAACGGCGGTGGATAATGATCTCGATACTCTGGTCTACCAGTGGAATATTTCACACGGTGTGCAGATTGGTTCCGGTCCGGTGATACGCTGGGTTGCACCGAATACTCTCGGCCCCGATTCAATTTCCTGTATCGTTGGTGACGGAAAGGGTGGATTTGATACAGCGAGCATTCTGCTCAATGTCGTCGCTGCCATCAATCAGCCGCCGCAAATTCTGAAGATAACCGCTCTGCCGCGAAAGATCGATCTCGATTCGGTAAGTGTCATTTCGTGTCAGGCGACGGACCCCGAGGGGGATTCCCTGGCCTACCAATGGTCGTCTTCCCAGGGCCAGATATCCGGAAACGATACGTCGATTCGCTGGACGGCCCCTTCAATCGCCGGAAATTATATGGTCTTCTGTCTCGTGAGCGATGGTCACGGAAACTCCGTCCTCGACAGTCTCAGTCTGGAAGTGAGGGATTTCACACAGGTGCAACACGGGCAGCTTGTGCTCTATCTCCCTTTCACCGGAAATGCCACCGATGCCAGTGGATTCAATCAGACTGTTACGAATTACGGAGCGACGCTCGCCCCCGACCACACCGGAGCTGCGAATTCTGCATACTCGTTCAACGGTTCAAGCAATTTCATGGATGTGAAGTCGGATTCTGTTCTGAACTTTCAACAATCAATCAGCGTCTGTTATTGGATGAAGGTTGGAGCGTTTTTTACCCGCGAACAATATCCCATCTCACATGGGAACTGGACAAACCGATGGAAGATTTCGATCAGTAACAATCACCTTCGGTGGACGGTGAAAACCGCCGCCGGAGCAAAGGATCTTGATTCCGATACACAATTGCAGCTCAACACCTGGTACTATGTCACTGCCGTGTACAGTGGGTCCGATTTTGAACTCTACCTCAATGGAAATCTGGATGCATTCAGCTCTTTGTCCGGAGCAATTCTCACCACGAATATTGATATCTCCATCGGTCAGGATCTTCCCAACGACCAGAACTACAATTTTCAGGGCGTGTTGGATGAAATCAGGGTATACAATTACGCACTATCAATGTCTGAAATCCAACAATTATCCGGAAATGTCACAGATGTAAGTGAGAATCCCCGCGTTTTAATTCCCACAAAACTCGAACTGAGTCAGAACTATCCGAATCCATTCAATCCCACAACGACAATCACATTTGGTTTGCCAAATCGATCATTTGTCTCGGTAACCATCTTTGATGTGCTGGGAGAGGAAGTTGCGACACTTCTGGGGGAATCCAGAGGACCCGGATATCATTCCGTCGTGTGGAATGCCGGGAATGCACCCAGCGGAATCTATTTCTGCCGGCTCACGGCAGGAAGAGAGAGCATCACCCGAAAACTCGTCTTATTGCGGTGACACGTCGATGACAAAAGTCTTCTCACTTAACGGTGGCTGGAAGTTTCGGGCCATCGACCGTTATGGAAAATTGCCTCCAGCGTGTCGGAAAGCTCTTCATTGGATGAAAGCCGTGATTCCGGGTACCGTCCATACGGATCTGATGTCCGGTAAGATCATTCATGATCCGTTTTACCGAACCAATGAGCTGGACGTGCAGTGGGTTGAAACTCAGCAATGGGAATACAGGCGGGATTTTACCATCAGGGATGATTTTCTCCGGGAAGATCGAATATTCCTTGTTGCGGAAGGATTGGACACATACGGGTCCATTCGTATCAACGGGCGACCGGTGGGAACGACAGCAAATATGTTCATCACGCACACCTTCGATGTGAAGAAATTGTTGCGGAGGGGAACAAACCGGATCGAGATCGTGTTCGACTCACCCACGATGCGCTCCCGGAAGCTTGAGCAGAGGTATGGGCCGCTGCAGGTCGTACTGGAGCCGCACCGGGTCTACGTGCGTAAAGCGCAATACTCGTTCGGATGGGATTGGGGCCCCAAACTGACGACCTCCGGGATCTGGAGGAACATTTCGTTGCGCGCATATTCAGGGGGATCGCTGCGGAACCCCTTCGTGAAAGTCCTGCACGTCGACCGGAAATCAGCACTTCTTGAAATTTCTGTCGAGACCGAATCGCTCAATTCAAAAGCGTGTCTCATACGGTCATATGTGGGCGGTTGGGACGAATCCGTTGAACGGGAAATTCCAGTAGTCTCTCCAACGACGAGATTTCAGGTGAGAGTGAAGAATCCCCGGTTGTGGTGGCCAAATGGCTCCGGCAGCCAGCCGATGTACACATGTCTGTTGACCCTGCTCCAGGACGGCCAGGAACTCGATCAGGCGGAAATTCCATTTGCGATCCGGACGATCCGTCTCGTCCAAATCAAAGATGCTGAAGGACGTTCGTTTCAAATTGAAGTAAATGGTGTGAAAATATATTGCAAAGGAGCCGATTGGATCCCTGCAGACAGTTTTCTGCCGCGAATCCCTGATGAGAAGTATCAAACTCTCCTGCAGCTCTCAAGAAACGCGCACATGAATATGATTCGTGTCTGGGGAGGGGGAATCTACGAAGACGAGAAGTTCTATACACTTTGCGATGAACTGGGATTGATGATCTGGCACGATTTCATGTTCGCCTGTGGCGAATATCCGAAAGAGACGTGGTTCATGAATCAGGTCAGATCGGAAGCGCAGCAGGTCGTCCAGCGATTGCGAAATCATCCGAGCATCGTTCTCTGGTGTGGGAACAATGAATGCGAATGGCTCTATTGCACGGAACATCCCGGCGCGAGTCCTGATGATATGACCGGTTCGAAGATATTCCGGGAACTGCTTCCGCAGGTGTGCAGGACTCTTGACGGCACGAGACCGTACTGGAGAAGCTCGCCGTTTGGCTCGGGATTCCCGAACGATGAGTCGAATGGCAATCATCATCAGTGGACGGTGTGGAGCTACTGGAAGGATTATAAGGAATACGAAAACGATCGTGCCCGCTTTGTCAGTGAGTTCGGGTTCCAAGCGCCGGCCAACCGACGGACATTCGAAGAAGTGACGCGCAGGGAGGATCGGCATCCTCAATCTCCGGTCATGGAGCATCACAATAAACAGACGGAAGGAACCGAACGGCTCTTACGCTTTCAGGCAGCGCATTACCGGCTTACCGATACCTTTGATGAATTTATCCACCAGGGCCAGCTGGTTCAGGCGGACGCCCTGAAGTATGCCGTCGAGCACTGGAGGCGCCGGAAGTTCCTGACTGCCGGGTCGCTGTTCTGGCAGCTCAACGATTGCTGGCCCGTGAGCAGCTGGGCGGTCATTGATGCAGCTCTTCGACCAAAGGCGGCGTATTATGCAGCGAAACGGTTCTTCCAGCCGGTGTTGCTGAGTTTCAAACGCGGCAAAGAGGGGATCGAGTGTTGGGCGACGAATGATCTTTTTGAAGAGGTGAAGGCGGAAGCATATTTTATTCTCCGTTCATTCCACGGGAAAACTCTCTGGAAGAAGAGAGTCCCGCTGAGGATTCCCCGGAACCGGTCAATACGTTTTTTTGTGATTTCGGAAAAAGTGTTGAAGACTGCAGACCCGAGAACAGTTTACGTTACAGGAGTTCTTTCGGTTTCTGGGAAGACGGTATCGGAGAATAGATTCTTCTTTACCGAGCCGAAGCACTGGATGAAAAAGGAGGGAAACATCTCAGTGAGAATTGTTTCCCTCGCCTCAGGGAAATTTTCGGCTTCATTCAGATCCAATACTTTTGTGAGAGGCGTCCGGTTCGAGATTTCAGGAGAGGATATCATTCCTGACGATAATTACTTTGATCTTGATCCCGGAAGACGGAAAGATATTTATTTCACATCGTCTTCCGGGATTAAGGATATCCGGAAAAACATCCGGCTCGAATGGATATGAATAGCTCCTATTAGGTGAGATACTTCTCCATCTCTTCTTTCCTGATTTTTCCCCCAAGAACGACGCTATCCGCTCCAGCATAAGGGAAATAGATATCTCCCTTGAAAAAATATGCACCACAGACAAAGAGAACATTGGCGACTCCCAACTCTCTGTCAGGTGTGGTCTCAAATGGAGTTTCTGGACGGAGCAGAGGTTCATCCCGCCGAGTGATTACCCTATTCGTGGAGACGTTGGCCACTGCGATTCCGAGATCATACTCCCGTTCACCGCTGCTGCGGCGATTTCCGATATGGTAAAGGATAAGAAACAGATCCTTGCCAAGAGCAAGTGGGGGTGCACCTCCTCCAATCCAGGTGTCGGCGAACTCGGGGTTGCTGAGCGGTTCTATGAGGAGTCCGCGATCCTTCCACACGGCGAAAACGTCCTCGGATTCCGCCCAGTGAACTGCCATCTTGTGCGGTCCTTCCATTGGTCGATGAAGCATGAGGTGTCGACCGCCAACCGTCGTGTTGAAGATCATCCCGTTCTTGTTATGGATTTCATTGAATGATCCTTTCAGCAGCCCGTGTTTTTTCCAGTGAACAAAATCTGAAGTCGACGCGAGCGCGATGCGAATCGAATTCTCCGGCGTACCCGATGCATATGCAGTGTATACCATGACGTAGCGGTCGCCAACTTTAGTGATGCGCCCGTCTTCCACTCCAAGATTGTCATATTGTGTATCGGGCAGGATCACCGGCTCTGCGTGACGGGCAAGCACGTCAAGTTGCGGACTCAAGATCGCAAGCCCAATACTGGACCGGCTATAGTCGTATTCCGTGGTTGGTTTTCCCTGAGCCCGATAAAGTAGAAAGCAAAGCGCTTCGTGGTCACGCAGTTTTGATTTGATCTCTTCAGTGAAAGGAAGCTGTCTCACGATCCTTTGAAGTTCACTCTTGTTTTCAACGATCGCACACGCAGGGTTGAATGTGACCTTATTTTCCCACGGGTGATTTGACACCGGCTGGATAAGAGGTTTGCCGTTGTTCAGACGCTCAACGTTGGGTGGATTGTTCTTCATCGTATTCGATGTCTCTGAAATTGTTGGTACTGATGGTCATCAACTGTTGAGCATATTGCCGACGTACTCCCCGATCGCAAGTGATGCCGTCAGCCCGGGCGAATCGATTCCGATGAGCTGGATGCAGCGGCGGATCACGGGATCTCGTTCAATGATGAAATCGGAATGGCCGGATGGAACAGCCATGATGCCGGTATAGTGAAGGGAAATGTCGTCCCGTCGTATATGTGGAAAGAAGCCCTTGATTCGGTCAAAATAAGAGTCGGGATCCTTGAGGCAAGTAGTGTAATCCGTCTTGCCGACATCGACAGTCTTGAGTGGTCCGATTATAGCCGTCGTGCCGAGTGCTGAAGTGGAAGACGTAGTGTCGAATGTCGGTGTGATGTGAACACCCACGGTACGAGTAATTTTTCCCCGTGATTCAAGCGAGAGGAACTCGTCCAGAGAAACCTTGACGTTTCGTCCGGTGTCATTTTCATATCCCGTAAAGACGGGATAGATATTCATTCCCCTGATGGAAATATCGGGCCGTTTCCGGTGGTTGAATTTTGCAATCTCACCGCGGACCGGAGTAATCACATACTCGCTCCGGGGATTGATCATGCGCGCGA
>Ga0335082_10001059_pt1 | contig 29298 bp, 34 predicted proteins | sample Lox_Sample_41_FD_206718 | JGI IMG/M metagenome (GOLD analysis project Ga0335082, IMG submission 206718) | Soil microbial communities from Loxahatchee National Wildlife Refuge, Florida, United States - Lox_Sample_4.1 | ecosystem: Environmental > Terrestrial > Soil > Wetlands | place: USA... | reverse complement strand
GCCGCGGCCGCGGCGCCCGCGTAGCCGGCTAGCGAGAGCGCCGCCGCGCCGGCAACCAGTCTGGACATCGTTCTCATCGGCTCCCCGTTTGAAACTGAATTCTCGCCGTTCTCGCCTGCGCGAGCCGCCCGCGCACCTCCTGCGCGAGCCGTTCGCGGCCGGTCACATCCAAGTGCCGCCCGATCTCAACCACCCTACCGTGCGACCGGAGCACGAGGCGTATGTCGCGCGGCGTCTCGCTCACGTCGAGCCGCACCCAGTGCGGGTTGAAGCGGTGTGTCGCCACCTGCTCCCCGTCGCGCACCTCCACCACGAGCGACCCGTCTTCCAGCGCGATGCGCTCGTAGTCCGCCGCGTGCCGCCCGTTCAGGTAGAAGGCCGCGGCGAGCGCCGCGATCTCGAGGCCGGCGAACGGCAGGATCGGCCACGCGCCATACAGCGCGAACGCGACGCCGATTGCGAACGCGAAGCAGGCGGTGAGCGCGAGCAGCACCGCGAGCGCGCGCGGCGATGTGGAGCAGTTGCGCTTCACCGTGAGGCTGAACCCGGGATCCGTCACGGCCGGATGGATGTCATTGCGCGCTTCGCCCACGCCGCTCACCCTCGCGCCCGTCAGCGCGGCAGCGCGACAAGGCGCGCTAAGGTAGCACACGGCCCCCGGCCCAGCAAGCCGAACCACGCGCGTAACGACCGGGAATCAATCGGGTTTTCGGGCCCTCGGCGCGCGATCAACGCGGATTATCGCGCGACCGTCGGCGAGCTTGCGCGGCGCCGCCTTCCACGCGTGCCCGTAGACGATCTCGAACGTGGCTGGCACGCGGCCGTCGCGCGCGAGCGCAGCGTAGGCGGCGCGCATGCGCTCCCAGCCGCCGCGGCCGCCGACGCTGCGCCGGCGGCGTCCGTGCGCGTTGCGTTGACCGCTCGCGCGCAGATCCCGGAAGAGCTCCTCGGGACGCGCATAGGTGACCGTCAGGAGCTCCATGTCCATCACCGGATCGGCGAACCCGCTCGCAACCAGCGCATCCCCGAGATCGTGCATGTCCACGAACGGGTGCACGTGCGGGGCGTCGTCCGCGCCGGCGAAGGCGGCGCGTAGCTCCTTCAGCGTATCGGGGCCGTAGGACGTGAACATCAGCAGGCCGCCGACCTCGAGGACGCGGTGCCATTCGCGCAGCGTCGCCGCCGGATCCGGCGCCCACGCGAGCGCGAGGTTCGACCACAGCATTCCGCAGATGCCGCTCGCCAGCGGAAGCGCGTCCATGTCGGCGCAGACGAAGTGCTCTCGGGCGGCGCCGAACGCCGCGCGCAGCCGGGCCGCAAGGGACGATGCGCGGCGCGCGCGGGCGAGCGGCGCGGCCGCGAAGTCGGCGAGGACGATCTCGGCGCCCGGGTAGCGTCCGCGGAGGAGCGCGCCGCTCGCGCCCGCCCCGCACCCCACGTCGACGATGCGCACGGGCGCATGCTTCACGAGATCGAGCCGCGACGCCATCCGGCTCTCGATCTCGCGCGCAACCGGATCCTCGGCGCCTGGGGCGGCACGCTCGAACCAGCGCCGCGCTGCGGCGCGGTCGAGCCAGGCGTCGCCGCCGCTCACGCTGCGCCGACGCCGGTCGCTTGCGGAAGGAGACGCATTTGCAGCAGGCCCTTGCGGCAATCCGGAGTCGATCCAGTGTAGCGTAGCGCACGCGCGTTGACCGCCCGCGCGCGGGTGTTGACCGCCCGCGCGCGGGTGATTAGCCTCGTCGCATGGCGCTCGGCCGGCGCGACCTCCGTTCGTTCCTCGCCCGCGCGGTGCTCGGGCAGGATTGCGTGCTGTGCGCCGCGGCGAGCGGCTCCTCTGCGCCGCGTGCGCGGCCGATCTGCCGCGGATCGCCGACGCCTGCCCCCGGTGCGCGAGCCTCGAGGCGCTGGCGCGGACGCTGAAGCGCGCCGGTGCCGAGCGCGTCGAGAATTTGGGTCGCCGCAAGGACCTGGCCCCGCACTTCGATTACAGTGTTCGACGTTGTCCTCTTCCAGCCCGAGATCCCGCCGAACACCGGCAACGTGCTCCGCCTGTGCGCGAACACCGGCTGCCAGCTTCACCTGGTGAAGCCGCTCGGCTTCCTCCTCACCGACCGCGCGCTCGCGCGCGCGGGTCTCGACTACGACGACATACGGTCGGCGGTCATCCACGACGACTGGGACGCCGCGCTGGCGCGGCTCTCGCGGCGTCGGCTCTTCGGGTTCTCGACGCGCGCCGCGGGGAGCTACGCCGACGCCCGATACGCCGCGGACGACACGTTCGTATTCGGACCCGAAACCGGCGGGCTGCCGGACGCCGTCCTGGAGACGATCCCGCCAACGCAGCGTCTCCGCTTGCCGATGGTCGCCGGGAGCCGCAGTCTGAACCTCTCCAACGCGGTCGCGGTCGTCGTCTACGAAGCGTGGCGGCAGGTCGGATTCGCCGGCGCCGCGCCGAACGGAAGGCGGGTATGATGATTTCGCCCGGGTCGACGCCCGGCATCCCCGATCAAACAGCCCCGAAGGAGAAGCGAACCATGGCCAAGAAGAAAGGCGGCGAAGGCGTCTATCGCGTGATCGACGTCATCGGCTCGAGCAAGGACTCGTGGGAGGACGCGGCGAAGTCCGCCGTCGGCACCGCCGCCAAGTCGCTCCGCGACCTGCGGATCGCCGAGGTCACGAAGATGGACATGAAGGTCCTGAACGGGAAGGTGGTCGCCTACCGGGTGCGGGTGCAGCTCTCGTTCAAGTACGAGGACTAGGCGGAGGTCCGCTTCGGCGGGCTCCCGCAGCGGTTCCGCGGCTAGTTCTCCGCGCGCGGGTCGCGGCCGAGCAGCTGCTCGACCGCGTCCGCCGGTGCGCGCCCCTCGAAAAGGACCGCGCAGACCTCCCGCGTGATCGGCATGTCGACCGCGCGCTCGCGCGCGAGCCGATCGACTTCGCGCGCCGTGTAGACGCCCTCGGCGACGTGCCCGAGCTGCGCGAGGATCGCCTCGAGCCGCTCGCCCCGCCCGAGCGCTAGGCCGACGCGGCGATTGCGCGAGAGCTCGCCGGTGCACGTCAGGATGAGATCGCCGGCGCCGGCGAGGCCCATGAAGGTCTCGGGACGCCCACCGAGCACTACCCCCAGCCGCATCACCTCGGCGAGGCCGCGCGTGATGAGGGCGGCGCGCGCGTTCTGGCCGAGGCCGAGCCCGTCAGCGATGCCGGTAGCGATCGCCATCACGTTCTTGACCGCCCCGCCGACTTCGACGCCGGCGACATCGTCCGAAAAATAGACGCGCAGCCGCCGCTGGTGGAGCTCGCGGGCGAGCGTCTCCGCGAGACCGGCGTCCGCGGCCGCGAGCGTGAGCGCGGTCGGCAGGCCGCGCGCCACCTCCAGCGCGAAGCTCGGCCCGGAGAGCGCGCCGCACGGCGCGTCCGTGGCGAACACCTCGGCGACGACCTGGTGCGGCAGCCGGGCGCTTGCCTGCTCGAATCCCTTGCACGCCCAGACGACCGGCAACCGCTTACCGGCGTCCCGCACGAGCCCGAGCGCACCGCGGAGGCCCGCGGTCGGGGTGGCGACGACGATGAGATCCCCGGCGCCGATCGCGGCGAGGGCGTCGTCGGCAACCGCCACGCCCGCCGGTAGGGGGACTTCGCGTAGATAGCGGCTGCGCCGGTCGCGCGCGAGCTCGGCGCGCTGCGCCGGATCGCGCGCCCAGAGCGTTACCGCGTGGCGCTCGCTGAACGCGATCCCGAGTGCCGTGCCCCATGCCCCCGCGCCGAGGATCGTAATGTTCACGGCGCCCGCCCGCGGGCTACAGCCCCCAGACCGCCCCGATGCGCACGTACCCGGTCGCGCCGTCGGCGTGGCGCACGCGCGCCCAGCCGGTCTGACCCGGCTCGAGGAGCTCCAGCACGACGCCGGCCTGCGCCTGGAACGCGAGCGGCGCCGTGGCCTCCGGTCGCTGGCGCACGTCCGCCACCGGCACGTTGACGAACACCGTGCGCCGCGCGACGAGCGCCTTGCCTTCGATCCAGGACAGGCCACCGAACGGATCGCGGACCTTGACCCACGCGCCGTCGGCGGCGATCACCTCGACCGGGAGATTGCGCCCGGCGACGTAGAGCTTTGTCGCCTTGACCGAGGGCGCGTCGTACAGGATCGCGGCGGCTTCGCCGACCGACCTGAACTCGGCGTGCGCCGCGATCGGCAGCACCAGCGCGAGCGCGAGGGCGGCCGTGCGCATCAATGCGCGATCTCGATGCGCGGCCCCGCCCCGGCGGCCTGCGCCTCCTGGCGGGCCGCGTACATCGCCTCGAAGTTCACCGGCGCGAGGTGGATCGGCGGGAAGCCGGCGCGCGCGATCAGGTCGGCAATCGTCTCGCGGGCGTACGGGAAGAGGATGTTCGCGCAGGCGATCCCGAGGATCGGTTCGAGGTCGGATTCGGGCACGTTGCGGATCTGGAAGATGCCCGCCTGCGCCGCCTCGACGAGGAAGCAGGTCTTGTCGCCGGCCTTCGCGGTGACGGTGATGGTCAGCACCGCTTCGTACAGCCCGTCCGCCGCGCGCATCGCGGCGGTGGCGAGCTGGACTTCCACCTGCGGCTGCGCCGGCTCGAGGAAGATCTGCGGGGCGTGCGGCGCCTCGAGGGAGGCGTCCTTGACGTAGATCTTCTCGATGTTGAAGACGGGCTGCTGGTCGCTCACTCGCGCTCCTTCCGGTGTTGTGGGTCCGGCGCCGCGGCGCCGGCGCTCATGAGACGGCGAGCAGCGGATCGAGCTTGCCCGCCCGATCCAGCGCCTGGAGGTCGTCGCAGCCGCCGACGTGCGTGTCGCCGATGTAGATCTGCGGCACGGTGCGCCGCCCGGTCTTCGCCTGCAGCTCGGACCGGCCCTTCGCGTCCAGGACGACGTCGATCATCTCGATCTCGACGACGCCCTTCTGCCGCAGGAGCGCTTCGGCGCGGCGGCAGAACGGACACCAGTCCGTCTGATACATCCGCACCTTCGGCACCGCTCATTTCTCCGTCGGCAGGCCGGCCTGACGCCACGCCGCGATGCCGCCGGACAGGTTTACCACGTTCGTGAAGCCGTTTTTCCGCAACAGGCCGGCGGCCGCGCCGGCGCGGTTGCCGGAGGCGCAGGAGACGACGACCGGCTTGTCCTTGTAACGCTCGATCTCCTTCACCCGCGCCGCGAGTTCGTCGAGCGGAATGTTCCGCGCGTTGAGGATGTGGCCCTCGGCGAACTCGCCCGTCTCGCGCACGTCGAGCACGAGCGAGTCTTTCTTGTTCATCAGCATCGTCGCCTCAAGCGTGTTCACCGACGGGCCGCCGGTGCCGCGCCGCACGAGCGGCCACACCAGCATCCCGCCGCTCACGAACGCGATGGCGATCAGGAAGATGTTCTCGGTGACGAACTTGAGGAGCATTGGCGGATCCCGAATCCACATATTATAGAATCGCTTAGCTGCACCGCAAAATCGACCTGCCGCGATGATCAAGCTCGTCCTCCTCCGCCACGGCGAGAGCGTCTGGAACCGGGAGAACCGCTTTACCGGCTGGACCGACGTCGGCCTCACCCCGCAGGGTGAGCAGGAGGCGCGCGAAGCCGGCCGGCTGCTGAAGGAAGCCGGCCTCACGTTCGATCTCGCCCACACCTCGGTGCTCAAGCGCGCGATCAAGACGCTCTGGCTCGCGCTCGAAGATATGGACCTGATGTGGATCCCGGTCGCGCACTCGTGGCGGCTGAACGAACGGCACTACGGCGCGCTTCAGGGGCTCAACAAGGCCGAGACGGCCGCGAAGTTCGGCGAGCGGCAGGTACTCGAGTGGCGCCGCAGCTACGACGTCCCGCCGCCCGCGCTCGCGCGGGACGATCCGCGCAGCGTCGTCGGCGACCCGCGCTACGCGGAGCTCAAACCGGACGAGATCCCGCTGACCGAGTGCCTCAAGGACACCGTTGCGCGCTTCCTCCCGCTCTGGAACGGGGCGATCGCGCCCGCCGTGCGCGACGGACGCCGGGTGCTCATCGCCGCGCACGGCAACAGCCTGCGCGCGCTGGTGAAGCACCTCGACGGCGTGAACGACGCCGACATCGTCGGCCTCAACATCCCGACCGGGGTCCCGCTCGTCTATGAGCTCGACGCCGGGCTGCGGCCGATCCGTCACTATTACCTGGGCGACCAGGCTGCGATCGCGGCGAAGGTGAGCGCGGTCGCAGCCCAGGGAAAAGCCGCCACTTGAGATTTCCGGCCGCGCGCCTCGCCCTCGCGGCGCTCGCCGCGACAGGCAGCGTCGCCGCGCAGGCCCCGCGCGAGGACGACCTGCGCGAGCTCCGTGCCCGCATCGATCGCCTGAAGCAGGAGCTCGCGGCCGCCGAAGGCGCGCGCACCGAAGCCGCCGACGAGCTGCGCGGGTCCGAGACCGCGATCTCGGAGGCCAACCGGCGGCTCGCCGAGCTCACGCTCGAGCGCGGGCGCGTGCGCGCCGACTCGGCGAAGATCGCCGCCGAGTCGGCGGCGCTGCGCGCGGACCTCGAGCGGCGCCAGGGAACGCTCGCCGGCATGCTTTACGCGCGCTACACCCTCGGCGAGCGGAGCCTTCCCCGGACGCTGCTCTCCGGCGACGATCCGCACGCGATCGCCCGGCAGCTCGTGTACGAGCGCTACCTTGCAAGAGCGCAAGGTGATCTGATCGGCCGGGCGCGCGACGACCTGGCGCGGCTCGCGGCGCTGGAGGCCGGTGCGCGCGAGCAGGCGGCAGCGCTTGCGTCGGTCGAGGCCCGCTCGCGGGCGGAACGGGACACGCTGCGGGCGAAGGCAGCGGAGCGCAAGCAGGTGCTCGCCAGGGTCGGCGAGCAGGTCCGCAAAGGACGCGCCGACCTTGCCAACGCGCAGAAGAACGAGGCGCGCCTGGCGCGGCTCGTCGAGGAGCTCGCCCGGGCGGTCCGTCCGCCACCGCGCCCCGGGGCGGCCCGGCCCGAGGCGGGGGCCGGCGCGCCGGCGATCGGCGCGTTCGGCGGGCTCAAGGGACGCCTCCGCCCACCGGTGCAAGGGGAACTAATGGCCCGGTTCGGCGCTCAACAGCAGGCGGCAAGCCCGTCCCCGAAGGGCATTTTCCTGCGGGCGCCGGCCGGCACCGGCGTGCAGGCCGTGGCGGGTGGGCGGGTGGTGTTCGCCGACTGGATGCGGGGCTACGGCAACCTGCTGATCGTCGACCATGGCGACGACTACCTGAGCATCTACGGCAACAACGAGGCCGTATTGAAGCGGGTGGGTGACGCAGTTCACGCCGGGGAGGCGGTTGCCACCGTCGGTACGAGCGGCGGGAACGAATCGGCCGGTTTATACTTTGAACTGAGGCATCAGGGCAGGGCGTTCGACCCGGTGCCGTGGCTGCAATCGCGGTAGTCCCGATCCATTTTTGGTGTCATTCGGAGTGACGTTCATGGGCAGCAAATTCAAGCAGGCAGGCCTGGTGCTGGTCGGAGTGCTGGCGGGGGTCATGCTGTCGCTCAACTTCTCCGCGGTCGCGCAGCGCGAGGCCGCGAAGTTCCCGCTGCCGGTGGACGAGTTGCGCGCGTTCGCCGAGGTCTTCGGCTCGATCAAGGCGAACTACGTCGAGACGGTCGAGGACAAGAAGCTCATCACCGAGGCGATCAACGGCATGCTGACCGGCCTCGACCCGCATTCGGCCTACCTCGACCAGGAAGCGTTCAAGGAGCTGCAGGTCGGCACCCAGGGCGAATTCGGCGGTCTCGGCATCGAGGTCGGCATGGAAGACGGCTTCGTCAAGGTGGTCTCCCCGATCGAGGACACCCCGGCGTTCCGTGCCGGCCTGAAGCCCGGCGACCTGATCATCAAGCTCGACGACACGCCGGTGAAGGGCATGAACCTCAACGACGCCGTCAAGCGCATGCGCGGGAAGCCGAAGAGCGCGATCCGGCTCACGATCCTGCGCAAGGGCGAGTCGAAGCCGTTCGAGGTCTCGATCGTGCGCGACGTGATCCGCGTGCAGAGCGTGAAGTCGAAGATGCTCGAGCCGGGCTACGGCTATGTGCGCGTGTCCCAGTTCCAGGAGCACACCGGCGAGAACATGGTGAAGGCCATCAACGGGCTCTACAAGGACGGCCCGCTGAAGGGTCTCGTGCTCGACCTCCGCAACGACCCGGGCGGCCTGCTGAACGGCGCGGTCGGGATCTCGGCGGCGTTCCTCCCGCCGAAGTCGACGGTGGTCTCGACCGATGGCCGCACCGAAGACGCCAAGCGGAAGTACGTCGCTAGCCCCGAGGACTACCTGCGCGGCACGCGCGATGACTATCTCCGCAGCCTGCCGGCGGCCATCAAAACGGTGCCGATGGTCGTGCTGGTGAACGGCGGCTCCGCGTCGGCGTCCGAGATCGTCGCCGGCGCGTTGCAGGACTACAAGCGCGCGACGGTGATCGGCACGCAGACCTTCGGCAAGGGCTCGGTCCAGACGATCATGCCGCTCGGCAACAACACGGCGATCAAGCTCACGACGGCGCGCTACTACACGCCGCAGGGCCGCTCGATCCAGGCGAAGGGCATCACCCCGGACATCGTCGTCGAGGAGCCGGGCGCGCCCGCGAGCCGGATCCGCGAGGCCGACCTCGACAAGCACCTCTCGAACGACCGCGACGCCGAGGCCCAGAGGAAGGCGGAGAAGGAAAAGGCGGACGCCGAGGCGAAGGCGGCGCCCCCGGCGGCCACCGACCCGAAGAACGACAAGCCGATCGAGCTCGGCGGGCCGGATGACTTCCAGCTCAAGCAGGCGATGAACCACCTCAAGGGCCAGCCGGTCATCGCGAAGGTCGAGAAGCCCGACGAGCCGGCGCAGCCCGAGAAGAAGAACTAAAGTCCCCGGACCGACGACGGGGCCGGCTCGCGCCGGCCCTTTTGCTTTCTGGGAACGGCCGCAGAGAGATCGATGAACGACGAGCAGCTGCTGCGCTATTCGCGCCACATCCTGCTGCCCGAGATCGGCGTCGAGGGACAGGAGCGGCTGCTCGCCGCGCACGCGCTCGTGATCGGCGCCGGCGGGCTCGGGTCGCCGGCAAGCCTCTACCTCGCCTCCGCGGGAGTCGGCACGATCACGCTCGCCGACGGCGACGCGGTCGACCTCACCAACCTCCAGCGGCAGATCCTGCACACGACCGCGTCGATCGGCCGGCCGAAGGCCGCATCCGGCCGCGAGACGCTGGCGAAGCTCAATCCGGAGGCGCGCGTCGTCGCGCTCGAGGAGCGGCTCGCCCCCGGGCGGCTCGACGAGCTCGTCGCCGCGGCCGACGTCGTCCTCGACTGCTCGGACAACTTCGCGACGCGGCACGCGGCGAACCGCGCGTGCGTGAGGCACGCGAAGCCGCTCGTGTCGGGTGCGGGCGTGCGCTTCGACGGCCAGGTCAGCGTCTTCGACCTGCGCAGCCCGGCGAGCCCCTGCTACCACTGCCTCTTTCCGGAGGACGCCCCGGCGGAGGAGGAGCGCTGCGCGGTGCTCGGCGTGTTCGCGCCGCTGGTCGGCATCATCGGCGCGACCCAGGCGGCGGAGGCGCTGAAGCTCGTCGCGGGCGCGGGCGACCCGCTCGTGGGGCGGCTGCTGCTGCTCGACGCGCTGACGATGGAGTGGCGGTCGATCCGCCTGCAGCGCGACCCCGCGTGCGCCGTCTGCTCGCAGCGCTAGCGCAATTAGGGCGCTAGCGCGTTCGCGGCGCAGCGGGACCGGCGCGGCCTAGCCCAGCAGGGGCCACTGCTTGTCGAAACCCTCCGCGGGCTTGCGCTTGAAGCCGCTCTTCGCGAACTGGTGCCAACGGCCGACGACGTAGCAGAGGAGGACGTTCGCGTGTGGCCCGGCGGCTTCCGCCCCGGCTTCGGCCCCCTCCGGTGCCTGGGTGGCGGCGACCCGCAGGCACTGCTTGAGGGTCGCCTCGAGCTTGTCGTGGAGCTGGTTGATCCGCGCCTGCAGCCGCGGGTCCTCGTTGACCAGCGCATCGCCGATCAACACCCGCGTCATCCCCGGATTCTTCTCGGCGAAGCCGAGCAGCATCGCGAGGATGGCGTGCAGCTGCTTCGCGCCGTTCTCCTCCTCGCCGGTGATCTTGTTGACGAGGCCGAAGAGGCTCTCCTCGATGAACTCGATCAGGCCCTCGTACATCTGGGCCTTGCTGGCGAAATGGCGGTAAAGGGCCGCCTCGGAGACGTCGAGCTTCGCGGCGAGCGCCGCGGTCGTGATCTTCTCCCCCTTCGGATCCTGCAGCATCTCTGCCAACGTGCGCAGGATCTGCAGCTTGCGCTCTCCGGTTCTGGTGGCCACGGCGCTCTCCCCTCCCCCCGCCGCTTCCCGCGAGGGGACAGCGATTCTACTCTCGGGTGAGCACTTGCTAGCGACGGCCGCCGGCCGCACGAGCAACCTCGCGGCGGGTTGGCAACCCCCTGCGGGCGAGCGCTCGCCGAGCGCCTACGCGACGCCGGACGCTCGTCGCAGCCGCCCGACCCGTCGCGGCAGTTCGCGGATCGAGGCGATCCGGGCATCGACGTGCCCGGGGACGCGGGGCTGCCGGCTGACCCACACCGTCGCCATCCCCAGCCGGCGGGCGGCACGCAGGTTCACGAGCATGTCGTCCACCATCACCGCTCGCTCCGGAACCACTCCTTCGGCTCGCAGCAGCAGCCTGAAGCCGGCGAGATCCGGCTTCGGCCGGTAGCCGGTGTGCTCGATCGTGTATACCGCGTCGAAGAACCCGGTCAGCCCGAGGATGTCGAGCACCGCATGCACGTAATGCGCGGGCGCGTTCGAGAAAACGAGCTTCCGGCCGTGGAGTCTCCGCAGCGCGTGGAGCGCCGCGCGGTCGGCCACCACCATCCGCGCGAGTTCGGGAAACTGGTGCGTGTGCCACAGGAAGTGATACGGATCGGTGTCGTGGTGGCGCATCAGCCCGAGCAGGGTCGCCCCGTAGCGTCGCCAGTACTGCTCGCGTAGGCCCGTCGCTTCCGCCTCGTCGATCGCGAGCAGCCGCTGCACGTACTCGGTCATGCTGCGGTTGATGTGCGGCATGATGTGCGGCGTCGCATCGTGCAACGTGTTGTCGAGGTCGAAGATCCAGGTCAGCATCGCACTACAATCGCCCGATGCAGCGAAAGTCTCGCAACCCGCGCCTGTCGCGCTACTACACGCTCGCGCGGCTCGTGCACTCCGACACTGCACGCGAGCGCCGCATCGACAACACGCCACCGCTGGAGCTCATCCCCAACCTGCGGCTCCTCGCCCGCGGGCTCGACCGGATCCGTCTGCTGCTCGGCCATCCGCTGGACATCTCGAGCGGCTATCGCTCGCCTGCGCTCAACGCCGCGGTCGGCGGCGCGCGCAACTCGCAGCACGCGCAGGGCCTCGCGGCCGATTTCACCTGCCCGGGGTTCGGTCCGCCGCTCGCGGTTGCGCGCGCGCTGCGCGACTCGCGCATCGCCTTCGACACCGTGATCTACGAGTTCGAGGAGTGGATTCACGTGTCGTTCACCGCGACGCCGCGGCGGCGGGTCATGACGATCTACGACGCAAGCGAAGGGTATCTCGACGGGCTGCTCGACACCGAGCGGCGGCCGGTCCGCTAGCGCGACCGGATCAGCGTCCCGACGCCCTCGTCGGTGAGGATCTCGAGCAGGAGCGCGTGTTCGACCCGGCCGTCGATAATGTGAACGCTCTTCACGCCGGCGCGCGCGGCGTCGAGGGCGGAGGCGATCTTCGGCAGCATGCCGCCCGACAGCGTGCCTTCGGCAACGAGCTCGTCGATCCGCTTCGGCGTCAGCCCGGTCAGCAGCTTTCCGTTCTTGTCGAGCACACCGGGAGTATTGGTGAGCAGGACGAGCTTCTCGGCCTTGAGCACTTCGGCGAGCTTGCCGGCCACGAGATCGCCGTTGATGTTGTAGGACTCCCCGTTCTTGCCGACGCCGATCGGCGCGACGACCGGGATGAAGCCGCTCTCCTCGAGCGCGGAGATCACGTTCGGATCGATCGCGTCGATTTCGCCGACCTGTCCGATATCGACCTTCCCGCCAGGTTTGGCCTCGTCCGCGACGAGCATCTTCTTCGCCCGGATGAACGCGCCGTCCTTGCCGGTCAGGCCGACCGCCTTGCCGCCCGCCTGGTTGATGAGCGTGACGATCTCCTTGTTCACCGTGCCGCCGAGGACCATCTCGACCACGTCCATCGTCTCGGCGTCGGTGACGCGCATCCCCTGCACGAACTCGCCCTTCTTCCCGAGCCGCGCGAGGACGCTCTCGATCTGCGGCCCGCCGCCGTGCACGACGACCGGGTTCATGCCGACGAGCTTGAGCAGCACCACGTCGTGCGCGAAGCTCTGCTGCAGCACGAGCTCGGTCATCGCGTTGCCGCCGTACTTCACGACGATCGTCTTGCCGTGGAAGCGGCGGATGTAGGGCAGCGCCTCGGCGAGGATCTGCGCTTTCAGTGCGGCGGTTGCCGGAGCGACGGACATGGAGTGGCGGCCCGGGAGAACGGTCGATTCTACCTTGGCGCACCCGGTCGTCTTCGCCCGGGCGGCATGGGATCAGCGCCTGCGGGTGCGTCGCTTTGCCGCGGGCGGCCGCCGCGCCGGCGAACCCCGTGCGGGCACGACGGCCGTCGCCTCGAGCTCGATCTTCGCCGGATGATCCAGGAGGTCCGCGACGAAGATCATGCTCATGGCGGGAAAGTGCCGGCCCATCAGCCGACACCAGATCCGCCCGAGCTCCGGGCGCGCGGCGAGATAGGCGGGCTTGTCGCAGCAGTAGGCGGTCATGCGGCAGATGTGCTCCGGCTTGCCGCCCGCGGCCGCGAGCACCGCGAGCACGTTCTTCAGCGCCCGCTCGAACTGTGGCACCAGGTCGGCGGAGCCGAATTTCTGGTGCTCGTCCCAGCCCACCTGCCCGGCGACGAAGACGATGCGGCCCGGAGCAGCCGCGACGCCGTTCGCGTAGCCGATCGGGGGCGCCCAGCCCTGCGGCAGCAGCACGTCCACGCTGTCGCGCCTCAGTCCACGTTGCGCGGCGGATCGGGATCGTGATCCCAGCCGGCCTCGGGCGGCGGGGTGCGCGTCATCCACGCCTCGATGAGGCGCACGTGTTCCGCCTCCTCGGCGGCCATTGCCTCGGCGTCGCGGCGGACCTTGTCGCTTGTGGCGCTCGCCGCAAGGCTCTGGAAGAACTTGTGCGCTCTCCGCTCGTTGTGGAGCGCGATCACGAGCGCGTGATACGGCTGCATGAGGTAGTGGAGGGCGGTGAAGTCCGCCGTCTCCGGCGCCTCGAGGCCTTCCCATCGGTAGCCGGTCGAAGGCGGCGCCGGCGGCTTGGTCCAGCCCGTCTCCTCGAGGATCTGTTCGGCGTGACGGTGCTCGATGCGAGCGAGCTTGCGGAAGAGCTCCGCGACCTCGCGATTGTTGTGCGCCTCCATGGCCTCGGCGAACTCCGCGTAGCGCTCCGCCGCCTCGAGCTCGAGCGCGTAAGCGTGCGCCATCAGCTCGCGCGTCGTCGGTCCCGACGGCGCGACGCGCCGCGCCGGCTTGACGACTCGGAGCCGCGGCCGTGCCTTACGCCTCGACACCGCGTCGGCCTTGGTTGCTGCCTTTCTGGGGCTCATAGCTCGAACGCCTTCTCCAGCTCGGCGACGCGCGCGGCGCCTTTGCCGACCGGCGGCTGAAAGGGTTTACGGCTGCCTCGGTAAAGGACGCCGATGTTGAAGCCGTCGTCGGTCAGCAGACGCCGCGCGGCCCGCGCCGCATCGTCGGTCGGTCCGACCGGCGCCGGGCGAACCTGCCCCTTCCATTCGCGCTGCTCGGGCCGGTACGTCACGCACGGACTGAGCACCTCCACGAACGAGAAGCCCGGCGCGCGGATCGCCTCCATGAGGAGGGCAGCGAGCCCGTTCGGATCGCCCGAGAATCCGCGGGCGATGAAGTTCGCCCCGGCGGCGAGCGCCACCACGAGCGGATGGAAAACCCGCAGCCCGGTTCCCGCCGGCGAAAGCTTCGAGACCCAGTCCGGCTCGGTGGTCGGCGACGGCTGCCCCTTGGTCATCCCGTACACGTGGTTGTCCATCACGACATAGGTCAGATCGACGTTCCGCCGGCATGCGTGGAGGAAATGGTTGCCGCCGATCGAGTAGCCGTCGCCGTCGCCGCCCGCGGCCACCACCGTGAGATCGGGCCGCGCGACTTTCAGCCCGGTGGCTGCCGCGAGCGCCCGGCCGTGCACGCCGTGGAAACCGTAGCTCGTGACATAGGCCGGTATGCGCGACGAGCACCCGATGCCCGACACGACGGCGATCTGCTCCGGCGCGAGCTCGAGCGCGGCGAACGCCTTGGTGAACGCGGAGAGGACCGAGTAGTCGCCGCACCCGGGGCACCAGATCGGCTTGTAGTCGGATTTGTACGCCTGCGGCGGCCGCGCCGTCACGCTTGGCGCCGTTGCGGTAGTCATCGGCGGCTCCATTCGACCACGTGTCGGTAGACCTCGTCGGGCCGGATCGGGAGCGGCCCGGGATGGCGGCAGCTCGCGACCTCGCGCGGCAGCTCGAACTCGGCGCGGAGGTAGCGGAAGAACTGCCCGCCATGGTTCTGCTCCACCACGAGCACCCGCTCGACGCCGTCGAGTACCGCCGCGAGCAGCTTCGGGCGCGCCGGCGCGAGGAGCCGCATCGAGACGAGCCGGGTGTCAATGCCGTCCGCTCTGGCGCGCACCAGCGCCTCGCGGACCGCTCCGGTGCACGAGCCGAAGGTGACGACCGCGAGCTCGCCGCGGCCTTCGACGTCCGCCCACTGCCCGCCGTAGTCGTGCGCCACGAGCTTGCGCTCCCGCTTGGCGAGCTGGGCGCGGTGGTCGCCCGCCCCACTCGACGGGATGCCGCGCTCGTTGTGCTCCAACCCGTCGGCGGTGTAGGCGAGCCCCGGCGTTCCGGGGATCGCCATCGGCGAGATGCCCGAATCGGTGATCGCGTAGCGCCTGTAGCCTTCGGTTCGCGCTGGCGCGGTGAGCCGCTCGCCGATGAATGCGACCTCGGCCGGCCGGTCCGCGACCGCGCGCGCCTGACCGAGGAACTGGTCGGACAGCACGATCGCCGGCGCCTGCAGATGCTCGGCGAGTTGCACCGCCCATTGCGTCGTCGTGAGGCAGTCGGCGACCGAGTTCGGTGCGACCACGATCCGCGGCGCATCCCCATGCAGCCCCCACAGCGCGATCGAGACGTCGCTCTGCTCGCTTTTCGCGGGGATGCCGGTGGAGGGCCCGCCGCGCATCACGTCGACGACGACGATCGGCACCTCCGCCGCGACGCTCAAGCCGAGCGCCTCGGTCATGAGCGCGAGCCCCGGCCCGGCGGTCGCCGTGAGCGCCGGTACCCCGCCGTACGATGCGCCGATCGCCATGTTGATCGAAGCGAGCTCGTCCTCGGCCTGCACCAGCACGCCGCCGACCTTCGGCAGCGCCGGTGCGAGCCATTCGAGCAGCTCGGTCGCGGGCGTGATCGGATACGCGGCGACGAACCGCACGCCGCCACGGATCGCGCCGAGGCCGGCGGCCTCGTTGCCGCTGATGAGCCAGCGCGACGCGTTTCGCGCGGGCGGCGGTGCGAGCGCGAGCCCGGCACCGATCTCGCCTGCGGCCTTCGCACCGGCGTCGATCGCCGCGAGGCTGGCGGCGAGCGTGTCGCCGGCCTTCTTCAGGGATCTCGTCACCACGTGCTTCACGGCGTCGGCCGGCACGCCGATGAGCTCCGCCGCGAGCCCGAGCGCGACCATGTTCGGCCAGCTCCCGGGAATCGCCTTCGCCAACCGCTTCAGCGGGAGGTTCACGCAGCGCGCACCGCATGCCAGGTACGCCCCCGGCGGCGCCCCCTGGTCGGGATCGGCGACGATCAGGCTCGCCCCATCGAGCGGGATCTCGTCGGCGAAGCGGTGGATGTTCTGCCAGTCGATCGCGATCAGCGCGTCGAACCGGTCGTCGAGGCAGTCGATCGGGTGCGGCGCAAAGCGCAGCAGCGCGGCGGCCTCGCCCCCGCGGATCTGCGGCCCGCTCGACCGGACCATCAGCCCGTACCAGCCGGCTCGCGCGGCCGCATCGAGCAGCATGTTCCCAGCGGTCATCACCCCGGCACCACCCGAGCCGCAGACCGCGAGCGAGACGGTCGTACGCGGCATGCCACGGCGGTCGGTCATTGCGCTCGCATCTCCTTCCCAAGCCGGAGACAGATGCCCCCGGTCCGCTTCATGCGCGTGCGGCACAGAGTGTTCTCCGCGCCGCGGCTCCCGGGTTTGAGATCGGTCAAGCCGGGTTGATTCGGCCGCGCGCAAGCTGCGCGAACTGGGGCTTGACGCAATTATTGTAATTTGGTACCTTAATGCTAAATTAGGTCCGGGTCGGAGTCAAGACCCACGCCCAACCAAGAACGGACTCGCCAGGAGCCTCGCCCGAGGGGGAAAGCATGGCCTTGGCTGCTCACCGCTGGCTCATGACGGCGCCCAAAGCGCCGATGGTGCAGTCCGGTTTCGACCCGCTCCCGCCCGCCGCCGGCGAGGTCGTCGTGCAGGTGGCCGGCTGCGGCGTCTGCCACACCGACCTCGGTTACTTCTACGACGGGGTCCGTCTCAATCACCCGCTGCCGCTCGCCCTCGGGCACGAAGTTGCGGGCCGCGTCGTGGCCGCCGCGGACGGTGCCGAAGGCTGGATCGGGCGCGCGGTCATCGTCCCGGCGGTGATCCCCTGCGGCGAGTGCGAGCCGTGCCGGCGCGGCCGGCCCAACATCTGCCGCCGGCAGAAGATGCCCGGCAATGACATCCAGGGCGGGTTCGCGTCGCACATCGTCGTGCCGGCGCGCGGACTGTGCCCGGTCGACGAGACGCGTCTCGCTGCCGCCGGTCTCTCGCTTGCCGAGGTGTCGGTCGTCGCCGACGCGCTCACGACGCCCTACCAGGCCGTCGTCCGCGCCGGCGTTGCGCCCGGCTCGCTCGCGATCGTCGTCGGCGCGGGCGGCGTCGGCGGCTACTGCGTGCAGGTCGCCAACGCACGCGGCGCAAAGGTGGTCGCGATCGACGTCGACGCCGACAAGCTCGCCACCATCGGCAAGCACGGCGCCGCGCTGACGCTCAACGCGCGCGAGCTGGATCCCAAGGCGCTGAAGGCGTCGATCGGCGACTTCGCAAAGCAGAACGGGCTGCCCTCGACCGAGTGGATCGTCTTCGAGTGCTCGGGCACCGCGGCCGGTCAGCTCACCGCCTACGGCCTCCTCGTCCACGGCGCGACGCTGAGCGTCGTCGGCTTCACCATGGACAAGGTCGAAATCCGGCTCTCGAACCTGATGGCGTTCGACGCGCGCGCGATCGGCAACTGGGGCTGCCCGCCGGAACTGTACCCGGCGGCGCTCGACCTCGTGCTCGCCGGTAGCGTTCAGATCAAACCGTTCGTCGAGCCGCACCCGCTCGCCGACATCAACCACGTGTTCGAGGCCGTGCACCATCGCGACATCAAGCGCCGCGCAGTGCTCGTGCCCTGAGGTGAAACCGAAAAAAGGATTGGACCATGAATGCTCCCGCCGCACCGTACGTGCTCAAGAACCACGACCTCGCCGAGATCACCGTGCCGGGCGTGAAGATCGAGAAACGCCCCGCACGGATGCCCGACGGGAAGCCCACCGCCGGGCTCCACAACGCCTGGATCTGGATCGACAATCCGACGCAGTTCAACTCGTACACGACCGAGATCGCGAAGGGCCTGATCCTCGCCTTCCGCGCCGCCTCGAACGCGCGCGACGTCAACTGCGTCGTGTTCACCGGCGTCGGCGACAAGGCGTTCTGCACCGGCGGCAACACGAAGGAGTACGCGGAGTACTACGCCGGTCGCCCGCAGGAATACCGGCAGTACATGCGGATCTTCAACGACATGGTGACGGGCATCCTCACCTGCGACAAGCCGGTCGTCTGCCGCGTCAACGGCATGCGCATCGGCGGCGGGCAGGAGATCGGGATGGCGTGCGACTTCTCGATCGCGCAGGACCTCGCCCGCTTCGGCCAGGCGGGTCCCAAGCACGGCTCGGCCCCGATCGGCGGCGCCACCGACTTCCTGCCGCCGGTCATCGGCGCCGACCGCGCGATGGTGGCGTGCGTCATGTGCGAACCCTTCTCCGCGCACAAGGCGTACCACTGGGGAATGCTTGCCGACATCACCCCGGGGCTGAAAGTCGACGGCCGCTTCGTCGCGAACCCGCTGGTCGAGACACAGCGCTTCGCCGACGAGTACGGCCGGATCGTCTACGGCGACTTCAAGACCGGCGACGCAGCGAAGGACGGCAAGGCTAAGCTCGCGAACGGCGCCGTCGATCTCTCCGCGCTCGACGCGAGCGTGGAATCGCTGTGCGCGAAGCTCCTCCTCACGTTCCCCGACTGCACGATCAAGACGATCGAGGAGCTGAGGAAGCCCAAGCTCGAGGCGTGGAACCGCAACAAGGAGAACCACCGCGCGTGGCTGGCGCTCAACATGATGACCGAAGCGCGTGCCGGATTCCGCGCGTTCAACGAAGGCACCAAGGACGACCGCGAGATCGATTTCGTCGCGCTCCGCCAGGCGATCGCCGCGGGCGAGGGCTGGACGGACGGGCTGACCGAGCGGATCCAGCCGCGGAACAGGCAGCGATGAGCGCCGAGCCGCATGAAGTCGGCGGTTCCTGCGGGCCGCTCAAGGTCTGGCTCGACCGGAACGAGTCGCTGCTATGCCTGCGTCTCGCGCGGCCGAAGGCGAACATCATCGACCACGCGATGATCGCCGCGCTGACGCACGCCTTGAACGAGCACCACCAGCCCGGGCGGCTCCGCGCGGCGATGATCGACGCGGAGGGGCCGCACTTCAGCTTCGGGGCAAGCGTCGAGGAGCACCTGCCTGACCAGTGCACCCGAATGCTCAAGTCCCTGCACACCCTGCTCGTCACGATGCTCGAGTGGCCGCGGCCGATCCTCGTCGCGGTGCAGGGCCAGTGCCTCGGCGGCGGGCTCGAGCTCGCAGCCGCGGGCACGCGGATCTTCGCGTCGCGGGACGCACAGCTCGGACAGCCCGAGATCCAGCTCGGGGTGTTCGCGCCGGCGGCGTCCTGTCTGCTGCCGCTGCGGATCGGCCAGCCGGCCGCCGAGGACCTGCTCTTCTCCGGCCGCTCGGTCGGCGCCGAGGAGGCGCTGCGCCTCGGCCTGGTGCAGCACGTATCCACGAGCGGCCACGACGCGGCGCTCGAGTACTTCGATCAACACCTCGCGGCGAAGAGCGCGAGCTCGCTCGGCTACGCCGTGCGCGCGGCACGCGAGGCGCTGCTTCCCGAGGTTAGGCGCCGGCTCGAGGCGGTCGAGTGGCTCTACCTCGAAGGCCTGATGACGACGCACGATGCGAACGAGGGGCTCGCGGCATTTCTCGTGAAGCGCCAACCGGTTTGGGAGCATCAATGAGCCAGCGGACCGAGGTCGTCCGGCGGTGCGAGGCCCTCTTCGAGGATCTGCACTTCAACTGCGTCAAAGCATGGAAGGCCGCCGCGCCCGGCCGGAAGGCCATCGGATACATGCCGATCTACGTGCCGCGCGAGCTCATCCACGCCGCCGGCATGCTGCCGGTCGGGATCTTCGGCGGCGGCGATCAGCTCGAGGTCATCCAGGGCGACGCCTATTACCAGAGCTACATCTGCCGGATCCCGCGCTCGACGATCGAACTCGGGTTGACCGGCCGGCTCGACTGCCTGGACGGGATGCTGTTTCCCTCGATCTGCGACGTGATCCGAAACCTCTCCGGCATGTGGCAGATCCTGTTCAAGGACAAGTACGTCCGCTACTTCGACGTCCCGCAGGAGTACCACGACGCGGTCGGCGGCGAGTTCTACGTTCGCGAGCTCGAGACGCTGCGCGAGGACCTCGCGCAGGTCGCCGGCACGCGGGTCACCGACGACGATCTCCACCGGTCGATCGCCGTCTACAACGACAACCGCCGCGCGGTCCGCGACCTCTATGCCTACCGCGCGCAGAAGCCGTGGCAGGCGCCGACGGCCGAGGTCTACCTCGTGCTCCGAGCGGGCAACGTGCTGCCGCCCGAGGCGCATACCGAGCTCGTCCGCGAGTACCTCGCGGCGGCCGAGGCCGAGAAACGTCCCAAGCGCGACAACGCCCGCGTCGTCGTCACCGGCTCGTTCTGCGAGCAGCCGCCGCTCGGGCTGATCAAGTCGATCGAGATGGCCGGCTGCTACATCGTCGACGACGACTTCATGCTGATCCAGCGCTGGCTGCTCGACGACGTGCCGGTCGACGGCAACCCGCTCGAGAACCTCTCGCGAGCGTTCCTGCACCGTTCCGTCTCGACCGCCTCGAAGTACGACGAGCGCCGCGAGGACAAGGGGAAGTTCCTGCTTGAGTCGGTGAAGCACAACGCCGCCGAAGGGGTGATCTTCGCTGCGGCATCCTTCTGCGATCCGGCGCTCCTCGAGCGGCCGATGCTCCAGGAGGTGCTCGCCAGGCACGGGATTCCCTACACCGCGTTCAAGTTCGCGGAGAACACCGGCCAGATGGCGCCGATCCGCGAGCAGGCAGGGACCTTCGCCGATTCGATCAAGCTGTGGAGTGCCGCATGAGTAACCCCATCCCCCAAGCCGCGCCGAAGCCTGCCGCGCCAAGGCCGCAGGTGGTGAAGGAAGACGCGATGTGGCTCCAGAAGGAGCTGATCAACCGCAACTACCACGAGCTTGCCGCCGCGCACGACACCGGGCGGAAGATCTCCGCGACGTTCGTGCCGGGCAACCTCAACGAGCTGCTGATGTGCTTCGACTTCGCGCGCAGCCTGCCCGAGACCAACGCCCTGCAGAACGGCATGCGCAAGCGCTCGGGCAAGATGATCATGGACGCCGAGCGCGACGGGCACTCGGAGGACGTCTGCACCTACGTGAAGGCCGACCTCGGGATGATGCTCGGCGGCGACGTGGGCCCGACCGGCGAGCCGCTGCCGAAGCCCGACGTGCTGCTCCTCTCCTACACCGGCTGCTTCACCTTCATGAAGTGGTTCGAGCTGATCCGCCAGAAGTACGGCTGCGAGACGACCATGCTCCACGTCCCCTACCAGGGCGACGGGAAGATCAACCCGAACATGCGCAACTACGTCGTGAAGCAGTTGAAGGAGAACGTGATTCCGACACTCGAGCGGGTGTCGGGGGTGAAGTTCGACATCGACCGTCTGCGCGAGTACATGAAGGAGTCGCAGAAGGCGGAGAACGACCTCGTCCACGTCCTGCAGTCGGCCAAGAACCGGCCCTCGCCGATCGACGGCTACTTCGGCGCCGTCTACTACATCGGCCCGATCTTCACCGCCTTCCGCGGCACGCCGGAGGCGACGAAGTACTACGCGATGCTGCGCCGGGAGATCGACGAGCGCGTGCGCGAGAAGAAAGGTCCGATCACGCCCGAAGGCGAGCTTGCGGAGGAGAAGTACCGGCTCGTCGTCGAGGGCCCGCCGAACTGGACCAGTTTCCGCGACTTCTGGAAGATGTTCTACGACGACGGCGCGGTGATCGTCGCCTCGACCTACGCCAAGGTCGGCGGCGTCTACGACTTCGGCTTCCGCCACGACCCCGACCGGCCGCTCGAGTCGCTCGCCGAGTACTGCCTCGGCTGCTACACCAACCTCAACTTCCCGCAGCGGATCGAGATGATCTGCCGGTACATCGAGGAGTACCAGGCCGACGGGCTGCTGATCAACTCGATCAAGAGCTGCAACAGCTTCTCCGCCGGGCAGCTCCTGATCCTGCGCGAGGTGGAGAAGCGCACCGGAAAGCCGGCAGCGTTCATCGAGTCCGACCTGGTCGACCCGCGCTATTTCTCGGCGGCGAACATCAAGAACCGGCTCGAGAGCTACTTCCAGATGATCAACCAGAAGCGCTCGCGCGCTACCGCCCACTAGGGGGGCACGACATGCGCTGCTTCATCGGCGTGGACCTCGGCTCCACCACCACCAAGGCGGTGGTGATCGACGAGGCCCGGAACGTCCTCGGCCGCGGCATCACCAACTCGCGGTCGAACTACGACACCGCCGCCGCGGTCGCCAAGCAGGAGGCGCTCGTGGCCGCGCGGTTCAATCTCTTCCGCGGCGCGCTCGCCCGGGCCGGGGTCCTCAACGGCGGGCTCGAGTCTTTCCTCGGGCAACTCGAGCGCGAGTTCCGGCGCGAGCAATTCCTCGAGCAGCTCGCCGACCTCGAGCAGGTGTGCAAACGGAACGCCGAAGGCCCGCGCTTCGGCGCCGACGCGAAGGCGGTGGCCGATGCACTGACCGAGGTGTTCGGGCGGCTCCGGGACGAGGCGCCCGCGATGTTCGCGCCCGGCGCCAAGCGCAAGTCCGACTTCTTCCGCGACATCGCCGGTAGCCGCTACCTCGCGCTCGGCGAAGCGGTCGCGAAGGAAGCGGGCCTGCGCTACGACATGCTGCTGAACGTCTTCGATCGCTCGATCATCGAGGTCGAGAACCGAGCGTACGGCGACTCGATGCGGCCCAACCTGCGCCGGGCGCTCGATCGCACCTTCGAGGCGGTGCCCGAGGCCGCGTCGTCGGGCGCCGCGGTCCGCGCGCCGATCGACGGCGTGCTCGCGACCGATCTGGAGGAGACCTACGTGGTCGGTACCGGCTACGGCCGCGCGCGGCTGCCGTTCTCGAAGGAGCACATCCGTTCGGAGATCCTGTGCCACGGACTCGGCGCGCACGTGATGTATCCGCGGACCGCAACCGTGCTCGACATCGGCGGCCAGGACACCAAGGCGATCCAGGTCGACCCGGCGGGCATCGTCGAGAACTTCCAGATGAACGACCGCTGCGCCGCCGGCTGTGGCCGCTATCTCGGCTACATCGCCGACGAGATGAACCTAGGCCTGCACGAGCTCGGTCCGCTCGCGATGAAGGCGCAGAAGACGATCAAGATCAACTCGACCTGCACCGTGTTCGCCGGCGCGGAGCTCCGCGACCGGCTGTCGCTCGGGGACCGGCGGGAGGACATCATGGCCGGGCTCCACCGCGCGATCATCCTGCGGGCGATGTCGATCCTCGCGCGCTCGGGCGGGGTGCGGAACGAGTTCACGTTCACCGGCGGAGTGGCGAAGAACGAGGCCGCGGTGAAGGCGCTGCGCGAGCTGGTCTTCGACAACTACGGCGAGGTGACGCTGAACATCGATCCCGATTCCATCTACACCGGTGCGCTAGGCGGCGCGACGTTCGCCTGGCGCGCGGTGGTCGAGGAGGGCAAACGGGCGGAGGCACGGACATGATCTACACCGCAGGCATCGACATCGGCTCGGGCGCGGTCAAGACGGTCCTGTTCCGCTTCGACGGCGCGGGCACCGAATGGCTCGCCAAGCGCTGCGAGCGCATCCGCAAGCGCGACCCGATGGAGCTCGCGCGTGAGGGTTTCGACGGGGTCTGCGCGGAGGCGAAGCTCAAGCCAGAGGACGTCGCGTACATCGCAACGACCGGCGAAGGCGAGAACGTCAAGTTCGCGACCGGGCATTTCTACTCGATGACCACTCACGCCCGCGGCGGCGTGTACCTGCGGCCCGACGCGCGCGCGGTGGTCGACATCGGCGCGCTGAACGGCCGTGCGATCTTCGTCGACGCTCGCGGCAAGGTGCTGCAGTACAAGATGACCAGCCAGTGCGCCTCCGGCTCGGGCCAGTTCCTCGAGAATATCGCCCGCTACCTGGGCGTCGCGGTCGACGAGATCGGACCCCTGTCGCAGAGCTCGAAGACGCCCGAAAAGGTGAGCTCGATCTGCGCGGTCCTCGCCGAGACCGACGTGATCAACATGGTCTCGCGCGGCATCGCGACGCCCGATATCCTGAAGGGTATCCACCTGTCGATGGCCTCGCGGATCGTGAAGCTGCTGAAAGTCACCGGCATCACGCAGGGCACGGCGCTCCTCACCGGCGGGCTCGCGCTCGACTCCGGCCTGCTCGCCGCGATCCAGGAGGAGCTCGCCAACGAGAAGGTGAAGGTCGAGGCGGTGAGCCACCCCGACTCGATCTACGCCGGGGCGATCGGGGCGGCGTTGTGGGGGGCGTTCCGGCACGCAAGGCTGCGCGAGCTCGAAGAGCGTCGCGCCGCCTGAGTTCCGAGGAGACGACCATGGCACTGATGATCACCGACGACTGCACCGCGTGCGACGCCTGCAAGCCGGTCTGCCCGAACGAGGCGATCAGCGCCGGCACGCCGTACGTCATCGACCCGCTGAAGTGCACCGAGTGCGTCGGCGCGCACGACGAACCGCAGTGCCGGCTCGTCTGCCCGGTCGACTGCATCCCCGCGAACCCGGACTTCAGCGAGACGCCGGAGCAGCTCCTGGAGAAGTACCAGAGCCTGCACGGCTGAGTGACGGCCGAAGCGGACACGCCCCGGATCATGGCGACACGACGAGGGAGCACTTCGGAGTGCAATCGCCTGCCGGGCATGACGCTTTGCGCGCTGTCCGCCCACGGGCGCTCGAGGCGGGGTCATCTCCGCAAGCTCCAGCAGTACTCGCCAACCCTCTTCGAGATAGTGGCGAGAACGATCGACATGAAGACCGGCACGTACTACGTCTGCCAGATCTGCGGCTCTACGGTGCACCGGATCCCGTCCGGCAGGTGCCCGATCTGCAAGTACGCCTCCGAGCACTACCGCAGGGTCGAGCCGCCGGCATGAGCCGCCGGGTCAGGCCCGCAGATAGGCCCACCGTTGACCCTGATGCTTGACGATCTCCATCCTCCCGAATCGCACGGAGCTGACGACGCTGCGATTCCGGCTTGTCTACGGTCCGGCGGGCTCGAAACTCGGATTGTTCGTAGTCGGCGCAACTGACCGAGCGCAACTCCGGGCGCCGTTACGGGACGACAATCCACGCGTTCACTGAGGAGAGGAGGTCGTCATGTTTGTGACGCGCGAGGACTTCCGCATCAAGGCCGAAGACTTCGATGTCACGAAGGGCACGAACATCCTGCGCATCGCGGCCGGCGCTTTCGTGTTCCCGCACGTGGCGGGGAAATTCGCCGACATCAGCACGCTTACGCTGGACAAGGGAACCGTGGGCTTCTTCGCGAAGGCGGGCACGGTCCCCGCCGAGTTCTGGGTCTACTCGCCGCGTCGGAGGTCACCATCGGGGTCTTCCTGGTGCTTGGTCTGTGCACGCGCTACGCGGCGCTCGGCGCCGTCGCGGTCTATGCGCTGCAGGTTGTCAAAGGCTTCGGCTGGACCTGGAACACCGGCGGCTACGAGTACCCGGTGATCTGGGGCCTCGTCTGCATCGCGATCGCCATCGAGGAATGGAGGGCGTACCTCGCCGGCCACGGCGAGACGAGCATCGGTCGCGCGCGCCGTCTGGCGGCTTGAACGGGCGGCCGGGACCGATCGCAGCGCGCGCCGGGCCTAAGCCGGCGCTGGGCGAAGCGGCGCGCCCGCCCATGCCGCCTGCACCTCGGCGATCAGCTCCGCGCCGCGCTCCTCGTACCGCGGCGAGAAGTGGAACGGCACGACCGCCTTCGCTCCGACGCGGCGCGCGATCTCGCCCGCCTGGCGCGCCGTGAGGTGGTTCTTGCGTGCGGCCTGGTCCCGGTCCTCGTCCAGGAACACGCTCTCGATGAAGAGCAGGTCGACCCCGGCGAGCAGTGCCGCGAGCGTCTCCACGTTCTGCTCGGTGAAGCGGAGGTCGGTGACGTAGCCGACGCGCTGGCCGGGACCGACGTCGAGCACAAGGTGGCGAAGCTCGCGCAGCGTCCGCGTCACCGCGTGTTCGCCCGTCCGGTCGCGCCACCGCACCGCGATCGGCGTCTCATCCGGCGCGCCCGCGAGCACCGCCGTCTTCAGCTCGCCGAGCCATGCCCCGGTCGCAAATCCGAGCGCCTCCAGGCGATCCTTGGCGATCTTGAGGTGTCCTTTCTCCTCGACCGCGAACGCGAGGCACGGGGTCTCGTGGTCGACGAACCGGCCGCGGATGCGAAACGCCGTCTCCTCGTGGAAGACGTCGTCGACGAGCGCGAACGAGTCGCAGGTCTCCGGCTGGAAGCCGCGCCGGCTCGAGAAACGGGCGCGCACGCCACGGCCGTCCGAGCCGATCTCGCGCACGTCGAGCACCAGCTCGACCTCATAGCGGTGCACGACGTTCCAGGTGTACGCGCGCAGCTTGTGCTCGACCTGCGCGACGAAGCCGGGTCCGCCGAACAGCACCACGCCGTCCTTGCGCCCGAGCACCACGCGGAGCAGATGATCGAACCCGGCGAAGTGGTCCATGTGTGCATGGCTGACGAAGACGTGCGACAGGCGCATCAGCTTCCGCGGTGGCAGGATGGTGATGTCGCCGAGGTCGAACAGCAGTGCGCGCCGCTCGTCGCGGAAGTCGACGTAGAGCCCGGGGTCGCCGAACGCGTCGTTGACGAGTCGGGGCTCGAACAGGAGGCGCATGGGTTCGTCGGCTGCGCGCCTCTCGAAACGCGCGACCGCGAGAGGGGGGTGATCAGCTCAGAGCCACTGCCGCAGCTCGATGTGATTGCCGTCCGGATCGCGGATCTCGGCCCGGGCGTATTTCTCGCGGACCTTCGGCCCCCACACGGGGTGGACGCCCTTGGTCGCGAGATACCCAAGCGCGCGTGCCATGTCCTCGACCTCGAGCGCCATCATCCGGTAGCCGAGGTGCTCGCCGCCCGGCGCGGGCTCGGGGCGCGCATCCGGGTAGCACATCAACTCGACCGTCGTTCCACCGAGGTCGAGGTAGACGAGCTCCAGCGGTCCGAGCGGCGTGACCGGAATGCGGTCGCGGGAACGGATCTCGAATCCGAGCACCTCGGTGTAGAACCGGATCGCCTCTTCCGTGCGGCCGGTGACGAGCTCGATGTGGTCGATGCGCTTGAACATGCCCGGGTTCCCGGTTGCGTGCGAGGGGATACCATGGTACCCGGTCCGACTGCGATCTCGCGCTTGCGATGCGGCCGCGAACCTCCCTCCGCTTGACGAGCATCAACACGGACAGCCCGGAAGCCCCTTAGAAGGGATCTCCCCCGCACGGATGTCTCGACTGGAGCAACGGATGAAAACGGGATGGAAGACGGTCGCTCCGCTGGTGGTCTGGCTCGTGATCTTCCTGGCGCCGACGCCCGACGGGCTCAACGCCAACCAGTGGCACTACTTCGCCGTCTTCGCGGCGGTGATCGCCGGCCTCGTGCTCGAATCGCTACCGGCCGGCGCGGTCGGGCTGATCGGCCTCACCTTCGCCGGGGTCATGGGCTACGTCGATCCCGATCCGAACAAGTCCCTGCGCTGGGTGCTGAGCGGCTTCTCGGAAAGCACCGTCTGGCTCATCGTCGGCGCGTTCGTGTTCGCCATCGGCTACCGCAAGAGCGGCCTCGGCAAGCGGATCGCGCTCGTGCTCGTGCGCGCCCTCGGCCGCCGCACGCTCGGCCTCGGCTACGCGATCACGTTCGCCGACCTGCTCCTCGCCCCCGCGACCCCGTCCAACACCGCGCGCAGCGGCGGCACCATCTATCCGATCATCAGCAACATTCCGCGCCTGTACGGCTCGGAGCCCGGGGCCACGGCCGGAAAGATCGGCACCTACGTGATGTGGACCGCCTTCGCAGCGACCGCCGTCACCAGCTCGCTGTTTCTCACCGCCCTCGCGCCCAACGCCGCCGCGCTCGCGATCGCCAAAAAGACGGTGGGTGTCGAGGTTGCGTGGCTGCAGTGGTTCATCGGCTTCGCGCCGCTCGGGGTGCTCCTGATCGCGCTCGTTCCGCTCCTGAGCTATCTGCTCTGCCGCCCGGAGGTGAAACTCAGTCCTGAGATCGCGACCTGGGCGGACGGCGAGCTGAAGGTCCTCGGACCCGTTTCGCGCAGCGAATGGATCATGATCGGCCTCGTGCTCGTGGCGATGTTCCTCTGGATCACCGGCGCGAACCCGGACATCAAGCTGCCCGGGCTCGGCGCCAACTACATCAACCCGACCATGGTGGTATTCGTCGTCATCTCGCTGCTCCTCGTCACCGGGGTGGTCGAGTTCTCGGACATCGTCGCGGAGAAGAGCGCGTGGGAAGTGTTCTTCTATTTCACCTCGCTCCTGACGCTCGCCTCGGGCCTGAACGAGATCGGGTTCGTCAAATGGGTGGCGGTGGGGTTCGCGAAACCGCTCGGCACCCTGCCCCCGACCGTGGCGCTCGTCCTGCTGGTCGCGCTCTTCTTCTGGATCCACTACTTCTTCTCGAGCATCACCTCCCACGCCGCGGCGGTGCTGCCGGTCGTCCTCGCGGTGGCCTCGGGGGTGGCGGGCATCCCGATGACCACGCTGACGCTGCTCTGCCTCTATTCGCTCGGTCTGATGGGCGTGATCTCCCCGTACGCGACCGGACCGGCGCCGATGTACTTCGGCAGCGGCTACATCGGCAAGGGGCAGTTCTGGAAGCTCGGCCTCGTGTTCGGGCTCATCTACTTCGTCGGTCTGATCGCGATCGTGCTGCCCTGGCTGGCGGCGATTCGCTGAACGCCGGCGCGCGCCGTCAGATCTTCCTCGTTCGCCCTTCCCAGTACGGCGCCCGCAGCTCGCGCTTGAGCGTCTTGCCCGCCGCGCTGCGCGGGAAGTCCTGCATGATCACCACCTCGGACACGCGCTGGTAGCGCGCCGCAACGCGTTCGTTGATCCACTCGCGCAGCGCTCCGGACGCGACGCCCGCGCCTTCGCGCAGGATCACGGCAGCCACCGGCGTCTCGCCCCACTTGTCGTGCGGCGCACCGAACACCGCGACCTCGCGCACGTCGGGATGGCGGGCGGCAATCTCCTCGACGTCCTTCGGATAGATCTTCATTCCCCCGGAGTCGATCATGTCCTTCACGCGGTCAACGAGGTAGAGGTAGCCATCCCCGTCGATGTAGCCCACGTCGCCGGAATGCACCCAGCCGTCGCGGATCGTCTGCGCGGTCAGGTCGGGACGCTTGTAGTAGCCCGCCATCCGGATCGGGCTCCGCCCGCAGATCTCGCCGATCTCGTGCGGCGCGCATTCGCTCCCGTCCTCCCGCAGGATCCGCATCGCGCTCGAGGGCAGCGGCACGCCGACCGAGCCGGACTTGCGCACCGAGTCGGTGCGGTCGAGGACCGTGATGAAACCCTCGGTCAGGCCATAGAGCTCGTAGAACCGGTTCGGGAGGAGCGAGTTCAGGCGGTCCTTGTGCTCCTGGAGAAGCGGCGCGCCGAGCGACAGGACGCACTCGAGGGAGAGGAGCTTCTCCGGCGCGAAGTTCGGTG
>Ga0335082_10001057_pt1 | contig 29327 bp, 25 predicted proteins | sample Lox_Sample_41_FD_206718 | JGI IMG/M metagenome (GOLD analysis project Ga0335082, IMG submission 206718) | Soil microbial communities from Loxahatchee National Wildlife Refuge, Florida, United States - Lox_Sample_4.1 | ecosystem: Environmental > Terrestrial > Soil > Wetlands | place: USA... | reverse complement strand
ACACCACGACCGCAGGCGTCACCCCATCGGAGCCATTCACGACAAACTTGTTTGCCGCGAACGAATGAAGCGGGGCCAGGGCCAGAAGACCGAAAGCTGCCGTTACGATGACTTTCTTCGAAAATTGATGCTTGGTGTTCATGTGCTTCTCCTTTTCTCAGATATTTTTTTGAGCAGAAACCGAAGTTCGCACTAATTAACCTGGTAGAGGTCTCCATCCCCGATGGTCACGGAACCATTGGTGATCGTCAAGGTGTTGAAGGTCTGCGTGGACATGGTGCTTATATACGTACCGCTGTTGGTGAAATTTCCCCAGGCCGCCGTGCCGCCGTTGTTGTTCACCGTCCCCAGGCTGGTGTTGGTGAAGGTGCTGTCTTCTGCGCTGAGTTCTTTGCCACTAGTGATCGTGAGGGCGGCATTGGAGGTCATGTTGCCGCTCACGGTGCTGTCATCCGTCACATTGACTGCGCCCTGACCCAGGGTTACAGTCTGTCCCACCCCTGTAGGGCCATTGATGGTAGCGTCGTTAAATCGCATTTCCCCGTTGCCCGGATTACCTGACGGGTTCGGGTACAACCAGGCACTCGTGGTGGCGGTGACGGTGCTGCGCAAATCCAGGATATCACCGGAAACGCCATTGGCGAGCATGGTGGTGCCGGAGGTGGTGACAGGGGCGGTCAGAGCCAAGCGTCCGCCGCTCGCCCTTATGACGCCGCTGCTGACATTGGTTACGGGGACGGATACGGTGCCGTAGCCGATGATTTGACCGGAATTATTGAAGGTGCCGCCGGCAGTAGAGATGATCGAACCACCGGCCACGGTAATCGGGTCACCGTTACTCATGGAACTGAGCGTGTTGGCAACATTCAGAGTTCCGGTACCCACGGCAATGGAGGCCGTGCCTCCGGAAACGTTAGATATCGTAACCCCGTTCATGGTAAAGGTGTGCCCATTGAGAGTGATGGGAGTGTTGGAGTTTCTGGTGAGGGTGCCGCTTAAGGTACTGTCGCCCGTCACATTGATCGGGCCGGTGCCGCTGTTGTTAATGGTAAAGCCGTTCAGGGTGGCGCCATTCAGGTCAATCTCGCCGGTGTGATTACTGATGGTGACCCCGGAGAGGGCGGCCTCCAGGGACAGGAAGGCGCCGCTGATGCTGCAGGCTAGGCTGCCGGCGGCTGTGCTCGAACCGGTAATGTGCAACGTCTGGCCGCTCGTGTTGGAAGTAATGACGCTGGTGTTGGTAAACGGCGCCGAGATGGTGCCGTAGCCGTTCACGGCCTGGCCAAAGGACCAGATGCCGCCGTTCTGGGAACTGATAACCCCTCCGGACAGTCCAACGCTGCCGTTGGAGCCGCTGATGGTATAAACTGTCCCGGCGGTAGCGGCATCGTTGCGCAGGGTCCCCTCAATGGTAATTTTTTCCGTGCCGCTGCCGCTGGATCTGCTGTTGCTGATATTCCCCTGCATCCCCAACAAACCGGTCAACTGTATGTCCAGGGGAGATAAGGCGGAAGTGCCCGACGTGGTCAACGCCGTCCCACTCGCTATGCCCAATAATACGGTGCTATTCAGAACGCCCGGTTTGTTGGTTCCGGAAGATCCGCTTATTGTGGCCTGGTCTGAGTATGAGTTCGGGTAGGCGGTTGAAGGATTCCAGTTCGCGTTGGTGTTCCAGGCGTTGGAAGTTGTGCCTGTCCAGGTGTAGCCGGTTGCTTGGGCCGTGACGGGCAGCAATGACACCGCCAGCAACAAAAATACCGAGCCGATTGTTTTTCGCTGGATATTCATCTCTTCGTCTCCTTTGAGCCAGTATTTACTTTGCCCAAGGAGCATCCTGTCCGTACAAGACTTTTCACAAACCGCTCCTTTTGATTGAAATTAATTATAATTCCGGTTGCTTCTCTCGTATCGATATACCTGTTACCATACTATATGCAATCATGCCCCTGCCTTTGAACCTCCTTTCAGTGTCAAAGTTTTCCCTATGCTTGTTCTGGCTGATTTTGTTTGGTTTCTGTAGTCTCAATCCTTTTAGTGTTTGCAACCATGGCATTATTGGAACGAGTTTATGTTTGGGATCGTAGGGGACCGGCTTTTCCCAGAACCAGCCGTATTGTTCGGTTCCTTCCAGGCAGGAAGACAACTCTCTGGGTCTGAATCCGGGGTAAATCCGATGGCTGCCTCTTCCTATAGCTCGCTGAACGCTATTTGTATAGACGTTTTTCTGTTCAAATGTCAATTGCCAATTCCATGGGAATCTTTCGGGATCAAGATAAACCTTGAACCTTCCCTCGACCAAGGACGTTCCACGGCGGAAATGCCGCAACAGGGGCATTCGACGTATGGTACCCGGGCATGCAGGTAAGCCGAATAATTCAGAAAACGGCCATGATGCCATGTTTCGGTTGTCACGTCGCAGGGCGCTCGATCCATTCTGCAGGCGGGACAGACGAAACTGCTGTAACGCTCAAAGCCGACATTGATATCCATCCGCTTGCCATCGCTGGAAAATAATACCGAGGTTATTTCCCAAGGATGACAGAGGCCGAGCGTTGCGGATATGATTTCATAGTGATCCATGCCCCCTCCCCCGGGAATGCCGGTTACAAAAACCGCATGGGCATTCGCAAAAGGCTGACCATACTTTATCAGAAAAGACGTTTGACGCACTATAGGACGAATGAGCTTTTAATTGTCAGGCAAACATGAAAAGCGGCATACGTGTTTGTCCTACAGTATTCACGCCGGGCCGGCAGGCTGTTGAAAAATCACTGCGGGGCCGGTCTGCGGTGTTGCCGTTCGCACAAAAGCTCAACGTGAGGTGGCCCGGGACCTGAAGGCAATTCCTGATGGCTCGAAATAACAATGGGGGGAGAGAAAAGGCTGGTCATTGCCGGGTATTTTCACTATAAAGACTAGGTATTCCCCGGCACATGGGAGATCGATACATGGTGAAAGCACTGTATGACCGCCTCGCCTCTCTTTCCTTCGGCCTCTGGCTCATGGGGGGAGTGCTCCTCTTCCTCGCTATCGGCTCCTTCAGCGGCGGGGAGGGGAGCGCCATCAACGACATCCACCTGTTCGCCTGGCTGTCACAGTCACCCTTCGCCGATTCCTGGTGGCTCTGGGCGACGATCGTCCTCCTGGCCCTCCTGGCGCTCAACACAATCCTCTGTAGCATTGAGTCGCTGCGGCTCAAGTTCCGGCGGGACAAGTTCTTCCGCCTCATCGTTCCCCAGGTGATGCACCTGGGCTTTCTCCTCATCGTTCTTGCCCACCTTTTCAGCGCCTACGGCGGCTTCAAGGCGCAACTGGCGGTCAGGGAGGGGGATGCCATCGGCTTCCCCGGAGGGGGGCGGGTGCAGGTGGCAAACCTCCAGGCCGAGGCGGGGCCGATGGGGATGCCCAGCGACTTCAGCGCCGTCATCATGGCGGAGGGGGACCAGGGGGTCACGGTGAGGCCGAACCACCCGGCCTTCTACCGCGGATTCGGCATCTACCTGAAGCACGTCGAGCTCTTTCCGGAGCGGGGGGCGTTCATCGAGGTCCACCGGGAGCCGGGGGCAGGGCTGGCCCTGGCTGGGGCGCTGCTCTTCACCGTAGGGAACCTGGTGCTCCTGGGGGTGCGAAGGGGGCGGTAACGTCCCCGCTTGTGCGGCGGGATCGGGAAGATGGGGAAAACGGAAGGGGGGAGACCGGCGTTGCCGGCTCCCCCCTCGTCCCGTGCCATCTCGAACCGGTCAGTACCGCATCCGTACCCGGTAGGCGAGCTTCTCCTCCCCCTCTTTCTTCACCGGGACGAGGAACTCGGCGGCGAAGGCCGCTCCCTTCTTGTAGTCGTGGGACGAGCTGAGCATCTGCCAGTCGCCGGGGACCGGCTCCACCACCTTGACCGTCACCTCCTCCGCCTTGTGGTTCCTGATGACGATCTCGAAAGCCGCCTCATAGGTGTCGGCGGCAAGCTTTTTCCAGTCGGTCTGCTTCCGCGTCGCCACCACGTCGAAGGCGTCTCCCAGCTTGATCCGCACCTTCTCGTCCCTGGCGGTATGGTCAATGGCGTCCTCGCCGACGAACTGCAGACTCCCATCGCTGTCCTGCTTGTAGACCCGCACCGTCCCCTTGGGGAGCGGCATCCCGAGACGATGTTCCTGCCGGTTCTCCATTTCGATGAAGACTCCCACCTTGACCTTCGTCTCCTCCTGGCCGGAGCCGGCGGTGTAGTAGTAGTTCGCCCCCTTCAGGAGGAGCTCCTTCTTCACCGGCACGGCGTCGGCGGAGAGGAGATTGATCTGCTTCGTCTGGTTCTCCTTGATGGTGGACGGCCGCTGCAGCGTATAGAGGTGGTATTCGAAGAGCCCTTCCTCCTTGAAGGGGGGTGGTGCCGCCGCCGGCATCGCTTTGTACATCATCCGGTCCCGGATGGGCTGCTCTTCGACGACCCGGTGGACATCGCCGGCCACGAGCTTCACCACGGCGTCCCGGTAGGTGGCGCCGCTCCTGTTGTCGATGGTGACCCAGCCGGTGAGATCGGCCCGGGTGTCCCGGTCGTTCAGGGTCGCCACGTAGTCGGCCCGCCAGGTAATGCCGTTGGTCAGGTAGGTCGCCTCCACTTCCCGGGGAGCCGTCGCCTGGTTGTCGAGGAGCCAGACGAGGGTCGGCTTGGCGATGAGGCTTTCGGGGACGCCTGGCAGGATGACCCGGCCGGGATAGCCGAAGGTCACCCCGTTGCCGATCCGGTAGATGGGACCGTCGTTGTTGGCGAGGAGGGTGGCGCTGACCACATCCTCCCGTTCGGTGTAGGGATTCTTCTGGTAGAGCTTCACCTCTTTCCCCACATACTTGTCGAGGAGCTTCTGGGAATTGAGGAGGTCGTACTCGTAGTTCTGCTCCAGGACCCGCAGCTCCTCCCGTCCCCCGAGGGAGGAAATGTGGACGCTTGCCGGAATGATCTGGGCAGCCACGTCCATGAAGCGGAGCTCACCGCGGCCCACGGGGAGGCGCACCGTGCGCCGGTCCTTGACCAGTCCCAGGCTGACGTTGTAGATGGTCACCGCCATGCCGGTCTGGTCGTCGAGGGTGGTCGCCTGGCGGAAGGGTGGCGGGGTGGTCGGTGCCGCGGCAGCGGAACCGGCGAGAGGGGTTGCCGTCAGCATCGCCACGGCAGCGATAACGTATCCCATCCTCATTATGAACCTCCTGCCCGATCCGGGGCCGGCCGTCCCCGGAGTCTCCTCCATGAAGAAAGGGCGCCGGCGGCGCCCTTCGGTTACTTCAGAACCTTGACGGACTTGATGACCACCGTGGTTTCAGGGACATCCCTGAACCCTTTGTTCATACCGGTCTTTACCGCCTTTATCTTGTCGACCACGTCCATTCCCTCGATGACTTTGCCGAACACCGCATACCCGTACCCATCGGGCTTGGGACGGTTGAGCATGTCGTTGTCCACCACGTTGATGAAAAACTGCGACGAGGCGCTGTCCGGGATGGCAGTCCGGGCCATGGCGATGGTGCCCCGGACGTTCTTCAGGCCGTTGTCCGCTTCGTTCTTGATGGGGGGCTTGGTCGGTTTCGGCGTCAGGTCGGCGGTGAAGCCCCCTCCCTGGATCATGAAACCGTTGATGACCCGGTGGAAGATGGTACCGTTGTAGAAGCCGCTGTTGGCGTAGTCGAGGAAATTCTTCACGGAGATCGGCGCCTTCTGCGGGTCGAGCTCCAGCTTGATGGTGCCGAGAGACGTTTCCATGACAACCACCGGATTCTTCCCGGCGGCGAAGACGGCAGGGGTGAGTGCCAGGGTGACCAGGGCGAGACAGATGGTCAGGACGAGGGTAAACTTTTTCAGCATGGTATTCCTCCATCGAAGAAATTGTGCCTGCCTAGAACTTATACGACAATCGCCGCGGTTCGTCAACCTCGCCCCATGACGAGGGTCACGTAATCTTCCAGGATGCGGAGGTCGAGGAGCCGGCAGCCGAGCCGCACGAACCTCTGCTGGATGTCGAACTTGTCCTGGAGGGGAATGCCCGAGAGGAGGAGGATCCCCCCCTTCCTGGTCCTGGCGGCCATCTCCTCGGCCAGGGCCAGGTGGAGATCCGCATAGATATTGGCCATGACCAGGTCGAAATCTGCGGCCGCGAGGCAGGCAAGCTCTCCGCAGACGGAGAGGATGCGATTCTCCAGACCGTTCAGACGGACATTGTCGGCACAGGAGAGGGCGGCGTGGAAGTCGATGTCGATCGCCACCACCTCCCCCATCCCGAGCCGCGCTGCGGCGATGGCGAGGATGCCGGTGCCGCTCCCCAGGTCGAGGGCGCGCCCGCCGGCAATGCCCGGGAGCCGGGCCAGTTCCTCCAGACAGGAAGCGGTCGTTTCGTGCTCGCCGGAACCGAAGGCCCCCTTCCTGCCGAGGATCAGGGGATGGAGGGTGGATGCGGGGACAGGTTCCCCCTCCGGGACAATGGTGAAGGGACCGATGGAAAAAGGTCTGAAGATGCGGCCGATCATGGACTTCCGTTCCGGGGTGATTATTGATGCGGGCACCTTACCCTATTTTGCCGGGAAAGGAAAGGGGGCAATGCTCCCCATTTCCCGGGCCGAATTTCAGGGCGGCGCAGATGGGACTTGACCCCGGAACAATGGCGGCATAAAATCCCTGGAACCTTGGCGGCCGGCGAATGGAGGGGGGTATCCCATGCCGATGGACCACGAACTGATGCAGAATCTTCCGGAGGTGCGCGGGCGATGGCCCGGCTCCTGTTTTGCCTGCTCGGCAGGGCATCCCCACGGACTGCACCTCCGCTTCCGCCATACCGGCGAAGGGGTGGCGACCTCCTGCACGGTTCCCGATACCTACTGCGGGTTCGACGGCATGGTGCACGGCGGCATCATCACCACCCTGATGGACGAGGCCGCGGCCTGGGCCCTCTTCGCCCGTCACGGCAAACTGGGGGTGACGCGGGAGATGACCACCAGGTTCCTGAAGCCGGTGCCGACCGGGGCGGAGCTCCGGGTGGAGGCACGCGTGGTGACCTGCGACCCCGTCTCCGCCACGGTGGCTGCGACCGTCCATGATGGCGAAGGGGTCTGCCTGGCCGAGGGGACGAGCATCTGGTCCTTTCCCCGCCTCTCCCGCATTGCCGCGCTTGCCGGTGTCGAGCAGGACACCCTGCAGAGGTTCCTGGAGGAGTGCCGCCGCACGGAAGGGTGACGGCGCCGGACACGCCGTCATCCGTCACATACCATAGGAGGACCGGCTATGAGTGAGACAGTGATACCCCGAACCCCGTCGGCCTACGACTACCCGCTTCTCATCAAGAATCTCCTCTGGTTTCCCGTGGTGGACGACCCGGAGCAGGAAATCGTCTACCGCAATCTCTATCGCGGCACTTACCGCCAGCTGCGGGAGCGGGTGGGGCGGCTGGCCAATGCTCTCAAGGAGCTGGGGGTGCGACCCGGCGACACGGTGGCGGTGATGGACTGGGACAGCCATCGCTACCTGGAGCTCTTCTTCGCCGTGCCGATGCTGGGAGCGGTACTCCACACCATCAACGTCCGCCTGTCGCCGGAACAGATCCTCTACACCATCGATCATGCCGAGGACGACGTTCTTCTGGTCAACGCCGAGTTCCTGCCGATCCTGGAGCAGATTCGCGGCAGGATCGACACGGTGCGCAGCTACGTTCTCCTTTCCGACGATGTCGAAATCCGCGGCAGCTCCATCTCGTTCTGCGGCGAGTACGAACAGCTCCTGGCAGCCTCCCCGCCGGAATGCGCCTTCCCCGATTTCGACGAGAACACGCGGGCCACTACCTTCTACACCACCGGAACCACCGGCATGCCGAAGGGAGTCTACTTCAGCCACCGCCAGCTGGTGCTCCACACCCTCGGCGTCCTTGCGGTGCTGGGGTCGGCCACGGCCCACGGAGGTTTCCACCGGGACGACGTCTACATGCCCATCACCCCCATGTTCCACGTCCATGCATGGGGGGTCCCCTACGTGGCGACCATGCTGGGGGTGAAACAGGTCTACCCCGGCCGGTACCTCCCCGACACCCTGCTGGACCTGAAGGAGAAGGAGGGGGTGACCTTTTCCCACTGCGTCCCCACGATCCTCCACATGCTCCTCAGGCACCCCCACGCCGACCGGATCGACTTGGGGGGGTGGAAGCTGATCATCGGCGGGGCCTCCCTCTCCCGCAGCCTCTGCCTGGAAGCCCTGAAGCGGGGAATCGATGTCTTCACCGGCTACGGCATGTCAGAGACCTGCCCCATCCTCACCATCGCCCAGCTGACACCGGAGATGCTGGCGCTCACTCCCGAGGAGCAGGCGGCGATCCGCTGCAAGACCGGGCTTCCCCTCCCCCTGGTGGACCTGAGGATAACGGATGGGAGCCTGCACGACCTTCCCCGGGACGACGTCTCTACGGGGGAAATCGTGGTCCGCGCCCCCTGGCTCACCCAGGGATATCTCAAGGACCACAAAGCCTCGGAGCGCCTCTGGGAAGGAGGGTATCTGCATACCGGCGATGTGGCGGCTCGGGACGAGCGGGGATTCGTGCGGATCACCGACCGGGCCAAGGATGTCATCAAGGTGGCCGGCGAATGGGTCTCCTCGCTGGAACTGGAGGACATCATCGCCCACCATCCCGCGGTTGCCGAGGTGGCGGTCATCGGTCAGCCGGACGAGAAATGGGGGGAGCGTCCCCTCGCCCTGGTGGTGACGAAGCAGGGGGATGCCGGGAAAGCAAGCGAGAAGGAGATCGCCCATCACGTGAGGGAGTATGCCGACAAGGGGGTGGTCAGCAAGCAGGTGGTGCTGGTGAAGGTCCGGCTGGTGGAGGCGATCGACAAGACGAGCGTCGGCAAGACCAACAAGGTGGCCCTGCGGGAGAGGTACCTCTCCCCCGCAGCGGCATCGCAGCGCCCCGCGTGACGCATGTGTGCGGCAGGTGCGCGGTTCTTCGCAGGAACCAGCTCCTGCAATTCTGTTGGAGGAAGGTATCCCATGGGAGAGATGAACGATCTGCAGGAACGTCTGGAGGTGTCCGAGGCCAGAAACCGGCTCAATACCCTCGTGGCCATCAGCGTGGCGATCATTTCCGTTTTCATGGCCATCACCAAGGTGAAGGACGACAACATCGTCCAGGCCATGCTCCAGGCAAAATCCGACGCCGTGGACAGCTGGAACGAGTACCAGGCGAAAAAGCTCAAGCAGCACCTGGCGGAACTGGGGTTGAACCAGGTACGGGCGCTGCAGGTCCTGGCTCCCGGCAAGGGGGACGGTGTCCTCGCCGACCAGCAGAAGGCCTACCAGGATACCATCAGCCGCTACCAGAAGGAGGAAGAATCCCTGATGGGCAAGGCCAAGGGGTTCGAAAAGCAGTACGACGACCTGAATTACCGGGATGACCAGTTCGACCTCTCCGACGCCACCCTCTCCATCTCCCTCGCCATGCTGGCGATCACCGCCCTCACCGGGAAGCGCAAGCTGCTGGCCCTTGCCTGGATATTCGCCGGCTTCGGGGTGGTGATAGGGGTGGCCGGCCTGTTGGAGCTCCATCTCCATCCCTCCGCGCTCACGAAACTCCTTTCGTGACGCCGGTGGTGACGAGAACTGCCGGCCGGCCGTCAGGCCGCCTTTGAATGTACCGATCGGAGGAGACCACCATGGTGACGGCGATGACAGGCGATGCCGGACCGGTCCGGTGCGCTTGGGCAGGGAACGATCCCCTGTACCGCGACTACCACGATCGGGAATGGGGGACGCCGGTCCACGACGACCGGCTGCTGTTCGAATTCCTCATCCTGGAAGGGGCGCAGGCCGGCCTATCCTGGATCACCGTCCTGAGGAAGCGGGAGGCATACCGCCGTGCCTTTGAGGGGTTCGATCCCGAAAAGGTGGCCGGCTTCGATGCGCCAAAGACGGAAGAGCTGCTGCTCGACCCCGGCATCATCCGCAACCGCCTGAAGATCGAGGCCGCCGTCACCAATGCCCGGGCCTTCCTGGCGGTCCAGGAGGAGTTCGGCACCTTCGATGCCTACCTGTGGTCCTATGTGGACGGAGCGCCGCTCCGCAACTCCTGGGCCGCCCCGGGGGAGGTCCCCGCCACCAGCCGGGAGTCCGATGCGCTGAGCCGTGACCTGAAGCGGCGCGGTTTCCGGTTCGTCGGCAGCACCATCTGCTATGCCTTCATGCAGGCCGTCGGCATGGTGAACGACCATACGGTGGATTGCTTCCGCTGGCGGGAACCCGCGGAAGGCCGGGACAGAGGCGACTGCGGATAATGGTTCTGAAAAACGGTTTGCCTCGGATGTACACGGATGACCACCGACATCTCGAACGGAGAGACAGAAACCGGGTGCACCGCGGAAGCGGCATCCGCAGTGTCACGGGTGTCGCAGGAGCGTCTTTCGTTATGCGCTGTTGTCCGTGTCCGATTACCGTTGCCGGGATAAAGGATTGACATGTCCGCCAACCACGGCCGCCGGGCCTTTGCCGCCCTGATCTTCGGGGTGCTCTGCATCGGTTTTTCGGCCCTGTTCGTGAAAATTGCGGGGGTGCCGGGACCGGTGTCCGCATTCTACCGCCTGGTGTTCGCCGGCGCGGTGCTCCTCCCCTGGTGGCTGGCGACGCGCCCCTCGCTGCCGGGGCGTGGCGATCTCCTGCTGACGCTGGCCGGTGGCGCCTTTTTCGCGTTCGACCTGACCCTCTGGAATTCCGGCCTTCTTCTCACCTCGGCGGCAGCGGCCACGCTCCTCGCCAACAACGCTCCCGTGTGGGTAGGTCTGGGGGCCCTGCTGATTTTCCGGGAACGGCTCGCCGCGCGCTTCTGGACCGGGCTTGCCTGTGCAATGGGAGGAATGGTGCTGATTGTGGGAAGTAATGCCGTGGGAGTGCCGGAGATGAACAGGGGAGATATACTCTCGATCGGCGCCAGCCTCTTTTACGCCGCCTACCTGCTGACAACCCAGCGGGCGCGGTCCCGCACCGACACGCTGACCTTCATGACCATCTCGGTGGCGGCAGGGGCGGGGATCATGCTGGTGGTCGTCCTCTCCCTCGGCCTGCCGCTCGCCGGTTTCAGCGGCACGAGCTGGGCGGCCCTTGCCGGCCTGGGGCTGGTGTCCCACCTTGCGGGGTGGCTCGCCATCAATTACGCCCTCGGCCACCTGCGGGCCGCGGCGGTATCGGTTACGCTCCTCGGCCAGGCGGTGGTGACGACGCTCGTGGCCATGCCGCTTCTGGGCGAGTACCTGACCGCCGGGCAGGCCGCCGGCGGCCTCCTGGTGCTGACGGGAATCTACCTGGTCAACAGCCGCAGAAAGCCGGCACGGTACGGCGAGCCGGGCGACTGATTTCTTTCAGGGTCCGGGCTTTCCCTTCCCTGCCGCTTACCCTTCTGCCAGGGCCTCTCTTTCCCCATCGGAGAGGCTGTCCACGTATTCCATCATTCCCTTCAATGTGTTGCCGAGGAAGTACCTCTCCCGGGCCTGGATGTCCGGGGGGAGGGTACCGACGGTCCGGTACTGCTCGTCCCGCTCCAGCAGCCACCGGACGAGGGCTTCCTCGCGATGCGCCGCCTCGACCCGGGCGGTCGCCGCCACCCCCTGCACCCACAAGAGTAGCTGCCGCCTTGCGACCCGCAGATGGTCAATGGCGGTCTCCACCAACCCGTAGTGGGCAAAGACCATGCGGCGGGGGGAAAGCGCCAGCATCCGGTCGAGGGAGTCGAGGGCCACGCCGAGGATGAATCGCGGGGGTGTCGCCGGCCGCATGAAGATCCCGTCCGGCACGTCGCAGCGGACGCCGGCCACCTCGCCGGCGAAGAGGAGGTCGTCCAGCAGGTACGAGCAGTGGTGCACCGCGTGGCCGGGGGTGAGAAAGGCCCGCACTCCCCGGCTGCCGATGGTCTCGGCAAAGCCGATCCGCTCTGCCGGCACCGGAATGATCTCGCCGTAGGCTTCTGCCAGCCGGCCCAGCACCGTGCGGGACCCCTCCCAGAGCTTCTCCGGCGCCACCAGGTGGCGAATCCCCTCGGGATGGCAGATGACGGTCGCTTCCGGGAACTCCTTGAGGAGCGCGCCGGCACCGCCGGCATGGTCGATGTGGATGTGGGTGAGAAGCACGTAGTCGAGACGCTCGACCCCCAGCCGCCGCAGCTCGGAGTAGAGGCGGGGAATGGTGGAGAGGGGGCCGGGGTCCACCAGGAGAGTGAAGCCCTCCTCCCGATAGAGCCAGGAACTGATGAAGCTGCGGAAACCTTCGAGGTGCGGCAGGTCCAGATCGATGCAGGTGAGGCCTTCGGAATTCATACCGTCTCCGTGGGACGCCGGATTACGCCGGTGCACCGCCGGAGCGGACACGGACGCTCCCCGATTGTCGCGCACCTGGGGGGCGTTTGTCAACTCTCCGGCGAACGAGGGTCCCGGGAGCCGGGAGGCGAGAACGGCCGCTACCATTATCCCTCCCCCGCCAGAGGGGGAGGGAGGCCTATCCGAAAGAAAGAGGCCTGCTGGGCTAGAAGGTCGCGATCACATCATCCACCCAGGAGAGGGCCGCGGCAGTCGTGGGAAATCCGATGGTGCTGGTGAGGACGAGAACCGCCTGGCGCAGTTCCTCGGGGGTAGCGCCCGCTTCCATTGCCCGTATCGCGTGGCTGTGGGCAGCGCCGTGGGACCTGATGGCCGCGGCGGCCGCCAGTTGGATCAGGTGGATGGTCTTTTCATCGAGGGGGCCGGAGTTGCGCGCGGCAACGGCCACCGCATCGAGGGCCTTGATCAGCTCCCCGTGGCGTTCCTTCAGCTTGAGAAAGTGCTCCGCCGGTTGTCGGGCCATATTGGTATCCTCCTTGGCATGGTGGGCTGAACTGTCGGTGTACTGGTAGTCTACCAGATAATCGGGAAAAATCATCAGCTCACGCTCTCTGCGCTGTAGCGGGCGATGAGCCCGGTGCGGACCGCCTGCCGGTAGACTCTCCGGAAGAAGAGGGAGGCGAGAAGGATGTAGAGAAGTGCCAGACCCCCGCCCATCAGGAGGGAGCCGCCGTCGACCTTCCCCTGGCCGATGATCGTCCGGATCCCCTCGAACACGTAGGAGGGGGGAAGGAGGTACGCCACCGACCTCATCCACGGCGGGAGGGTAGCCAGGGGGTAGAAGACCCCGGCAAACGGTGTGATGAGGGCGGGAATCGGCCAGACGAACCACTCGGATGCCGGGCCGAGCCGGAGCACCACGGCGCTGCAGAAGATGCCGAGGGCGATGCCGGAGAGGAAGAGAACGAGGAGGAACGGGCCGAGCATGATACCGTAGGCGAGGAAGGAAAGGCCGAAGAGTGAGGTGGCGAGAACCAGCATGACGAGCAGGCCGAGGGTGCTGGTGACGATGCTGGTGAAGACGAGGCCGGCGAGGTATTCGGCGATGGAGATAGGCGTGGCGAAGATGTTGAGGAAATTGCGGGACCAGACGTCCTCGAAGAAGGCGATGGTCACCCCCTGCATGACCCGGGTGAAGAAGTCCCAGAGGAGGACGGCGCCGAGGAAAACCGGTACGAAATTGAAGCCGGCCGCCGCGACGGAGTTCAGGTAGCGGGTGATGAGCCCCCAGAGGACCATGTCGATGGCGACCCAGGCGAACAGGGGGACGATGCGCGAGAGGCTGCCGCGCATGAGGTAGAACTGTCGCAGGACGACGGCGGCGATGCGACTGAATCCCATTGCCTCACCCCTCCCCGAGGGCGAGGGGTTCCCGCGCCACGGCGATGAAAAGCTCCTCAAGGGTGCCCTTGCCATGCTCGTGCGGCAGCAGTTTCGGGTCGCCCTGGAGGAGGATCTTTCCCCGGGAGAGGAAGAGGACACTGTCGCACACTTCCTCCACCTCGTACATGTTGTGGGATGTCCAGAGCACTCCCGCGGAGGAGTCGGCCGCATACTCCCGAATCTTGCAGCGGATGTCGCGGGCCGTCGCCGGGTCGAGGGAGGCGGTCGGCTCGTCGAGGAGAAGGAGCTGCGGCCTGTTGAGGAGCGCCTTGGCGAGGGATACGCGGGTCTGTTCGCCGGAAGAGAGGAGGCCGCACTTCACGTCCCGGAACCTCTGCAGATCGAAGCGCTCGAGCATGGCCTCGATCTGCCCGGCGAGATCGTCCACGCTGTAGAGCAGGCCGAAGACCCGCAGATTCTCCCGGACCGTGAGATTGCCGGGGAGGGGTGCATATACGGCTGCGAAGTTCGTCCGTGCCAGTGCCCGGGAACGGCTGCGGGCGATGTCGAGACCCGCAATGCGGATCGTTCCGGCGGTGGGCTCCAGAACGCCGAGTATCATGTTGATGGTGGTGGTCTTCCCGGCGCCGTTCGGCCCGAGGAGGCCGACGATCTTCCCCCTCCCGACCGCGAAGGAGATGTTGTCCACGGCGACCATCTCCCCCCCGTACTCCTTGCGCAGACCGCTGACGGTGAGGACCAGTCCCGGGGAAACGGTTTCCGCGGTCGGCTCCGCCTGGTCTGTGCCGGGGGTGTCCCGTGGTATCTCGGGGGCCGTTCGCACTCCGCCTACTTGGCCTTTGCCCGGACCATCTCCACCTCCAGGGTGATGAGGACGTCGTCCCCCACGACCACGCCCCCTGTTTCGAGGGCCTTGTTCCAGGTGAGGCCGAAGTCCTTCCGGTTGATGGTGGTGGTGGCGGTGGCGCCGCGCCGGAAGTTCCCCCACGGGTCCTTGGTCTCAGGGGTCAGTCCTTCCACATCGAGGACGACCTCCCTGGTCACGCCGCGGATGGTCAGGTCACCGGTAACTGTAACCTTCTCCTTGCCGTCCGGGACCACTTTCTTCGACACGAAGGTCATGGTCGGGAACCTGGCCACATCGAAAAAGTCGGCGCTGCGGAGATGGTCGTCGCGCTTCTGTACCCTGGTGTTGATGGACTTGGTGTCGATGGTCACCATGACCTTCGATTTGCTGATGTCCTGGTCGTTGATCTCCACCGTGCCGGTGTAGGTATCGAACGTCCCCTTGACGTTGGAGACCATCAGGTGGCGTATCCTGAACCCCACGTTGGAATGCTCCGGGTCGATGGTCCAGGTGGCGGCCAGCCCCAGGGCCGGCAGGGCGAGGGTGACGACAAGGGCAATAAATCGGCTGATGGTTTTCATGATTCGTGCTCCTCCTGGTTTCCTGTAATGACATGGTGTTCCCCGCTTCCCTTCCGGTCAGGCCGGGGACACATGTTTTCATTATACCAGATATGGTACCAGATATGGCCGGGCATGGCGGCCTTCGGAAAACTTTACGGGCCTCTTCCCAAATCCACTCCGTTGCGGTAAAATGCCCTTCCATGACCGAGAGCCCGCACCCTTTCCAGAACCTTACCCCCAGCTTCATCATGGATGCCGTGGAGAGCCGGGGTTTTCGCTGCGACTGCCGCACCTTTGCCCTCAACAGCTACGAGAACCGCGTCTACCAGGTGGGGATCGAGGAGGGACAGCCCCTCATCGTCAAGTTTTACCGTCCGGAGAGGTGGAGCGACGCCCAGATCGTCGAGGAACACAACTTCTGCCTGGAACTGGCGGAGCACGAACTGCCGGTGGTGGCCCCCCTGACAGATGGCGCCGGGGAAAGCCTCTTCCACCACGGCGGCTTCCGTTTCGCCCTCTACCCGCGCCAGGGAGGGCACGCACCGGAGTTCGACAACCTGGACAACCTGCTGGTCCTCGGCCGCATGCTGGGGCGGATCCACCGCATCGGCGCCGTGCGGCCGTTCGAGCACCGCCCGCGCCTCGACAGCGCCGGTTTCGGCCATGCCAGCGCCGCCCTGATCGCCGAACGCTTCATTCCCGATGAATACCGGGAGAGTTACACGGCGGTGACCGGCCAGCTCCTTGCGGCGATCGACGCCACTTTCGCCGACGCCGCTCCGCTCCGCTTCATCCGTACCCACGGCGACTGCCACAGCGGCAATATCCTCTGGCGCTCCGACGCCCCCCACTTCGTCGACTTTGATGACGCACGTACGGCCCCGGCAGTCCAGGACATCTGGATGATGCTCTCCGGCGACAGGCCGCGTCAGAGCGTCCAGCTGGAAGCCCTTCTGGAAGGCTATCGCGAGTTCAATGACTTCGACTTCCGGGAACTGCTGCTTATCGAGCCTCTGCGCGCCCTGCGCATGCTGCACCACAGCGCCTGGCTGGCCCGCCGCTGGGAAGACCCGATGTTTCCCCGCACCTTTCCCTGGTTCAACACCGTGCGCTACTGGGGCGAGCAGATCCTTCATCTGCGGGAACAGCTGGCGGCCCTGGCCGAGCCCCCCCTGGAACTCCCCTGACCCCCGGCGTCCCCGAAACCATGCTGCTCATCCACCCCCCGATCGCCAAGCCATGCGAACCTCCCGCCGGGATCTCACGGCTTGCAGGGGCGCTGCGCGCCCACGGCATCCCCTGCCGGCTGCTGGACGCGAACCTGGAGGGGCAACTCCACCTGCTGGAGCATGCCGGGGAACCGGCCGACACCTGGACCAGACGGGCCGCGAAGAACCGGACCGGGAACTTGGCCGCCCTCCGCGATCCCGGTACGTATGGATCCCCCGACCGTTATAACCGGGCGGTGCGTGACCTGAACCGGCTAATGTCCTTCGCCGGCCGGGAAAAAGGCACCGTTCCGGGGCTTGCCGACTATCGGCAACCGCACCTTTCGCCCCTGCGCAGCTCCGACCTCCTGGCTGCGGCGGAGCAGCACGCGCGGAACCCCTTCTTCCGCTATTTTCACCGGCGCCTGCCGGAGGTTGTGGAGGACGGCGGACTCGTCGGCATTTCCCTCAACTACCTGAGCCAGGCCCTCTGCACCTTCGCCATGATAGGCTACCTCCGGGAGCGGTTTGCGGGACTTACCATCGTTCTCGGCGGGGGTCTCGTGACCTCCTGGCTCGCCCGCCCCGGCTGGACGAGTCCCTTTGCCGGCCTCGTCGATCGCCTGGTCGCCGGCCCGGGTGAGAAAGCCCTCCTCGCCCTGTGCGGAGCTGACGCCGGCGGAGACCTCCACGGGACCCCGGCGTACGACCTCCTCCCCCTGGCGGACTACCTTGCACCCGGCGTTATTCTCCCCTACAGCGCGGCCGGCGGCTGCTACTGGAACCGCTGCTCCTTCTGCCCCGAGCGGGTTGAAGGAAACGGCTACAGCCCCCTTCCCGTCCCCCGGGCAGTGGCGGAACTGCAGGGCCTGTCCGCCCGGATGGCTCCTGCGCTCATCCATCTCCTCGACAACGCCGTAAACCCCTCGCTCCTGCGGGCTTTGGCGGATAATCCGCCCGGCGCACCATGGTACGGCTTCGCGCGGATCGACGAGCAGTTGACAGACCTGGATTTCTGCAGGGCACTCAGGCGTTCGGGATGCGTCATGCTGAAGCTGGGGCTGGAATCAGGGGATCAGGGGGTGCTGGACAGGCTCGGAAAGGGGATCGACCTCGGGACGGCGTCCCGGGCGCTGGAGAGCCTCGGGAAGGCGGGGATCGCGGTCTACTGCTACCTCCTCTTCGGCACCCCGGCCGAGACGGAAACGGAGGCGCGGCAGACCCTGGAGTTCGTCGTCCGCCACCGGGAGGCGATCCGCTTCCTCAACCTGGCCCTCTTCAACATGCCCGTCGCGGGAGACGAAGCAGAGCTGTACGGGACCGCACCGTTCTACGAAGGGGACCTCTCCCTCTACACCGCCTTTCGCCACCCCCGGGGGTGGGACCGGAAGCGGGTGCGGAGCTTTCTCGCCAATGAGTTCACGCGGCACCCGGCGGTCGCGGCAATCTTGCGCAACGACCCTCCCGTCTTCACCTCCAACCACGCCCCGTTTTTTGCGGCCCCTCCAGGGCCCTGCTGAATCCGCACGTCGGATGCCGTGACGGGAATCCGCATCTTTCCCATCGTCAGGCGCGGATCATCACCAGCAGCATCTTGAACCGACCCGCGCTCCGCAGGGAATGGGGGACGTTGGCCGGCATGATGATGAGCTGGCCCGCGGCAACCCGCTGGACCTCTCCGGCGATGGTGATGTCGGCGGCGCCGTCGACGATCTGCACGAAGGCGTCGTAGGGAGCGGTATGCTCGCTGAGCCCCTGCCCCTCGTCAAAGGCGAAGAGGGTGATGGTGCCGATCTTCTTGTCGATGAGGGTGCGGCTTACCACCGAGCCGGGCTGGTACTGGACCAGTTCGGTCATGGTGATGGCGTGGCCGATGGGTGATTCCGGGGTGCTGGTCATGGCGGGCCTCCTTGGCGTTGATGCTGTAACTATAGCAGAAAAGGGACGCTTGGCATTGACGCAGGTCAAGGAGGGGGATTGGGGTACCTAGAGGTCCCATCTCTCCACGTGCAACTGCCGCTACTCGGCGTTTCTGACCTCCAGCGTGGCGACCTCGGCCTCGCGTTCCCGGTCCCTGCTGTGATCGCGTGCTATGAGCATGTAGATGGAGGGGACCACGAAGAGGGTGAAGAGGGTGCCGACGAACATGCCGCCGACCAGCACGAGGCCGATGGAGTTCCGGGCAGCGGCGCCGGCGCCGGTGACGAGCGTCAGCGGGAAGTGGCCGGCGATGGTGGCGGCGCTCGTCATGAGGATCGGGCGCAGGCGCGTCATGGCTGCCTGGCGCACCGCCTCCAGCTTGGCGATCCCCTGCAGCTGGAGCTTGTTGGCGAACTCGACGATGAGGATGCCGTTCTTGGAGACCAGTCCCACGAGGGTCACGAGCCCAACCTGGGAGTAGATGTTGAGGGTGGTGGTCCATCCCCTGGTCCAGAAGGGGGTGTTCGGGTCGGGCATCTTGAGGAAGGTGAAGATGAGCGCCCCGAACATGGCGAGGGGCACCGACCCGGCCAGGATGACGAAGGGGTCGCGGAAGCTGTTGAACTGGGCCGCCAGCACGAGGAAGATGAGGATGACGGCCAGGGCGAAGGCTGGGAGGAACTTGTTTCCCTCGGTGCGCAACTGGCGGGACTCGCCGGTGTAGTCGAGGACGTACCCCTTGGGGAGGATCTTCGCCGCCTCACCTTCCAGAAAGCGGAGCGCCTCGTCCAGCGGCCGCATCGCCACGCCGCTGATCTTCACGGCGTTCAGCTGCTGGAAGCGGTTGAGGGAGCGGGGGACGACCGATTCCCGCAGGGTGGCGACGGTGGAAAGCGGTATGAGCTGCCCTTTGGGGCCGGTGACGTAGATATCCTTCAGCTGCGCCGGATTGAGACGCCCGACGCGCTCGATCTGCGGAATGACCTTGTAGCTGCGACCCGAGATGTCGAAGCGGTTCACGTAGTCGCCCCCCACCATTCCTCCCAGGTCTCCCCCGATCTCTCCCAGGTTGAGCCCGAGGGAGGCCACCTTGTCCCGGTCGATGACGAACTGGGTCTGCGGCTGGTCGATCTTCACGTCGATGATGGGGGGGAAGGCGAACATCCCGCTCCGCATCGCCTTCATCTGCAGCTTCTGGGCGAAGTCGAGAATCTGCCCGGTTTCGGCCGTGGAGGCGAGGATGAACTCCACGGGGAAATCGCCCCCCCCCGGCAGGGCCGGTGGCGTCACCGGGTAGATACGGATGCCGGGGATCGCCTGCAGCTTCTGCTGGACCTCGGGCATGATCTGGAAAATATTCCGCTTGCGCTCGCTCCACGGCTTGGTGACCATGCCGCTGAAGCCGGAGGTGGGGAAGGTGAGCTGGAAAGTGAAATCGGTCTCCGGCACGCCCTGGAAGACCCGGTTGGTGGCGGCGGCAAAGAGGCTGTTTTGGTCCAGGGTCGAGTTGGCCGAGGCGTCGAGGATGCCGAAGATGACCCCCTGGTCCTCCATGGGGGCGAGTTCCTTGGCGGACATGACGAACATCGGCACCGTGATGAGCGTCACGACGAGCCAGACCAGATAGACCGCCGGTCGTGCCGCGAGTGTCGCGTCGAGGAGGCGGCCGTAGGCTTCTTTCAGGCGCCGGAAGTCCCGGGAGATGCGCCCGGCCAAGCCGTGCTCTTCGACTCCCTCCCTCAGGAGCCTGGCCGACATGACCGGCGACAGGGTGAGTGCCACGATCCCGGAAATGGTGACCGCTCCGGCCAGCGTGAGGGCGAACTCACGGAAGAGGGAGCCGGTGAGCCCTCCCTGGAGGGCGATGGGCAAATAGACGGCCGCCAGGGTAATGGTCATGGCGATGATGGGGCCTACCAGCTCCCGGGCACCGCTGATTGCCGCTTCCAGAGGCGACTGGCCCAGTCCCAGATGGCGCTCAACGTTCTCCACCACTACGATGGCGTCGTCCACCACGAGACCGACGGAGAGAACGATGGCCAGAAGCGTGAGGAGGTTCACGGTGAAACCGAACGCCTGCATGAGAAAGACCCCGCCGATGAGCGACACGGGAATCGCCACCACCGGGATGAGGACCGACCTGAAGGAGCCGAGGAAGAGGAAGATGACCACCATGACGATCATGAGCGTGTCGCCCAGGGTCTTCAATACCTCGTGGATAGCGTTGGAGATGTAATTGGTGGCGTCGTAGGCGATGCGCGCCTTGAGGCCGGTCGGCAGGTCGCGATCGATGGCCGCCATTTCCGCCCGGACCCGCTTGATCACGTCGAGGGAGTTGGCGTTGGGGAGCGGCCAGATCCCCATGAAGACTGCGGTCTGGCCGGAGAAGTGGACCTCGGAGTCGTAGTCCTCGGCGCCGAGCACCACGTCGGCGATGTCGGAGAGCCGCACGATGGCCCCGTTCGCCTCGCGCACCACCAGGCGCCTGAACTCGTCCACCGTGGAGAGGTTCGTGTCGGCGGTGAGGTTCACTTGGATGTACTCTCCCTTGCTGCGGCCGAGCGCCGCAAGGAAGTTGTTGGCGGCCAGCACCTGCCGCACCTGGGAGGGACTGATGTTGAGGGCCGCCATCCGCTCCGGTTTCAGCCAGATACGCATGGCGAAGGTGCGGGCCCCGAGGATGTCGGCCCGCTGCACCCCCGGGATGGCGGAAAGCCGGGGCTGGACCACTCGCACGAGGTAGTCGGTGATTTCGTTCTGCTTCAGGATGTCGGAGGAAAAGCTCAGATAGGCTGCGGCGAAGCGGCTGTCGGCCGACTCGATGTTGATGACCGGCACCTCCGCCTCGGGGGGCAGGTCGCGCCGTACCTGGTCCACCTTGGAGCTGATCTCGGCCAGGGCCTTGGTGGAATCGTAGTTGAGCTTCAGGCGCACGGTGATGGTGGAGAGGCCGAGGGTGCTCTGGGACTCCATGTAATCGATGCCGTCGGCAGCGGCGATGGCGCGCTCCAAGGGGGAGGTGATGAACCCGCGCACCAGGTCGGCGCTGGCGCCGACGTAGATGGTGCTGACGGTCACCGAGGCGATTTCGCTCTTCGGGTACTGGCGGACGTTGAGGGTCCGGATTGCCTGCAGACCTGCGATGACGATGATCAGGTTCACCACGAGGGCGAGGACGGGACGGCGTATGAAGAGGTCGGTGATTTTCATCGGTCAGTTGTTTTCCGGTGCGGGCGCCAGCTTGAAGGGGGGGGCGAGCCGGTTGTCAACCACGCAGGTCTGGCCGTTGCGCAGCTTGAAGACGCCGGTGCTGACGATCTCCTCTCCGCCGGCCAGCCCGCTCGTGACGGCGACGAAATCGCCCCGCTTCTCCCCCAGGCGCACGAACTGCTGCCGCAGCACCTTCCCCCCCTTGCGTTCCTTGTCGTCGACGACGACGAAGACCGAGTCGCCGTAGGGGGCGTAGAGCACGGCCGTGGCCGGGATGGCCAGCACCTGACTGCGGGTCGGGAGATCGACCGCCACGTTCGCGAACATGCCGGGACGGAGTTTTTCGTCCCTGTTGGCCAGTGTCGCCTGAAGCTTCACGTTGCGGGTGTCGGCATCCACGAGAGGATTTACTGCAGTAATGCGTCCGGTAAACGCAGCTCCGGCGATGGCGTCACTCGTTACCCGCACCGGCAGGCCGGGCCGAAGGCGGTCGAGTTCCTGCTGCGGAAGGCTGAAGTCGACGTAGAGCTGATCGAGGCTTTGGAGGGTGACGATGGGGTCTCCCTCGCGGAGCATCTGGCCGAGGTTCACCTGACGGATGCCGACCCGACCCCCGAAGGGTGCGCGGATCGTCTTTTTGGCAATCGTGGCGCGGATGGTGTTGACCTGGGCCACGGCCTGGTCGTAGGAGGCGACGGCGGCGTCGTAGTCCGCCTGGGAGATGATTTTCTTCTCCAGCATTTTCTCGTCGCGCGCCAGGACGCTCCGGGCAAAGTCAGTCTGGGCCACGGCGCCGGGGAGCTGGGCCTCTTCCGAGATGGTATCCTGGCGGATGAGGACGTCTCCCTTCTTGACCGGATCACCGGACGTGAAGGCGATCTGCACGACCTTACCCGCAAGTTCGGCGGCTACGGTTACCCCCTGGACCGCGGTAAGCGATCCCACGGCGGTAAGAGAGCTTACCCACGACTCGCCCGTGACCCTGGCAGTCGTCACGTTCTCCGGCGGCGGAACGTTCTTCTTCCCTTGTTCCACCATTGCCCCGATCTGCAGGACCTTGACGCCGGCGAGTACGCCGATGAGGAGGACAAGGGCAAGAACGGTGATGAAGATGCGTTTTTTCATGTCTGCAGGGCTCCGGTCACATTGTGCGTCTGTTGCGGCATTTCTCGGCATGAAACAATTCGTACCCTCCTCCCATGGACAGAAAGCGAGATCAGGGAGGAGAGGGCGGGGTCGGCTTTGTCATCTCTTCGGTATCAAGGCTTCCGGCGGGTTCGCGGTTCCACCATCCTCCGCCGAGGGCCTGGAACAGCGCGGCGGTGTCGGCAAAGCGGGCGGCCCGGGCCGGCGCCACGTTGAGACGGGCCTCCTGGTACTGGCGCTCGATGACCAGGAGCCCGAGATAGCCCAACGCACCGAGGCGGTACTGCTCCCGGGCGAGTTCGAAGCTCTCCCGGGATGCCGCTTCCGCCTCTACCAGCGCCCGGAGCGTCACGGCGTCCCCGTCCAGGGCTCGGAGCGTATCGGCAATGTTCTGGAAGGCCAGGAGCACGGTCTCGCGGTACTGGGCCGCGGCCGCGTCGTAGGCAGCGATCGCCGCCCGTCGCTTCGCGGTGAGTTCGCCGCCGTGAAAGATCGGCTGGAGGAGTCCTGCCCCGAGGCCCCAGACGGAGGTGCCGGTGGTGAACAGTTTCTCCACCCGGGTCGCCTCCGTGCCGAGGCTGCCGGTGAGAGTAATCTGCGGGTAGAGGTTGGCCGTGGCCACGCCAATGTCGGCGCTCGCCGCGTGGAGGAGCTCTTCGGCGGCGCGAATGTCGGGGCGCTGGCGGGCGAGGGAGGAAGGAAGGCTCACCGGCAGCTCCGGCGGCAGCTGCAGCCCTTCGAGGGTGAAAACTGGGAGTCCTCCCTCACCGGGGAAGCGGCCCACAAGGACCGCCATCTGGTGGCGCGTCTGCTCAAGCTCTTTCTCCAGGGGAGGGAGTGTCGCCCGCAACTGGGCGAGCTGGGACCTCTGCAGGATTGATCCGGATATTGACACCGCGCCGAGGCGGAACTGCTCGTCGACGATTTCGAGCTGTCTTTCCTGGAGAGCCAGGATCTCACGGGTCGTCGCGATACGGGCGCGCAACGACGCCTCCTTCACCGCCGTGGTGACGATGTTCGCCGCGAGCGTCTGGCGGGTACCCTCCAGCAGGAAACGCTGGTAGTCCATCTGGGCTCGCAACCCCTCCAGTTCACGTCGTCCGCCGCCGAAGACGTCGAGGGCGTAGGAGACGTTCACCGAGGCATCGTAGAGGGTGAGGGTGAAGCTGGTGCCCGGATCGCCGAAGGAGGCCCCGGATATCTGCTGGCGGTTGGCCGAGAGGCTGCCGTCGACCGTCGGATAGTACACTGTGCCGCTGCGGGCGCGCAGGTTCTCCTGGGCCTCGCTGAGTTTTGCCTGGGCTCCCGCGAGGGTCGGGCTGTCGGACAGGGCCTGGTGGATCAGGCGGTCGAGTGCCTCGCAGTGGAAGATCGCCCACCACCGGGAGGGGATGTCTGCGCCGGAAACGAAGCGCTGCGCAGCACCTCCGGGACCTTGGGTTGCAGCCGTCTCCGCCGGCAGCGGAGCCGGCGTGTACGCCGCCGTCGTCGGTGCTGCAGGCTGCCGGAAGTCGGGACCGACGGCGCACCCGGTCACTGCCACCATGGCGGCAGCCGCGGCGAGTGCTCGCCCCAGGGAGACCGGCCGGGAAGATGCCCCGCTGTCGTCTCTTCCGCCCCGATCTTCCGGATGTTGTCTACCTTTGCCCATTGCTGTCACGCTCTCGGTTGCACGCAAATATCGCTGTCCCCGCTCCCTGCAGGTCGCGGGACCGCTGATGGCTGAGGATCGGCAATCGGTCCGGCGCCGTCCGGTTCAGGCTCACACATTCTATCAGCAGAGGAAGAGTTCCGCAAGACAGAGTCTGAAGGAAACGGCACTATCCGGGCAGGATTGTCGTTGTCCCGTTGTTGCTTCGGAACGGAAAAGCTTTACATCGCCTGCGCCCATGGTATCCTGAATCCACATGAACCGATGAGACACAGTTTCCGGAGTCACCATGAACAACCCCATTGCCGTGGGGGCCAGTTCCTGCCTTTTGGGTGAGAAAGTCCGCTATGACGGCGGTCACAAGCACGACCGGTACATCACCGATACCCTCGGCAGGTTTTTCCGCTTCGTGCCGGTTTGCCCCGAGGTGGACTGCGGCATGCCGGTCCCCCGGGAAGCGATGCGCCTGGAGGGAGACCCGGCAGAACCCCGGCTGGTGACCGTCAGGAGCCGTATCGACATGACCGACCGGATGCACGCCTTCTGCCGGCAGAAGGTGAAGGAGTTGGAGGCCGAGGACCTCTGCGGCTTCATCTTCAAGAAGGGGTCACCCAGCTCGGGGCTTTACCGGGTGAAGGTCTACAATGCCGGTGTTCAAGCCAGAAACGGGAGCGGTCTGTTCGCCGCCGCCATGGCGAGACACTTCCCGCTCCTCCCGACGGAGGAAGAAGGCCGGCTCAATGACCCCGCCATCAGGGAGAACTTCATCGAGCGGGTCTTCACCTGCCGGCGCTGGAAGGACTTTCTCCGGGAGAAGCGGGGGCTGGGCGGACTGGTGGAGTTTCACACGCACCACAAGCTGCTGGTCATGGCCCACTCTCCCGCTTTCTACCGGGAAATGGGGGCTCTCGTGGCCAACGGCCGGGACGCGGAACGGGACGAGCTGTTCCTACACTACGGCGGGCTGCTGGCCCGGGCCATGGCCTTCCATGCCACGGTCGCCAAGAACACCAACGTGCTGCAGCACATCATGGGGTATTTCAGGAAGGACCTCTCCCGGGCCGATAAGGAGGAGTTCCTGGAGGTTATCGGCTGCTACCATGACTGCCTCATTCCCCTGATCGTGCCGATCACCCTGCTCAGGCACTATGTGACAACGTACGGACAGGATTACCTGAAAGAGCAGGTCTATCTCTTCCCCCATCCGGCAGAGCTGATGCTGCGCAACCATGTGTGACATCGAGGAGTGGGGGCAAGCCGTGCCCGCTCCGGTGGCCCCTCTCTCCCGCCGGGCCTCGCGGTGCTTTGGCCTGCGACATTGGTACTACCCCGGCGGTGCGGCCGGGAAAAATCTTCTGGAGGCTGCATGACCCGTCTTCGTATCCCGGCGAACATGACCGCCATGTTCTCTCTTCTCCTCCTGACCGCCTGCGTCCCCGCCAGCCATTATCCGATGGGGGACCCCCAGGGACCATACCCCCTCCCGTCTCCCCCCCAGGTGGGGAAGATCGCGCACCTGCCGACCGGCTTCTACGTCAGCAAGGAGCAGATGCTCGCCGTGGCTGGCGACGCCCGCGTGGTATACATCGGCGAAACCCACGACAATCCTGCATCGCACCGCCTGGAGCTGGAAGTCCTCCAGGGGCTCGATGATCTCCATCCCGGTCGCCAGGCCCTCGCCATGGAGATGTTCACTCCCTCGCAGCAGCCGGTCCTTGACCGCTGGGTCGCCGGAGAACTGGACGAGAAGTCTTTTCTCAAGGAATCCCGCTGGTTCGAGACCTGGTCGATGGACTTCGCCTACTACCGCGACCTCCTTGTCTTCTGTCGCGACCGGAAGATCCCGGTCATCGGTCTCAATGCGGACAAGAAGCTGGTGAGTGAGGTGAGGGCCGTGCCCCTGGACCGGCTGAGCTCAGAGGAGCGTGCCAGGCTGCCGGAGATGGATCTGACCGATCCCTACCAGCGTGCCATGGTGGCGACCGTTTTCGGCGACCACACCCACGGGGATATGGCGCTGGACGGTTTCGTCCGTGCCCAGACCCTGCGTGACGAAACGATGGCCGACACGGCAGCCCGCTACCTGCAAAGCCCTGCCGGCAGTGGGAGACATCTGCTGGTGATTGCCGGTGGTTACCACATAGCCAATGGTTACGGCATTCCGCGCCGCGTCTTCCGCCGCATCCCTGTCTCCTCCGTGCTGATCGGCGGCCAGGAAATCGAGGTGCCTGACAGCAAGAGGCAGGAGCTGATGAGCATCAATCTCCCCGATTTCCCCATGGTCCCCTATGATTTTCTCGCCTTCTTCGCATACGAGGAGATGCGGGAGACCGGTGTCCGTCTCGGGGTGATGGTGGAGGCGGCACCGTCCGGTCGGGGACTGGTGGTGAAAAAAGTCGTGGCCGGCTCCAATGCCGAGCGCTCCGGCATCGCGGCCGGTGACCTCCTCCTCTCCCTTGACGGCGATCCTTTGAAGGAGAGCCTCGACCTGACTTATGCGGTGAAACGGAAACGCCCCGGCGATCACGGGAGCCTGCGCGTCGAGCGGCAGGGCCAGACCCGGGACGTGGATGTCCTCTTCCAGGCCGGTGTCGGAACCCCTCCCCTCGAAAAACGATAGGCGGTCGGCACACCGCAGGCGAGGTCACGGCACGGTGCAGGAGGATGGACCCTTCCCCCGACGGCAGCGGGGAGAAAACTGCCCTGTCAGCACAATGAGGCGACCGCTCCCCTTTCGCCATATTGAACCTTTTTTCTGCGCAGGGCTCTTCGACGATCCGCTTCTCCTCGTCCATATAAAGCCTCTTGGCAGGAGCTGCCTTTTCGACTGCGGCCAGGTCCACCACCTGGCCAAGCGGATGGTGAAGCGAACGACCTCCCTTTTCATCAGTCACGCCCACATGGACCATTTCATGGGGGTTGATTCCTTCATCCGTCACAATCACGTATCGCCGGCCACCTTTGACATCTTCGGGCCGCCGGGAATCACCGAAAAAATGGCCCACAAGCTTGCCGCCTACGACTGGAACCTGACCGAACCTTCCTGGTGTTCGCTGCGGGTCCACGATGTCTTCCCCGAACGTCTGGCGACCGCCCTCTTTCCCGGTCCCGACGGTTTCCCTTGTCGGCAGGCTGGTGACGCGGTGCGCACCGACCCGGTCGTCTACCGCAACGAATGGATCGAGGTGGCCGCGGCAAGCTGCGACCACCGCATCCCCTCCCTTATCTACCGCATCACCGAGCGTCCCCGCTTTGTCATCGACCAGACGAGGATGGCGGAACTGGGGCTGGTTCCTGGAGACTGGCTGCGGCTCCTGAAAAAGCGTATCCTCGGCGGCGGAGCTGGCGGACCTCTCGCGGCGCAACGACGCCGGGACGAAGGAGTGGAGGAGTGGACGGTCACGGAGCCGGAAATCCTCTACGACCGCATCCGGCTTGAGGAATCCCCCGCTGCCGTCGGCTATATCGGCGACATCGGCGCCGGCAGCGAGAACCTGGCGCAGGTCGACTCCCTCCTGGCAGGGGTCACGCTCCTCGTCTGCAGCTGTTCCTTTCTTGCCAAAGATCGGGACAAGGCCAGGCACTCTTGCCATCTGTGCACCAGCGATCTCAATCTCCTCGTGGACAGGATCCGGCCGCGCTTTCTCCTTCCCATGCACCTCTCCAAGTCGTACCAGGGGCGATCCGCCCTTCTCTATGACGAGCTGGAACTGCCGCCGGGGGTGACCCTCCTGCGGCTTCCCCCGCACCTGACTCCGCGTCCCCTCTTCACCCGCGACATGGTCCGGCTCGACCGGCCGGAAGAGGGGATGTAAGGCCTCTTCCTCTTTTACAATACATTTACATTCCGTTTTTCGGGAAGGGTCTATAGTAGAGTATCCCCCTTTCCCGCCCGCCATCTTCCCATGGAGGCGCGTATGAACATTCTCCTCGTTTATCCCCGGTATCCCGATACCTTCTGGAGTTTTCGCCATGCCCTGAAATTCATCGGCCGCAAGGCCAGTTTTCCCCCCCTCGGCCTCCTCACCGTTGCCGCCATGCTTCCCGGATCCTGGCGAACCCGGCTCGTGGACATGAATATCCGTCCCTTGGAGGACGCAGACCTCGCGTGGGCCGATGCCGTCTTCCTCAGTGCCATGACCATCCAGCGGGAGTCGGTCCGGGAGGTGCTCGACCGCTGCCGGGAGCACGGGGTGAGGACCGTTGCCGGAGGTCCCCTCTTCACATCATGTCACGATGACTTCCCCGATGTGGACCACCTGGTGCTGGGGGAGGCGGAAGTGACCCTTCCCCCCTTTCTGGCAGACCTGGAAAACGGCACGCCCCGGCGCCTTTACGCCGACAGCCGGCGGGCGGACATGGGGGTAACCCCCGTTCCGCGCTGGGAGCTGATCGACCACCGCGAATACGCAGCCATGAATCTCCAGTACTGCCGGGGGTGTCCCTTCGACTGCGAGTTCTGTGACATCACCGCCCTGTTCGGGAGAAAACCCCGCAGCAAGAGCGCCGAGCAGGTGATCTCCGAGTTGGAAAGCCTGTATGTCCGCGGCTGGCGGGGGGCGATCTTCTTTGTGGACGACAATTTCATCGGTGACAAGGGGAAGCTGAAGCGGGAAATTCTCCCGGCGATGATCGACTGGGTGGAAAGAAAGGGGTATCCCTTCTACTTTTACACCGAAGCATCCATCGATCTGGCCGACGATCCCCGGCTCATGGAGCTGATGGTGCGGGCGGGATTCGAAGAGGTCTTCATCGGCATCGAGACCCCCGACGACGGCGGCCTCGACGAGAGCGGCAAGGTGCAGAACCGGCACCGCGACCTGCTGGACAGCGTACGCCGCATCCAGCAGGCAGGCCTCCAGGTGCACGGCGGGTTCATCGTCGGCTTCGACAGCGATCCGCCGGCAATCTTCGAGAGGCAGATCCGTTTTATCCAGGAAAGCGGGATTGTCACCGCCATGGTCGGGATGCTCACCGCACTGCGCGGCACCCGACTCCATCAGCGCCTCTCCCGGGAGGGGCGGCTCCTGGGGGATGCCAGCGGCAACAACACGGCCATCGCC
>Ga0335082_10001056_pt1 | contig 29344 bp, 17 predicted proteins | sample Lox_Sample_41_FD_206718 | JGI IMG/M metagenome (GOLD analysis project Ga0335082, IMG submission 206718) | Soil microbial communities from Loxahatchee National Wildlife Refuge, Florida, United States - Lox_Sample_4.1 | ecosystem: Environmental > Terrestrial > Soil > Wetlands | place: USA... | reverse complement strand
GAGCACGACCAGCGCCCCGGGCGCCTGCACCGCGGGCACCTGCAGCGCCGGCAACGTCGGCGCGACCGGCTGCACTACCGACGCCGACTGCGCGCAGGCGATCGACCTCGACTCGACCGCGCTCTCCATCGGCCGCGGACGGCGCGACATCGAGAACCTGACCCAGGCGGCCCACATCGACGTTCCTGTGATCTGTTTCGGCGGCACCAACGGGCTCACCCCGGTGCCGGGTGACTACGTCCCGTTTGCGAGCAGCATCGCCCCGTGCAGCGCGCCGAGCTGCAGCGGCGCACCGCGCGTGGTCGACGCCTCGACCCCGAACCCGGCCTTCCCGACCTTCGGCGACGTCGCCGGCGGGTTCGAGGTGTACATGAACGAAGGGTTCGCCCACGTCGACGTCGTCACGGCGGAGGACGACGCCGACAACCACGTCGTCGGCCCGCTGCTCGCGTTCCTCGCCCGCAACCTGCAGTAGCCGCGATGGCCAAGCGTCCCCGCCAACGGCCCGCACCGCCGCCGGCGCGCAAGCCGGCGCCGCGCACACCGCGCGCGGGTGGGGACGCCGGCGCCGTCATCGCCATCTGCGTGGCGCTCGCCGCCGCGGTGGTGGCGCTCTACGCCCAGACGGCCGGCTTCGAGTTCGTCACGCTCGACGACCACACCTTCATCGTCGAGAACCCGCCCGTCCTGCAGGGGCTGACGCGCGACGGCATCGTGTGGGCGTTCACCGACGCCTACTATCCCAACTGGCATCCGGTCACCTGGCTCTCCCACATGCTCGACATCTCGTTGTTCGGGCTGCAGGCAGGGCCGCAACACCTGGTCAGCGCCGCGATCCACGCCCTCAACGCCGTGCTGCTGTTCCTCACCCTGCGGTACATGACGCGCGCGCTCTGGCCGAGCGCCCTGGTAGCGGCGCTCTTCGCCGTCCACCCGATGCGCGCCGAATCGGTGGCGTGGTTGTCGGAGCGCAAAGACCTCCTGAGCGGGCTCTTCTGGATCCTCACCATGCTCGCCTATACCTGGTACGCGCGGCGGCCCGGGCTCGGGCGCTACGCGCTGGTCACGGCGGCGCTGGTGCTCGGCCTGATGTCGAAGACGATGCTCGTCTCGCTGCCGCTCATCCTGCTGCTGCTCGACGTCTGGCCGCTGGCGCGCTGGCACCTGCCCGGATCGCGTGCACCGTCGGACACCCCGGCCGCGGCCCCCGCCGGGCTCAGCCAGCTGCTGGGCGAAAAGCTGCCGTGGTTTGCCCTCGCGGCGGTCGCGAGCTGGATCACGGTCTACACCCAGCAGACGGTCGAAGCGGTGCGGACGACGGACGAAGTCCCCGTCGCGTGGCGGATCGCCAACGCGTTGATCTCGTACGTCAGCTACCTGCGCAAGACCGCATGGCCGAGCGATCTGGCCGGGATGTATCCGCATCCGGCGTTGAACGGGACGCCGCTGGCCGACGCCATATGGCCCGCGATCGGTGCGGCGCTACTGCTCGCCGCGGTGACGGCGCTGTGCGCGGCGCAGGCGTGGCGCCGTCCCTATCTCGCGGTCGGCTGGCTGTGGTTCCTCGTCGCGCTGGTGCCGGTCATCGGGTTGGCGCAGATCGGCATGCAGAGCATGGCCGACCGCTACCTTTATCTGCCCGGGCTCGGGATCTACATCATCCTCGCCTGGGGTGGGCGCGACCTGGCCGCGTATCGCCCGCCGCTGCGCGTGCCGCTCGCCGCCGCCGCGGGGCTGGCGCTGATCGCCTACTCGGCGGTGAGCTGGTTCCAGATCGGCACCTGGCGGGACAGCCGGACGCTCTACGAGCGGGCGATCGCCGTGACCCACGACAACTACCTGGCGCAGGCCGCCCTCGGCGCGTGGTTCCGGACCCAGGGCCGCAGCGACGAAGCGGCGCAGCATCTCCAGGAGGCGCTGCGCATCCGCCGCGAGGAGCCGTTCGCGCTCATGCAGTACGGCACGCTGTTGGAAGACACGGGGCGCCTCGACGAGGCGGCGACCTATCACCTGGAGGCGCTGCGGCTCGATCCGGGCTACGCCCAGGCGCTCGCCAACCTCGGCGTCGTCCGGCTGCGTCAGGACCGCCTCGACGAGGCCGAGGCGAACTTTTACGCCGCGCTGCGGGCCAAGCCGCTCTACCCCATCGCGGAGGGCAACCTCGGCGCCGCGCTGTTGAAGCAGGGGCGCCTCGACGAGGCCGCCACGCATCTGCAGCGCTCCATCGCGCTCGATCCCAACTCGCCCGAGGCGCACAACAACCTCGGCGTCGTGCTCGTCCAGCAGGGCCGCCTGCGCGAGGCGGAGAGCGAGTTCGAGATCGCCCTGCGCATCAAGCCAGGCCACGCCAACGCGGTGCGCAACCTGCAGTACGTCCGCGAGCAGCTGGGCTCGAGCTGAGCCGTGCTCGAACGCTCCACCTGGCTGATCTGGATTGCCATCCTCGCCCTCTACGCCGCGGTCCGCGTGCCGCTGCTGCCGGTGCCGCTCGAGCGCGACGAAGGCGCCTTCGGTCTGGTCGGGCAGGCGATCCTGCGCGGCGCCGTGCCGTATCGCGACATCCTCGACCACAAGCCTCCGGCCGTCTACTACGCATACGCCGGCGCGCTGCTGGTGGTGCCGCCGACCGCCGCCGGCGTGCATGGCTTCCTGATGGTCTGGAACCTCGCCACCCTGCTCTGCCTCGCCTCGCTGGCCGGCGAGCTCGCCGGACCGCTGGCCGCGCGCTGGACAGCGGTCCTCTTCGCGGTGGTGAGCGCGGCGCCGTCCATCCAGGGCTTCTCCACCACCACCGAGATGCTGCTCCTGCTCCCGCTGGTGGCGAGCTGGCGCACCGCCGCCGCCGCGACGCGCGCCGCCGCGAGCCGCCGCGTCCTGCTGTTCGCCCTCTCCGGCGCGCTCGGCGCCGCGGCCTGCTGGCTGAAGCAACCCGCCATCCTGCCGCTGGCGATCGTGCCGCTCTTCGTGCTCGGCGAGAACGGAGGCGCCCGCGCCGCGCGCTCGGCGGCCGACCTCGCCGCCTGGGCCGGCGGCGCCGCGCTGCTCAGCCTCGCCATCGTCGCCTGCTTCTGGTCGGCGGGCGCCCTGCGCGAGCTCTGGTACTGGACGGTCGAACACAACCGCCTCTACGCCGAGCAGCCCGTGACCGACTGGGCGCTCCGCCTGCGGGTGCGCGCCACGAACGTGCTCTGGGACGGCGGCGTTCCGCTCGCCGTGGGGCTCTGCGCCGCGGCGGCGGCACTCGCGCAGCGCCGCCGCCGGGCGTGGATCGCGCCCGTCTTCGTCGCCCTGTCGGCGGCCGCGGTGGCGCACTCGGGCTACTTCTACACGCACTACTTCGCGCTGCTCGCGCCGGCGCTGGCGCTGATCGGGGGGCTCGGCTTGGCCTGGGGGCAGGAGCTGGTCACGCGCGGCTGGGGACGTCGCGCCGCCGCGCCGTTCGCCGTCGTTGCCCTCGCCGCCGTGGCCGCGCCGCCGCTGCTCGCGCGCCCGTGGTATTGGCTCGGGCCGCAGCCGGCGGACGTCGCGCTGCGCACCTTCGGTCCGCAGGGCTTCGAATCCGCCGAGCGCCTGGCCGACTACCTGCGCGCCCAGACCAAACCCGACGACACGATCTTCATCTACGGCAGCGAGCCGCAGATCGCCTTCGAGGCCGAGCGCCGGCTGGCGACCGCCTTCGCCACCGTCTATCCGCTCACCCGGCCGTGGCCCCGCCACCGCGAGTTCCAGGAGCGCGCCTGGGCCGAGCTCGAGCGGGCTCAGCCGGCGTACCTCGTGCTCGCGCGCGTCCCGGCCAGCCTCGACCGCTCGCCGACGAGCGACCCGTTCTTCGAGCAGCACCTCACCGAGCTCCTGCGGCGCGCGTACCGCGGCGACGTCGTGCTGGTGGCGGACCCGGCCGGCGGCGCGCAGCTGTCGCGCACGCTCCCCGCCGCAGGCTCGGGCGCGGTCGTCCAGTTCGAGCTCTGGCGTCGCAGCGATCTATTCGACAGCAAGGAGGGAGCCGGATGACCACCGACCCCAGCCCGTCCTCGTCTTCCAGACGGCGCGACTTCAACTGGATCATCGCGGCCTACGCGGTCGCGCTGGTCGTCGGCCTCGTCGCCGGCCGGCACGTCGGGTGGCAGCACCCGATCGGCGTCGCGGCGGCGGCGGACGTGGCCGCCACCATCGCGGTGTTCGCGTTCAGCGTGGCGTTCAACAACTCGAGCTTCTACGACCCCTACTGGAGCGTGGCGCCGATCCCGATCGCCGTGTACTGGGCGGCGCGCGCGGTGCCCGGCGTGAGCGCGCTCCGCCAGCTCGTCGTCATCGCGCTGGTGTGCGCGTGGGGCGCGCGGCTGACCTACAACTGGGCGCGCGGCTGGGGTGGATTGCGACACGAAGATTGGCGCTACGTCGACCTGCGCGCCCAGACCGGCGCCGCCTACTGGCTGGTGAGCTTCGCGGGCCTGCACATGATGCCGACGGTGCAGGTGTTCCTGGGCTGCCTGTCGCTCTATCCCGCCCTCGCGGCCGGCACCCGCTCCTTCGGCGGGCTCGACTGGCTCGGCCTCGCCGTCACCGGCGGAGCGATCTGGATCGAGGCCCGCGCCGACCGGGAGCTGCTGCGCTTCCGCCGCAGCCGGCCGCCCGCCGAGGCCATCCTCGACAGCGGCCTGTGGGCGTACTCGCGCCACCCCAACTACTTCGGCGAGATGAGTTTCTGGTGGGGGCTGTTCGTCTTCGCCCTCGCCGCCAACCCGTCGTACTGGTGGACGGTGATCGGTCCGCTCTCGATCACCCTGATGTTCCGCTTCGCCAGCCTACCGCTGATCGAGAACCGCATGTTGCAGCGGCGGCCCGGGTTCGCCGCGCACCAGCAGCGGGTCTCGATGGTCGTACCGTGGTGGCCGCGAGCGTGAGCGCGGAGCCGTGAGGAAGGAGGAAGGCGACAGGAGGAAGGGGCGACCGTCGGTCATGGTCATCCGCCATCATCTGTGGTTTCGTGCCGGGCCGAATGCCTTCCCGATCAGGGCCGAAACCGGCGCCCCGTGCTGACGCCCTCCCGACCCTGCTGGTCAGCATCGGGCTCGCCGCGGCCGTGCTGGCGCTGTACGCGCAGACGGCGCACTTCGAGTTCGTCAGTCTCGACGACCTCAACTTTCTGGTCGACCGGCCGATCGTCCGGCGCGGTCTGAGTTGGGAGGGGTTGACGTGGGCGCTGCGCACGGTCGACCCGAACTGGCATCCGTTGACCTGGCTGACGCACCAGCTCGACTTCTCGCTGTTCGGTGCCGACGCCGGCCCGCCGCATCTGGTCAGCGCCGGGCTGCATGCCGTCAACGCCGTCCTCTGCTTGCTCGCCCTGCGGGCGCTGAGCGGTGAGCTGTGGCCGAGCGCGCTGGTCGCGGCGCTGTTCGCCCTGCATCCGATGCGCGCCGAGTCGGTCGCGTGGTTGTCCGAGCGCAAGGACGTCACCGCCGGCCTCTTCTGGATGCTGACCCTGCTCGCCTATGCGGCCTATGCGCGCCGGCGCACGGGCGGCAGATACGCGCTGGTCGGCCTCGCCTTGGCCCTGGGCCTGATGTCGAAGACCATGCTGGTATCGCTACCGTTCATCCTCGCGCTACTCGACGTCTGGCCACTCGGCCGCTGGCGGTTCGATGGGCGGGGAACACCACCCGCCGCGCGGCGTGCGTTGATCGTGGAGAAACTGCCGCTCCTCGCCCTCGCGGCCGCAGCGTCCGCGATGACGGTGTTCACCCAGGCCACGATCGGCGGGGTGCGATCGCTCGACCAGATCACGGTCCCGTGGCGGCTGGTCAATGCGGCGCTCGCCGCTGTCACGTACATCGCCCAGACCGTCTGGCCCACCCGTCTGGCGGTCACCTATTCGCATCCCGCTCTGCTCGGGGGCAGCCGGCTGAGCGACTACGTCTGGTGGGCACTCGGCGCCTTCACGTTGCTCGTCGCGGTGGGCGCGCTGTGCTGGGCGGCGCGGCGGCGGGCGCCGTATCTGGCGGTTGGCTGGCTCTGGTACCTCATCGCGCTGCTGCCGGTGATCGGCCTGATGCAGGTCGGCCGGCAGGGACGCGCCGACCGCTACACCTACCTGCCGATGATCGGCGTCTACATCATGGCCGCCTGGGGGCTGCGCGACGCCGTGGCGCGCTGGCCGCGGGCGCGCACGCCGGCGGTCGCCGGCACGGCGGCGGTGCTCGGCGTTCTCGCAGCGCTCAGCTGGCAGCAGATCGGCAGCTGGCGCAATACCCATACGCTGTTCGAGCACGCGGTGGCGGTCACCGACGACAACTACTTCGCCCACCAGACGCTCGCCGCCACGCTGCGCAGCGAGGGCGCGCTCGACGCGGCCCGACAGCATCTCGAAGCGGCGCTGCGCATCAGCCCCGACTCCGCCTACGCCCACGAGCAGCTCGGCCTGCTGCTCGATCAGCAGGGCGACCGCGACGGTGCGGCGCGGGAGTACGAGCGGGCGTTGCAGCTCAGTGAGCGGTCGTACTACGCGCGCCGCAGTCTCGCCGTCATCCGCCGGGCCCAAGGGCGCCACGCGGAGGAGATCGTTTTGCTCAGCGACGAAATCCAGTACGAGCCCGACAACCCGCAGCTGCGCTTCGACCTCGGCACCGCCCTGCTGGGTGAGGAACGCTACGCCGACGCCGCGGTGCAGCTGCAGCGCGCCGTCGAGCTGGCCCCTGGCTCCATCCAGGCCCACAACAACCTCGGCGTCGCGCTGGCCAAGCAGAACCGCTTCGCCGACGCAGCCGTGCAGTTCGAGCGCGTGCTCGCGCTCAACCCCAACCACGCGATGGCCGCGCGCAGCCTGGCCTGGGTCCGCGAGCAGATGGGGCAGCCGTAGCGCTCGGCGGCGCGGGCCGGGATCGGCTCACGGCGCGGCCGCGCTGGCCTGGTCGGCACCGATCTGCACCTGGAAGAGCTCGACGTCCACGGTGCGCGGCTCCCAGGGATTGCCGAAGGGCGACTCGACCCGCACGCGGAGCTGTGCGAGGTCGCGGGCGCGCAACGCCTCGGCACCCGACTGCATCAGCGCGATCAGGTCCGGCGTGGCCCCGATCAGCGGCGAGAGCAGGAAACCGTCGCGCGCAACCGCCGGCACCAACCGATAGCGCCACGCCGCGCCGTTGGCGAAGGTCACGTCCATGAACACGTAGGGCGCGGCGAACAGCGCGGCCGCGACCCGGTCGGCGAGCGTCTCCCCCACGTCGATGCGGGCCCACACCAGGCCGGGCGGAACCTCGATGGGCGTGTCGGTCGCGGTGTGCAGGCGGCCGAGCGGGAGCAGACGCCAGGACAGCGCGGTTGCCCGGCGCTCGAGCAGCGCGTACGACCCGACTCGGCCCTCGGCTCGATAGTGGGTGAGCAGAATTGGCCACGCCGCCGCGTCGTCGATGGCGGGGAAACGCCGATCGATCGTCTCCGGCTGCAGCACGATCCAGCGCGGGGCGCCATCGCCGGCCAGGAACTCCGCGTTGGCCCGGGCCAGGCGCGGCGTGTACGCCATGTAGCTCTGAAAGACCGGCCGCGGGCGGAAGGTCAGCCCGCTCGCCAGCAGCACGCTCTGCTCGTACGAATAGACGTCGACCGGCCCGGATAGCGGCGGGAGCGGCACGGCCGCGCGCATCTCGGCGGCGTGCTGGGCGTGGGCGCGTGCCAGCGCGTCTCCCCAGATGAGGTCGGCCGTCCGCGACAGCCGATCGACGATCTCCGCCGGACCCACCGCGCGGTACAGCCGGGAGGTGGGCGCGCTCTGCACGGCGACCGCGTGCCAGAGCAGCGCGCCGGGCAGCGCGCCGACGAGCAGCGCTCCGGCGGCGATCCGACGCGGACTCGGTCCCCACAGCACCGCGAGCACGATCCCGCAGACCAGCAGGCCGAAGCTGGTGATGAAGACGTGGACGTCGGCCCGCACGAGGCCGGCCTTGAAGAGCAGGAACAGCAACCCGGCCATGGCCAGCCCGGGTGCCCACCAGTCCGTGCGATGGCCCCGCCGGGCCAGCAGCACGGCAGCGAGCAGGGTGGCCACCGCAACCGCCACGGCGTGGACCACCAACGCCGGCGCGGTGGGAAGCTGCATCGCGGCCGAGTAGCCGGGGCCGACGTCGCGCGTCGACCAATCCAGATAGGCAAGCCACTCCGCAGCGCTCAGGCCGAGCCCCAGCCACGCGACGACGGCGGCGCCCGCCGCGCTCAGCGCCAGCAGCGGCAGCGCCCGGCGCGACAGCAGGTCGCGCAGGATCAGCGGTGCGAGGGCGAGCACCGCGGCGGTGAAGAACGTCGTCTTGACCAGCGCGCTCAAACCGATCGCAGCCCCCAGCGCGATGCGCAGTGCGGCCGGCGCGCGCGGCCGCGGCAGCTCGATGCACACCGCCAGGATCGGCAGGAGCAGGAAGCGCACGTCGGGCGTGCCGACAAACGGCGCGCACGCGGCGATCGCCACCGCGGCACCCCAGGGCGAGGCCCAGGCGGCCCAGCCGATCCACGCCAGACCCCACCCCAACACCGCAGCGAACAGCGCGCTCACTGCCAGCAGCCGGCCGAAGGTTTCCGGCAGATAGACCGGGTAGTAGGCGAAGCCGAGCGGACCGAATGTACTGATGAGGTGGGTCCCGGCGCTCTGGCGGGTGGCAGCCTCGTAGTGCAGGGTCGCCCCGAAACCGCCGTCGATCGAGAACGACAGGAACATCGGATCGAACGGCAGCACCACCGCCGCCAGCCCGATCAGCGCAACGACCAGCGCGGCCCATCCGCCGCCGCGAACGAGGCTCATGTGCGGCGGCGCCACAAGCCGCGCGGACACGCCGAGGGGGACATCGCGGCCGCTTGAGTAGCGCCTGCCGCGGCGGCGCACCAGCCCGACCGGCCACGTCTCTCGCGCTGCCGGGGCTTTGTCGCTAAGTTCGGGCCGTTGAAGAGGAGCGGCATGGCCCAGTTTCGTTTCCAGGAGATGTTCCCGCACGGCGCCGACACCACCCCGTACCGCCGCGTCGACGGCGACTTCGTCGCCACCGAGTCGTTTCGCGGCGAGCCCGTGCTGACCGTCGACGCCGCCGGCCTGACCCGCCTGGCGGCCGAGGCGGTGCGCGACGTCTCGCACCTCTTCCGCCCCGGCCACCTCGCGCAGCTGCGCGCCATCCTGGAGGATCCCGAAGCGTCGCCGAACGACCGTTTCGTCGCCTACAACATGCTGAAGAACGCCAACATCTCCGCCGGCATGGTGCTGCCCTCGTGCCAGGACACCGGAACGGCGATCGTCATCGGCAAGAAGGGCCAGCACGTGTGGACCGGCGGCAGCGACGAGGCGGCGCTGGCGCGCGGCATCCACGAGACCTACACGCGCACCAACCTCCGCTACTCCCAGCTCGCGCCGCTCAGCGTGTACGATGAGGTCAACACGGGGACCAACCTCCCGGCGCAGATCGAGCTCTATGCGGTCGGCGGCGACGAGTATCACTTCCTCTTCATCACCAAGGGCGGCGGCTCGGCGAACAAGTCGTTCCTGTTCCAGGAGACCAAGGCGCTGCTGAACCCGCAATCGCTGCTCGCGTTCCTCGACCAGAAGATCCGCACCCTCGGCACCGCGGCGTGCCCGCCCTATCACCTCGCGGTGGTCATCGGCGGGACCTCGGCCGAGATGACCTTGAAGACCGTCAAGCTGGCGAGCTGCCGATTCCTCGACGACCTGCCGACCCGCGGCAACGAGCTCGGGCACGCCATCCGCGACCCGGAACTCGAGGCCGAGGTGCTCACGCTGGCGCAGCACACCCACATCGGCGCCCAGTTCGGGGGGAAGTACTTCTGCCACGACGTGCGCGTCATCCGCCTGCCGCGTCACGGCGCCAGCTGCCCGGTCGGCATCGGGGTGTCGTGCGCGGCCGACCGCCAGGCCAAGGCGAAGATCACGCGCGACGGCCTGTTCCTCGAGCAGCTCGAAAGCAACCCGGCGCAGTACCTGCCCGACGTCAACGCGCAGAAGCTCGGCGGCGAGGTGGTAGCGGTCGACCTCTCGCAGCCGATGGCGGACATCCGCGCGCTGCTCTCACGCTATCCGATCAAGACCCGCCTGGCGCTCAGCGGGCCGATGATCGTCGCCCGCGACATCGCGCACGCCAAGCTGAAGGAACGGCTCGACCGCGGCGAAGGCTTGCCGCAGTATGTGAAGGACCACCCGATCTACTACGCCGGCCCGGCCAAGACGCCGAAGGGCTACGCGTCCGGGTCGTTCGGGCCGACCACGGCCGGGCGCATGGACTCCTACGTCGACCTCTTCATGCAGCACGGCGGCAGCTTCGTCACGCTGGCGAAAGGGAACCGCTCCGCGGTCGTCGCCGAGGCGTGCAAGAAACACGGCGGCTTCTACCTCGGCTCGATCGGCGGCCCCGCCGCCGTGCTGGCGCAGGAGAACATCAAGAAGGTCGAGGTGCTCGAGTACCCCGAGCTCGGCATGGAAGCGATCTGGAAGATCGAGGTCGAAGACTTCCCCGCCTTCATCGTGGTCGACGACAAGGGAAACGACTTCTTTGGCCGGCTCTGACCGTCGCCGTGCCGGGCCGCGTGAGCGCGCGCTGACGCCATCGCGGCACGCGGTCTATCGCCTCGATGCCGATCTCCTGCTCGTCTTCAAGCCGCGCGGGCACCGCGAGGCGCCGCACGCGCACCCGCATCGGCAGCGCCTGTGCGTGTTGCGCGGGCGCTTGGCGGTGTGCACGGGAACGCGCACCGTGCGGCTGAGCCCGCGCAGCCGTCCGCTCACCCTCGCCGCCGGCCGCGCCCACCGCACCGTCGCGCTCGAAGACACCTGGGTGCTCGCCGAGGCCGTGCGAGCCGCGGGGTGAGCGCGGCGGTCGGCGCGCTCAGTCCGACTTGGCCTTCAGGATCCCGTCCGCATCCTTCTTGAACGGCGCGCTGAAGTGCGCGCCCCAGCACAGCGGCCCGGCGGTGGTGCGGAGCTGAACGTCGAGCGGCCCGACCAGGCTCGCCGGATCGGGCATCGCCAGGCTGGCGCCCTTCCCTTTGAAGCGCTCCGAGGCTGCGCCGTCGCCGCCCGCCACGAGCTTGAGCGACAGCACGCCAGTCGGCTGCAGGGAGTGGTTCTTGAACAGGAAGCCGGTCGGCTTGTCGATCCAACAGGGCTTGGTGTTGCAGGAGCCGCTGACTCCGGACGAGGAGACCAGCGCGCCCGCGTCGTACACGCACAGGGTGTAGCCATCGGTGCCGAGCGGGTTGCCGAACTCCATCTTCGTCGTCGCCGACCCCTTGGACCACTTCCACTGCAGCTTGTTCTTGTCGGGCGTGGACTCCTGCTTGATGAGCAGGCTGGAGGCGCCGCTCGCCGTCGGCGGGCGGCAGGTGTCGGGCGCGGGCGGGCAGTCCGGGCTCGGGCCGCCGCCGTTCTGGTAGATCCGCGTGTGATCCGAGGTCTCGTCGGTGAGCGCGAGGTCGAGGTCGCCGTCGTTGTCGACGTCGAGCATGATCGCGCAGGACGGGTTGGCGTCCGCTTCCGAGTCGATCTCGATGTCGGGCGTGAAGTTTCCCGACCCGTCGTTGACGAAGACGTGCCACTTCTGGCCGCTGAAGCTCGAGGTGACCCAATCGAGGTCGCCGTCGCCGTCGAGGTCGCCGAGCACGGTGCCGACCTCGGTGCCGTCGGTGGAGAACACCGTCGGCATCTGCAGGGTGCCGTCGCCGTTGCCGAGCAGGATGGCGGCGTTGTTGCTGGAGCCGTTCACGGCCGCGACGTCGAGCTTGCCGTCGCCGTTGACGTCGCCGAGCACCAGCTTCCAGACCGCGCCGCCGGCATCCTGCGGGGCCTGGGCGGTGAACGTGCCGTCGCCGTTGCCGAGCAGCACGATGATCTGCCAGCTGTCCTGGCCGCCCACCACCAGATCCGAGATGCCGTCGTTGTTCATGTCGCCGGAGTTGAGCGCGTACTCGCCGTCGACGCCGCTCTCGATGAACGCCGGCGAGCCGAGCACGCCGTTGGTGTTGATCATGACGGCGAGGTTGTTGGCGTTGTGGTTGGCGTTGACCACGTCCCAGTCGCCGTCGCCGTCGATGTCGAGCACGGCCACGCCGTGGGTCTCGGCGCCGCTGCCGAAGGGCACTTCCTGCGCGGACGACCACGTCCCGTCGCCCTTGCCGCGCACGACGAAGACGCTGCCGTTGGCGGTGGAGGACACCGCGATGTCCATCTTGCCGTCGTTGTCGAGGTCGCACGATTCGTTCGGGCTCGACTCGACCCCGATTGGTTGAAACGGCGTGAGGAAGGCGCCGAAGGTACCGCTGCCGTCGGCGCGGTTGAGCGTGACGCGCAGATCCGCGCTGTCCTCGTTCACCGTGGTGAGGTCGACGAAGCCGTCGCGGTTGAGGTCGCCGGCCATGGCGCCGTAGAGATGCGAGTTGACCCCCGGGTTGTCGCGGTTGGAGAAGTTCTGAATGCGCGTGAACGAGCGCGAGGACGGCGTCGTCGCGATGCGGAATTGGTAGGTGAAGCCCGCCTGGCGGAGCGACGAGGCGTCGGCCCCCTTCACGTCGTGGCTGAGGTTGACGTGCACGACCTCACCGGCCAGGAAGGCGTGGCTCGGCGTCAGGGTGACGGACTTGTCCGCGTTCGAAAAGGTGAACGGGCCGGTGGCCGTGCCGCTCTGCTTGCCGAACACCCGGAAGCTCGACGCGGTGATGGTGGTCCGGTCGACGGGAACGTCGAAGGTCACGGTCACCGCGGCGTTGCGCGCGGCAATCCCGAGACGCCCCGGGCTCAACGCGGAGGCGTCGACCGCGATCGGCCAGGCTCGGCCCACCGTGAACAGGACGATCGCCGGCACCATCGACAGGATGAGATGTACGCGCGCTGCCCTCATTACTCCCCCCAGGTTCTCTCGGGTTGACCGTTCCGTCTTCCGCGCGGGCCGAGGTCCCACTCGTGCCGCTTGTCGGCCGCACGCCCACCTCAACGCATCGCCCGGCGGTTCGCCCTAAGTCAAGCACGAACCCGACGGCTCGCGGGCGGCGGTCGGCGGCGTGCGATACGCCCGGCCGGGCCACCCCCTCTTTCCCCTCCATGTCGGCCGCACGCAGGATCACGCGCCGACCCCATGGACCCAGCCGACGGCGAGCGCTACAAGCGGAGGGCGGTAGGGACGCAGCATGACCGACCCGACGCGCGCGGCGGACGACGCCGGTGCCGAGCCCCTTGCCGAGCTGCGCGGCGTGTCGAAGTCGTTCGCCAGCGACGGCCGCGAGCGGCTGGTCCTCTCGGACGTCAGCGTCGCCATTCCGTCGGGGCGGGTCGTGGCCGTCCTCGGCCCGTCGGGCTGCGGCAAGTCGACGCTGCTGCGCATCCTCGCCGGGCTGATCCCGCCCTCCAGCGGCGAGGTGCTCTGCCACGGTCGCCCGCTGCGCGGCTTGCACCCCGGCGCCGCGATCGTCTTCCAGAGCTTCGCCCTCTACCCCTGGCTGACGGTGGCCGACAACGTCCGGGTCGGCGTCTCGCACCAGGCGCTGCCGCCGGCCGAGGAAGCCGACCGCATTCGCCGCGCCGTCGAGCTGGTCGGGCTCGGGGGATTCGAGGAGGCCTACCCGAAGGAGCTCTCGGGCGGCATGAAGCAGCGCGTCGGCATCGCGCGCGCGCTGGTGGGCGGGCCGGAGCTGCTGTGCATGGACGAGCCGTTCTCGGCGCTCGACGTGCTGACGGCCGAGGCGTTGCGCTCGGAGGTCTACGGGCTGTGGTCGCAGGGCAGCATGGGCCTGAAGAGCATGCTGCTCATCACCCATCTCATCGAGGAGGCCGTGTTCCTCGCCGACCACATCCTCATCATGTCGGCCAACCCGGGATCGGTGACCCAGGTGGTCACCAACACGCTGCCGCATCCGCGCGAGTACCGCGATCCCGCCTTCCTCGAGCTGGTCGACGAGATCCACTCCGTGATCACCCAGATCCACCTGCCCGACGAGCACCGGCCGGGCGCCGCGGCGCTCGGCGGCCTGCGGATGGAGCCGGTGCCGGATGTCTCCGTCAACGAGATCACCGGGCTGCTCGAGATCATCCACGACCAGGGGGACCGCATCGACCTGTTCAAGCTCGCCGCTCGCCTGCGCCTCGACCTCGGCCGCTCGATCCTGGTGGTGAAGGCTGCCGAGCTGCTCGACCTCGTCCATACGCCGAAGCAGGACGTGGTGCTCACGACCATCGGCCGCGAGTTCATCGCCAGCCCCGAGAGCGTCCGCAAACGCATCTTCCACCGACAGCTCCGGCGCATCCCCACCTTCGCCGTGCTGGTCGAGCGGCTGCAGCGACTCCCAGAGTCGCGGCTGGCGGCGCCGACCGTGCAGGAGGACCTGGCGATTCACGTTCCCCAGGAGCCGACCCAGAGCTTGTTCGACGCCATCGTGACGTGGGGTCGCTACGGCGAGCTGCTCGGATACGACCCCGACACGGACGAGCTGTACCTCGACACGGAGAGCGCGGCGGCGCCCGCCGCGGCTCCACCGCAATGAACGGCGCCCCAGACCGACTGCACAGACCCTCCGATGCCGATTGTCCACCGTCCACCCGGTGCGTCCGCCCCCGCCCCGCCGCCCGCGCGCGGCTCGTGGTGGGTCGATCTGCTGATCGTCATCGCGTTGGCGGCGCTGATCGCCGGGGTGATCGCCCTGGCGCGGCGCTGGACCGCCCCGCTGCGTCCCACCGTCGACATCGACCTGTCGCTGTGGGCACTGCCTAAGTACACGCTGCTATCGCTCGCCCGCGGCGTCGCGGCGTACACCCTGTCGCTGCTGTTTACGCTCGTCTACGGCAGCATCGCCGCCCACAACCGCATCGCCGAGCGGGTGATGATTCCGGTGCTGGACATCCTGCAGGGCATCCCCGTGCTCGGGTTCCTGCCCGGCCTGGTGCTCGGCATGGTCGCCCTGTTCCCGCACTCGAACGTCGGGCTGGAGCTCGCGTGCGTGGTGATGATCTTCACCGGCCAGGTGTGGAACATGACCTTCTCCTTCTACGGGTCGCTGCGCGCCATCCCGTCCGAGCTGCGCGAGACGGCCCGCGTCTACCGCTTCGGCTGGTGGAAGCGCTTCCGGACCCTCGAGGTGCCGTCGTCCATGATCGGCTTGGTGTGGAACTCGATGATGTCGATGGCCGGCGGCTGGTTCTTCCTGACCGTCACCGAGGCGTTCACGCTCGGCGACCACGACTTTCGGCTGCCCGGCGTCGGGTCGTACATGAGCGTCGCGATCGATCACGGCGACGCGCGCGCGATGGCGGGCGCGGCGGCGGCGATGATCGCGATGATCGTCGCGGTCGACCAGCTCGTCTGGCGCCCGGCGCTCGCCTGGGCGCAGAAGTTCAAGATCGAGGATACCGGGGCCAGCGAGAGCGCGACGTCGTGGGTGCTCGACCTGCTGCAGCGCTCGCGGGTCATCGCGTGGAGCGAGGAGCGGGTCGGGCGGCTGTTCGGCCTGCTCGAGCGCCGCCCGGCGGGGGGGCAGGCCCCGGCGGACGCCGACCGGTCCCCGCTGTGGGTGCGGGCGGCGGGCTGGACCGCCGCGGGCGTGGTGTTCCTGCTCGCCGTCTGGGGCGCCGCCCATCTCGCCGCGCTGCTCGCACAACTCACCCGCGCCGACTGCCTCCGCCTCGCCGGCGCGCTCGCCCTCACCTTCCTGCGCACCTATGCGGCGCTGGCGCTGGGTGCGCTGTGGACGGTGCCGGTGGGAATCTGGATCGGGCTCTCGCCGCGGCGTATACGAGTCCTACAGCCGGTCATCCAGGTCGCCGCCGCTTTTCCCGCCCCCATGATCTTCCCGCTCGTGACGCTGGCCATCCTCGCTGCCGGCGTTCCGTTCGGGTGGGGCTGCGTGGCGCTGATGCTGCTCGGCTCGCAGTGGTACATCCTCTTCAACGTGCTCGCCGGCGCCGGGGCCATGCCGAACGACCTGCGCGAGGTGGCCGAGGTGTACGCGCTCGGGCGCTGGAAGCGCTGGCGGACGCTCTACTTGCCGGCCGTCGTCCCGTACCTGGTCACCGGACTGGTGACGGCGGCGGGCGGCGCGTGGAACGCCAGCATCGTCGCCGAGTACGTGCGCTACCGCGGCGAGACGCTGATCGCCCCCGGCCTCGGCTCGCTGATCACCACCGCGACCGCGGCCGCCAACTTCCCGCTGCTCGCGGCCGGCGTGCTGACCATGTCGCTCGGCATCGTGGCGCTGAACCGCACGGTGTGGCGCCGCGTGCATTACTTCGCCGACGAGCGCTTCGCCCTCAACCGATGAGCGGCATCCGGTCAGCGCCCCGCGCGGCGTGCGGACGGGCCCCATGGACCCGTGCGGTGCTCGTCGTGCTCGGCTCCATCGTCTGGACCGCCTGCGCGCCGCGCGATCACACCCCGCCGCGCTTTCCGACCTTCCTCGGTCCCGATGTCGACGCGACCGCCCCACCCGCGGGCGCGGCGGCGGCGCCGCTCCCGGCGGAGGACGAGGCGCTGCCCGAGGAGCACACGGTGCCCGTCGGCGCACCCGCCCCGCAGCATGTGACGCTGGCCGACGCGGTGGCGGAATGCCTGCGGGCCGACCCGCGCATCCGAGCCGGCGCGGAGGTGTTGCAGCAGGCGCGCGCCGATCTCTGGACCGCCTCGCTGCTGCCCAACCCGACGCTCGGCACGGGGATCAGCCTGTTTCCGCTCGGCCAGCCGTTCAACGTCAACAACCAGGGCGGGCCGCCCCAATTCGACGTCGGCCTCGCCTTCCCGATCGACTGGCTGCTGTTCGGCAAGCGCACCGCGGCGATCGATACGGCGCAAGCGGGGGTCGACGTCGCCGCCGCCGAGTTCGCCGATCTCGTCCGCCAGCGCCTCGCCGCCACCGTGGCCGCGTTCTACACCGTCCTCGAGGCCCGGGCCCTCCTCGATCTGGCGCGCGAGGACCAGGCGAGCTTCGAGCAGCTGCAGCGGATCACCGCCGATCTGGTGCGCCTGGGCGGCTCCGGCACGATCGAGAACGACCGCGTCCGCGTCTCGCTGCTCGACAGCCAGCGCGAGGTCCGCCGGCGCGAGGCGGACCTGGCCATTGCCAAAGCCGCACTGCTGTCGCAGCTCGGACGCACCAGGTCGGCACGGGACTTCGACGTCGAGGGCGGGCTCGACGTCCCGTCTCCGGCTGCGCCGATCGCCGCGCAGCGCGCGTTCCACATCGCCGAGCAGTATCGGCCCGACCTGGTGGCGGCGCGACTGCAGGTCGCGGAGGCGACCGCCGAGGCGCACAAGGCGGAGACGGAGGCGTATCCCGACGTCGCCCCACACCTCGGGTACACGCGGCAGTTCCAGAGCAAGGCGATCGGGTTCCCCGACGTCAACGCCTACGGCGCCGGGGTGGAGCTCTCGCTCCCGGTCTTCGACCGCAACCAGGGCAACATCGAGAAGGCGCGCTCCGCCCTCGCGCAGTCCAGCAGCGAGCTGCGCACGCGCCTGGTCGAGGTGCGCGCCGAGGTGCAAGAGGCGAGTCGCGACTACCGCTTCGCGTACGAGGCGGTCACCGCCGACGCGCCGCTGCGCATCGAGTCGGCGCGCAACGCGCGCGACAAGATCGAGACGGCCTACCGGGCGGGCGGCCGCCCGCTCATCGACGTACTCGACGCGCAACGCACCTTTCGCGATACGCAGCGCCTCGATGTGGAAGATCGGACCGGATACTGGCAGGCGCTCTATCGATTGAACGCGGCCGTCGGCAAGGAGGTGCTCCGATGAGCAGTCCACAGACAGCACCGGATCTGCCGCCCATGGGAGCGGGTTCCGCGGACGCAACGCATCGCCCATCACGCCGGCGGTGGGGCCTGGTCGGATTGGTCCTCATTGCCGCGCTTGCGCTCGGGCTCTGGATGCTTCGATCCGCGCCGGAGATGCAGTCACCCGGTTCGCGCGACGCGAAGGCGGCCGAGGCGGTCCGGGTGGCTGGTCCGCAGCTCATTGCGGTGCAGCCCGACAGCCCCCTGGCGAACAAGCTCGACCTGCGCCGCGTCGCGGCGGAGCGCACGGCCGCACCCCTCCTCACCGTCACGGGATCGATCGTGGCGCGGCTCGCGCCTGGGCAGGGCAGCGCAGACGCGCGCTGGGACTTCAGCCAGCTTGAGCTCGCCACGACCTACGCCGATTGGCTCCGAGCGCGGGCCGAGGAACCCTATGCGGAGCAGCAGCTCAGCAAGACCCGACAGCTCGTGGCGGCGCGCATCTCGGCGCAGACGCAGGTCGTCGAGCGCCTGCGGCGCCTCGTCAGCGCAGGAACGGACGCACCCAAGGACCTCGCCAAGGAGGAGGCCGATCTGGTGCAAGCGCAGCTCGAGGGACAGAAGGAGGTGTTCGACGCCGAGACGGCGTTCAAGACCGCCGCGCGTACCCGCACGACGCTCGAGCGCCAGCTCTTCCAAGCCGGCGTCGACCCGGAGCTGCTCACGCAAGCGGCCGAAGGCACGGCGATCCTGGTCGCGGAAGTGCCGGAAGGTCGGATGGGGATGGTGCACAAGGGACAGGCCGCCGGGGCGCGGTTCTTCGCGCTGCCTGGCGAGATCATCGATGGTCACGTGAGCAGCTTGGCGCCGACGCTCGCCAGCGAGCGGCGAACGCTGCGCGTCTTCTTCGAGCTCGACGAGGGGAACGCGCAGCTCCGCCCCGGGATGTTCGCCGATGTGGGACTCGGCACCGAGCCGCGCGACGCGCTATTCGTGCCCAGCGACGCGGTGCTGCACGTCGGCGGATCCGACTACGTCCTCGTCCAGACGCAGGCGGGCCTCTGGCATGTGACGGAGGTGCAGGTCGGGGAGACCACTGGGACCAGCGTCGAGATCATCTCGGGTCTCGCGCCGGGCGCCACGATCATCGGCAGCGGTGCCATCCTGCTCAAGCCCCTGGTGGTCCGGGCCCTGCAATCCTGACGTCGCCCGTTCAGTAGCGAGGACGAAGACGCCCCCAGCGGCGAACCAACCGCCAACGCGATGACCAGCCCCATCGAAACCGCACTCCGTCACCGGTGGAAAGTGCTCTTTCTTACAGCGGGCATCGCCCTGCTCGGCGTCTGGTCGTTTGCGCACCAGAAGATCGACGCCTACCCTGACATCTCGGGGCAGATGGTGACCATCATCACGACCTTCCCCGGACGGGCGCCGGAGGAGGTCGCGCGCCAAGTCACGATCCCCATCGAGCGCGCGATGGGCAACGTGCCACGGGTCGAGACCATTCGCTCGCGCACGATCTTCGGTCTCTCGGTCGTCCAGCTATCCTTCGAGGAAGGCGTGGACGGCTACTGGGCGCGTCAGCGCGTCGAGGAGAATCTGCCCGGCGTCGACCTCCCGGACCAGGCCAAACCCGAGCTCGGCCCGCTTGCGACCGCCTACGGCGAGATCCTGCGTTACGAGCTCAAATCGGATGGCACCACGGATCTCATGGAGCTGCGGACACTGAACGACTGGGTGGTGATCCCGCGGCTCATTCGGGTCGCCGGAGTAGCCGACGTCTCCAACTTTGGCGGACTGGCGAAGCAGTACGCAGTGACGCTGCACCCAGCCCAACTGACGCGGTTCGGGCTGACCCTCCGCGACATCGTCGACGCGCTGCGCACAAACAACGCCGACGCCGGTGGCTCGGTGCTGTCGCGCGGCAGCATGTCGTTCGTCGTGCGCGGCCGCGGCGCCTTGCGCGACCCGCAGGCGATCGAATCGACCTTCATCAAGTCGGTCGCGGGCACGCCGATCTACGTCCGCGACGTGGGCACCGTCGGCCTCGACGCCAAGGTGCCCTCCGGCATCTTCAGCAAGGACCGCACCGACGATTCCGTCGAAGGCATCGTGTTGATGCGTCGCGGCGAAAACCCGTCCCAGGTGCTGCGGCGCGTCAACGAAACCATCGCAGAACTCAACGCTACCGAGCTGCCGGCCGGCGTCCGCATCGTGCCCTTCTACGACCGCCAACACCTGGTCGACGACACGCTCCGCACGGTCACTCACAGCGTCCTGCTCGGCATCGGGTTGGTCGTGTTCGTCCTCCTGTTTTTCCTCGGCCGGCCGTCGCTCGCCGCGCTGGTGGCGCTGACGATTCCGTTCTCGCTGCTCGTGGCGCTGGTGCTCATGGGCATCGTCGACATCCCGATCGGCTTGCTGTCGATCGGTGCCATCGACTTCGGCATCATCGTCGACGGCGCCGTCATCATGGTCGACAGCATCGCCCACCGGCTCGGATCCCTCACGAAGCCGGGTGGCCGACGTGACCTGGTCAAGACCGTCCTGACTGCCGCACAGAGCGTGCAGCGGGCGATCTTCTTTTCGATGCTGATGATCATCGGCGCCTACTTACCGCTGCTCACGCTGACGCGGATCGAGGGGCTTCTCTTCCGACCGATGGCCATCACCATCGTGTTCGCGCTCATCGGTGCCCTCTTCTTCGCGCTCATCACGATCCCCGTTCTCGCCACCTTCGTGCTCCGGCAGGGCTACACGGAGTGGGAAAACCCCGGACTGCGGTGGTTCCGGCCGATCTACGGCGCGATCCTGCGCCGACTCCTGGCAGCGCGTCGGGGCGTCGTCGGTTGCGCGGCAGTGCTGATCCTCGGGGTGCTGGTCTTCGTGGGCCCGCGACTGGGCATCGAGTTCCTGCCGTACATCGACGAAGGGGTCATCTGGGTGCGCGCCAATTTCCCGGAGGGGACGTCACTAGAGCAGACGGCGCGCTTCGGGGCGCGCATCCGCGAGCTCGTGCTGTCGCTGCCCGACGTCGAGTTCGTGTCCGTCCAGACAGGCCGCAACGACAGCGGCACCGATCCCTTTCCGCCCAGCCGCATGGAGCTCATGATCGGACCGAAACCGCGGGCGGAATGGCGGCAGTTCCACAACAAGCACGAGCTCCTCGACGCCATCGGCACTCGTCTGCGCAGCGAGTTTCCCACCACCCGCTTCAACTTCACGCAACCCATCATCGACAGCGTCACCGAAGACACGAACGGCACCTCCGCCAACCTGGCGGTCGAATTCCAAGGGCCGGATCCGGACGTTCTCCTGCGGCTCGCGCGCCAGGCGGTCGACCTCTTGCAGCAGGTGCCGGGCGCGGTCGACGTGAACATCGAGCAAGAGGGTCCCCAGCCGCAGCTGGTCATCGAGCCCGATCGCGCGCTGAGTGCGCGCTACAACGTGCGGATCGAAGAGGTGCAGAATCTCATCGACACCGCGCTCGGTGGCGCGCCCGTCGCCGGGCTCTATGAAGGCGATCGGCGCTTCGACATCGCGGTGCGCTTCGATCCGCAGGCGCTGAATTCGCCCTCGGCGATCGGGCGGTTGCCGGTCCAGACCGGTGACGGCACCGCGGTGCCGCTCTCCGAGGTTGCCAGCATCCAACTGATGGACGGGCAGACGACGATCGCCCGTGAGGGCAGCCGCCAACGCCTCACCGTGCGGTGCGACATCGTCGACCGCGATCAGGGCGGGTTCGTCGCCGAGGCTCAGGCGCGCTTTGCGTCGGCCATCGAGGTCCCGCCCGGCTACCACGTGAGCTGGCTCGGGATGTTCGAGAACCTGGCCCGCGCACGGAGACACTTCGCGCTCGTCATCCCGCTCAGCGTGGCGCTCATCTATGCCCTGCTCGTGGTGACGTTCCGCTCACAGAAGGCAGCGCTGCTCTTGCTGCTGCTCGTTCCCTTCGCCTTCACCGGCGGGGCGCTGGCGCTCTACCTGCGCGGCATGCACCTCAACGTATCGACGGGCGTGGGGTTCGCAGCGCTGTTCGGCGTCGCCATCATGGACGGCGTGCTGATGGTGCACTCCATCACCACGCAACGGCTACAGGGCCTGGCGGTCGACGAGGCCATCGTCAATGGCGCCCTGCAACGGGTCCGTCCGGTACTGATGACGTCCCTGGTCGCCATTCTGGGCCTGCTGCCCGCGTCGCTCGCCACCGGGCTCGGGTCGGACGTACAGCGCCCCCTGGCCACGGTCATCGTCTGGGGGTTGTTCAGCGCGATGACGCTGACACTCTTCCTGGTGCCGGTGCTCTACCGCCTCGTCCTGCCCGCGTTGCCCGAAGCGGTGGCGCCGGCAGAGGAATTCGTCGTCGCCGCCTTCGTCGAGCCGCTGCCGGATGTGACGCCGGCCGACATCGTCGACGTCCTCGCCTTCCTGCAGCGCCAGGGCGGCGAGATCGAGATCTTTCAGATCGCCGACGCAACCCACCGCGAGTTCGGCCGCGTCGTCTTGATCGTCAAGGCCGCGGAGCTTCTCGACCTCGTCGACACACCACAACAGTTCGTGGTGCTTACCCCGCCCGGTCAGCGCTTCACACAAGCATCGCCCGACGAGCAGGCGGCGATCTGGCGGCACCAGCTCCTGCAGCTTCGCCTCTTCCGGATCGTCTACGACGCGGCCATGACGCGTCCCGACCGCACCATCGATCGCGACTTCGTCTTCGAGAACATCGTCACGCGGATGCCGAACGAAGACTACGAGATTGTCTTCAACACCTTCGTCCGGTGGGCGCGCTTCGGCGGACTCTTCTCCTACGACCCCGTGACGCACAACCTGCAACTGATCAACGGGGCGTGATTCAGATCTCGAAGCGGTGCTCTTCGCTCGCCGACACCACCCGCACGACCATCTCCGCCGTGGCGTCGGGCTCGACCGCGCCCCAGCGCAGCGCGAACGACTCGGCCTGAAAGTCGGGCGGAAACGTCCCCGAGCGCCCGAAGATCACCTCGCGGGCGCCCAGCTCCTGCGCGGTGCGGGCGATGGCGAACAGGGCGTCGTTCGAGGTCACCACCAGCGGGATGACCGTCTTGCCGTGGTGCTCGGCCAGGGTCACGACCGAGGAGAAGATCACCTGCTCCTCGGACGTGAAATGCGGCCGCTCACCGTTGCCGCCGAGCAGCCGATCGAGCTTCACGGTGGGGACGACGAGGTCGACCTCCTCGGCCTCCGCTTCCTCCAATGCGCGCTTCAGGTGGGTCAAGTTGCCCGGGTCGCGCACCGGCTCGCGTTGGGACGACTCGCGGCCCGGTAGACCGGATGTGCTAGGAGTGGCGCCGTGCCTTCTCTGCGCGGTCGCATGCGCTTGCTGGTCGTCGGCCTCACGGCGACGTTTGGGTTGACGGCCCTCGTCGTCGTGTCGCGTCTGCAGATCCTGGAGACCTCGGTCACCGACGTCCTGTCGCGCAACTACCGCAGCATCGAGGCCGCCGACGGCATCGCCCGCTCGGTCGCGCAGCTCCAGCTCGCCGTGCACGAAGGGCGCGGCGCGGCGGCGGCCGCCGAGTTGCAGCCGGAATTCGAGCGCTGGATCGACGTGGAGCACGGCAACTACACCGAAGAGGGCGAGGGCGAGCTCGCCGCACGGATCGACCGTCGCGTCCGTGCCCTGTTCCGCGCCGTGCCGGCCGGCGCGGATCCGCAACGGGTCGACGCCGAGGCCGCCGCCGTCCAGCGCGACCTCGACGCCCTCATCGCGCTGAACAAGAACGCGATGTTCGCGGCCGACCGGCGGACGCGGACGGTCGCCAACCGCCTGCTGTGGGGGACGGTGCTGACGTTGGCGGTCGCCGCCCTGCTGGTCGCGATGCTCGGCTGGTCGCTGTCGACCGCGATCGCGCGCCCGCTCACCCAGCTGGCCGACCGGCTGCGCGGCGTCGGCCTCGGCGGCCCGTACCCGACCCTCGGCCCCCAGCCGGTGGCCGAGCTGCAACACGTCGCCGACGAGTACGATCACATGGCGCGCCGGTTGGAGGAGTTCGAGCGGCTGAACGTCAGCGCGCTGCTCGAGGAGAAGGCGAAGACCGAGGCGGTCATCGAGGCGATCGAGGACGGCCTGATCGTGCTCGACCCGGCCGGGGTCGTCGTCCACGCCAACGACGTGGCCTGCGCGATTCTCGAGCTCGCCCGGCGCGAGATCGTCGGGGCGTCCTTCGACGACCTCGCCACCCGCCACCCGCACTATCTGCGCCTGCGCGCCGCCGTGCGCGAGTTTCTCGCCTCTCCCCAGCGGCAGGGCGAGCGGGTCGAGATCACCCTCTTCATGCGCGGCCGCGACCACTCCTTCGTCCTGCGGTTGACGCCGTTCCACTTGCCCAACGGCGGAAGCCGTGGGCTGATCCTCGCCCTGCAGGACGTGACCTACGTGCGCGATCAGGAGGCCGGCCGCGAGGCGCTGGTGGCGACCCTGTCGCACGAGCTGCGGACGCCGCTGACGTCGCTCAGCATGGCGCTCGAGCTCCTCCAGCGCCCCAACGCGCCGGCCGACCGCGAGGCGCCGGCGCTGCTCGAGACCGCGCGCGAGGACGTGACCCGGCTGCAGGATGTCGCCCAGCGTTTCCTCGACCTCGCCCGCGCCCGCGCCATGACCATCGCCCTCGACCGGCGCCGGGTCGACGTGCGCGAGGTGGTCGACCGGGCCATGAAGATCTTCCTCTTGCAGGCACGCGAGAAGGGCATCGCGCTCGAGGCGGCGGTGCCCCCTGGCTCGCTCACCATCGCCGGTGACGAGACCAAGCTCGCCTGGGCGGTCTCGAACCTGCTGTCGAACGCGCTGCGCTATACGCCCGCCGGCGGGCACGTCGAGATCCGGGCGGTGCCCGAGGAAGACAACGTGCTGGTCGCCGTGAGCGATACCGGCCCCGGCATCCCGCCCGCGCAACGCGAGCGCATCTTCGAGCGCTTCGCGCAGGCGGCCGACGGCGGGGAGATGGGGTCGGCCGGCCTCGGGCTTGCGATCGTGCGCGACATCGTGCAGGCACACGGCGGCCGGATCCACCTGGAGAGCAGCGTGGGGCACGGCAGTCGATTCGTGTTAGAACTGCCGCGAGGCTGACGTGGCGAACATCCTGATCGTCGACGACGAGAAGAACATCCGCGCCCATCTGGCGACCTATCTGCGCGGGCTGGGCCACGCGGCCGAGACCGCCGCCGATGCGGAGGCGGGTCTCGCGGCGCTGCAGCAGGCGGCCTTCGACGTCGTGCTGTCCGACGTGCGCATGGCCGGCATGGACGGCCTCGCGTTGCTGCGCGAGCTGCGCCAGACGCGGCCCGAGGTCATCGTCGTCCTGATGACCGCGTACGCCACCGTCGCGCAGGCCGTCGAAGCCATGCGCGCCGGGGCGTACGACTACCTGGTCAAGCCCTTCTCGCTCGACCAGGTGAACCTGCTGCTCGCGCGCGTGCTCGAGGTGCAGGCCCTGCGGCGCGAAAACCGCAACCTGCGCCGGACGATCGAGCAGCCGGTGCTGCTGCAATCGCAGAGCCCGGTCATGCAGCGCGTGCTCGACACCGCCCGGCAGGTGGCGCGCTCCGATGCGACGGTGCTGCTGACCGGCGAAAGCGGCACCGGCAAGAACGTCCTCGCCGCCGCCATGCACCGCTGGAGCGCCCGCGGGGGTGACCCGTTCGTCACCATCGCGTGCACCACCCTGGCCGAGCACCTGCTCGAGAGCGAGCTCTTCGGCCACGTGCGCGGCGCCTTCACCGGCGCGTGGAAGGACAAGCCCGGGCGCCTCGAAGCGGGGCAAGGCGGCACGGTGTTTCTCGACGAGGTCGGCGAGCTCTCCGCCGACCTGCAGGCCAAGCTCCTGCGCTTCATCGACGAGCACCGCTTCGAGCGCGTCGGCGGCAGCGACACGGTCACCGTCGACGCGCGCATCATCGCCGCCACCAACCGCGACCTGGAAGCCGAGGTCGCGGCCGGCCGCTTTCGCCAGGATCTGTTCTTCCGTATCAACGTCGTCGGCATCCGCCTCCCTGCCCTGCGCGAGCGCCGCGAGGACCTCGGCGCGCTCACCGACCACATCCTCGGGCACCTCTGCGCCCGCTACGGGCGCGCCCCGCTCCAGCTCGCGCCCGAGGTCGCCTCGGCTCTCGCGGCGTACATCTGGCCAGGCAACGTCCGCGAGCTGGTGAACGCGCTGGAGCGCGCCGTCGTGCTCGCGCGCGGGGACACCATTCGCGCCGAGGATCTGCCCGACCGCCTGCTCGCGCCGCTCGCCACCGTCGCCCTGGTCGGCAACGCCGATCTCTCGCTCGAGGACCTGAAGCGCCGCCGCATTCAGCAGGTCCTGGCCGACTCCGCCACGCTCGAGGAAGCCGCCGCGCGGCTCGGCATCAACCCGACCACCCTGTGGCGCCAGCGCAAGCGCTACGGGCTCGACTGAGCGGGCACCCGCCGCCCCGGTCGATCGCGGACGCCGTGCGCGACCGGCGTTCGCATCACGCGCAGGGCTGTGTGTATCTGTGGGGGGCGGTCGCCGTCCGCATGCCTACGACACCATCGCTCCGCCCGCCGCGGTTCGCTCATCGCGGGCCCCTGCCCGCCGCGCTGCGAGCGGCGGCAGGCGCGCTCCTCAGGGCGTCGGTGGCGCTCGCGCTGGCTCCCGGCGCCGCCGGCGCCGACGGCCCGCCACCAGCGACCTCCGGGCCGGCGGCGTACGTCGGCAGCAAGGCCTGCGCACCGTGTCACGGTGCGCAATACCAGGCGTGGCTCGGCTCCAACCACGAACGAGCGATGCAGAAGGCCACGCCCGAGACCGTGCGCGGGCGCTTCCACGACGCGTCGCTGACGCTGTTCGGCGTCACCTCGCGCTTCTTCACGCGCGGCGGGAGGTTCTTCGTCCACACCGAAGGGCCGCAGGGGAAAGCGGCGGATTTCCCGATCGCCTACACGTTCGGGTTCGAGCCCCTGCAACAGTACCTGATCGAGCTGCCGGGCGGGCGCCTGCAGAGCCTGACCCTTGCCTGGGACACCCGCCCCGCCGCACAGGGCGGCCAGCGCTGGTTCGCGCTGTACCCCAACGAGCGCATCGCGCCCGACGATCCGCTCCACTGGACCGGCTCACAGCAGAACTGGAACTTCATGTGCGCCGGATGTCACTCGACCAACCTGCGCAAGAACTACGACGCGGGGGCGAGCCGCTACACGACCATGTGGTCGGAGATCGACGTCGGATGCGAGGCCTGCCACGGTCCCGGCCGCCGCCACGTCGCCTGGGCGGCGGTGCCGGCCGGCGGCGACCCCGGACTGACCGTCCGCTTCAGCCGCCCCGGCGACGCCGGCTGGGCGATCGATCCCCAGACCGGTAACGCGCGCCCGAGCCGAGCGACCGGGGCGCAGACGACGATCGATACGTGCGCGCCGTGCCACGCGCGCCGCAGCGTCATCGGCGACGCCTATCAGCCCGGGCAGCCGCTGCTCGATTCGTACCTCCCGGCGCTCCTCACCGAGGGGCTCTACCACGCCGACGGCCAGATCGACGGCGAAGTGTACGAGTACGGTTCGTTCCTGCAGAGTAAGATGTTCCGCAACGGGGTGTCGTGCGCGAACTGCCATGAGCCGCACAGCCTCAAGCTGCGCGCCGAAGGCAACGCCGTGTGCGCCCAGTGTCATCTGGCATCGAAGTACGATGCGGCTACGCACCACTTTCATCCCGCCGGATCGAGCGGCGCCACCTGTACCGGCTGCCATATGCCGACCCGCACCTACATGGTCATCGACCCGCGCCACGATCACAGTCTGCGCGTGCCACGTCCGGATCTCTCGGTCGAGCTCGGCACGCCGAACGCCTGTACGCAATGCCACACCGACCGCAGCGCGGAGTGGGCGCGCGACCAGGTGCGCGCCTGGTACGGCCACGATCCCTCCGGCTACCAGAGGTACGCGCCCGCGCTGCACGCCGGGCGGGTCGGCAGCCCGGATGCCGCCGCCCAGCTCGGCCGGCTGGCGACCGACCCCGCGCAACCGGCGATCGCGCGCGCCACCGCCCTGGAGCTGCTGGGCGCGCGGATGACCCCGGCGACGCTCGGCGCCGCGCAGTCGGCGCTGCGCGACCCCGACCCGCTGGTCCGCCGGGCCGCGGTCGAATCCCTCGCGGCCATTCCCCCCACCCCGCGCCTTCAGCTCGCCGCGCCGCTGCTCGACGACCCGATCCGCGCCGTGCGCATCGCCGCGGCGCACGCGCTCGCCACCGTGCCCGCCGACGCGGTCGACGACGCGCTGCGCGCGCGCCTCGAGCGCGGTCTGGCGGAGTACGTCGCCGCGCAACAGGTCGACGCCGACCGGCCGGAGGCGCGCACCAACCTCGGGACGCTGTACGCGCAGCGCGGCCAGCTGGCCGCCGCCGAGGCCGAGCTGCGCACCGCCATCGCCTTGCAGCGCAGCTACACGCCGGCATCCGTCAACCTCGCCGATCTCTACCGCGTCGAGCAGCGCGATGCCGACGGCGAGCGCGTGCTGCGGGCCGGGATCGCTGCGGCGCCGGACGACGCGCCGCTGCATCTCGCTCTGGGTCTCCTGCTGGCGCGCCAGAAGCGGCTCCCCGAAGCGATCGACGCCTTGCAGCGCGCCGCCGCGCTGCAGCCCGACGACCCGCACTACGCCTACGTGCTCGGCGTGGCACTGCACTCGAGCGGCCAGACCGAGCGCGCGCTCGCGGTCCTGACCACGGCCGCGGCGCGTCACCCGTCCGATCCGGAGCTGCTCTTGGCGCTGACCGGCATCAACCGCGATACGGGGCACCGCGACGTCGCCCTGCAGTACGCCCGGCGTTTAGCCGCCGCCGCGCCCGACGACCCCGCTGCGGCGCAGTTGGTGAGCGAGCTCGTCGGGGCTGGCGCGGGCGCGCCGCGCTGAGGTCCGGTCTGAGGCGCTCCGTCGTGGACCGTCGCCACCCAACCCTCGTTGAACCTGGAGCGTTGCGGTGCATATTCACGCCGCGGGCAGGAGCTGCTATGCGACAAGGCCACGACACGCTCCGCCCCGACGCACCGATGGACATCGACGCGGCTCGCCCCCGCTCCCGCGCGCTGACGCCGGCGGCCCTCGTGCTGCTGACCGCGCTGTGGGCCGCGATCGGATCGCCGGCGCATGCGCAGGGCGGACGCGGTCGGCCCGGCGGTGAGGCCGAAGTCGACGTGCAGATGGCGCCGGTCGCGATCGACGGTCAGATCCTCTTTCGCGTGCGCGGCGTCTCGGCGTTGCCGGGCGAGCAGCGTGCCGACCGCATCCGCGACCGCATCGTCGCGCTCGCACGCGACCCCGACTTCCAGGTCGACGCGCTGCGTACCGTCGAGTCCGACCTCGGCACCGCGATCATGGCCGGCGACCAGGCGGTCACCACGGTGGTCGACGCCGACGCCCGGCTCGAGGGCGTGGACCGACCGGTGCTCGCCCGCGTCGTCCTCGATCGCATCCGCCAGGCCATTACCGATTACCGCCGCGCGCGCAGCCCCGAGCAACTGGCGGAAGCGGGCGTCTACACGCTCGTCGCCACCGCGGTGCTGGCAACGGCCGGCGTGCTGCTGATCTGGCTGTCGCGCCGGCTCGATGCGTTGGTC
>Ga0335082_10001055_pt1 | contig 29358 bp, 12 predicted proteins | sample Lox_Sample_41_FD_206718 | JGI IMG/M metagenome (GOLD analysis project Ga0335082, IMG submission 206718) | Soil microbial communities from Loxahatchee National Wildlife Refuge, Florida, United States - Lox_Sample_4.1 | ecosystem: Environmental > Terrestrial > Soil > Wetlands | place: USA... | reverse complement strand
TGGCCGGGCCGAGATACGGCACGCTGTCAACGGGGTTTACGCCGGTCACCACCAGCGGGTTCGTGCTCACCCACCGGAACGGTCCCGTAAAGGCGCGATTGACACGCGTAAATATCGTGTCGAGGTGTGTCCAGTCGACGGGAGGATACCGTTTCCAGTACGTCAGATAATTGTCCGCAAGCGCCGCGATCTGACGAAGGGTAAGTCCGTTAAAATGGTTGCTCGTGTCGCCGTCATTGTACGAAAGGTCGCCGAATGTCGGCGGGGTAACTTCCGCATCGCTCGCACCGATGTTGATGCGCAGCGTCAGCAATTGTCCGACGAGATGGTTATTGTATTTCGATTTTGTCGGATTTTTCTTCTCGCCGAGAAAGGGTACGGTTCCATACGTATCAAATCCGCGGGGCACACCCGTATCCGGCAGCATTCCCGCGACGGGCTTGCCGGCATCAAACCGCATCCAGCCGAACGCCGAAGCGCTGTCGGGCCGGGCGTTCCCGATCACCAATCCTCCGGGGTATCCGATGAATCCCTTCTTGATCTTGGGATATGCTCCTGCCATTGCGGCGTCACGGACGTTCCCGACATTGGGAACGGCGGAGACGGACGTCAGGTTGGCGGACTTTTCCGGGAGACTATCCTGTGTGAATGTCCGGTATTTGACTGTCGCCGGGTCGACATACTTGATGGTGAGGAACTCCGAGCCGCGATCCTTCATGCTCTGACCGGTAACGTAGATCGCCGCACCATCGGTCGCAATGCCACCCGGCAGGTCGTCGCTATGATAGCGGCCATCGTACCGCTCGACAAAATTTTCTGCATCCGCTGCGCTGTACTGGATAAGCGCAAAATCCTTCCCCACCCCGAATGCCGCGCTCGAGCCAACCGCGTACGGTTTGGACCCTCCGAGGATTGCCACGCCGATATCCTCATCATTTGCCGGGCCGTTATAGGCATCGACCCGGAGGCCACCGCCGTTATTCTGGTTGATCCGGATCGTCACGAAATCGTTGAACGTGCCGCTCTGGATGCTCTTGCCGGTGATGAATATGGTGCTGCTTCCGTTCAGTGCCATGTCATAGGCCTCGTCGTCGCTGTGCGCCGGGCCGTCGTACCGCGAAACCCATTGCTGAACTCCTGATGCATTATACTTGATTGCCAGGTAGTCATCGCCGGAGGTATCGGTGTGACTGCTTCCGGCGACATACACCTCATTCGCAGCACGCAGAACGAGAGATCGCGGGATATCCCGCCCGAATCCAGAACCGTTATACCGCTCCGTCCAGACGGTATCGCCCGTACCCGCATCATACTTGATCGTCAGAAAATCGTATCCGGAATCCTGGCTCGCCCCGGTGACGTAGAGGTCGGTGGAAGCGCGCACCGCCATCGCAAGCGCGCTGTCTGCCCCGTTGGCGGGCCCGTTATACCGCTGCACCCAGAGAGAATCGCCGAGGGAATCATACTTGATGGTAGCATAGTCAAGATTCGTCCCCGATCCGAGGCTCGAACCCGTGACATAGACGTGGAGCGAGTCGTCCACGACGATTGCCGCCGGCTGATCCCCGCCATTCCCGGGGCCGTTGTAGGTCTTCGACCAGACAATCGCTCCGTTGGCCGGATTCAGTTTCATCGTGACATAATCGACGGAGGAAGTTCCGGTCGTCGTCGTTCCGGTGACATAGATATTATTGGCGGTATCCACTGCGAGGGCTGTGGGCTTATCGGTTCCCGCCGAGCTGGAGGGGGGATAGTACGAAACCCAGAGCTGCTGACCGTCCGGAGAGTACTTGATCGTGGCGATATCGATCCCGCTGACCGTTCGTGTCACCCATCCCGTGACGATCGAATTGCCTGCATTGTCTACGGCAATGGCGACGGCGGCATTATTGCCGTTCTTGACATTTCCGGAAAAGCGGGCTATCCACTGGCGGGTGAGTTGTGCAGACGCTGACTGGAAGAGAAGGAAGACAAGAACAAGAAACGGAATTACCCTACGACCATCATTCATAATAACCTCAAGGAGTTAGAAGATGGGATCTCAACGATTTCCGTTACCGGATCACCATCATTTTCTTGACCTGGGTGAGATAACCGTGGCCTGAGAGCGGTTCGGCAATCATGCGGTAGAAATAGACTCCCGAAGCAATATTTGTCGCATCGAAATCGATAAGCTGGTGGCCGTCTTCAATAGCCGTGTGATCGATCAGCGTAGCGACTTCCTGACCGAGGATATTGTAGACTTTCAGAGTCACAATGGAAGGTTCCGTGAGGACGTACTCAATCCGCGTATAGGGGTTGAACGGATTCGGATAGTTCTGGTACAGTGTAAACTTGTTCGGAAGCTCCTCATCCGCAGGGGGAGCCGGTGTGAATGCAGGAACCACGGTCGCCGGAAGCGTGCTGGTGGTGAGAAATGGAATCGAGAAGACGGGTCGTGTCGATTTCACCTTGAGCGGTGATGTCGAGACCGTATCGAACGTTCCGTCAAACGCATTATTGATGGTATGGAGCGCCGTGGCGATATAGCTGTAGTTGATACTCGTAAACTTGCGGTATTCCGTCATCACGCTGTCGACGGAAAGAACCAGGTCACGGAGCCGCTTGCCGTTGATCATCTGGGCATAGACCGAGGTATCGTGGTACACGAGATCGCCAAATTCCGACTGTGTCAATCCCGCATCGCTGATGCCGATGTTGAGTTTCAGAGCAAGCAGTTCGCCGAGAAGCCGGTTGTTATAGCGTTTGTTCGTCGGGTTGCGCATCTTGCCGGTGAAATCCCGGTCGAGGATTTTCGCAAACGGACGCGGCGTGATCCCCTGAGGGAGGCCGTTGCGCACATAGAGACTGCCGGTAAAATAGACCCATCCGTAATAGCGTGCGCTGTCGCGACGGTCGATGCCGAGAAGGATGGCATTCGGGAACGCGCCGCGGGCAAAGACAGAATCCCGCACATTCCCCGCGTTTGGTTTGGCAATAATCACCCCCTTGCCCTTCTTGAACCGGATGGATCTCAAGCCGAGACTATCCTGCGCGAACGACCGGTAGCAGCCGCCTGCCGGGAGTCCGTTGGATCCGATGCGGTGCGCAAAAAGATCGGTCGAGCCGGTATTGAGATGATAATCGTCCCACACAATTATGCCGCCCTGGAATCCGTCCGACACAACAGCCGGGTCGATCTGATCGAGAGGCATCGTGGCAACGGGAACGCCGTCCACATGCCAGTACGGAGAGGCAACAAGGTTGAGCCGCTGGCAATAGATATTAAAATCGGATCCGCGCCGGTCCTGCCACGTCACGAAGACGCTCATCCCCTGGCCAACGATCTGAGGATTGTACTGATTTCCCGCCGCCGCGCAGATGCTTGTTCCAGGAATGTTCCAGAGGAGGCCTCCATTGGAAGCGACGCGTTGAGCGTAGATGTCGTAATCCGTGCCGTTGCGATTATCCTGCCAGACTACTACATATCCGCCGCCACCATCGAGAACGGCTTGAGGATAATACTGGTTGGCAGCCATCGCCGCAATCTGGATGCCGTCGGAAGCCCACATGGTCTTGCCGGAACTGACTATCCGTTGTGCGAAAATATTATCGTAAGTTCCCGACCGCCGGTCCTGCCACACGAGAACCGTTCCCCCGGCACCGTCGGGAATCAGGGTGAGGTTCCACTGAAGGTTTGGTGCAGTACAGGCCGGCACGCCGTCTGTTTGCCATGCGACGGTTCCGGTCGAGGTGATGCGCTGGCAATAAATGTCCGTCGTCCCCGTCCCGGCGCGGTAATCGAGCCATCCGATATAGGCCCCGTGATTGCCGTCGGTGGTGATCATCGGTTCAATCTGATCGCTTGCTGCACCGCACACAAGGAGACCCGTTGAGCCCCATCGTATCGCGCCGGTGGGATCAACCCGCTGGACATAAATGTCGAATGCGCCCGACCGGTTATCCTGCCAGGTCACGAAGATGCCGCTGGTATCGGCGGCAATAAGCTGTGGATTATACTGCTGACCGGCTGAGTTGGAGAGAAGGACGCCGTTCTGCTGCCAGAGGAAATTTCCGTTGGCGTCGACGCGTTGGGCATAGATGTCGTATGAGACACCCGAGCGGATATCCTGCCACACGATGTACGCCCCGCCGTTGCCGTCGGGTGCAAGCTGGGGATAATACTGGTAGCCGTTCGTCGAGGCAACCGCAATGCCGTTCAATAGCCAGAGGGGATTACCGGAAGCACTGATACGCTGGACATAAATCTTGTCGGTCGTGCCGCCGCGGCGATCCTGCCACACGACAATGGCACCGCTGTGCCCGTCTGTCACGACACGCTGGTTCCACTGATTTCCCGGAGCAACGGCGACAGGCTGGGTGGAATCGGTCAGGCACGGCCAGTCCGCGTGGAGAACGCCCGGAAGGAGAAGCATCAGGAATGTGAACAGCAGACAACTTCGTTTCATGGGATCATGTCGTGAACTTCGTGTATCGTTGATGGACGCCTTGTGCGACGATAGACACTCATACATGACTATTTCAAAAGAAGAATCTTTTGGGTTCGCGTAACCACGGATGGATGTGGATACGTGGTACCCGTTTCCGGGATGGCGAGGAGTCGCACCACATAGACACCGGTGCTCACGGAGCTCCCGTCGTCACGAAGCCCGCTCCACGATGCAGTGTATGTGCCTGCATTGCGCCTGGCATCGACAAGGGTTGCGACCTTACTGCCAAGCATCGAATAAATTTGAATTTGTATATGCGATCCGGAAGGCACCGCATAGCTGAAGCGTGTTCCCGGATTACAAGGATTCGGATACGCTTCCCCGAGAGAGAACGTTCCCGGTAAATCTGTGCTTCCGCGTGATTGTTGGACGCTCAGCGATACCGATGATTGACCGTCGATGGTAACGGCATCATTGCCGGTACCGCTCAAGGAAAGTTCGGTAACCTGTTGATTACCAAACCTCTTAATGAGAATATAACTGAAATTTTTATCATTGTCTACCCCCCAGCTAAAATATATTTTATGGGAGGATGATTTGAGTAATATGGGAAATTCGACCCGATTCCTGAGATTTTCCGGTGTGAACGTGGCGAGAATTCGCTGATTACTGAATCTGGCGTCAAAATCGCCCCCCGGAGCAGGCGGAGGCATTTCAAACGCATCCGGATTCAGTGATTCCGACCCTTTCCCAAAATAAAGGACCTGAGAATGCCCGTTTTCATCCGAGACGGTCAGCGTGTTCATCCCTGTCAAAAACGATTCCTTCTCTTTCGGAAGCTGACCGCTCCCTCCCGTAATAATGAGCGTCCCGTCCGAGCTGCACTTCACAAAATATCCGAACCCCGGTTCGAGCGTGCTCGCGATCGTATAACCTGATCCACTATATCCAAAAAGGCTTCCAATCAGCGGCGGATCCGAAATAATCGCGAATTTAGGTACCGGAACCGACGGACCTCCGATGATATTCCAGCCCGCGTGGACAGGGATCGTAACACTCATGAATGCGCATCCTGTCACCGTAACAGGCGATGTGGCCTTGACCCAGTACCCATTTCCGTATTGCAGCGTATCCTGAATCGCATAATAACCGATATACTTGAACGCCCTCCCGATCCTGTTCGGAATCAATCCGCCTATCGTGCGGTCAGCAACAATAACAGGAAGAGAGATGAGGTTCCATCCAACTTCCGTCAGAACTACTGAAACGCTGGGGCATTCCCAAATCTCAAATGCTCGCGCAACCGAATCCGCAATGGATGCTCTTCCCTTTCGGCGCATATCGACACTCAGGTGCGAACCGTGTGTCGCCGTGTCCCTGAGCAGAAACGTATTTGATCGCATCTGGCTCGAATCCCATGTCATCGTCACCGGATATCCGGCAGCTCCTGGTTGTATCAGGCCGTGAAAAAGATGGCCTGTCACTGTCGTGCTCAACGTATCGCGGATGTCGGTCTTTAATCCGTTGCTCGCTGCATAGAGCCAGCGTGCATCGAACGTTCCCGCGGGTGGAATCGGCCCGAGGATCGATTCTCCCAGCGCTGAGTCGATGCCGTCTGTTGCTCCAGGCTGATTTCCAAAGATGATCGAGTCCGTGCCGGCACCCTGATCCCGGGCGTGAATGGTAGAAAGAAACGGCTGCAGCGCAAATATCGTGAACGTGCCGGCACTGATGTCGCTTGAATTCACATCTTCCGCATCCTGAATCATCACCTTGCAGGTTGAAGATTGGACGTTGGGCACAACCCAGTGAAACGTATCGGGAGGTACCGATTGGGTCGTGATCAGATTCCAGATCCAGGTATTACCGGTAGAATAGTATAAGCTCATGGAAGTAATTTCCGGAACGGAGGTCCAGGTGATATCGTGCACCGTCCCTGCTTCCCACACTTCTCCGCCCTGGGGATTTGTGATATGCGGCGGCGTCCGGAAAACGGTAAATGCCGAGTCATTCATATCCGAGGCCTGCGTAAAGAACTGATCCGATATTCGTATGCGGTACTGGTTTGAGAGTATCGGCGGAACCTTCCAGGAATATAAACCTGCCGTCGCGGGAACACTGTCGGCAACCGTCGCCCAACTCGCTCCGTTATCTGTCGAGTAATCAATCTTCACAAGAAACAATCCGGAATCTGCCCACGAAATATTCTGTGCCGATCCCGCCTTCCACCGTTCGCCGCCTGTCGGGGCGGTGACACGGAGGCCTGCGGGATATTGCAATTTATAGAGTCCGTCGGATTGTAATGTGATGACCGTCAGAGTATCGAGTGCCAGAAGCCCGTAATTGATCATGCCCGAGACCTGCAGCCCGGAATCGATCATGGACCAGGAGCTTCCGGCATCCCGTGAAAGGAAGATGCCCTGGGGAAGCGATCCGTACGTTCCGAAATAGACGTACCCGTGCTGCTTCGTCGAGCACGTGACCCACCAGGAATTGCCGCCGTTAGTGCTGCTACAGTCCGGTTTGATCGGTGTGGACAGGCAGAACCAGCTCTCACCGCCGTCGGTTGATTTCAGGAGGCCTCCCCCGTCTCCGTAGTGGCCTGCGTAGAGCGTATTGCGATTGAAAGGATCGTAGGCGATGCTCGGGATTTCTGCGCTTCCGGAAGTGGCCAGGACCTTGTACCAGTCGAGTCCGGCATCGGTGGTTTTCCAGATCCCCGTCGTATAATCTCCCACCATCATGATGTCGGCATTGTACGGATCCAGCTCGGCATCGCACCACGCGTCGAAGCCGGAAACGACGCGGACGAGAGACCAGGACGCACCGAAATCTGTACTGCGCCAGAGCGAATCGCTTCCCATGGTGTAACAGGTATCAGGATGGGAAGATTTGCATTCGACGGGCTTGCCGTAAAAGGAAAAGACCCCGCTCCAGGTCTGCGTCCAGGTCGCACCGTCATCCGTGGACCTGACGATTTTGTCAACGACCCCGACTTTCACGCCGCAGAGGATGCGTGATGTGTCATGGGGGCTGACCGCAATCGATTTGATCATCCCCCCTCCCGGAACAGGCGAACCGAGAATCTGCCAGGAATAGCCGCGGTCTCTGCTGACGAAGACGCTGTCGGTACGCACTGCACCGTAGAGAATATCCGAGTTGAGCGGGTTGACGGCAAGCGGGTTTCCGAGACCGGCGCCGGGAACCTTCAGCACCCACTGCTGAGCGTGACACTCTCCATGCCGCAGGCCTCCTACTGCCGCGAGAAGAAGAATTATACGGATGCCGCGAGAATACATGCTGGAGTATTTCATCAACAAAAAATTCCGGGCGCTGGAAAAGTCCCCTGCCGTTTTCCACTGGAACTATATGAGGCAGGCCTCATCGAGTCAGAACAGCCCTCGCTTCAGTTTGATGCATAGGCCGCCGTAATCAGCGCCGTTCCCGTATACACGCCAGCCTCGGTTTGTGGATCGACCGTGAAGATCCCGCCGAGAAAGATAATTGTCCCATTTCCTTCCGTGGGATCGAGAATTACCGTTTCAGGATTCTTCGGATTGAAGTAATGCAGCTCACCGGATGAACTCGCATTCTCCCAGCAGCCGGATGTTCCGTTATAGTCCACACGGACAATCCCGGAGGTCGAACCATCCGAATACAATTCGTACGGCAATGCGAAGGAGACGATAACACTTCCGCTAGATTCTCCGGTGATTAGCACCTGACCAGGAGTGCTGTTGAAGACAATGCTGCTGTACACCGGATTCGGAACATCGGACCCGTCCTGGAAGCCGCCGCCGCCGTCCGGCACCAATTCAACCGAAATCCCTGGTGTCAGGCCGATGACGTTTTCATCCGCGAGGTTTGAAACAATAAGGGGATTGGCAGTCACATTCACACTGATGCCGATTTCGCCATTCGGGAGGTCCTGCGCGCGAGCCAGCATTCCAATCAGAAAAGTTCCGGTTAAAATGATCATCAAGGTTTTCATACTTCGAATTTGAGATAAATAGGTTCCCCGAAAACTGTTATTTCATCAACATCATCTTTTGCACACTGGTGAAGCTGCCCGCGGTCAGACGATAGAAATAAACGCCGCTGGCAAACGAGCTGCCGTTGAACGGGATCTCGTACGATCCTGCGGCCTGTTTGCCGTCGATGAGCCGGGCCACGACTTTCCCGAGCACGTCATAGACCACCAGCGTGACATGCTCATCGCTCGGGAGGTCGTACCGGATGACCGTCGACGGGTTGAACGGATTCGGATAATTCTGGTGCAATGCGAACACGGTCGGCAGGAGATGCTCTCCGATCCGGAGATTGAGACCCGTCGGAATTCCGCCCGGCTTCCACGATCCGTCTCCCGTCATCATCCGGCTGATTGACGCCGATTTCCCCTGCAATGCCTGAAGCGCGAACTTCATCCCGTCCGACTCGCCGATATGCCACGAGACGGTCACCGGAGAAAGCGACTGAATCTCGATGGGGTACTCGGCAGTTGACTGCAATTTTGCCGGATAGAGTTCGTACAGGCGGTTCGAGGCAAATCGTACATCAAACGATCCTTCCGGCGGGAGCGGAGGCAGCTCGAACCGCGCGGGATCGGGTGATTGAATACCCTGTTTATCAAAATAGAGCGTTTGCTTGTGGCCCTGTGCATCGGCAATCGTCAGCGTGTTTGCCCGCTGGAGGGAGGCCGCATCGGAGCCCACTCCCGCGGGTTTCGGCACGGCACCGGAGGAGGTGTAGAAGAGCTTGCCGTCGTTGCTCACCTTCACCCAGTATCCGACGCCGGGCAGAATCGAATCGGCAATGACGTATCCGCCGTTGTACCCGTAGAAGTTCGTACTGATAATCCCGCCGGGGTTGCTGCTGATAAGTGTTGCGGGAATCGGTTGTGCCACGGAGCCGACCATATTCCATTTCTTGCTCACGGAAATTGTGTCGTTATAGATGGGCGAGCCGACGAATGTTCCCGCCAGCGGTGCGTTGAACTTCAGCCAGAAGCCGGAACCGTGCCGCAGCGTATCATGCGCAACGTATCCTCCTTCATAATAAAACGCACGCGAGGCGGCGGTGTTGAAGACCGTCGTGGTTGCCGGGACCGGCACCGTCATCGGGATGGAGAGAAGGTTCCAATCCGACGCGAGACTATACCGTTCCGTGAAGAATGCAGCACCGGAACCGATGGCAAGCCCCGTAATATTCGCCTGTCCCATGATTCCGACGATCGTACCTGTGGCGTTGGAAGTATCGATCAGAATAAGCTTATTGGGATTAAACCCCCCCGGAGTGATGATACCAAAGAGATCTCCTGCGGCATCAAATGCAAGCTCAGTCGTGGAGAGCCCGAACCCTGTCGAGCCGACGAGAGTGGCGGGACCGGACGGGAGCGGATATTTGTAAATGCGATCGTTGTTCCCTCCGGCAATCGGCCTTCCCGCAATCCAGAGAACACCCGTCAGCGGATTGAAATCCATGGAAGAGATGACGAGGCCGGAATTGCTCAGGAGTGTCGTCGCTCCGGTCGACATGTCGACACGGTAGATTCCTCCGCTGAGACGCCCGACGAACATCGTGTCGGCCCGGAGAGCCATCCCTTTAATGACCGTAAGAGGAATAATGACAACCGGATGCGCATCTCCGAGCGTGCTGTTGACACGCAAGAGCTGCATATTGACTCCCGACGTTGCCAGACCCACAATTTCATGGTTCGATGGCCGGATACGGACACGCTGCATCTGGCCGTAACCGGTCGCGCCCACCAGCGTCGTCCCGGCGGTGAAATGATCCACCGTAAAGAGATTCCCGTCGGGGGAATTGCACGAATAAATCGTACCCCCCTGCGCGGCATGAATCACAAACCCGTTGCCCGTGAGCGCAACAGGCATCGAGCTGTTGAAGGTGTCATCGCTCAGTATCCGCACCGTGTCGGGATGGAGTCCGTACGACTTCGGCACAAAGCGGAAGCTGAATCTTGCAGAGTCATACGTCGCCAGGTGCAGCGGGAGCGCCGGTGCATTCACAATTTCATAATTGGAATCGGTCGGCGTCAGCCCGGAGATCGTGAGCGTATCCGTACCGAAATTCGTGAGTGTCACCGTTTGCGTATCGCCAATCAATCCGACTTCTACCTGACCGAAACCGAGCGACGGATTGAAGGCATAGAGGAGTTTTCCCGCAACGGGTGCCATCTTGATTTCCCCGATCGATGTCGTCCAGTTTCCGGGAGTCGGGATTTCCGTGTTCACCCAGGCGACGGAGGAATCTGCCGGATCGAGGTAAATGCCGTTGTAATCACCCCACCGGTTTCTGCCGCTGGCGGTAATATCATAGTTCGATGCGCCGGGTTTGAGGAGAATGCTCGGCGAGAGTCCGGGCGGGTCGGTCGCACGGTGACCCGCGATATATGCCCCGATATAATCCGATGCACTGGAACGGTTGTAGGTGATCAGGACGTTGTCGTTGCCGTCGACCGTCAGGGCAGTGTAAAAATGCCAGTAGCCCGTGGTTCCCATGGCAACATCTTCGAGATTTGTTGAAGCCCACGGGTTGAAGCGGACGTAGTGGACTGCGGAGAACGCATCTGTCGGCCCGCTCGCAATCGAGTGCGCGATCCATAGCGAGCTGTCCCGGTAGATTGCACGGTGACTAATGGAGCTGTTATCAGTTTCGATTGGTGTACCGCCGCCGAGCTGACCTGCCTGTGGTGCCACGTCGTACTGAACAACCGGAATATTTACGCCGGTAACGTACGGCGAGCCGACCGGATCATGTATCGTAAAAACCGTCAAAAAGGTGCCGGTAGAATAGGGGGATGCACAGACAAGAAAGTGGACGCCCGGAGAATTGTATTCGATGGAAGGACGAACTCTGTCGAGTGCTATCGTGCGGTGCTGCGGTTCCCGGAAATCCCAGACATCCGTCCATCTCACGGTATCGGGAGACGGCTTGTAGAGTTGAGTCTTCTCAATGATGCGCACGCGTGAAAACAATCTCGACCCGAAATCACGCGTCGTGACATAAAGGGCATTCTCATCATATCCCAGCTGCGGCTGATCGGGAAGGTTTCCGGTGACCGAATCACCGAGCCCGGATGGAAGCGACCAGTTCGTCCACGTTCCGATCGGGTTGTCATCATCGGAGACCGAGAGGAGGATCGTGTACGGCGTTGCCGTTGCAAGCCCCGTCATCACCCATCGGTGCGTGTAATGATCGTAAATGATTTCGGGATCGCTGAATCCCGCGTTCGCCTTCACACTATTGAACCAGTTGTCGAGATCGATAGTCTTCAGGAGGTTTCCCGACTTGTCCCAAATCGTGAAAGAGGAATTTACGATGCCGATGACATGGTTCTGTCCCACGGCGATAATGGGATCCGGCGGAATGAATCCCGTGAAGGCATTGCCGGTAAAGCTCTTTAAGACGACGGGCTGCGAGGGAGCAGTCTGCACGCCAAAAGGCCGGTATTCATGATAATTCGATCCTCTTGGCGCAAGCGGTTTCATAACATCTTTCGGGGTGGGGAGGTAGACCTGCGGGCGATTCTCCGCCGCCTCATGTTCCTGCTCGCCTTCCGGCTCCGCCGGCACAACAGAGAGCGGGGGGGCGGCAGGTTTGTTGAGGAAATTGTTCGTCGACACGGTCGCGCCGCCGGCAATCATGCCGCTCGTCGGCCCGGCATAGAGCGGTAACTGACTCGACCAGTAGACATCCAGGATGAGATCGCCGCCCGTCGGGGTACCGCCGTTCGGTCCTCCCCCATGCCATTCACACAAATAGATGATATACGTTGTTCCGGCGATGACCGAATCGGTAATCTCGGCTTGCCGGACTGTGCCGGGCACAATATCGTCGTTGCAATCCACCTGACTCAGTGAACCGCACGTCCCGGTATACAAAGCCATCATGATGTCGTAATCGGCAGGAGTGCTGTAACGTGTCGTGAATGTCACCCATCCGCTCGAATCGGCAGTCCAGGTAAACCAGACCGTCTTCCCGCCGCCGGTATCTCCGCAGAAGTACTTCGGATCCGTAACATTGGGAGTTGCGAGCCGTGTATTTTGCGAATCCGCGTAGGGAAGCGCGGTGATCACCGTCGCGCCGCTGCACTCGTCATTGGGCGGCGCCTGCGCCAGCACCGGCAGAGCGAACGAGAACATCGCAACGGTGACGAACACGGTGATAAGGAAGAAGTAGAATCGGTTCATGCTTGACCTCATGAAATGATAATCCGGAAATTGGGGATGCTGGTTTCTCTGAGCACTAACGGGTTTGGAATGAAGGAAATCCACCGGGAATATTCGTGGGAGATGCAGGAAACGGACATGGGTTCACATCTCATCGCGGGGTTCGAGTTCATGTTGGAGCGACAGTCCTGGTGGATAATCGGAAACGAGAAGCCGGGAAGCCCGCATCCCGGCAGTAAAGTATAAGAATTTGGCATCTGAGTGTCAATACACTTTTGGCCAAAATGAGAAAAAAGGCGGAAAAACAGCCCCTTCCGTTGCAGGGATCGGTAAAATAAAAATCCCGCATCCCTCAAATCGCAGAGGGACGCGGGATATGCTTTGAAGCGATATTACTTCATGAGAACGATCTTCCGAACGGATGTGAACTTGTCGCTCGTCATCCTTACAAAATAGATGCCGCTGGTGGCAAGTGTATTGTTGTTCGTCAGCCCGTTCCATTCGAGTGTGTACGTCCCCGCCGACTTCACGTCGTGGAGAAGAGTCCGCACTTCCTGACCCAGCAGGTCGTAGACGGTCACCGTGACCTCCGCCGTTTTCGGGACACCAATATCGAACCGTGTCGACGGGTTGAAGGGGTTCGGATAGTTCGGGCTCAGCGAGAATACCGACGGAATGAGACTGCTGCCGCTCACCGTGAGCTCGAGCGAGGGAACTTCCTTCGCCAGCGTGACCTTCCCCTGACCCTTGAGAGAAGTACGGAGATTGCTCAGGGCAAAGGTTCTGTCACCCGAGCCGTGAATGTTCCATTCCACGGTCACCGGGTAGCTTGATGCCTTGAGCAGGATCGGATAGGTGTGATTGGAACCCGTCCGTCCGTAATTCTCGACATACCTTCCGGAACCGAAGCGGACGTCGAACGCCACTTCCGGAGCAACCGGCGGCATTTCGAACACCGTATAATCCGCTTTCGGATCGCTCTGCTCGCCGACATAGAGAACCTGCTTATGGCCGAGCCGGTCGGTGACGGTCAGTGTGTTGTAGCTGTTCACCTCATCCGCGAGAGACGTCTGGTTCTGCTTCGGAAGCGCCGACGGACCCGAGGAGAGCACGAGCTTTCCGTTGCCGCCCGTACCGGTCGTCTTCACCCAGTACGCCTTGCCGGGTACGATGGAATCGACGATGACATAGTTCGAACCATTATATCCGAAGTAATTGGAATGGACGATCCCTCCGGGAATCTGTGTAATGGATCCGCGGTAGATCGTCTTGCTGATCGAACCGATCATATTCCACCCCTCGATGGTGGGTACGGTATCGAGCGTGCGTGAAGCGCCGCTCACAAACACCGTTTCCGCCGCGGGGAATTTCAGCCAGTACCCGAGGGCGTTCTTCAGCGTGTCCTTCACCTGATAGTTGCCCGAATAGGTGAATGAATGGGAGATCGCATTCGGGAAAAGTGTCGTCTTCCGGTAATCCGCAACCGTGACCGGAACCGAAACCATGTTCCAGCTCGTATTGAGGTAATAGGCAAATGCACCCGAGCCGAGAATATTATTCGCATCGGCTGCCGTGAGATAAAATTGCACCGAATTCACGCCCGAGGCGCTGAGTTTACGCTGTGCAGGCGTGTTTGTTCCCGGAATCGATGACCAGAATGTGCTGCCGTCGCCGGAATTCCAGAGTGACAGTGTGGCAGCGTTCTCGCTTGTCTGCACGAGCTCGAGCGTGTCGTAGTTGAAAGTCACTGATGCATTCAGACCGCTGTTCACCGCAAAGAGGACATTAAAGTACCGGTTAATAGAATGCGTCGAATTTGCACCGGTACGATTCGAACCTGTCACACGCATGGCGGCTGATGCTCCTGGTGCCGCGCCCGCTGCGTTAATGCTGAATCCTATTCCGCCGAAGTCTTCCGGAGTCGACTGTGCTATGACGCGTGCGGCCGACACAAGCCCCCGCACGGCCTTGCCGGGATTTTCCGCCATCCTTCCGTTCAGCAGGAGTGAATAACGCGGATCGACGCTCACCTGGGAGGCGAACGTTACCGTATCACTTGCCGCTATGGTACTATTGGCAAGCGTTGTGGTTCCCGTGCCGCTTACCGTCTGTGTGGCACTCGCACCCCCGGATAAGCCGAAGTTGAGGATATAGGAGCTGCTGTCGACCGTTGTCAGGTTGAATGTGCCGTTATTGGTGATGCCTCCGCCGAGCAGCGTAATGGTAGCAACGTTGAATGCTGCGGGATTATCGAGCGTCGTGATCGAGCCGCCGTTATCGATCGTGATGCCGCCCGTAAAAACGGCCACGGTCGAATCTGTTCCGGAATATCCGATGTTATCCAGCGTCGTGCCGGTCGAATTGCCGATATGGAAGCTGGAATTCGTTTTGACATGGATGCTCAGAACATCGATTGTTGCACTGGTGGTCGGAACGGTAACGAGCGTCTTGGCATTTGTACCGTCGCCGACTTCAAGATTCGCGAGCCGGAAGCCCGCGCCGTTCTGTACCGTATCGGTACCGGCGCCGATGAATTTCACCGTGCCTTCGTTCATATTGAAGCCCGCGTTTCCGTTCGACGTCGAATTGCTGGATGTCGTAAGGACGCCGCCCCTGAGTGAGAGCACGGCAGAGGAATTTCCGTTTGACGTAAGCTTCGGCCGGCCGCCGCGATCACCGCCGCCGCCGCCGGTTCCACCGGTAACCGTCACATCACCGTACACGGTAAGACCCGAAGCGCCGGAACCGAGGAACTGAAGCACCGGTCCGCTGTTCGAGGCAGTCCCCGAGCCGGTCATGACAAGACTCCGGCACCGTGCGTTCGGAATATCGATCGTCACCGTAACGCCCAGCGTCGACATCGTCACATCGTTCGTCGAATCCGGAACAACATGGTTTGCCCATGTTGCCGTCGAGCTCCAGTTACCCGAAGCAACGGCTTCCGTCGGTGAAACGATCGTTACGGAAGGACTCGAAGCAATCGCCGCAAAGTCCCCGCCGACACCTTCCGTTCCCGCCCAGAATCTCGTGGCGCCGAGCGCCGCGGGAGCCGTCAGGTTCGACACGATCAGTGTACCCGTGTTCGTGTTCGTAACATCAACATTTGTTACCGTGATCACCCAAGGAGTTCCGGACGATCCGTTCCCCGTTACCGCAACAGACGCGCCGCTGAATCCGGCCCCTGACGTGGTATACGATGTGCCGTCCCAAGTCCATGAGGACGGAATAGTATCCTTCAATCCGCCCAGATCATGCGTACCGTCGCCGGTGACTGTCAAGGTTTCCTTTACGGCAACCGTGCCCTGGAACTGGAATGTGGGTGTAATCGTGACAGTCCCTGTTCCATCGCCTGCCGCAACGCCGACATCCGTCGCCATCCTCGGTTTCAAAAGCAATGACGCTGTGTTGAAGACCAGGATTCCGCCGAGGGTGACGCTGCCGGCAGGAATGGTCTTTCCGACGGTGGTATTATTCGTTCCGTTGCTTTGCACGAGGACATCGACCAGGTTGTTGGATCCATCCTTGTAGAAATAATCCCTAGGCGCCGCAAAAGTTCCGGTCGAATCGGTCGTCATGTTGAGGAACGTAACGTATCTTCCCTCATACTGATTTGTTGCAGACGCTGTTTGCGGCAGCGTGATCGTGATCGGATTCACGGTCGTTGTTCCGACCGTATCGAAGAATTTCAGGTTGGGAGTCTGGAGCTCATACGCATTCGCAAAGTTCGTGATCGTTCCCTGTATGCGTGCATTCCTTCCAAGACCGAGCGACGGTAACCCGCCTGTTTGGAAGAGCTGCAATCCGCCCGTTGAGTCCTGGATGTATCCCTGACCGTTGGTATACGTGTTGGCCTTGACGTTCATGTAACCGCTGACCTGTATACCATACCCTGCGATTGTGCCGAGAGAAAGCGCCTTCACCTGGGATATTTTGGATATGCCGACCATATAACCCTGGAGCGTGGCGAGGGTGTTCGCATAGCTGGAGTTGGATCCGCCGTCGCTATTCGTCGCGGAGACGTAATACTCGATGAGATCGCCGTTCGTAGCATTCATTGCTGTGCTTATCACACCGATATACGTCGAGCCGGATGAGAGCGTCATGACTGTGGATGAATCCCAGTTACCGCCGTTCTTCCGGATGTGGAGAAGTGCTCCGGTGATGGAACTGCCGCCGCCGTTAAGATCCGCAATGCTGGCGCTAACGGTATCGGTCGCAGCTGCAGAGGGAATAAACGGGCTTCTGGTTTCAGCCGAAATTGAGGGTGGAATGTACGAGAGCGACGGAGGTGTTTCAAGAGGTGAAGATGAATTGAGCGGATACGGCCACGTAATCACGAAGTCTGCGCTATTGTTGTTCGAATCCCATCCATTGCCGTTGAGACTATCGAGACCGCCGTTTTCCATTGATCCCGCTGTCGAGGTTGATTGTGCTTTGCGTGTGCCTGCAGTCGTATTGCTGAGCGTTCCCAGTGCCGTACCCTCATGGTAGGTCGCCGTTCCATAACCGACATAATCTACGACGGCACCGTTTCCTGAAGGATCGCCCGAGATTACAGTCGTATTGTTTGTGAGCGCCAGGGTCGCCTGTCCGGCCGAGAAATTTGGTGAGGTGGAGGAAAAATCCGCATCCGGAGTCGGCAAAGATGCACCGGCACCCGTACCTGCGGCACCCTGCACAAGAAAGAACCCATGCGCTGCAATAGTACCCGATATCGGCCCATCGACAGTTGTCTGCCAATTGCCGACCGACGTACAATATTGAATCGCCCATCCCGTAATATTGACGGGCGAAGCAGTAGGATTATAGAGAACGACAAAGTCGTTATGATACTGGGCGCCGGAATTTCCGCCGCCGCCATAGACTTGAGCAATAACAACGTGGTTCGCGATTTGTGCGAACGAGTGTTGGGGTACGGCTGCAATGAGCAGCACGAGAGCGAGTACCATCAATACTCTTGGTAAAATGGTATGCGTGGTTTGCATAGCGTGTTCCTTTTCGAAAATGAAAAGTAAGTGTGAATGAAAAGAGAATAAAAAGAGAAAAAGAACGACACTCTTATCATGTTGTCGTTCGTGCCTCCCTCGAAGACAACTTATCACAGAGTGCGAAACTTGTAAACTTCAGGCGGAGAGGTGATTGCCCGAGATTAATTGAGTAAATATAGTAATTCCGGGAGGGAAAAACAAGTTAGAGAATCGTTAAGTTTTTGATCGGAAATGAAATGGAAGGACTTTTCTCACAACTTACATCTCTTCACCCATCGTAAGCCCTTCCCCTTCGATGGAATCCCCCCTTCCAGGATTGTAACGAAAACAACAGCTTATCTAACGGACGATCACCATCTTTTCGATCGTCGTTCCGGCAGCAGTCGATACCTTGTAGAAATAGATTCCCGTCGGAACAGGCATGCCGAGCTTGTCCCTGCAATCCCACGCGACGGAGTTCTGCGAATATCCGACCGGCGGGCGGTCGAATTGATCGTCGTAGTAGCCCCGCTGCTGATACCCAAGGTCGAATTCCCGTATTTTCTCGCCAAGCATGTTATAAATGGCGATCTTGACGTCCGACGGGCCGGATAACTCGTACGTGAGATGGAGGATACTCCCCCGATGTTCGTAGAACGGGTTCGGATACGACCCGGTCGCAGTCGTCTTCCGGGGTGCTCCTCGCGGAGTTTGTATGATCACGACCGGTCCTCCGCCGTCCGTCGTCTTGAGAATTGTCCCGTTGTCGCCCACCGTCCAGCCGGTAGTGGCGTTCACGAACCTGATAGCGTGGAGATTTCTCTTGGTCGCAAATTTGAGCTGCTTCCAGGTCTGACCGCGGTCTTCTGTTCTCAGCGTGACGCCGTTGTCGGCGCACACCCAGCCCTCATCTTCAGTCACGAATGAGAGCGATCTGAAATTTGCCGAAACAGGGACCGACTTCCTGATCCAGGAAACGCCGTGATCCGTTGAGATGAAGATGAATCCCTTGTCGCCGACCATGATGCCGAAGTTCTGATCGAAGAAGCGGATCTCGTTCAGCGTGAATGCCGGCTGGAGCAGAAGCTCTTCCTGGAATGTTCTTCCGCCGTCGACGCTCTTTCCGATTTTTTGTCCGATGCCCGAAGCGTTACCTCCCACGGCCCAGATCGTATCCTGGTCGTAGTAGGCGAGAGAGTGGAAATTGAGCGTCGGGTCGGTGAAGCTCACGAAAAGCCATGACTGACCGCCGTCGACGGTATGAAAGATCGTACCCTGGTCGCCGACCGCCACACCGTTGTTCGGATCGGAGAACTTGACGCACCGGAGAGACTGCGCCGTGAGTGCTTCGGCCTGTGTCCACGTCGTACCGCCGTCGAGCGTCCAGATCATCGTCCCGCTGTCGCCGACTGCAGCACCGTGGAGAGGATCGGTAAAGAAGACAAAGTTGAGGTTCTGCGTGACATTCGTTTGCTGCTGCGTCCAGGTGGAACCGGAATCGGACGAGAAGTACATTCCTCCTCGGTCGCCGGCAGCCCAGAGACGGTTCTGTGAGAGCACCGACATGCTTCTCAGATTGGCATGGAACCCTTTCGAGACCGTATCGACGACCTGGCTCGCGCCGGAAATCTTGAATATGCGTCCTTCGGCACCGACAACCCAGCCGGTCTGGCTCGTAGCGAATGAAACACCGTTCAGACTCTTCGTCGTATCGAATAAGAGCGGGTTCCACGTCGACCCGTTATCCGTGGTATGGATGACTGCGCCGCTGTCGCCGACAACCCATCCCTCTCCGAAATTCGGATAGGTGATGCTCAGGAGAGTTCTCGTCGACGGCACCGACTTACGCTGCCACGACTGCCCCGTGTCGATCGTCTGGTAGAGCGTACCGTGTGTCCCGACCAGAACGCCGAGCGTCGGAACGACAAAATGAACATCATGGAAATCGAAGAGCGAAGGCGCGTGCAGCGTATCCCAGGATAATCCGCCGTTGGTGGAATGCAGGATCGTCCCGAACGCTCCGCACGCAAAGACATTCGATGCGGAGATAAAATCGAGTCCGAAGAGTGTATGGGGAGTCGGGGAAGATGCGCCGGTCCAGCTCTGACCGCCGTCCGACGTGCGCAGAAGCGTGCCTGCGGAGCCGACGATCCAGCCGAGACTGGTGGAGGCAAATGCGACGTGATTCAGCGCAGCGGTGTTGGCGCTCGTATGCTGTGATCCCCACGTTTTTCCCCCGTCGGTTGTCACAAGAATCAACCCGGAATCACCCACGGCATACCCGCGGCTCTGCGTGAGGAAGCAGAGTCCGATAATATCGTGTCCGCGATCGGAGAGTCCGGATTCAACGGACCAGGTCACTCCCCCGTCGGTCGTGATGACGACGGTTCCTGCATCCCCGGCGGCGACAAAATGGAGTCCATCGAATGCATTGATTGCATTGAGATCGTTCCCCTGAGGAAACGGGTTCTGCCAGAACCACCCCTGCTGCGCAAACCCGCATGCAGCGGAAATGAGCAGCGCAATTCCGAGGAGAGCATATCGTCTACCGCCAGGTCTGTCGTTCAATCATTACCCCGCGTTAGTGAATTCTCACATTCTGTGCAACGACCGCGTGCCCGGATCATTTCACGTACATCATTTTGACGTTGGCATGGTATTGGCCGTCGGCCGACCGCAGCCGGCCAATATAGATCCCCGTCGCCAACCCGCTTCCGTTAAAGATCAGCGTATGAGGTCCGGCATCGAACCTCTTCCCTTCAGAGAGCGTTTCCACTTCCTGACCGATCATGTTGTAGATCCGGATATCCAGCACCATCTGCCGCGGAAGAGTAAATTGCAAGACCGTCATCGGGTTGAACGGATTCGGATAATTCCCGAGGACGATCTGGTCGCGCTCCAGGGCATTCTTCGCGATGATGGCCGGTCCCGTGATCCCTGAATTCAGCTTGAGGATAACGCCATACCTGCCGACCGCCCACACCGTCCCGGCGCTGTCGATGGTCATTCCGTTCAACGGCATCTGTGTGCCGGACGGATCGAGATACCACGTTCCTCCGCCGTTTGTCGTACGGAGGATAAGTCCGCCTGCGCCTGCCACCCATCCGTTGACGGAATCCGCAAAGGAGACGGCCTTCAGGACCAGCTTGACACCGGAAGATTCTGCGTTCCATGCAAATCCGCCATTGCTCGTGTGGATAATTGCACCGCCGACACCGACCGCCCAGCCGTTCATCTGATCGGTGAAGGCAATACCGTTCAGAGTCTTCACCGTCACTGACTGAGAACTGCACGCGAACCAGTGATCTCCGCCATCGGTCGTTGCAAAGACGATGCCCGCCGAACCGGCGGCCCAGCCGTGATTGATATCCGTAAATGTGATCGAGTTGAACTTCGCGGGCGTATACGTCCGCCCCAGCCAGTGCGCACCACCGTCGGTCGTCCGGTAAATCGTTCCCTGAGAGCCGCACGCAAAGCCAAGCTGGGAATTAACAAAGGTGATCGACTGAAGCAGCGTTCTTCCATTTGTTGGTTGCGGAACCCACGAGGCAGCTCCATCGGTTGTATGCATGATCAGTCCCCTGCCGCACGCCCATCCGGTCAACGGATCGATGAAGCAGGCGCCGTAGAGATTCGTCGCCACGGGTGTCGGAAGGATGTTGAATGTCGCTCCGCCGTTGGTCGTTTTTGCGATCACCCCGCCGTCGCCGACGGCATACCCGATGGAGGCGTTCGGGAAGGAGACCGTTTCGAAATGACCATAGACGCCGCTGTTCAGCTGCGCCCATGTAGTACCGCCGTCGGATGTCTTGAGAATCAGCCCGCTGATGCCCACGGCCCAGCCCAGGGACTTACCCGAGAACTTCACGCCGGTCAGCCAGAGTGTCGTATTTGAAGTCTGCTGGAACCAGTCGAGGCCGGCATCTGTCGATTTTAAAATCGTGCCTCCTGAACCCACGACCCAGGCATTGGTCGAATCCGCATGGAGGGATTCCAGGTAGAGCCCGCCGGTTTGCGCATTGATGAGCCAGAGATTTCCGCCGTTCGTCGTACGGAGGATCACCCCGCCGTCACCGGCCGCAAGTCCAAGCGTCGGTGTCACAAATTTGACGGCGTTCAGCCCGCTTGTCACACCCGAGTTCTGTGTGTTCCAGGACGTGCCGCCGTTTGTCGTGGCGTAGACCTTCCCCGAGTCTCCCACGACCCATCCATTGGTTGAATCGACGTGTGTCGAAGTCGTGTAGAAATCGAGGCTCCTGAGCTTGAGGATCGTGGGAACGAGCTGGCGGGTCCACGTCGTGCCGCCGTCAGTCGTTCTCGAAATAAATCCATTCGCGCCGACGATCCAGCCGGTATTCCGGTTGATAAATTTCACCGCAAAGAGCTGGTTATTGGTGCCCGCCAGAAGCTTGGTCCATGTTGTGCCGCCGTCAGTCGATTTCACAACGCTTCCCAGCCCGCCGACACCATAAATGTATGAAGAATCAACAACGTCGACTGCAACGAGCGCAACACGCACGCCGCCGATATCCTGCTGCACGCCCCATGTCGCACCGCGGTCCCTGGTCTGGATAAACGTGCCGAGCAAACCGGTCGCAACCGCACCGCTGTCCTTGAAAATATCCACCGAGTAGAGCAGATTGCCCTGCGGGTAGGGATTGGCCGCCGTCCATGTCGGGCCGCCCGAAAAAACCGCATCGGTTGTCACCAGCGTGTCAATTGCTGCAAACGGATCGCTTCCAAAATTGATGGAGTCCGTGCTGGTGGTGTCGGAATCATCCAGCGGGACCTGTGCGCGCACCGGAACGGAAAGTGCCAGCAGCCACGCCAGCACCGCAACCGATCCGGCAAGCATCAACCTGTATTTCTGCAGAGTCATCATAAACACCTCACGAATGAAATCCTCTCACTTCTTCTCTGTCAGGGAGTGAAGCGTAAAATTCTGATCCGTGATGAGATCGCCTTCGGGTTTCGAGACGACCTCGATCTGCCGCTTGGTCACATCTGCGGCGAGTTTCAGGTCGGCAAGCTGGACGGGATCAACCGAAATCACATACTTGCCGGGGAGAATTCCGATAAATTCAAATTCCCCCGTCGAAAATGTCGGTGCGACTCTCGAAAAAACCCGCGTCGCCGTTTGCGGAGCCTCGGTCTCGTTCAGGGCGGTAATCGTCACGTTGATACCTTCCGCCGGAAGGAGAGTCTTCCCCTCAACGTTTACCGTTCCGCGGACGATACCGCCGTTTTCAACCGGGATATCGACGTGACGGACATAATTCGGTTCTGCAAGAATTTTGACCGAACTGAATTCCGGTACCCATGTCGGATTTTCGAGTGTCTCGGGATCGAGGAAAATGTCGTAGTCTTCATAGCTGTAGATTCTCGTCCGGTTCGCATAGCTCACGGGATACGAAACGGGATATCCGCCGACCGTCAGGTTCTGGTAATAGATACGCCCCTGGTCGAGCTGCTGTTCGCCCTTGTCCATCTTTCCGTTGCCGTTCTCATCGAGATATGGACGGACGATGAATCCGCTGTTGCCGAGAACGTTGCCGCGGCCGTCGGTGAAGGAAAGCGACGGTGAGGTGAGATCAAACAACACCGTACCGTTGCCGACCGTCTGGTACTGATAGCGGTCGGTGCCGGTGTTCGCGCCGCTCACCTGGACATGCGCAAAGGGGAAATAATACGCCAGCCGCAGTCCGGTCTGGTACGTGTTGGTCGAGAAGAACCGGAAATAGGAGAAGGAAAACGTCAGTCCGAAGCTCAGTCGCTTGACGGCAAGGATCTCGATGTTGTCGAGAGACTGCGCCACGTGGTCATAGGTCGCATCGGTCCGGACGTTAAGGCCGGCGGGCATAAGGAATGCCAGAGACGCCACGGACTGGTGGACCGTTTTTACGATGTCACCGCTCGCATTATCCTTGTTGAAGATGATATCCTCGCTGAGAGAAGGCGAGAATGTGGCGATCACGGCATTCACCGAGGCCTGGATATCATCGGTCCGGTGGTCGCCGAATTCCGTCCGGTCGAGGGAGAGGTCGAAGACGAACGACGGCGATCGCTGGAGGATCGGGAATGAGCCCCCCAGGGTCCACTCATTCATGATCCCCGCCGGATTCAGAATGGAGAGATTCGTGTAGTGTGTCTCGCTCGCGGTCAGGCGTGCTGTCGAGGCAAATTCCCAGTCAAGGTTGGCAATGCCGTACGCATCCGGATAGATCGTTGTCTGGAGGATAAGGTTGGAAAGAAGCCGTCCTGTTCCCGTGATGGCGGGGAAAAACTGCTGGCCGTTCTTGACCTGGTAATACGACCCGATGCCGCCGATCGTGACCTCCGGTGTAAGACCCCAGCTGACCGAATTCGTCGAGGTGAAGGGGGCATTTCTCTCCTCGCGGTTCTTGCCGAGAGAAATGGAGTACTGAAACTCGCCCGGAGGAAGCATGGTCTGCGGAACGCTCATCCTATACCGCATCACGCGCTCCTGTCCCCACGCATCGTACGCGTGCATTTCCATAAGGCCGTTTCCGTAGAGGACGGGGACATCGAACTGATACGATCCGGTCGGGTCGGTATGCTCGAGAGCTGCTTCGCTGATGCTGCCGGCAAACGTGACGTCCATATTCGGATCGACGTTTCCACGGAACACCTGGTGGGTAAAGAGCCGGCGCACGGCCGCAGGCCGGTTGGTAATTTCCACTCCGGTGATTTCCTGGGAGATCACGCCGAAATCCAGATGGTCACCGAGCGTAATCTGCCGGATGAAGCTGTTGTTGAAGAACGGATACCGGTAATTCCCGATGAACGTGTAATCGTTCTTTGTCGGCGTGAAGGTGGCAAAAAGCCGTCCGGTGGCGTCTCCGCCGAGCGACTTGACGCCGAAATAGAGATTATCCCGTGAACTGAGAAACTGCGACTGCGCGAACTCCGAGTTGGAGGACCAGTTCAGAAGCCCGCCGCCGATCAGCTTGTAATTTCTTCCGACGACAATATCGGGTTCGGGGATTTTCTTGAACTGCGCGCGGTTGCGGAGTGAACGCAGGAGCCGGTTGACGGTAAAGACCGGCAGGTCGGGCGCATTTTTCACGAGTATCTGCAATCGCCGTGGATTGTAGAGCAGGTCGATGCCGAAGAGATCCCGGAAGAGATTAAGGTTGAAGAAGAGACGCGTATCGCGGAGCATGTAATCCTGATCGGTCAGCGTGAGATGGTGCTTCGCAAAATTCGCCGTGTTGTTCTCAAAATCGATGACGTACGAGCTGTCGGGTTTTTTGAAAAATCCCGTGATGCGATTCTGGATGCTGTCGTAGGAATTCTTGATGCCGAGGAAATCGAACATGTCGGTCGCAGGGAGGAAATGATTCTGACCGACGGTATAGAGGTCGACGTTGCTCATCGTAAGGTATCCCCCGCGCACCTCGACGATCACCATTTCGGGTGCCGGCTGGGCCGAGGCCTGTGCACCGGCGACAATCAGCAACAGAACATATGTTCCCACTACTCTCAGCATCGTGCCGCAGAGTCCCCCTTTACGGAATCGTAAACGTCGTTGAAGTCCGGACGGTATTGGCATGGATCAGTGCGGACTTGGGAATATCCGTCCTGCCTTCCGTCACAAAATCTATGGAAACAGTATAATCACCGGGGGGAAGCGACCGGCGATCGATCTGGTCGACCAGGGTGATGGTTTTGAACACACCGGTGTTGTGGGTCAGCCGTTGAACGACTTTTCCGGATTTATCGGTCACGCGAACGGTTCGGCTCCCCCAATAGGCGGCATTGCCTGTCTTGCTGCACTTTGTGAATACTTCAACCGTCGAATCCGCGAGGACCGTACGAATGGAATCCACAACGATCTGTGTGGAAAGCTTGCCTACCCTGAAGTGAAATGGAACGCTTTGTTCGTAGAGAAGCAAAATGCCCGGCTTGACACCGGTGCGCGTCGTATCGGGCTTTTGAATCACATTGCGCGGCTTGCTCTCCACCAGAAGGCGTGACCAGTATTCGCCGTCGGTGAGGCCTGCCGGGGGAGTAACGACCAGACGGACGATCTGGCTCTCTCCCGGTTTGAGGATGAAGCGGCGGGGATATCCCTGGAGCCAATTTGCCGAGGACGGCTCGCCCGTGGCCAGGGAGTCCATGTAAATGAAAATCTTTCCGGTGTCGTCGGATGTCTCGTAGCCATACTTCACCTGGAGCCACACTTCACGCTCATCGTCGCCGTCGTTGGAGACGGTCACGGGAAGCGTGCGATGGCGTGAATCAAGGAAAAGGTAGCTGGGGATGACGACGATGCTCGCCCGGGCGATGGAAGCCACGACGGAGATCGCAAGGCAGAGTGCGAGGCAGTACTTCATCATACTAAGGGTTCAGACTTCTGCTCAATGTGGAACAAAATTCGAATTTGGACCGAGAACGGTACAAGATAAAAGATACGAGATTAACGAATAAAAATCCAGAGGAAAGCGCATGGAAAATTCGCTTTTTCAAGAGTTTAGCGCCTCTCCGTGGACGATGTCCCGTCGTCCTGCCTGATCCACCTCCGACACTCGTGAGATATGAAAAAAAAGGGTAGCGGGAACGCTCTACGCTATTCTTTCGCTACCCTTTTTTCAAGACACCAATCGTTCCGATTCCGTCAAAACGGATTCGGGACGATCTTTCGTTTTAGTTGGAAGCGTATGCTGCCGTAACCAACGCCGTTCCGGTGTACACGCCGGCTTCCGTATGTGCATCGACGCTGAAGATTCCGCCAAGATAAATATCCGTGACGTTACCTTCGGTCGGATCGAGCACGATCGTTTCCGGGTTCTTCGGGTTGAAGTAGTGGACTTCGGCTGACGCGCTTGCATTCGTCCAGCATGCCGACGTTCCGTTATAGTCCATATGGACAATACCGGAGGTGGAACCATCGGAATAAAGGGCGTAGGGCAATGCGAACGAGAGAATCACGAGACCGCTTGATTCGCCGGAGACTTCTACTTGACCAGGAACGCTGCTGGCGACGATATTGCTATACACTGGATTCGGAAGGTCGGCGCCATCGAGGAATGCACCCGCGCCATCCGGTACCAATGCTGCCGTCACGCCAGGGGTCAGGCCGACGACTGTTTCATCGGCGACGTTTGCAACGACCAACGGGTTTCCGGACACGTCGACGCTGATGCCGATTTCACCGTTCGGAACATCCTGCGCCAGAGCGTTGAATCCAACCACGAGGATCGCCGCTAAAACGAACATGAAGGTTTTCATGTTTTACTCCTTAAATGAATGGTTAGTTAATGGTGGATTAGAGAACGTATGAATTTGAATTTTCGATTTTTAACTTCTTAATCTGTTTCCGACGCACGGCTCTTTCGTCGTACTTGCCGTCTGATGAACGGATGATGGTGCGCCTCTGCGATGGATGAAGTATGCTGACCCTGCCTCCTTCCCGGGCCGGCGTGATCCCGATGTCCTCCACCGGGATCACGTGCCCGCGAAAAATTCGGGTTACTTCACCAACATCATTTTCTTGACCTGCGTAAACGTTGTGCCGAGCTGTCCGTTTTCATCAACCGTCTGGGCAACCAAACGATAGAAGTAGACACCCGATGCCACGTCCGCACCGTTGAAGTCTGCGTGCTGCAACCCCTCGGTCATCTGGACATGATCATACAGCGTTGCAACTTCCTGGCCGAGAATATTGTACACTTTTAACGTCACGAATCCATCCGCCGGGAGATTGAATTGTATCGTCGTCGTCGGGTTGAACGGATTCGGATAGTTCTGATCCAGCCGGAACGTTTCCGGAATTGGCTTGTAGACCCAGTTGTTGTCCACAAAGCGTTCCACGAGCGGTCCACCGCTTCTGACGAGAATCGGCACTGTTGCCAGCGTGCGCGCTTTCTTCAGAATGGTCTTGCCGGCAAACGCTACCGTGTCGAACTTTCCGGCAAATGCATTGTTGATCGAAAGAACCACGTTATGCAGCGCGACCAGGCTGAAAGGCTGCTTGTAGACAATCGAGCTGTCGCAGGAGAATGCCGAGTCGCCAAGGGCAGAAATCTGGCTGACGGTTTTGCCGTTGTAGAAAGCCGGTGTGCTGGTATCACCAGGCAGTATCTGGTAGACGAGGTCGCCGAATCCTGCATCGACTTTGTTCGTAAACTGGCTCATGGCAATATTGAATTTTAACGCCAGAAGCTCTCCGAACAACGGATTCTCCTGTTTTGCGGGAGAATAGCCGTTCTGCGGCTTCGTAACACGCTTTGCGTTGTACGTCTCAAAGCACACGTCACTAGCCGGCAGGCCGAGACTGTGGACGAGTGCCTTCGAATAGAGGGATTTTAGTACATCACCCGCCTTCTTGTGCGTCACATACCGGATGATTGGTTTCGGCGTCCTGCCCGGTATCGTTGCAACCTGATACTGCACGCCGACGGTTAAACCGTTTGCAGTGAGCCCTGTGGCGCCCTGAACATAGAGCTCGTTCAGTACGTTTACCCAGTCGGGCATATAGAGCCACACACGGGAATAACTCGGTGCAGGACCAGTGACTTTTGTATATTTTTCCTTCTTTGCTCCGCCGGAATCGATCAGGAACCAATAGGTCTTCAGGACAATTCCTTTCCCCTTTGCACCGTGAACGGTGAAGTTCAGAGGTGTACTTGCCGGAATTCCTGCCGCCGGCCATGCCGGTGCATAGAGCAAATCGAACTTCGAGGTCTTGCCATCGCTCGTCGGTGCATTGTAGCTGAGCGGCGCCGGGTTCAGGCTCTCGAATGCCAGAATACCTTCGCTGAACTCGACATGGAGATGTCTGTATCTGGTGTCGGTCGGAGAGGTGATGCTGAAGGTCGCATCGGAATTATACGGCTTCGCTGCGACTGCTTTCCCGACTTTTCCCTTATTGTCTGCGCTGAATGCCAGCGTATCCGATGTTGCTGTGAGGAATCCGAGCGTATCGCCTGAGATAATATAGATAGACTGCGGATTGATGTCGGCAGTAAGCGTTAAGCTGGTCTGCGTGGTCATGTCGGCAAGGAGATTGCCGAACAGGTCAAACACACCCCAGAAGCCCGCACCTTTCGATGCGAGACCGGAAGGCCACCAGATCTTGAACGGTCCGCCCTGGGCGGCCGTATCGCACTGGAAATTGATCTTCCAGCGGTCGGTCTGGATGACATGAAGTTCACGGTGAATATTGATCGTTGCACCGGCTCCGACACTGTCTTTCGCAAATTGTGAAACTGTACGAACGTCAAAAGCACCGGTCGGAGGAAGCGGAGGAGCTTCGAATTCCGACACCGTATCGCCGGGCCCGAACACAAGCGGGCCGTCGATACCATACGAGGCGTTCGGATGATATCCGAGCACAAGGACCGTCGTATCGTGTGTGAGCATATCAGAAAGCGAAACACTGATATGGTTTCCTGTCTGCGCCCACGCCACTTGCGTGAGGAGCACACACAGGCACACGCATACGGCGAGCGAAAACACTTTAGCGATCTTCATAGAATCCTCGATGTATGATGTGGATGTTGGATTAGAACAATTGGTTTCAATATCAGAGAACTACAGAGATACAACCGATGCATTCCGCCGAAGGACTCGGCGGAATGCACCGTCAGGAAATTACTTCATTAACATGATCTTCTGGGTTGCCGTGAAGTTGTCCGACTGCATCCGGACAAAATAGACTCCACTTGGTACGGTCAACCCGTTTCCATCACGTCCATCCCACTGCACCGTCACGCTTCCCGGTGCCTGGTCGCCCGTCATCAATGTCGT
>Ga0335082_10001054_pt1 | contig 29369 bp, 24 predicted proteins | sample Lox_Sample_41_FD_206718 | JGI IMG/M metagenome (GOLD analysis project Ga0335082, IMG submission 206718) | Soil microbial communities from Loxahatchee National Wildlife Refuge, Florida, United States - Lox_Sample_4.1 | ecosystem: Environmental > Terrestrial > Soil > Wetlands | place: USA... | reverse complement strand
CTGGTGGCCTGCGAGGTCGGCCTCGCGCTCGTGCTGCTTTCGGGCGCGGGCCTGCTCGGCAAGAGCTTGAGCAACCTGACCTCGGCGGATCTCGGGTTCCGCACGAACAATCTGCTGACGATGCGTCTCGACCTGCGATCGGAGCGCTACTCGACGGAGGAGGGCCGCGCCCGGTTCGCCAAGAGCCTGATCCAGGAGCTCGAGCCGCTGCCGGGCGTCGAGTCGGTCACGCTTTGGGGGCCCAGCATGCTGGGCCGCGCGACGTGGGTTCTCGAAGCGGTTCGCGAGGGGGTGGCCGCGGACGATCCGTCGAATATCGTCATGTCGGCCCGACACAGCGTCAATCCGGGGGCGCTCGGAAACCTCGGGATCGCGCTTCGAAGCGGGAGGGACTTCACCTGGAGCGATGACGCGCGCGCGCCGCTGGTCGCCATCGTCAGCGAGAGCACGGCGCGGACCCAGTGGCCCGGGGAGGATCCGATCGGCAAGAGGTTTCGCACGATGCGGATCCCCGGCTGGTTCACGGTGGTCGGCGTCGCCGCCGATGCGCGCCACCGGCAACGCATCGATTTGACCGACGCCGCCAACGGCATTGCGCCCGAGGGTCTCGGTCCTCAGCGAGACGTGTATCTTCCCTACGCGCAGAGGCCGAACCCGGCGCTCGTCGTGGCGGTGCGGACGAGCCGAGAGGTCGCCATGGCCACGCGGGCCCTTCGGGGCGCCGTGCGGCGGATGGACCCGGCCCTTCCCCTCTACGACGTCGCGCTGCTGGACGAGCGCCTGGCGGGCCAGGAGGTCGGAAGCCGAGTGCTCACGATCGTCGCGGGACTCTATGCCGGCGTCGCTCTGTTTCTCGCGTCGCTCGGCCTATACGGTGTCCTGGCACACTCGGTCGAGCGGCGCACACAGGAGATCGGAATCCGGCGGGCGCTCGGCGCTCCGCCTGCGAGCGTGCTCAGGCTGGTGGTGGCGGAAGGTCTGACTCCGACGCTCGTGGGAATCGGGGCCGGACTGCTGGCCGCCTTCCTGGTCACGAGGGGGATCGCCAGCCTGCTGTACGGTGTGGGCGCGACGGACCCCGGAGTCTTCTGCGGCATCATCGGATTGCTTCTCGGCGTCGCCGCCGCCGCTTGCTGGTTGCCCGCGCGTCGGGCCATTCGGGTCGACCCCATCGTCGCCCTGCGCGCCCCGTGACGGTTACTGCCCGGGGCGCCCCTTTCCGAGCTTGTCGAGCAGGACCGCCACGAGCATGTCACTCGTCACGTTCGTCATGGCGCGAGCCCGCGAGAGCAGCCAGTCGACGGTCAAGAGCAGGGGCAGCAGCTGCAAGGGGAGACCGACCGTGGCGAGCACGAGCGACAGCGAAATCAGGCCCGCTTCCGGCACGCCCGCGATGCCGATCCCCGCAATCAAGCAGACCAGGGCGGCCGCGGCCTGCTGCGGCAGCGTGAGCGAAATCCCGTGGACTTGCGCGACGAAGAGGACGGCCATCGCCTCGTAGAGGAGGATCCCGTCGTTGTTCAGGTTCGTCCCGACGCAGGCCGCCAGGCGGGCCGAGGCGGCGGAGATCTTCATCCGGTCCAGGCTGCGGAGCGTCAGCGGAAGAGTCGCGAGACTGCTCGAAGCGCCGAGGGCGTAGATGACGGGATCCCTCGCGCCGTGCCAGAACCACCGCAGAGGAACCCGCGCGGCCAGGGCGAGCCAGGCCTGGTAGACGACGATCACCTGAATCCCGAGTCCGAGCAGCGCGACACCGACGTACGGACCCAGCCCTGCGAAGGGCGCGAAGCCGTGTTGTCCGACCGTCTGCGCCACGACTCCCAGCACCGCGAGGGGAACGATGGCGATGATCCAGGCGAGCATCTCCTCGAAGGCATGCAAGAGCGTGGATACGGCGTCCTCGACGACCCGGTATCCTGTTTCTCCGCGCCCCGTCTGTTCCGTTTTGACGCGCCGCAACGCCGCGCCGAGAAGCACCCCGATGACCACGATCGCCAGAATCGTGTTCTCGACGAAGGGCCCGGCCACACTCGTGGGAACCAGGCCCGAGACGACCCTTCCGAAGTCGAGTCCCTCGGGGGGCCGCGCCGGGGTGGTGGCGGCGGCCGCCGCGCGGCGCAGGGCGGGCGAGGCCTCACCGGGGCGCAGGACGTTGGAGAGGGTCAGCCCGATGGCAAGCGCCAGCGCCGCGTTGGTCAGCGAGATCGCGACCATTCTCGCCGCGGAGCGGCCGTGAATCGTCGTGCGGAGGAAGGCGTCGAGGATGGCGAAGAAGAGCAGCGGCGCCGCCAGGGCCTTGATCAGGGTGATGATGACGCGCCCGGCCTCTCCCAGCGGCGCGGCACGGGGGCCGGCGAGGAGACCCAGGGCGGCTCCCGCGGCCATGGCGGCCAGGATCCGGACGTAGAACGGGAAGCGCCGGCGTGCCGACTTCGGCGCGGGCGCCGCAGACTCCCTCCCTGAAGGTGCCGGATCAGGCAATGCCCGAGCGTAACCCATCGGAAGGAGAGGGGCCAGCAATGGGGTCGCGGTTGTGCGAAGGACGCCGATAGGATTCCGGAAATGAAGTACGACGCGATTGTCATCGGCTCCGGGCAGGCCGGCAATCCGCTTTCCTATCGACTGGCGGACCGCGGTTGGAGCGTGGCCCTGGTCGAGAGGGAGGAGTTGGGGGGCACGTGCATCAACACGGGTTGCACGCCGACGAAGACCATGATTCACCGCGCGCAGGTCGCGCGCTACGCTCGGGACGGGGCGCGTTGGGGCGTTCACACCGGCGCCGTCCGCGTCGATCTGCCGGAGATCGTCGCCCAGAAGAACCGGGTCGTCCAGAGCTTCCGCGGCGGCCACCAGCAGCAGGTGGATCAACGGCCGAATCTCCGCCTGGTCCGCGGGTCCGCGCGCTTTACGGGGCCTCACCGGATCGAGGTGGAAGGCGAGACCCTCGAGAGCGAGAGGATCTTCATCGACACCGGCGGACGGCCCGAGGTTCCCCCGATATCGGGTCTCGATTCTGCCGGCTACTTGACCAACGCCAGCCTCATGGAGCTCCAGGAGCTCCCCGAGCACTTGATCGTCATCGGCGGCGGCTACATCGGTCTCGAGTTCGGCCAGATGTTTCGCCGTTTCGGCAGCCGCGTGACGATCCTCCACAACGGAGGCCAGATCGTCCCGAGGGAGGATCCCGAGATTGCGCAGGAGCTCCAGAGGGCTCTGGAGGCGGAGGGGATCGTCTTCCGGCTAAACACCCGGTCGACCCGGGTGGAGAGAGAGAACGGGGCGACGACGGTTCATTTCGAATGGGCCGCCTCGGGTTCCTCCGCCGTATCGGGCTCCCACCTGCTCGTCGCCGCGGGAAGGCGGCCCAACACGGACGGCCTGGGGCTCGAGGCGGCCGGTGTCGAGATCGACAAGAACGGTTTCATCAAGGTCAACAGCCGGCTGGAAACAACCGTGCCGGGGATCTGGGCTCTGGGAGACGTCAAAGGAGGCCCCGCCTTCACTCACATCTCTTACAACGATTTCCAGATCGTCTACGGCAACCTCGTCGAAGGCGGGAACCTGTCTGTCGAGGATCGTATCGTTCCGTATTGCGTCTTCACGGACCCGCAGCTGGGGGGTGTCGGGATGACCGAGCGAGAAGCGCGCGCCCGAGGGAGGCGAATCAAGGTCGGCCGGATCCCGATGAGCCGGGTGGCCCGCGCCCTCGAGCGCGACGAGACGGCGGGGATGATGAAGGTGGTGGTGGACGCCGACAGCGACCGGGTCCTCGGCGCTTCGATCCTCTCGGCCGAAGGAGGCGAGCTCGTTCAGATTCTCGCCACACTGATGCGGGCCGACCGACCCTACACGCTGCTCAAGGGGGCGGTCTACATCCATCCCACGCTGGCCGAGGGCTTCTTCGCCCTGATGGAAGACGTGAAGCCCGCGGAATAAGCGGCAGCGCCCGGTGAGGTCCCCTATTCCGACGCGACGGTGCGGGCGACCGGGGTGCGCAGCGTCTCGAAGTGACGGTCCAGGGCGAACCAGTACATCGGAACGACGGCGATCTCCTCCGTCGCGCCCTCCACGAGGCGAAACGCTCGGGGGCAATCGCGCGCGGAATCCCATTCGAGCCAGGTCGGACATCCGGCGAGTGTCGTTTCGACGCGCACCGCTCTCTTCAAGTCCTCCTCCCGGAAGGCCAGGGCCTCGGTTCCCTCGGAGACGGAGAAGAGCCGGGTCTTGGGCTCGTAGCGCCGATCGCGCGTTTCGATGCCCGACACGCCCTGCCAGTCGGAGGCGGAGTAGAGGGAAAGCCGGAGCGGTGTCTCGGTGAGCTCTCCGGTGTCGAGATAGCGCGCATCGGGGTAGGTCCGGGCGAAGCCGTTCATGGTCGTCAGGATCGCCGGGATGGCGTCGAGTTGGACGCCCTGAAGCGGCCCATAGAGGGCCCTGCCCGTGGCCGCCGTCCAGAGGGTTCCGGTTTCGAGGTCTTGCAGGACGAGGGTGTCGCGCCAGAGCGCGCCGGAGTTGACGAAGGTCAGCGTCCGTCCCTCGACCCTCCGGTCGTAGACCGCGGCGACTCCCGCCAGCGGACAACGCGCGACCACGTACGGGCCTTGAGGTCCGCGGTCGTTGATCACTTCGTAACGGTCGAGGAGGCCGAGGGGATACCCGCGGCCCTCGACACCCACGACGGGCTCCCACGGCGCGGGCGGATCCGTGTGGCGCTTCCAGGACGAGAAATGCGGGTTCTCCAGACTCGGCAGCTTCTCGGCCGGCGTCATCTGAACGATCGGGTCCCCTCCGACCTCGGCGACCCGCGGCTTGGTTCGGAACTGGGATTGCAGAGAGGTGCAGCCAGTCAGCAGGACGAGAAGGGCGGGAACGGCTCGCCGCATTGACCGTCTCCTAGACGGGCACTCCCGCCGCCAGCGGCGCCACGGGCACTCGCATCACGCGCCGGTACTCGGAATCACGCTCGACCGGTTCGCGTCCGGACTCGCGAATCATCCGCTCGAATTCCTGTCGCGTCAGTCCGGAAGCCGTCTTCGCGCCCGCCGCGTGGGTGATGGTTTCGTCCACCACGGTTCCGACCAGATCGTCCGCGCCGAAATGCAAGGCAATCTGCGCGAGCTTGGTGCCGATCTGGATCCAGTACGCCTTGATGTGAGGGAAGTTGTCGAGCAGGAGACGCGCGACGGCGATGACCCGGAGGTCCAGCTGACCCGAGGTGTCCGGAAGGTGGGAGAGGGGGGTGTTCTCCGGATGGAAGGCGAGCGGGATCAAGCCCGAGAAGCCGGCCGTCTCATCCTGCAGCGTGCGCAGACGCAGCAGGTGATCCACGCGGTCCTCGGCCGCCTCGACGTGCCCGTAGAGAATCGTCGCGTTGGTGCGCACGCCCTGGCGGTGGCACTCTCGCGCAATCGCGAGCCATTCTTCCCCGGTGATCTTGTTCTTGCAGATCACATCCCGCACGCGCTTCTCGAAGATCTCGGCGCCGCCGCCGGGGCACGAATCCATGCCGGCCGACTTGAGCTCCCGGATCGTCTCCGGAATCGTGCGATGCCCGACGCGCGCGATCCAATCGATCTCCACCATCGTGAAGGCTTTCAGGTGCGCGTCCGGGAAACGTGCCTTGAGAGCCCGCAGAAGCCCCGTGTAGTACTCGAAGGGCCAGGTCGGGTGGAGGCCTCCCACGATGTGGAACTCCGTGACCGCCTCGCTGTATCCCTTGCTCGCCTCTTCGACGACCTCTCCGATCGCCATTTCGTAGCCGCCCGGCTCGTTGACTTTCTTGGCCCAGGCGCAGAGAGCGCAGTCCACCCAGCAGAGGTTGGTCGGGTTCAAGTACCGGTTCACGTTGTAGTAGGCGAGGTTCCCGTGCCGCCTTTCCCGCGCCAGGTTCGCGAGGCGTCCGAGGCCCAACAGGTCTCGTGTCTCGAAGAGGCGCACGCCATCCTCGAAGGACAGCCGGTCGCCCGCCAGAGTCTTTTCGGCGAAAGACGCGAGCGGCGATCCGCGGAAGGTATCGAGTGCTCGAGTCAAGGGAGGGCGGGCTTGGTCACCGGCTGATAGGGGTCCTGCGAAACGGGCGCGACCTCATCGACGAAGGGCTTGATGTACTCGTAGCATTCCCAGCAGTAGCGCTCGTTCGGGCGAAATTCGAAGTCGACCACGCGCCCGACGGCGGGGTAGTCATCGATCTCGCGGCCGCAACGGTGGCAGGCGTCTTTCGATCCGCGAATCCGTCTCCACACCGGTCCCATCGCGATTGAAATCGTATCACCGCGAGGAGGACGCGCGCAGGATCGCCGCGTAGCGCCGGCGCCGGCGCCGGCCTCGTTCACCCGGCGCGAGGTGGGCGAGCGCCCAGCGGAGGCGCGCACCCCAGAGAAGCGCCCGCGTCGTTTGGCGCTCGCCTCGAGGTCCGTGGTGCCGCCGCGCGTAGAGGCGCAGCGCCTCGTTCAAGCGTCGGTCGAGCTCTTCCCGCGTCACCTCGGCGCTGGCCACGCCGCCGTGATGGACGGCGCGCGCCGACGGCTGATAGCGGACCCGCCAGCCGGAGCGATGGAGCCGGGCGAAGAGGTCGCTCTCCTCCGCGTAGAAGAAGAACGCCTCATCGAAGCCGCCAACCTGCTCGAAGGCGTCGCGGCGCACGAGGACGACGGCACCCGAGAGCGTCTCGACGTCTCGCGCCCGGGTGTGAGAGGTCAAGGCGGTGTGATGTCCGTGGAAGAACGGAATCCCGGGGAGCAGACGCGGGAGAAAGAGGCTTTCGAACAGCACGCGGCGCGGCGAGGGGGCGCGGAAGATCGAGCGCACGGGGCGACGCCGGGAGTCGTAGAGTCTCGGGCCCACGGCGGCCACGCCCTTTTCCTCCTCGAGAGTGGAAACCATGGCCTCGAGCGACCCCGGCTCGAGCTCGACGTCGTTGTTGAGGAAAAGAAGGAATCGGGCGGCGCTTTCCCTCGCGGCGAGGTTGCAAGCGGCTCCATAGCCGACGTTTCGCCCCGGTTGGAGCAGCCGGACACCGGCCGGGGCCTCTCGATCGCCCCAGGGAGCTGCCGACGCGCTGTTATCCACGAGGAGGACCGGGACGCCCGGGGCGGCCCGCGAAAGCGAACGAAGAGTCCGAGTCGTCGAGGTCCACGGGCCGTAATGGACGACGACCGCCGAGGTCGGCGAGGGAGAGCCCGATTCGGTCATTGGCCGTTTTCGGGGCTGCGGACCTGCCGGCGCAGGCGTTCTTTCTCTCGGGCTCGGTCGTACTTGGTCCGGTCGCCGTGGCGGGCCTCGGGCTTGCCGGGCAGCGGCAGGCGCACGGAGACGGCGCGTCGCTTTCCGAGGGCCTTCTTTCCCTTACCCGACGTCTTCTTCATCGCGGCTCCAGCGGCCGGATCCGCTCTCGAAGAAGAAAAAGCGCAGCCGTGGCAAGGAGCGCGAGCCCGGCGCCGACGAGGAAAGCGGGGCGCGGGCCGATCGCCTTCCACAAAATACCGAAGAAGAGGGACGCCGGCAGCGCGGCGAGGCCGATCGCGGCGTGAAAGGCGCCGAAGGCCCTCCCGCGCAGCCGCTCGGGGACCAGATCGGCGACCATCGCGCGTTCGGTCCCCTCGGTCAACGCGAAGAAGAGGCCGTAGAAGGCGAAGAGGGGCCAGATCGCGAGGGTGCTCGTGGCGAAGGCAAAGCCGACATAAGAGAACCCGTAGACTGTCCAGCCGAGCATGAGTGTGGGCGCGCGGCCGATTCGGTCCGAGAGCGCGCCTCCCGGTGTGCCGGCGGCGGCTTTCACCCCTTGGAAGAACGCCCAGAGCACCGGCATCTGCCAGAGCGGCACACCCTGCTGGCGTGCTCGCAGCAGGAGGAATGCGTCGGTCGAGTTGGCGAGGGCAAAGACGACGAAGATTCCGATGGCGATCCAGAGACCGCTCGGGAGCCTCTCGGCAGGGGCAGCCGCGTCCGGGTCCGCAGGAGCCTGCCGCGGCCGTTCCGGCACTCTCCAAAGCAGCAGAGCCACGGCCGCAAGCCCCGGCACGACCGCGAGAAGGAAGACCGTCCGCTCCTCGGGAATGACAAACTTCAGAAGCAAGGCGGCCAGCAGGGGCCCCACGAACGCTCCCGCGTTGTCCATGGCTCGCTGCAGGCCGAAGGCGCGCCCGCGGCTTTCGGGCGGCGTGAGGTCGGCCAGGAGGGCGTCGCGGGGTGGCGTGCGCACGCCCTTGCCCACGCGGTCGGTGAATCGGATCGCGAGGACCTGTCCCCAGGACTGCGCCACGCCCACGAGCGGCCGCACGACGGCGGCGAGCAGGTATCCGAGCACGACGAAGCGCTTGCGGTGGCGGATCCGGTCGGACCATCGGCCCGAAACGACCTTCGCGAAGGAGGCCGTGGACTCGGCGACGCCTTCGATCAGGCCGATCGCGGCGGGCCCCGCGCCCAGCGTGCGCGTCAGGAAGTCCGGCAGGAGAGGGTAGATCATGTCCGAGGCGACGTCGGAGAGAAACGACACCCAGCCAAGCGTGACGACGCCGGGGTCGAGGCGGGCGACGGCCGGCTCCCGGCGACCCGTATGAATTTCGGGTATTGACGTCATTTTCCTTATTTCATTAGGCGAACTCTTCCCGCCATCGCTTCATCATAATCGCTGCGTGAGGCACGTCGCGTCCGAGGCCTTCATCCTGGCCACGTATCCGCTGCGCGAGAGGGATCGCATCGTCTCGTTTCTCACCAGGCAGGCGGGCAAGAAGCGTGGCGTGGCACGCGGGGCCCGCGGGCCGAGAAGCGCCTTTTCCGGCGCGCTCGAGCCGATGACCGAAGTGCGAATCCTCTACTTCGAGAGGGAGGCTCGGGAGCTCGTCTCGATCAACTCGGCCGATATCCTGCGCTCTTCCTTCCCCCTTTCGAAACCGCTCGACCGCGCACTGTTGCTCTCGGCGTTGGCCGAGAGCCTGCAGACGTTCGTGGCGGATTCCGAGCCGGCGGAGTCCTTCTTCCGGCTGGCCCGCCACGCGATGGATGCCCTCTTTGCGGGAGCGCCGTCCGATTTCGTCGCCGCCTATTTCGACATCTGGATCCTGCGCCTCTCCGGCCTTCTGCCCAACCCCGCCGAGTGTGCCGGGTGTGGCCGACCGCTCGAGTCGACGGGGCCGCTATGGCTCGACGAGACTCGGCCGGGCTTCGTGGGACCCGAATGCCGCGGCGGCGAGGTGCTCCGGCTCTCCTCGGCGGCCCGGGACACGTTGTTCGAGATCCTGTCGGGCCCCCTCGATCCGAGCCGTCGTCCCGAGCGGCTGCCCGAGATTGCCGAGGTTGCCCGGCGGGCGCGCAGGCACTTCCTGGGGCACGAGTTGAAATCCCAGCGAGTGCTCTCGGACATCCTGGGATGAGGCAACCCGATCCGGGCGGAGGGCTCCTCCTCCGTGTTCTTCCCGGCCGGCTCGCCGTGTGCCGTCTCGAGGCCGGCCAGCCGGTCCCCGCCTGGGCTCTCTCGAGCGGCTTTCTTTCGGTCACGCGAACCGAGACGGAATTGTCGATCGTCTGCGCCGAGGCCCGTGTCCCCCACGAGGTACCGGCCGAGCGTGGCTTTCGAGCCTTCCAGGTCGCTGGGCCTCTCGAGTTCTCGCTGACCGGGGTGCTCGAGTCTTTGCTCGATCCCCTCGCTCGGGCGTCGATCCCGGTCTTCGTGCTGTCCACCTACGACACGGACTATGTGCTGGTGCGTGAGGCGGATCGCCGGCGTTCGTTAGTCTCGTTGCGGCGAGCGGGTCATCGGATCCCCCCGAAGGCCGCTGGCTGACGCCGGGCATCGACTCGGATACACTGTTCTTGCATGCTCACGCTCCAGAGATTGATTGCGGAGCTCTCCGCCTACTGGGAGGAACAGGGCTGCCTCATCGAGCAGCCCTATGACCAGCCGATGGGCGCCGGGACCATGCATCCGGCGACGTTCCTGCGAGTCCTGGGCCCCGAGGCCTGGCGCTGCGCCTACGTGCAGCCATCCCGGCGACCGGCCGATGGCCGCTACGGTGAAAACCCTTTTCGACTCGCCAAGCACCTGCAGCTGCAGGTCGTCCTGAAACCCTCGCCCGAGGACGTTCAGGAGCTCTACTTGCGGAGCCTCGAGCGCCTGGGCATCGACCGCACCGAGCACGACATCCGCTTCGAGGAAGACAACTGGGAGTCCCCGACGCTGGGCGCCTGGGGTGTCGGTTGGCAGGTGGTCATGGACGGCATGGAGATCACGCAGTTCACGTACTTCCAGCAGGCCGGGGGCATCGATCTGGCGCCCATCACGGCGGAGATCACCTACGGGCTCGAGCGGATCGCCATGTTTCTGTCCAAGAGCAACTCCATCTTCGACATCCGCTGGAATGAGGGACTGTCCTACGGAGACGTGCGCCGCGCCGAGGAGTACGAGATGTCCAAGTACTACTTCGAGGCCGCGGACACGGAGCGAACCGCGCTGCTGCTCGACAGCTACGAGCAAGAAGCCAAGAGTTGTCTCGCGGCGGGCCTGGTCTTGCCGGCTTACGAGGCGACCCTACAGTGCTCGCATCTCTTCAACGTTCTCGACGCGCGGGGCGCCATTTCCGCAACGGACCGCGTAGGCGCGATCCGCCGCGTGCGCGAGCTGGCCTGCGCTTGCGCCCGCGCGTACCTGGACCGGCGGACCGCCGCGGCCGGTGCGTCCGGATCGAGCGCGACACCGGCGGCGCCCGTCGCGAGCGTCACGACGTAAGGCGACGTCAGCATTGATGGCTTCGGTCGATGCCGATCCCTACCGCCTCCGGGCCTCGCCGCACCCCTGATCCTTTGCCGCTGATGGCCTCGGAATGAACCGGCACGACTTTCTCCTGGAGGTCCGGACGGAAGAGATTCCCGCGCCGGTCGTCGTAACGGCTCGGCGGGATCTGGCCCGTTTGGTCGGCGAGGGCCTCGCCGGGGAGGGGCTTGCCGCGGCCTCGGTCGAGTCCTACGGGACACCCCGCCGGCTGATCGTCATCCTGCGCGGGCTTCCGGAGAAACAGGAGGATCGGTATTCGGAGGTGCTCGGCCCTCCGGCCTCCACTGCCTACGACGCCGAGGGCCATCCCACCAAGGCGGCGCGCGGATTCGCCCGCGCGCAAGAGGTCCAGGTCTCGGAGCTCGTCGTCGTCGATTCCACGCGCGGGCCGACGGTGGCCGTGCGCCGTACGATCTCCGGCAAGCAGACCGCGGATGTGCTCGCGGCCGTTGTTCCGCGGGCGATCTCGGCCATGACCTTCCCGAAAACGATGCGCTGGGGAGACGGCTCGCGGACGTATGTCCGGCCGGTGCGCAGCGTCGTCGCCGTGTTCGGTGGCCACGTGGTGGCGATGGAGATCCTCGGAGTCGCGGCCGGCTCGCGAACGGTCGGCCACCCGGCCCTTTCGGAGCTGCCCATCCGCGTCTCGGGACCCGATGACTATCTGCAGAAGCTGCGGACGGCGTGCGTCGAGCCCGACGGTGAAGCGCGCCGCATCCGGATCCTGGAAGGGGCGCGCGAACTCGCTGCCGCCGTGGGGGGGTCCATCGAGTCGGACCTGGATCTGGCCACCACCCTCGCCGATCTGGTCGAATGGCCGGGCGTCGTGCGAGGCTCGTTCGCTCCCGAGTTTCTGGAACTGCCCGAGGAAGTCACGACGACGGCGATGCGGACGCACCAGAAGTACCTGCCGGTCCGGGGGCCGGCGGGGCTGCTGCCGCACTTCATCGCGGTGATGGACAACACCGAGGATCGGCGCGGCCTGATCGCGAAGGGCAACGAGTGGGTCTTGAACGCCCGGCTCGCGGACGCGCGGTTCTTTTACGAGGAAGACAGGCGTCAGACGCTCGAGTCGAGGCTACCCGAGCTCTCGCGCCTCTCTTTCCAGGATCGGCTCGGGGACTACCGGCAGAAGACGGAGCGGGTCGAGCGCCTCGCGGAGGCAATCGCCCCGCTGGTTGGGCGCCCGGACCTGGTCGATTCGGTCAAGACGGCGGCGCGCCTCTCCAAGGTGGACCTGACGACTCGCATGGTCCGCGAATTCACGGACCTGCAGGGGATCGTGGGCGGCATCTACGCGAGGCTGCAGGGCCATCCGGAGTCCGTGTGGCGGTCGATCTACGACCACTACCGGCCGGCCGGCGGAACCGGCGAGCCGCCGCGCGAGGCGCCGGGCGCCATTCTCGCCCTGGCCGACCGGTTCGACACGCTCGCCGGGCTCTTCCGTCTGGGCCTCGTCCCCACCGGGTCTCGCGACCCCTACGGCCTGCGACGGGCGGCCTTCGGCATCGTGGGGATCGCGATCGGGCGGACGTGGCGGGTGGACTGGAAGCCGATCGCGCGGCAAGCCCTCTCGCAGTATCCCGAGGACCTGACCGGACTCGCCGTCGAAGAGGCTCTCGGAGAACTCGAAAAGTTCTTCGCCGAGCGATTGCGCGCTTTGCTCGAACGGCGTGGCCACTCCTACGACGAGATCTCGGCGGTCATGGGCGCCGGGCTCTGGGACTTCGCCGATGTCGCCGACCGCGCGTCGGCGCTCTCCGAGGCGAGGCGCAAGATGGACTTCCGCTCTCTGGTCCTCGCGGCCAAGAGAATTCGCAACATCCTGGGCGACGAGGAGGCGGTTTCGCCGGAGAACGCGCTTTACCGCGAGGAGGCCGAGCGGCAGCTCGCGTCCGACTTCCTGCAAGCGCAGCAGCTGGTGGGGGAGCTCGCTTCCGCGCGGCGCTATCGCGCGGCCATGGAGACCCTGGCCTCGATCGCCCCTTCGCTCGACCGTTTCTTCGTCGAGGTGCTGGTCAATTGCCCGGAGCCCGACTTGCGGCGCAATCGCCTCGCGCTCTTGGGCGCGATCCAGAAGGAGCTCTCGAAGCTGGCCGATTTTTCGGAGATCGTGGTGGAGAAATGAAGAAGGTCTTTTTCTTCGGCAACGGCGAGGCGGAGGGGGCCGGACTCGGCAAGGAGGCTCTCGGGGGCAAGGGCTCGGGGCTGGCGGAAATGACGGCGCTCGGGATTCCGGTGCCCGCGGGATTCACGATCGACACCTCCGTCTGCGCCGACTACACGCAGAACGCTTCGTTGGACAGCGTGAAGGCCGAGGTGGATGCCGCCTTGTCCCGGGTGGAGCAGGCGGCGGGCCGGCGCTTCGGGGATCCGAAGAACCCGCTGCTCGTCTCGGTCCGCTCCGGCGCGCGCTCCTCGATGCCCGGGATGATGGACACGATTCTGAACCTGGGACTGACCTCCCGGACTCTGCCCGGGCTGGCGGCGCTCTCGGGGGAGCGGTTTGCGCTCGACTGCCGTCGCCGGTTCATCGAGATGTACTCGAACGTGGTGTTGCGCGTGTCCCGGCATCACTTCGAGGAAGTCCTGACGGCCAAGAAGAAGGAACGCGGCGTTTCCTCCGACACGGAGCTTGCGGCGGCAGATCTGGCCGAGGTCGTGCGACGCAACGAGGAGGTCGTGCGCCGGGAGACCGGGCAGGACTTCCCCGACGACCCTCGCGAGCAGCTTTGGGGAGCGATCGGCGCGGTATTCAAGTCGTGGGACAACGAGCGCGCTAAGACGTACCGCAGGCTCCACCGGATCCCCGACGATTGGGGCACGGCGGTCAACGTGCAGTCGATGGTCTTCGGAAATCGCGGCGAGACTTCGGCGACCGGCGTGGCCTTCACCCGGGATCCTTCGACCGGCGAGAAGAAATTCTACGGCGAGTTTCTCCCCAACGCTCAGGGGGAGGATGTCGTGGCCGGGATTCGGACGCCGCGGCCCCTGAATGCGGACGGCTCGGGATCGTCGCTCGAGGAGACGATGCCGAAGGCCTACGCGGAGCTGCAGCGTGTGCGCGGCCTGCTCGAGAAGCGGTTCCGCGACATGCAAGACCTGGAGTTCACGATCGAGGACGGGCGGCTGTACCTCCTCCAGACGCGAAATGGAAAGCGCACCGGATTTGCGGCGGTGCGCATCGCGACCGAGATGGTGGATGAGGGGCTGATCACCGAGGAGGAGGCTCTCGAGCGGGTGGAGCCGGAGCAACTGGTGCAGCTGCTGGCGCCGGTCTTCGATCTGAAGGAGAAGAGCGCGGCGATGAAGGCGCAGCGGCTCCTCGGCAAGGGATTGCCGGCGGGGCCCGGCGCTGCCTCCGGCCGGATCGCGCTGACGGCCCCCCGCGCCGTTTCGATGGCTGCGGAGGGCAAGCCCGTCGTGCTGGTGCGCGAGGAAACGTCGCCGGAGGACATCGCGGGAATGCACGCCGCGGCGGGAATTCTCACCACGCGCGGCGGCGCCACGTCACACGCCGCGGTCGTTGCCCGAGGAATGGGCAAGACGTGCGTCGTCGGCGCGGGGGAGATCGCCGTCGACGAGGCGCGCCGCGAAATTCGCGCGAGGTCGCTCCGCGCGGCGGAGGGAGACTGGATCTCGATCGACGGAACGACCGGGGAAGTGATCCTGGGGCAGCTTCCGACACGGCCTTCGGAGGTTCTACAGGTGACGCTCGAGCGGACGCTCGCTCCGGAAGAGTCGGCCGTCTTCCGGTCCTTCGACCGCATCCTGAAATGGGCCGACAAGCGCCGCCGCCTCGGTGTGCGAGCCAACGCCGACACGCCGACGGACGCTCGGGTGGCGGTCGTTTTTGGCGCGCAGGGCATCGGTCTCTGCCGCACCGAGCACATGTTCTTCGAGGAGAAACGGATCCTGGCCGTGCGCGAGATGATTCTCGCCGAAACCCCGGAGGGACGGCGCGCCGCGCTCGCAAAGATCCTTCCGATGCAGCGGCAGGATTTTGTCGGGATCTTCCATGAGATGGGCGAGCGTCCCGTCACCATCCGGCTGCTGGACCCGCCGCTCCATGAGTTCCTGCCCAACGAAGAGGAGGCGCTCGGGAAGACGGCCGCCGAACTTCGGGTCCCCGTCGAGAGGCTCGCCGAGCGCGTGCGGCAGCTCCACGAGATGAACCCGATGCTCGGCCATCGAGGGTGCCGGCTGGGCATCACGCACCCGGAGATCTACGAGACCCAGGTGCGGGCGATCTTCGAGGCGGCGGCCGAGGTCTTGCGAGGAGGCGGGAGGCCCGATCCCGAGATCATGATTCCGCTCGTCGGGACGGAGGCGGAGTTCGATCGGCTGAAGACGCTCGTCGACGAGATGGCGCAGAAGGTCTCGCGCGAGACGGGGCAGCCGGTCCCCTACAAGACGGGAACGATGATCGAGATCCCGCGAGCGGCCCTGCAGGCCGGCCAAATCGCGCAGAAGGCGCAATTCTTCTCCTTCGGCACGAACGACTTGACGCAGATGACATTCGGATACTCGCGCGACGACTCGGCCTCGTTCCTGCCGGCCTACATCGAGAAGGGCATCCTTCCGGAGGATCCCTTCGCGAGCCTCGATCAAGCCGGTGTCGGGGAGCTCGTCTCGGTCGGGACGCGGCGCGGCCGCGAGACGAACCCGAGGCTGAAGGTGGGCGTCTGCGGCGAGCACGGCGGCGATCCACGCTCGATCGAGTTCTTCCACGCGGCGGGCCTCGACTACGTCTCGTGCTCTCCGTACCGCGTCCCGGTGGCGCGTCTGGCCGCGGCGCGCGCGGCGATGTCGGAGGGAAAAGCGGGGATCTCCTCGACGGCCTAGGGTCGACGTCCCGTCGCCGAACCTTGCGGGCCACGGCGCCCTGTTGGTCGTTTTTTCTCCGCGGCGGGCGATTGACCGAAGGGTGTGCCGTCTGGGCGAGCCCCATACTTCGACGGTGCTCCGATAAACTCGTCGCTCATGCCGAAGATTCACCGGCTCGCCGGGGAGGTGATCGACCGGATCGCCGCCGGAGAGGTGGTCGAACGGCCGGCTTCGGTGGTCAAGGAGCTGGTCGAGAATGCCCTGGACGCGGGCGCCTCGCGCATCGAGGTGGAGATCGACGGGGGCGGGATCGAACGCATCCTCGTTCGCGACGACGGCGCCGGCATGTCGCCGGAGGACGCGCGCCTCTCCATCGAGCGGCATGCGACCTCGAAAATCTCCTCCGACCGAGATCTCGCGGGAGTCTCGACCTACGGATTCCGGGGCGAGGCGCTTCCGTCGATCGCATCGGTCTCACGCTTCCGGCTGACCAGCTCCGACGGCGCGTTGCCGGAGGCGCTGCGCCTCCAGATCGAGTACGGCGGCGCCCCGACCGAGGAGCCGGCGGCGCGCCCCCGGGGAACCGACGTCCTGGTCGAGGGCCTGTTCGCCCGCACGCCGGCGCGGCGCAAATTCCTCTCCTCGCCGGAGGCCGAGGGACGGGCGGCGGCGGCGGCCGTGACGAAGGCGGCTCTGGCCAACCCGGCGGTCGCCTTCTTCGCGCGCTCGGGGGGGCGTCAGATTCTCGACGCGCCCGCGGCGGTGGACCGCGCCGCGCGAATCCTCCAGGTCTTCGGGCGCGAGACGCTCGGGGACCTGCTCGAGTTCGAGGCGAAGGCCGGCGGGCTGCGGCTTTCCGGATTTGCCACCCGAGGCTCGGTGACGTTTGCATCGCGCCGCAACCAATACCTGTTCGTCAACGGACGCCCGGTCGAGGACCGCGCTCTGGCGCGCGCGATCGGGCAGGCTTCCCGCGAGGCGATCCGGACCGACCGCCACCCGGCAGTCTTCTTGTACCTGACCGCCGAGCCCCAGGCCGTGGACGTCAACGTTTCTCCCGCCAAGACGCAGGTGCGGTTCGCCGATGCGGGGACGGCTTATCGGCTCGTCTTCCATGCGCTCTACTCCGCGCTTCTCTCGGGAAAGGAGGAGCGCCGCCTGACCGCGGTGCCGGCTGAGCCTTCGGTGGCGGAGCCCACACCCTCCTACGGCGAGGCGGCGCCGCCCGGCCCGAGCCAGCCCGTCGGCCTTCCCCCGATGGCGCGCCCCGAGCCGCCTCTGGCGGAGAAGAAGCCGCCGGAGCTTCTCCCGATCGGCCAGCATCGCGAGTCCTACATCCTCGCGACCGGGCCCGAGGGCCTGATGATCATCGATCAGCATGCCGCCCACGAGCGGATCCTCTACGAGCGGATCCGCGATCGAATCGCCTCGGGACGGGTGCTGTCGCAGCGCCTCTTGCTGCGGGCGCTGTTCGAGGCGACGCCCGAAGAGGTCGAGACGATCGCGGCGCGCTTCGAGGACCTGAAGTCCGCGGGCTTCGAGATCGAGCCCATGTCGGGGCGCTCCTACGCCATTGCTTCGCTGCCCGCGGAGGCCACGGACCGCGACCCGCCCGAGACACTCCACGACGCCCTGGCGCGCCTGGCCGAGGGAGGCGAGGCGACGCCGGCCGAGAGACGGGACCGGCTTGCCGCGAGCCTCGCTTGCCGGTCGGCCGTGACGGTCCGATATCACCTGGCACCCGAGGAGATCCGCCGCTTGCTCGCCGATTGGACGAAGACCGCCGACCGTTTCACCTGCCCCCACGGCCGCCCGGTCGTGCTCTCGATGACCGAGGAGGAGCTGGAGAAGTACTTCAAGCGCCGCTGACGCCGGTCCGCCCCCCGGGGGAGCGCCGAGCCGGGGCGGAGCTCGATTAGACTCCCACTCCATGGACAGACGAACTTTCCTCCAGGGCGCCGCCGTGGGCGCGGCATCCCTCGCATTCCCGCCGGCGGCCTCGAAGAAACCTGCCTCGGATCTGGCGCCGGTCCTCGCCGAAGTGGGCAAGCGCCACCGCGAGGCCGTTGCCCGCCTCCAGGAATGGATCCGTCAACCTTCGATCGCGGCCGAGAATCGCGGGATGTCGGAGGGCTGCGAGCTCGTGATCCGCATGCTGAAGGAGGCGGGCTTCGACAGCGCGGTGCGGGTCCCGACCGATGGGCAGCCGGGGGTCTTCGCGACACTGGACGCAGGCGCCCCCCGGACGGTCGGGCTCTACTTCATGTACGACGTGAAGCAGGCGGACCCCTCGGAGTGGTCGTCGCCGCCGTTCGAAGCGGCTTTGGTCGAGAAGGCCGGGCTGGGACAGGTCGTCGTGGGCCGCGGCGCGGTCAACCAGAAGGGCCCGGAGGCCGCACTTCTCGCGGCGCTCCACGCCTACCGGGGCGCGGGCCGAAAGCTCCCCGTCAACCTCGTCTTCGTCGCAGAGGGGGAGGAAGAGATCGGGTCGCCGCACTTCCCGCAAATCGTGCGCCGGCCCGACGTCGAGGCCGCGCTGCGCCGCTGCAGCGGCGTATTCATGCCGAACGCCTCGCAGGGCCTCGACGGTGTCGTGACGGTGTCGCTCGGGGCGAAAGGCGTCATCGAGTGTCAGCTCACCTCGAGCGGGGAGCTCTGGGGCCGGGGTCCTCGCAAGGACATCCACTCCAGCAACAAGGCCCGGGTGGACAGCCCAGCCTGGCACCTCGTCGAGGCGCTGGCGACCCTCGTTTCGGCCGACGGAAACGTGCCGGCGATCGAGGGGCTCGCGGATCGGGCCCGCCCGATCAGCCCGGCGGAGAAGGCCATGATCGCGCAAGCGGCGAGGCGGCTGGATGAGAGCGTGGCGAAGCAGCAACTCGGAGTCGAGCACTGGATCGGCGACGTCGGCTGGGTCGAGGCGCTCGAGATGCTCGTCTCGCGCCCGACGGTGAATATCGAGGGATTGGTCGGAGGCTACACGGGGACGGGCGGCAAGACGATCCTCCCGCACCAGGCCGTGGCGAAGCTCGACCTGCGCCTGGTGCCCGACATGAAGGCGTCCGAAGCGCTCGCGGCGCTGAAGAAGCACCTCGAGAAGAAGGGTTTCGCGGACATCGAGGTCAAGATGACCGGGGGCTACGATCCCACGAGCACGCCCGCAGATGCCGCGCTGATCCGGGCCGAGATCGCCGTCTATCGTCGCGGCGGAGTCGATCCCGTGCTCTGGCCGCGCAACGCCGGGTCCTGGCCCGGTTACGTGTTCACGGGCGATCCGCTGCGCCTGCCGGCCGGGCACTTTGGCCTCGGCCACGGCAGCGGCGCCCACGCGCCCGACGAGTACTACGTGATCGAATCGGCGAACCCCAAGATCCAGGGATTCGACGGAGCGGCGCGGTCCTACGTGGAGTATCTCGCCGAGCTCGCTTCGATCGCTTGAGGCACGGCCGCCGGGGGCGAGCCCGGAGGACAGGCGCTAGCGCTTCGGCTGCAGCGTGATCTGCGGCGCGCCGCCCTCTTCCAGGACGACGCGGCGAACTCGGCCGCTCTCGAGCTCGAACTGCAGTGCCGTAAACGGCTCATCCGCGACTCGAAGTCGGGTCGGCGAGACGGGCAAGAGAATCGCGGCCGGCGAGTCGGGTCGAATCAGCCGCAGATGTCCTTGGGCGAACTCGATCGTCGCTTCCGAAGGAGGCTCCTTGCTCGCGTAGGAGCCGACGAAGGGCTCGAGCTCCGCGCGGGTCATCGAGATGGGCCTCAAGGCGGGAGCCCGGGCCAGGAAAGGCGGCCGCTCGATGCTCGCCACACATCGGGTATCCAGGCCGGTCGTCGTGCCGCGCTCGATGAAGTCGGCCGCGAGACGGTCGACGCACTCGGCGCCCTTGAGCCCCTCGAAGCCATGACCGCCGTGCGGAACGACGATGTGGAGGCTGCGGGAGAGTGACTGGGCCACGGCGCGCCCATACTCGGGGGGCGTGACGGGATCCCAGGCTCCCGAGAAGATCAGAACGGGTACCCTCGAGTGCACCGGACGGCGGTACCCGACGGGAAGGCTGGCCCGAGGCCAGACCTCGCACGCCGCGCGCTGCTCGGTGTAACGGTAGTCACCGAGCGCCGTTCCCTCGGCGAGGCGCTCGGCTTCCCGCGGATCGATCCCGGGCAGGTCTTCGGCGCAGGTGATCGACAGGTAGAGGCCCATCGAGCCGCTCGCCACGAGGTGCTGCCGGAAGAACAGCGCCGCCTCGGCCAGTGGAACAAAATCACCGGTCGCCGCGGCGCGAAGAAAGGCCGGGACCTGTCCGGCGAAAGCCGGCGAATAGAGCATGTACCGAAGCGTCTCCGCTGCGACGTCGCGGGAGAGGCGGACCGTCGAAGCCTCGCCGGATTCCGGATTGACGACCTCGACCGGTACCGTTCCCTGCTTGAGTCGATCGATCACGGCTCGCAGGTCGTTCTTCGCGTCGGGAAAGGCGGCTCGGCACGGCGCCCGTGAGGCACACTCGTCGAGCACGCCGTTTAACGCCCGTTCGGTGTCGCGGGGAAAGTAGAGCGGCATCTGCTGGTCGGTGGGTGAAACGCCGACGAGCGTGACCGTCCGGACCCGCCGGCCATGCCGACGCAGGTAGACCAGGGCGGCACGCGTGCCGTAGGAAACTCCGTAGAGGTTCAGCTTCTCGTATCCGAGCGCGGCGCGGACCTCGTCCAGGTCGTCGGTGGCGATGGGGGTCGTGTACTGCGTCAGGTCGGCGTTCTTCTCGAGCGCTGGGCGGCACCTCCGGGCGGCCGCGAGCGGAAGAAACTCACCGAGCGAGCTCTGCAGGTCGCCCGCCGGCTCGAAGAGCACGCAGTTCAAAGGGTGAGAGCCGCCGGTGCCGCGCTGATCGACCAGCAGGATGTCCCGACGCTCGCGAATCTTCGCGAGCCCCGCCGCAAGCCCCGCGGCGTCTTCGGTCGCCGACTCTCCGGGGCCGCCTTCGAGAAAGACGAGCGGGTCGGCCGCAACGTGGCTTCCGGTCGCGGGCAGGACGAGGATCTTCAGCCTGATTTGCCGTCCGCTCCGCGCCGCGCGGTTCTCGTAAACGGCGAGCTCGCCGCAGCGGAGCTTCCCCGCGACCCCCGGGACCTCGCAAGGCTCGAGGGCCAGCCGAGCGCTTGGTCCGGGTGTGGCGCCCGCCGTCGCTGCCGCGCCCGGCAGCGCCGCGAGAGCCAGCGTCAGGCGCGCGAGGATCCGGCGCCGACGTTTCAAGAGGCGGGCTCCCGACGGCACGAGCGGGGACCCGCTGCCTAGGTGCTTCGCGGGGGCATGCCGACTCCACTCTCGTTCTCGCGGCGCTTGCGGCGCACGTGGGTCACGATGAGGATGACGCCCAGCAGGATGATCGCGGCGGGGCCGCCCCAAGCGCCCATCATGTCCCAGAACGCCTCCAGGTCGAGATACCGGTCCGCGAGCCAGAGCACTCCCAGGCCGACCAGGATGACGCCCCAGGTCAAGGCGCCGGTGCCCTCCGCCGCTCTTCGAAGTTGCGGCGCTCGTGCGAACCCGCCTTCCGCCGCATACCCGCGGTTGATCGCCTTGGCCTGGCGAATGGCGTCGATGATCGCGAAGAACCAGACGAACGCAATCAATGGCCCGAAGAACTCTCCGCGACGGTGGGCCATGCCGATGAAGATGATGAAGGCGCCCGCGAAGGCGAACGCCCGCTGGTAGAGACCGAGGTACAAGTGCCCGAGACCGGGAAACATCGAGAGAAACCCGGCCAGGGCGGGCGATTTCTTCTCGAAGATGACGGCAGGCAGCGCCGCGGCGGGAACCGCCGGCGGGGGCGGACTCGGCGCGCCCAGGGGCGACGCGGGGCTCTGCGGGGTCGAGGTCTCGCTCATGATGCTCCTCCTGGCGAGCCATCGGCGCGCCATGTCCAGATTTCGATCGGGTTGGGCTTCCAGGCGCCACTGCCGCTCTCGTTGCGCGGACGAGACGGACGTGGCGCGGATTCGGTTCTCATGACCAGGGCCAGGGCATTGGAGAGGGCGGCCCGGCCGTAGCCGCCGACGCGCCCCTTCAAGGCTTCCAGCGTGCGGAAGGTCCTCTCCTGGAACGCGCCGAACTGGTCGACCAGCGCGCTGCGGGCGGTCTGGATGCCCGACCGCGCGGTTTGTTCGAGCCGGGCGGTGCCCGCCTTGCGGGCGAGATCGGCGGGGTTTAAGCCCAGTACCATGACGGCCAGCGCCGCCGCGTAGGCGATCGCGATGGCGGCCCGGGGTCCGAGGAGCCAGCTCCACGCCGAGGACCGCCGGGCCGCGCGCGGCCGCGACGCGGCCAGACGTGGTGACAGCCACGGAGCGGGCTCCGGCGGCAAGAGCTCGCGGGCGACGTCGAGCACGCGGGCGGCCTCCCGGCAGCCGCCGCAGCGCGAGAGGTGGCCTTCCAGACGCGTGACCTCGGAGGGAGCGAGCTCGGTTTCGGCGGCCCGTGCCAGAAGTTCCGCCGCTCCCTCGCAGGGAACCGTCTTGCTCGGGATCGCATACAACGATTGCTTGAGCGAGCCGCTCGGCGTGGGCCACCGGAGCCCGACGGCCGTCTCTGCAAATCGCTCCATCTCGCGGGCAATCTCCGCGCAGGAGGTGCAGGAGGCGCGGTGCGCCGCAAAATCGCTTTCGCGGCCAGCCGCGAGCAGTCTCTCGAGCTCCCGGCACCCGTTCATACGAATCCCACCGCGGCGATCGCGAGCGACGTCAAGACCCCCGGGGCCCGCCCCTCGTGCCGCTCGCGAACCTTGCGTGCGACTTCCGCGCGTGCACGGAACAGGCGCGACTTGACCGTTCCGTCGGGAAGGTCGAGGGCCTTTCCGATCTCCTCGTAGGCGAGTCCGTCGAGATCGCGCAGGACCAGGATCTCGGCCAGGTCCTCCGGAATCTCGCCGAGCGCCCAGAAGAGCAGCTTCGTGCGCTCCCGGCGCACGGCCTCCGCCGCCGGATCGTCGGCCGACTTGAGCAACGGGGCCACCGCCTCGTCCGAAACGAACCGGAAGGAGCGCTCCCGCTTCCGGCGGCGGTAGCGGTCGATGCAGAGGTTGCGGGCGAGGGAGACCACCCAAGCGAGCAGGGGGTAGCTGCCGTCATAGCGGTGCAGGTTCTCGAAGATCTTCAGGAAGATCTCCTGAGAGAGCTCCTCGGCGTCTTCGCGCTTCAACGTGAAGTGGTACGCCACGGAGTACACCCTCTGACCGAGATGATCCACCATTTGCCTCCAGGCCTCGTCGTCTCCCTTGCGGCAGCGCTCGACGAGGTCCTTTTCATCCGGCACGCTCAACACTTCCTCAGCTCAAGAAAACGCAGGTTTTTGGAGAAAGTTCGCCGGCGCGACGGTTCCGGGCGCGCGGGAAGTCCTTTCGTTGCAGCGCCGAGACCCGGTCGATAAGGAGTGTTGGCACAGTGATTTCCGGGGCCCTGTGGAGCGTCCGGTCCCTCGCCTCACGGTTCTCACTCGGGCGACAGAACCGGGTGTCGTGCCTTTTCGGGGAAATGGGCGTAGCCCAAGAGCTTGTAACAGAGCTTGGCGATCATGAAGTCGGGCGCTCGGTTGCCCGGAACCGGTGAATGCTCGACGACGTCCGCGCCGACGATCCTGCGTGAACTCGCCAGGCGCCGTAGGATGTTCAGCGCCTGGTCGTAGGTCCCGCCGCCCGGCTCCGGAGTTCCGGTCCCGGGCACGAGCGATCCGTCGAAGAAGTCGACGTCGAAGGTCACGTAGACGTCGTCGGTCAGCAGTCCGAACGCGCCCGGGATCCAGTCGTCGGACCGATGCATCTCCCGGTTGGAAACCACCCGGACAGTACCCTTCTCCCGAACGAACTCGACTTCCTCTCGCGAGATCGATCGGATGCCGACTTGGACGGTAGGCAGGTCGAGTTCCACCCAGCGTCGCGCCGCGCACGCATGGGAGAACTTCTGTCCTTCGTATTCGTCGCGCAGGTCTCCGTGGGCGTCGAAATGGAGGATCGACAGTCGCGGTTGGCGCGCCTGGTGAGCGGCGATCGGCCCGCGCGAAATGGAGTGCTCGCCCCCGAGCGTGAGAACAAATTTGGATTTCTCGAGGATGCTCCCCACCTGCTCCTCGAGCTCCTCGACGCAGGAGGCCGGCTCCATGTTCTCCGGGAGCCAGGCAGGCAGCGTGTGAATGCCGATGCGGTAGGTCTCCTCGTCGAGCTCGTCGTCATACAGCTCGACGTAATGCGAGGCCTCGAGAATCGCCGCCGGACCGTTCTTCGTCCCGACGCCGTAGGACACCGTGCGCTCGTAGGGCACCGGCAGAACCACGACGCGGCTCTTCTCGAGCGTGTGCTCCTCTTCGGGAATTCCGAGAAAATTGGAGGAAAGGAACATGGCGCGATGATAGCAGCGGGGCCTCGCCGAATGATTCGGCGGTCCCTACGGCTGTCGGCGTCGGCCGCCGCGGCGGCGGCGGCGCGGCCGGGGCGGCACGAGCGCAGGCGTCTCGAGTCCCGTCTCGGCCTCGAACGTCGCCTTGGCTCGCTGCATTCGGTCGTAGAGCGTTCGCCATTCCCGCACGAGGTCCTCGGCGCGCCCCGTGGCCATGGCCCGCAACTCGAACAGCGCGAGCGCCGTCGGAAAGGCGTCCCGGAAGACGAGTCGGCGCGTGGGAATGCGATTGTCGGGCCGGTACGACAGCCTGCCGACGAGCGTCAAGGCCTGCTTGATCTGGTGCGAGGTCGCGTGCGGCCAGGCCATCCGAATCGCCATCGGAGTGACGACTTCTTCGAGAACCGCCGTGAGAACACCGGGCGAGGGCTCGCCATCCGGCACGCGTTGCCGCAGCGCCGCCCTCACGACCGGCAGCGCCAGGAGTGCGAAAAGAAGGGCGTCCTCATACTGTCGTCCGCGCCGGCGTTCGGCGTCGAGCACGTCGAGCAGCGCCCAGAAGAGGTGGCCGGCGCCGTGGGGATGCTCCGGGTCGATCTCGCGCAACACCTGCGCGAGCTCCGGCAGCAGCACATCGAGGAGCCCGACCTCCCGCAGGAGCAGAAACGTGGGAAGAGCGTGTCCTCCCCGGAGCATCTGCGCGAGCTCTTCGGTCACCCGCGGAGGCGCCGACTTCGCGATCTCTCGACGGTGGTTCAGGATCGCTTCATACGCGTCGGGCGTGATCGCGAAGCCCAGGCGGCTCGCGAACTCGACGGCGCGGAGCATCCGAACCGGGTCCTCGCGGAAACGAATCTCGGGATCTCCGATCGTTCGAATCAGGCCGGCTTCGAGGTCGTCGAGCCCGCCCACGTAGTCCAGGATGGAAAAGTTCGAAATGTCGTAGAAGAGCCCGTTGATCGTGAAGTCGCGACGCAGGGCGTCCTCGCGCGCCGTGCCGAACGTGTTGTCTTCGGTCATCAGGAGCTCGGGCGCGTTCGGATCGACCGGGGCCGGCCGTCGGCGGAACGTGGCGACCTCGATGACTTTGCCGTTGGGAAACAGGATGTGCGCGAGGCGAAACCGGCGGCCGATCATGCGGCAATTGCGGAAAAGACGGCGAATGGCCGACGGGTGCGCGTCGGTTCCGATATCGAAGTCCTTCGGGGCGCGTCCAAGAAGAAGGTCGCGGACGCTGCCGCCGACCAGGTAGGCCCGGTAGCCGGCGCCCGACAGGCGGTACAGCACCTTCAAGGCGTCGGGATCGATCTGCTTTCGGGAGATCGGGTGCTGGCTGCGGGGCCGGACGCGCGGGGCGGGATCGGTTCCGGCCGTCTCCCGGCTTCCCGTCGGAGTCGAGCTCATCCGCTCGAAATTCTATCCGAAACGATTGATCGAATTGAGGTTTTGACTTTGACGCACCCCTGCGAAACAATACCCCGTCTTTCGGATCCATCGCTCGACGGAGGAGGATTCAGATGAGGTTTCGTCTCGCGCTCGCGGCCTTGCTGTCGGCTGGGGTGATAGTGGTTGCCGCGTGCGGCAAGCGCGGCGCCGGCGACGAGATTCCGGTCGGCGAGTACGGCTCGCTCACCGGCGGGACGGCCACTTTCGGCCAGTCCACCAACAACGCCGTCAAGATGGCGTTCGACGAGATCAACGGCGCCGGCGGGGTGCTCGGCAAGAAGCTCAAGCTCTACGTCGAGGACGACCAGTCGAAGCCCGAGGAGGCCGCCACGGCCGCGACCAAGCTGGTCAATCAGAACCACGTCACGGCACTCTTGGGAGAGGTGTCCTCCTCGCGCTCGCTTGCCGCCGCGCCGATCGCCCAGGCGGCGCAGATACCGATGGTCTCGCCCTCGTCGACCAACCCACGGGTGACGCAGGTGGGCGACTACATCTTCCGGGTTTGCTTCATCGACCCCTTCCAGGGCGCGGTGGCGGCGAAGTTTGCGCACGATACGCTGAAGTTGAAGAAGGTCGCCATTCTCGTCGACGTCCGCAACGACTATTCGGTCGGGCTCCAGACCTTCTTCCGCCAGCACTTCCGAGAGCTCGGCGGCGAGGTCGTGGCGGAGCAGTCCTACAGCGAGGGAGATTCCGACTTCCACGCCCAGCTGACTCAGATCAAGGCCACAGGCCCCGAGGCCATTTACGTGCCGGGCTATTACACCGAAGTCGGCACGATCGCTCGCCAGGCGCGGGAGCTCGGCCTCACGGTGCCCTTGATCGGCGGGGATGGATGGGATTCTCCCAAGCTCTGGGAGATCGGCGGCGAAGCCTTGAACGGCTGCTACTTCTCCAATCACTACTCGACGGACGATCCGTCGCCGGTCGTGCAGAAGTTCGTCGCGGAGTACAAGAGGCGTTACAACGGCGTGCCGGACGCGCTGGCCGCCCTCGGCTACGACGCGGCGAAGATCCTCGCCGACGCGATGACCCGAGCCGGCTCGACCGACGGGGCCAAGGTCCGCGATGCGCTGGCGGCGACGAAGGACTTCCAGGGGGTCACCGGCTCGATCACGATCAACAAGGATCGCAACGCCGTCAAGCCGGCCGTCATTTTGAAAATCGAGAACGGGAAGTTCACGCTCGTCGAGACGATCAAGCCCGAGGCCATCAAACTGTAGGCCGGTCCTCGTCGAGGTCTGAGAGTTGAAGTCCGTGGGTCTCGAGAGCGGCGCTCCCGGGCCGGGCGCGCCCGCCTCGGCCTGTCGCCGCGATGGCTGCCCGAAGGCCGGCGACGCCCGATGGCCGTGAGCACATTCCTCCAGCAGCTGGTCAACGGTCTCTCCCTCGGGTCGATCTACGCCCTGATCGCCCTCGGTTACACCATGGTCTACGGCGTGCTGCGGCTGATCAATTTTGCGCACGGCGACGTCTACATGCTGGGGGCCTACGCCGGCTACTACCTTTCGCGCCGGCTTCAGGGGAGGGATCCGTCGCTCGTCTCGGCGTTGATCGTCATGGCGGGCGCGATGCTCGCCTGCGCCATCATCGGGATGGTGATCGAGCGCTTCGCCTACCGCCCGGTGCGCCGCGCCTCGCGACTGACGCTGTTGATCACGGCGATCGGGGTCTCCCTCTTCATCGAGAACGGGGCGCAGCTCGTGTTCGGCGCCGACCCGAAGTTCTTTCCGTCGCTCGCCCCGCGGGCCGACTTTCGCTTCGGTCCGGTCCGCGTGACGAGCGAGCAACTCACCGTCATCGTCGTTTCGTTTCTCCTGATGGTGGCGTTGCGGCTCTTCATCCTGAAGACCCGGACGGGCAAGGCGATGCGCGCCGTCTCGTTCAGCATCGACGCGTCGAAGCTGATGGGCATCTCGACCGATGGGATCATCGCGATCACGTTCGCCTTGGGTTCCGCCCTGGCCGCGGCTGCCGGCGTGCTGATCGGGATGCAGATTCCCAAGATCGATCCCCTGATGGGGATCGTTTACGGGCTGAAGGCGTTCGTGGCCGCCGTGCTGGGTGGGATTGGAAACATCCCGGGCGCGGTGCTCGGGGGCCTGCTCATCGGGATCTCCGAGGTGATGGTGGTCGGGTACCTGTCGTCGACGTACCGCGACGCGATCGCGTTCGGCATCCTGATCCTGGTGCTGCTCCTGCGGCCGCAGGGGATCCTCGGACGGGTGCAGAAGGAGAAGGTTTGAAGCGGGTCGCCACCGGAGCCGGCGTGGTCGTCGGGCTTTGGCTCGTCAACGGGCTGGCCGCCGGATCGCTCGTGCCCGGTTTCCGGATCTCTCCCTATCTTCTCCAGGTCGTGTGCCTGGCCGGCATCAACATCATCCTGGCCGTGAGCCTGAATCTGATCAATGGCTTCACGGGACAGTTTTCGATCGGCCATGCCGGGTTCATGGCCATCGGGGCTTACTCCTCGGCCTTTTTGACCGTGACCTTCGGGACGCGCCTGCGCGGGATGCTGGCGTTCCTGCCCGAGGGGGCCCAGAGCGGCGTGCTCCTGCTCGCGGGCCTTTCGGTCGCGGCGGTCTTGGCGGCGATCGCGGGATTCCTCGTCGGAGTTCCGTCCCTGCGGTTGCGCGGCGACTATCTGGCGATCGTGACCCTGGGGTTCGGAGAAATCATCCGCGTTTTCATCCTGAACATCGATGCGGTTGGGGGCGCGCGCGGCCTTTCGGGAATCCCGAGGCTCGCCGACTTCTTCTGGATCTACCTCTTTGCGGTGATCACGATCCTGGTCGTCTCCCGCATCGTCGGATCCTCCTTCGGGCGAACCTTGATTGCCATTCGGGAAGACGAGATCGCGGCCGAGGCGATGGGCGTCGACACGACCAAGAGCAAGGTGATCTCGTTCATCGTTTCCTCGGCCTTCGCCGGCATCGCGGGAGGGCTCTTCGGCCACTACCTCATGTATCTGCACACGAACTCCTTCACGTTCTTGAAGTCGATCGAGATCATCATCATGATCGTGATCGGAGGCCTGGGCTCGATCACGGGCTCGGTGCTCGGCGCAATTCTGTACATCGGTCTGACCGAGGGCCTTCGCGAGTTCGCTCAGTATCGGATGGTGGTTTTCTCGCTCCTTCTGGTCGTGCTGATGATCGTGCGTCCCCAGGGGATCCTGGGTCATCGCGAGTTCGTGAATCTGCTCCCGCGGCGGTGGCGGCTCGGCGTCGAGGCGCCGCCGACGCACGGGTAGGCGGTCGAATGGCGCTCCTCCAGCTTTCCAACGTGACGATGCGGTTCGGCGGCCTGGTGGCCGTCAACGATCTTTCGCTGATTCTGGAGTCCGGCCAGCTCTACGGGCTGATCGGGCCCAATGGCGCCGGCAAGACAACCGTTTTCAACGTCATCACCGGCGTGTACAAGCCGACCGCGGGGGAGATCTCGCTCGATGGGGAATCCCTCGGCGGAAAGCGAACCGGCCGGATCACGCGGCACGGCGTGGCCCGGACTTTCCAGAACATCCGCCTCTTCGCCGAGATGACCGTGCTCGAGAACGTGAAGGTCGCTTTTCACTGCCGGCAGGCCGCGCACGTGGCCTCCGCCGTGTTTCGCACGAACACGCATTCCGAGGAAGAGGAACGCGTGGACGAGCACAGCCGAGCCTTGCTCAAGATCTTCCACCTCGACCACCTCTCCGAGGAGAAGGCGAAGAATCTGCCCTACGGCAGCCAGCGGCGGCTGGAAATCGCCCGCGCCATGGCCACCTCGCCCCGGCTCCTGCTGCTCGACGAGCCGGCGGCCGGCATGAACCCGCAGGAGGCCCACGAGCTGATGGACTTGATCCGGTGGATCCGCGACCAATTCGGAATGGCCATTCTGCTCGTCGAACACAACATGAAGGTCGTCATGGGCATCTGCGAGACCGTGCACGTACTCGACTACGGTTCGA